>JGI25382J43887_10000311_pt1 | contig 15181 bp, 13 predicted proteins | sample GraSoi013_1_40cm_3_FD_43887 | JGI IMG/M metagenome (IMG submission 43887) | reverse complement strand
GAAGCTCACGAACCAGAATTTCGTCGCGCGGGCGCCCGCCGAGGTGGTCGCCAAGGAGCGCGAGAAGGAGCGGGCGTGGCGCGACCAGCGGCAGGCGCTGGCCGACAAGCTCAAGTCGCTCGGCTGCTCGTAGTCGCCGGGCTGGGCGCGTGCGCCAACCAGGGCCCACCGCCGGGCGGCCCGCCCGACAAGGCGCCGCCCCAGGTGGTGCGCGTCGTCCCCGAATCCGGGGCGGTGCTCCCGGGCTTCAAGGGCGACGCCGTCCTCCAGTTCGACGAGGTGATCGACGAGATGCCGGGCGGCGGCGCCCGGGGGGGAGGGGGAGGGGGAGGGAGAGGGGGCGCTGGCGGAGCGGCACCCGTGAACGGGCTCGCGGGCCAGATCGTGCTCTCGCCGGTCGCGGGCGACGTGCACGTGTCGTGGCACCGCAGCGCCATCCACGTGAAGCCCGCCGAAGGGTGGAAGCCGAACCGCGTGTATCACCTCGAGCTGCTCCCCGGCATCGTCGACCTGCGGCGTAACATCCTGAAGCAGGGGAAGACCGTGATCTTCTCGACCGGCGCTCCCCTGCCCCACGCCGCGCTGGCGGGAACGGCGCTGCACTGGGTCGAGCAACGGGTGCTGGCGGGGGCGGTGATCCGCGCGGCGCCGCTGCCGGACACCGTCGCATACGTCACCGTCGCCGACTCCGCGGGTGACTTCCACCTGACCGACATCCCGCGGGGGCGCTACCGCGTCTGGGCGATCCAGGACCAAAACAGCAACCGCCAGCTCGACCGGCGTGAGCCATTCGACTCGACGACGGTCGCGATCGATTCGTCCGGGAGCGCCGTGCTGTGGGTGTTCGCCCACGACACAGTGGGGCCGCGCATCCGCAGCATCGATCCGGTGGACTCGCTCGCCTGTCGCATCCAGTTCACCGCGCCGCTCGATCCGCGCCGGCCGCTGGACGCGGCCCAGGTGCGGCTGTACGCGCTTCCCGACACGACCCCCGTAGCGGTGCGCGCGCTGTTCACGAGCGCACAGTACGACTCGCTGCAGGCGAAGGCACGCGCCGCGGCGGACTCGTTGCGGCGGGCCAAAGACACGACGGCACACGGGGGGGCCCCGGCTCCAGCAGCCCAGCGGGCGCCCGCGATGGCCGGGGCCCCCCGTGCGCCGTCCGCTCGCGATACCGCCGCCGTGCACGGGGACACCACGAGGATCCGCCGGCTCCTGAAGCAGCGCCCCGTGCCATTCGACCGCGTCGTCCTGCAGGCCGCGCGGCCGCTCGCGCCAGGCACGAAGTACCTGATCCGCTTCCACGGCGCGACCAATCTGAACGGTGCCGCAGCGGACGCCCAGGGAGTGCTGACCGTTCCCGTGCCGAAGCCGGCCGCCCGGGATACCACACGGGCGCCGCGCGACACGACGAAGTCGCCATGACCGACCCGCGCCGCCGGTTGCCCGCCGTAGAGGCGTTGCTCGCCGAGCCCGCGGTGGCGGCGCTGCTCGCGGCGCACCCACGCAGTCTCGTGCTGCGCGCCGTGCGCGAAACGATCGACGCCGCGCGCGCCAACGGCGGGACGGCGCCGCCGGAGGGGTGGGGCGGCGCGGTGCTCGCGAAGGTGCAGCGCCTCGCCGCGCCGTCGTTCGGGCCGGTGATCAACGCCGCCGGCGTGGTCCTGCACACGAACCTCGGCCGGGCGCCGCTCGCACGCGCCGCGATCGCGGCGATGGCGCGCATTGCGGGCGCGTACTCCAACCTCGAATATGATCTCGCACGGGGCGCCCGTGGCTCACGCCACGCGCTCTGCCGCGGTCTCTTGACGGAGCTCACCGGCGCGGAGGACGCGCTCGTCGTGAACAACGCGGCGAGCGCGCTGCTGCTCGCGCTCTCGGGCCTGGCCCGCGACGGCGACGCGGTCGTGTCGCGCGGCGAGCTGGTGGAGATCGGCGGGGCGTTCCGCATCCCCGACATCATGGCCCGCTCCGGCGCGAAGCTCGTCGAGGTGGGAACCACGAACCGCACGCACCCCAAGGACTATGCGGGCGCCCTCGGCCCCGCGACGCGCCTGCTCCTCAAGGTGCACCGCTCCAACTTCCGGGTGACGGGCTTCACGACCGAAGTGCCCGCGCGCGACATCGCCGCCATCGCGCACGGCGCCGGGATCGCGAGCCTGTTCGATCTGGGCAGCGGCCTGCTGCTCGACCTCTCCGCGTGGGGGCTCTCGGGGGAGCCCAGCGTCGGCGAGGCGCTGGCGAGCGGCGTCGACGCGGTCGTCTTCTCGGGCGACAAGCTGCTCGGCGGCCCGCAAGCCGGCATCCTGCTGGGCACGAAGGCGGCGATCGACGCCTGCCGCACCGATCCACTCGCCCGGGCAGTCCGGTCCGATAAGTTCACCCTCGCCGCGCTCGAAGCGACGCTGGCGCTCTATCGCGATCCGGAAACCGCCCGGCGCGAAATACCGGTCCTCCGTATGCTTACTGAAGACGTCACGCAGATACGTCGACGCGGAGAAGCGTTGCACAAGGGCGTCGGTCCAGGTGCCGAGCTCGTCGAGGGCGAATCGGAAGTCGGCGGCGGCTCGTTCCCAGGCAAGACCCTCAAGACGTGGTTGCTTCAGCTGACGTCTGACCATCTGACGTCTGACGTCCTGGCCGCGCGGCTGCGGGCGGCGGACCCGCCCATCATCGTTCGCATCGCCGACGACCACGTCGTCCTCGACCCTCGGACCATCTTCCCCGACCAGATCGAGCAGGTCGCCCGCGCGGTCCGCGCCGCCCTGGATGCCTGAGGGCGAGCACCGCGCGGTGTTTTTGGACCGCGACGGCACGATCGTGCACGACCCGCCGCCCGGCTTCCTGCATGAGCCGGGGAAAGTGCGCCTCCTACCCGGCGCTGCCGCCGCGATCCGACGGCTGAACCAGGCGGGCTGGCTGGTGGTGATCGTGACGAACCAGTCCGGGATCGGGCGCGGGCTGTACGACGCGGCCGCTTACGCCGCGGTGCAGCGCCGGCTGGCGGAGCTGCTCGCCGCGCACGGCGCGCACATCGACGCCGCCTACTTCTGCCCGCACCACCCGGACGCGGACGGGCCGTGCGACTGTCGCAAGCCGGGGGTGAAGCTGTTCCGCGACGCCCAAGCCGCGTTGGGGATCGACCTCCGGCGCTCGTACTGGGTGGGCGACCGGTGGCGTGACGTCGCGCCGACGCGCGCCCTCGGCGGAGGCGCCTCCCAGGCGATCCTGGTGCAAACCGGGAGCGGCGCGACCGACCGCGCCGAGGCCGAGGCGCGTGGAGCGACGGTCGTGCCGGACTTGAGCGCCGCGGTCGACCGGATTGTGCAGGGGGAATAGCAGCGGCAGATTGCGGAACGACATGGAGCGCACACGGACGGGATTCAAGGTCCGCGCCCTCGCGGCGCTGCCACTCCTGATGCTGCCCGTCCCCTGCTCGCTCACGGCGCAGCACAAGCCGTCCCCGCTTCCTCCCGCCGCGCCGCCCGCGCCGCCCACGCTCAAGGGGGCGATCGCGCCCGGGGCCACGATCCGGGACTCGCTCGGAGCCCGCGACGTCGTGCTCGCGGCCGAGAGCACCTACGCCCAGCCGTGGAAGCTCGCCGGCGCCGCCGGCGAGATCGTCACGATCGACCTCACCTCCGACGCGTTCGACGCGTACGAGTTCCTGCTCGGCCCGGGACTCGACCGCCCGCCGCAGGACGACGACTCGGGCGGCCGGTGTAACGCGCGGCTGACGGTGCGACTGCCGCGGACCGGAGATTATACGATCGTCGTCACCAGCACCGACAAGTTCGCGACGGGCCCATTCTCGCTGAGCGTGAGCGTCGGGGCGAAGCCCAAGTCGCTCAACCCCTGCCCGCGGTGACGCCCCCCCCGGTCCGCCTCGCCGTGCTCGTCTCGGGCGGCGGCACGAACCTGCTGGCTCTGCTCGACGCGCTCGCGGATTCGGGAGTCGCGCGAGTCGCACGCGTCGTGTCGAGCCGCCCGGATGCCGGCGCGCTCGAGCGGGCCCGCCAGCGGGGCGTGCCTGCCACTGTGCTGTCCCACCCCGCCGACGCGGCCGAAGTCATCACCAGCCTGGGCGACGCGGAGCTCGTCGTCCTGGCCGGCTACCTCAAGCGGGTGCCGCCCGCGGCAGTCGCCCGCTTTGCGCTCCGGATGATTAATATCCATCCGGCGCTGCTCCCCGCCTTCGGCGGCCCCGGCATGTACGGGCGCCGCGTGCACCAGCGGGTGCTCGCGAGCGGCGCCGCGATCTCGGGGGCGACGGTTCACTACGTGGACGAGGAATACGACCGCGGGCCGATCATCGCCCAGTGGCCCGTGCCGGTGCGTCCCGGGGACACGCCCGACACGCTCGCTGCACGCGTGCTCAAGGTGGAGCATCGCTTGCTGCCGCTGGTCGCACTGGAGCTGGCGCAGCGGGGGGTGCCGCGAACTCCCCTGCGACTGTACGCGGACGACATCGGTTTTCGCGCCGCCAGCGAGGCGACGGTGACACTCGCGCAGAACGAGGGAACGAGGGAACGAGGGAAAGGGGAGGCATGACCAGATTGCGGTTGGCGCTGCTTTCGCTTTCCATCCTTCCATCGTTCCATCTGTCCGCCCAGACCGTCGACCCGCTGGCGGTCCGCTTCGCCAGCATGACCGCCGTCACCGGGCTCGAGCAGGCGATGACCGACACGCTGCTCACCCTCGTCCCCGGGAGCACACGCGACCGCACGGGTAACGTGACCGTCAGCTTCGGCACAGGAGCGCCGAAACGACTGGTCGCCTGCGCGCTCGACGAAGTGGGTTACGTGGTCGGCAACATCACCGCCGACGGCTATCTCACGCTGCGGCGGGTGGGAGCGCCGCCCCAGCCGCTGTTCGACCAACAGCTCGAAGGCCAGCGGGTGACCGTGTTCGGTGCGCGCGGCGCCGTGCCCGGGGTCGGCGCCGTGAGATCGACCCACCTGACGCGCGGCCGCATCGGATCGGGTACGCCCGATCCGATCTTCACGGTGGACAACGCCTACGTCGACGTGGGCGCTGCATCGGCAGCGGAGGCTCGCGCGCTCGCGATCGACATGCTCGCGCCCGTGTCGCTCGCAAAGCGCCCGCATCTCTACGGCGATCGTCTCCTCGCCGCGCCCGCCGCGGGGCGACGCGCCACGTGCGCGGCGCTCGCGGCCGCTCTCCAGGCCAAGCCCACAGTCCGCGGCAGCGTCGTGGCAGCGTTCACCGTCCGGAGCCTGTACACCACCACCGGACTCCAGGCCGTGCAGCGCCTCCAGGGCCCCTTCGACCAGGCGCTGGTGATCGGCGGCGGGCGCGGGGCGCGGGGGGGCGCCGCCGCCGACACCCTCGTCCTCGCCACTCGCTACACCGACACGGCGGTGGAGACGGTGTCACTCAAGGACGCCGAGGCGCTCGCGAAGCGGCTCGTCGCGTGGATGGAGGCAAGATGAGGGCCCTCGGGCTGGGCGCGCTGGGGACGCTGCTGCTGTGGGCCTCGCTGTGTGGGCAGGACGGCCCCAGGGTCGCGGAAGCGCAAACGGTTCTCTCCACTCTCGTCGAAGCCTACGGCGTTTCCGGCGCCGAGGGGCCCGTGCGCGACGCGGTGAAGCGGCTGCTGCCGGCGTGGGCGCAAACCGAGACCGACACTGCCGGCAATCTCTGGGTGCGGGTCGGCAGAGGCGACCCGCTCGTCGTATTCGTCGCGCACCTGGACGAGATCGGGTTTACCGTCACGAACATCCGGGACGACGGGTCCCTCGAGCTGCAGACCCGCGGCGGCTTCTTCGGCTCCCTGTTCGAAGCGCAACCGGCGCTGGTGCACACGGACAAGGGCGACGTCCCGGGTGTGTTCATGCCGCGGGACTCGGGCGCCACGCGCCACACCCCCCCGCCCTTGCGGGTGGACCTTGGCACGACGTCGCGCGCGACGACCCTAGCCCGGGGCGTGAGCCCGGGGACCACCGTCACCATGCCCAAGCAATTCATGCGGCTCGCGGGCACCCGAGCCACGGGCCGCTCCTTCGACGACCGAGTCGGCTGCACCGCGCAGNTGCTCGCGCTGCGGCACCTGGACCGGGCCGCGCTCAAGCATCAGGTCGTGTTCGTGTTCAGCACGCGGGAGGAGATCGGCCTCGAGGGCGCGCAGGGGGCGGCCGCCGCGCTCGGCACCGCGCCGCGGCGGGTGCACGCCATCGACACCTTCGTCTCCGCCGATTCGCCGCTGGAGCTGCCGAACTTCGCGGTGGCGCCGATCGGCCAAGGCGCGGTCGCACGGGCGCTCGACAACTCGTCCATCACGCCTCCCGCCTACGTCGATTCGCTCGTCCAAGTCGCCCGCGCGCGGGGCGTGAAGCTCCAGATCGGCACGACCAACGGGGGCAACGACGGCTCCGTCTTCACGCCGTACGGCGTCGTCGACGTCGCCATGGGCTGGCCGCTCCGCTACTCCCACTCTCCCGCCGAGGTCGTGGACTTGCGCGATGTCGTGAGCCTCGCCGACATGATCCAGGCGGTGGCCGAGACCTGGTGAGAGCACTGCTGTCGGTCTCGGACAAGCNGGGCGTCGTTGAGTTTGCTCGCGAGCTGGTGGCGCTCGGGTGCGAGATCGTGTCCACCGGCGGCACGGCGGATACGCTGCGCCANGCCGGCGTGCCGGTCCTCCCCATCGAGCAGGTCACCGGGTTCCCCGAGATGATGGACGGGCGGGTGAAGACGCTGCACCCCAAGGTGCACGGCGGCCTACTGGCGCGGCGCGGTCATGCCGGCGACCGCGCGGCGCTCCAGCAGCACGGCATCACGCCGATCGATCTCGTGGCGGTCAATCTCTACCCGTTCCGCGACACGATCGCGCGACCAGGCGCGACGTTCGAGCAGGCGATCGAGCAGATCGACATCGGCGGCCCGGCGATGCTGCGCTCCGCAGCCAAGAACCACCAGGACGTGATCGTGGTGGTGGACCCAGATGATTATCCCGTGGTGATCACCGCCCTGAAGGCAGGCGTACTGACCCCGGGCGCAAGCCCGGGGAGCCCGGGGTCCCCGGAGCTGCGTCGCACGCTCGCCGCCAAAGTATTCGCGCACACCGCCGCGTACGACGCGGCGATCCACGGCTATCTGGTCCGGGACCGGCCCGGCTGGCCCGAGCGGATTACGCTGGCGCTGGAGCGCCGCCAGGAGCTGCGCTACGGAGAGAACCCCCACCAGGCGGCCGCGCTGTACGCCGTCGACGAGCCCGGCATCCGCGACCTGGAGCAACTGCACGGCAAGGAGCTCTCGTTCAACAACCTGCTCGACGTGGACGCCGCGCTCGCCGCGGTGGCGCCGTGGAGCGGCTCGGACCGCGCGGCGTGCGCCATCATCAAGCACACGACGCCGTGCGGCATCGCCCTGGGCCAGGTACCCGCCGAAGCGTACGAGCGCGCACTCGCGACCGACCGCACGTCGGCCTTCGGGTCGGTGATCGCGTTTAACGCGGGGCTGGACCGCGCCGCCGCTGAGGCGATGCGTGAGCTGTTCGTCGAGGTGGTGGTCGCCCCCGCCTTCCGGGATGACGCGTTGAGCGTCCTGCGGGAGAAGAAGAACCTGCGCGTCATCCGGCTCGCCGCCGATCCGGACCCGCCGGGCTGGGACTACAAGCGGATCCGCGGCGGCTTCCTCGTGCAGGAGCGCTCCCGACCCGCCCGGGCGGCGGCCGAGACGGAGTGGCAGGTCGTCACGCGGCGCTCTCCCACCGAGGCGGAATGGACCGACCTGCGGTTCGCCTGGGCGGCCGTCGGGACGGTCAAGTCGAACGCGATCCTGCTCGCCAAGCGCGAGGCCGCGATCGGCATCGGCGCCGGGCAGATGTCGCGGGTGGACGCCTCGTTTCTCGCGGTCCACAAGGCGCGCCAGCAAGGCCACGATCCGGCGGGTGCGGTGTTAGCTTCCGACGCGTTCTTTCCGTTCCCCGACGGGGTAGAAGAGGCAGCCCGCGCCGGGGTGCGCGCGATCATCCAGCCCGGCGGGTCCGTCAAGGACGCCGAGGTGAGCGCGGCCGCCGATCGGCACGGCCTCGCGATGGTGGTGACGGGCGTCCGGCAATTCCGGCACTAACCGACATGACGAGCATGCGCGACCAACTCACGCCGTACTGCGACGCCGAGCGTCCTCCCTATGTCCCCGCCCTGGTCGTCGCCCTGGGCGCGCTGATCCTCTACGTCGTGACGCTCGCGCCGACGACGCAATTCTGGGACGCCTCGGAGTACATCACCGCCGTGCACGCGCTCGGCATTCCACATCCCCCCGGAAACCCGCTCTTCATCCTGCTGGCGCACGCGTGGGGGCTGCTCCCGCTCGGCGCCGACTACGCGCAGCGCATCAACCTGCTCGCCGCGGCGACGAGCGCGGCGGCCGCAGGGTTCTGGTTCCTGATCGCGGAGCGTTGGTTGCGCCCGATCGTGTCACCCATCTGGCCGCGGCGCCTCACCGCGGCTGCGGGCGTGATGGTCAGCGCGACGGCGTTCACGGTGTGGAACCAGTCGGTGGTGAACGAAAAGGTCTATACGGTGAGCGTGCTCTCGATCGCGCTCGTGCTGTGGCTCGCGGTGCGCTGGGCCGATCAGCCGGCGGCGGCCCGGCGCGACCGTCAGCTCGTGCTGATCGTGTACCTGCTCGCGCTCACGGCGACGAACCACCTGATGGGCGTGCTGGCCGCGCCCGCGGTGCTGGTTTACGTCCTGGCGACCGACCCCCGGGCCTTGCTGCGGCCGCGCTTCCTCATCGCGGCAGCGCTCGTCGCGGCGGTCGGGACGAGCGTTGACCTCTTCATGCCGATCCGCGCGCACTTCGATCCCTATTTGAACGAGGGCGAGCCGACCACGTGGCAAGCCCTCCAGGCCGTCCTCGCACGCACGCAGTTCGGAAAGCCGTCGGTGTTCGCCAACCCGATGTATCTGCCCGGCCCGGACAACCCCGGCCACACGCTCGTGCTCTACGGACAGCAGCTCTTGAACTACGTGCAGTACTTCACGTGGCAGTTCGGCCACGACTGGGACGCGGCGGGGCAGCGCTTCCTGGCGGTGGCGTTCGCGGCGCTCGGCCTGGCGGGCGCACGGCGGCAGTGGCGCGCCGAGCGGCGTGCCGCGCTCGCAATGACGACGCTCATGATCACGCTCACCGTGGCGCTCGTCTTCTACCTGAACTTCAAGTGGGGGTTCTCACAGCCCTACAACGCCCCGGGCCTCGAGCACGAGGTGCGGGAGCGGGACTATTTTTTCATCGCGTCGTTTGCGGTGTGGGGGATTTGGGTGGGAATGGGCCTCGCGGCGCTGATGGAGTGGCTCCAGAACGGCCTGAGCGCCCGCGAGCCGCGCGCCGCGCGGCGCTGGGCGGTGTGCACCCCCGTGCTGCTCGTCGCGCTCGTGCCGCTGCTCGGCAATCGCCTCACCGCCTCGCGCGCCGGCGAGACGATGGCTCGTGACTATGCGCGCGATGTGCTGCAGTCGCTCGACCCCTACGCGCTCGTGGTCACGGCCGGCGACAACGATACGTTCCCATTGTGGTATGCGCAGGAGGTGGAGGGTGTACGCCGGGACGTGAACGTGCTGGTGTTGTCGCTCGCCAACACCGACTGGTACCTGCGCCAGTTGCAGCGCCGGGCTCCCCCGACGTTCGAGCCCAGGTCCGCCCCGGCCATGTTCGGCGACCGGAGCTGGCCCCGGCCGACGACGCCCTGGATGAACCGATACTATCTGCGTGAGCCCGCGGACACCCTGCCGCCGTACACTCCCCTGGCGCAGCCGATCACGGGCTACCTCGGGCCGATTGAGGTCACGGTCGACCCCCGCGCGTTGGGGCGTCCCTACCTCGAGCGCTCGGACCTGGCGGTGTTGCAGATCATCAAGGACCGGCTGGGCAAGCGCCCCATTTATTTTTCCACCTCCACGGGCAACTACGCGGACCAGTTGGGGTTTTCCCCTTACCTGGTGGGCGAAGGGTTGGTGCGCCGCATGGTGCCCCAGCCGCTCACGCCGAGCGACACCGTGCGGCTCCTGCCGGGCCGAGGGTTCGTGAACATTCCACGGACGCGCGCGTTGGTGTTCGGTGTGTACTCGGGTGGTGAGACCGCGGCCCGACCCCGGCCGCGCGGCTGGGTGGACGTCCCGTCCCAGAACAGTCTGTTCGGCTACGCCTTCGTGTACGATACGATCGCGGCGGTGCTGCGGGATCGGGAGCCGGCGCTCGCGGCCCGAGCGGGTGAGCTGCGCGACGCGATCCTCGCGAACACGACGTACGCGCTGCCCGCCGAGCGGCGCGCCGCCGGCAATTAACTGAGGACGCGCATGAGCCACGCACAGCAAGCGGTGAAGCTTCCGGTGACCGAGCGGGTGGTCGCTCCGTCGCCCGTCGTCGGAGAAGGGCGGGCGCCCGAGGCCCCGCCGTACCTCATGGCCGCGCTCGTGTCGCTCGGCGCCTTGATTCTCTACGTCGTGACGCTCGCGCCGACGACGCAGTTCTGGGACACCTCCGAGTACATCGCCGCGGCGTACGTGCTGGGCATCCCGCATCCGCCCGGCAACCCGCTGTTCACGATCCTGGCGCACGTCTGGGGCTTGCTGCCNCTGGCGGCGGGGTACGCGATGCGGATCAACTTGCTCGCTGCCGTCACGAGCGCGGTCGCGGCGGGGTGCTGGTTCCTGGTGGGCGAGCGCTTGCTGCGGGCGTGGGTGCCGGCCATGTGGCCGCGGCGGCTCGCCGCGCTGGCGGGCGCGATCTGCTCGGCCACCGCGTTCACCGTGTGGAACCAGTCGGTCGTGAACGAGAAGGTGTACACGCTGTCGCTGCTCTCGGTCGCCCTGGTGCTGTGGCTGATCCTGCGTTGGGACGACCAGCCGCCCGGCGAAGCGCACGACCATTACCTGCTCTTGATCGTGTACCTGCTGGCCCTCACCGCCACCAACCACATGATGGGCGTGCTGGTCGGGCCGGTCGTGGTGATCCTGCTGTTGCCGCCGCTCAAGACGCAGCGCCCGGCGGACGACGCGTCCCGCCGGGTGGAGTGGTCCCAGTGGTTCCTGTTCTGCAGCGTGTACGCCATCATCGTGGCCACGGGTCTCGAGAACGCGGGACCTCTCAAGGCCGCCGGCGTGCTGTTCCTCGCCGCGCTCGGCAACGCCTTGTTCCGCGCCCGGAACTGGGATTTTGCGCTCGCCGTGCTCGCCGTCGCGGTCGCCGGCATCTCGGTCTACCTGTTCCTACCGATCCGCGCGGCGCACTTCCCGCCGATCAACGAAGGCGAGCCGACCACCTTGCAGGCCTTCTGGGACGTGCTCACGCGACAGCAATACGGCAAGCCGCCCGTGAGCCAGCGGCAGGCGACGATCACGGCGCAGATCGCGATGTGGGTCCAGTACTTCAGCTGGCAGTGGGGCCGCGACTGGATGGGCGGCCTGCAGCGCGGGCTCACCGTCGTGTTCGCCTCGCTCGGCCTGCTCGGCGCCTTGCGGCACTGGCGGGCCGACCGTCGCGCCGCGCTCGCGATGACCGCGCTCATGGTCACGTTCACGCTGCTGCTCATCTTTTACCTCAACTTCAAGTACGGCTACTCGCAGCTGCTCGACCGGTCGCAGCTGGCACGCGAGGTGCGCGAGCGCGATTACTTCTTCATCACATCGTTCGCGCTGTGGGGCGTCTGGGTGGGCATGGGGCTCGCGACGCTGATGGAGTGGGCGGCGGAGTGGCTCGAGCGCCGCGAGCCCGATCCCGAGCGCCGCTGGCGATTCGCCACCCCGCTGCTNTTGCTCGCGCTGATCCCGCTCGCCGGCAACCGGCTCACCGCATCGCGCGCGGGCGAGACGCTGGCGCGGGACTTCGCGTCCGACATCCTCCAGTCGGCNGAGCCGTACGGGATCCTCGTCACCGCCGGCGACAACGACACGTTCCCGCTGTGGTATGCGCAGGAGGTCGAGGGCATCCGCCAGGACGTCACCGTGGTGAACCTGTCGCTCGCCAACACCGACTGGTACCTGCGCCAACTGCAGCGCCGGCCGATCTACGAGTTCGACGCCGACAAGGCGCCCGCGATCTACCGCGGCCGGACGTGGCCCAAGCCGACCGGGAAGCTGCTCAGCTTCAGCGACGCGCAGCTCGACGGGCTGCAGCCCGTGTACTTCCTCGAGAAGAAGACCACCGTCAACCTGGGCGGCATCGGCGTCACGCTCGATCCGGCGCAGCTCGGCCGACAGTATCTCGAAAAGGCGGACGTGATCACGCTGCAGGCGATCAGAGACCAGATGGGGAAGCGGCCCATCTACTTTTCGCGCACCGTCGGGCCCTACGCCGACCAGTTCGGCCTCACGCCGTATCTCGAGGGCCAGGGGTTCGTGCGTAAGCTGCACCAGGACCCGATCACGGAGTCGGACAGCATCAAGGCGATCTCCGGGCTCGGCTACGTGAACATCCCGCGCACCGAGGCGCTCGCGTTCCAGGTGTACCACGGCGACACCGCGGGGCGGCCCCGGCCGCGCGGTTGGGTCGACCGGCCATCCGAAGGGATCCTCGCGACCTACGGCATCGTGTACCAGGGACTAGCCCAAGTGCTGCAGAAGCAGAAGCCGCAGGAAGCAGCCAAGGCGCTGGTGCTGGCGGATTCGATCTTCAAGAACACCAGCTACGGGTTCGTCCCGCCGCCGGAGCGTTGACGCGCTCGCCCGCCAGGTGGGGGTCTCACCACCCACTTGTCGCAATTCGCATCAGGGGCCGATCGCGCGCGATTCGGGACCGTTACCCCGACGTGCCGGTCGCCATCCTCGGAGGGATGACCACCCCACACGGTTCCCTTGCCCTGGCGAAGACGATGATCACCCACCCGGCCAACGGCGTTGCTGAGCAACTCGAGGCCGCGCTGGCGGCGTGCCAGCATTCCTTGCCCAAGGGGTTTGCTTGCCACGCCGTGGCCTGCCGGATTGCGGAATGCTACGAGAACGACGCCGACGGCACGTCCGGGTTCTGGATCGCCCGACCGCGCTGGACNGTCGGGGGGCGTCCGGCCGCTCGAGCGGTGTTCGAGGTGGTGCGTGCGGATGGCAACAGAGGCGTNTGGGATGCGTTAACGCGGGAGGAAGGCGACGTGCTGGCCGACGTTCTGACGGACCTCTCGTTGTAGCGGTCCGGTCGGTTCCGTCCCGCGTTTCGAACGGCCTGCTCACAGCGGTCGCCGCAGGCTAGCATTAGGGCGTGGCCTCATCGAAACCCGGGCCGGTCGTTGTCCGAATCCTGCGGTGGGGGTTAGCGATACTCCCACTTTCCTCGGCGCAGAGCCAGACGCGTCCGCTGGTCGACCACCATCAACACCTGTTTAGCCCGGCCATCGTCGCGTTGTCGACGGAAACCTCGAGCGCACGCTCCCTGATGCCGATTTCNGCGGGTGACCTCATCGAGCTGCTGGACGCGGCGGGCATTCGACGGGCGCTCGTCCTTTCGGTGGCCTATATGTACGGGAGCCCAAACCGACCGCCTGTCGAGAACGAATACGAAAAGGTGAGGGCTGAGAACGACTGGACCAGCCAGCAGTTAGCGCGTTTTCCGGATCGGCTGCGCGGTTTCTGCCGCTTCAATCCACTGAAGGAGTATGCGCTGGCCGAGCTCACGCGCTGCGCGAGCGACCCCCAGCTCCACTTCGGCATCAAATTGCACTTCGGCAATTCGGACGTGGATCTCCACAACCCACAGCACGTCGATCTACTACGCCNGGTCTTCCGTGCTGCGAACGAGCACCGGATGGCGATCGTGGTGCACATGCGGTCGTCCGTCACCCCCACGGTCGCGATGAAGCCAGGATTTTCTTGAACGAGGTCCTGCCGGCCGCTCCCGACATTCCCGGTCAGATCGCNCATCTGACTGGAGCGGGCGGTTACGACGACTCCACGGATCAACGCTGGGTGTTTTCGTCGCGGCGATCGCGAACCACGATCCGCGCATGCGACATCTCTATTTTGACGTCACGTCCGTCGTTGGTTTCGACATCTCCGCCCCCAGCGCCAAGTTGATCGCCACGCGTCTTCGACAGCTCGGCCTCGATCGCGTCCTCTACGGATCCGATGCGGCCAGCGGCGGCAACCTCGCACCCCGCGAAGGATGGGCGGCCTTCCGGCAGCTACCACTGTCTGACGCCGAATTCCGAACGATCGAGAATAACATCGCGCCGTACATGCGATGAGCCTTCTCGTCGTTGCATTCCGCGTGGTCGATGCGCAAACGCTTCTAAGGCGCTGGTGCTGGCGGATTCGATCTTCAAGAACACCAGCTACGGCTTCGTCCCGCCGCCGGAGCGCTGACCGGCCCTTTCCCGCAATGCTCTCCGAGAAATATGTTGAGCAGGTGGGACACAGGTTCGTTGTAGCGGTCGTTCTCGCGACGGTCGTAGCTGGGCTGGCGCATGCACAGTGCCCCGACGGCTCGCCCCCGCCGTGCCGGTCTGCGACTGTCGCCGCACCATCGCCCACCAGCCTCGCCGTACTCTACTTCGACAACGCGTCACCCGACTCGACCGACGATTATCTCGCGGAAGGACTGACCGAGGCGATCATCGCCCAGCTCGGCCAGGTCGGGCGCATTTCCGTGAAGTCGCGCTCCGCGGTACGACGTTTCCGCGGCGCGAACGTCCCTGATCCTCCGGTAATCGGCCGGGCTCTTGGCGTCGCGTATCTCGTGACCGGCAGCGTGCAGCGGGCGGACCACGCCCTGCGCGTCACGATCGAGCTGGCGCACACCACGACCGGTATGCGTGTGTGGGGCGACCAGTTCGTCGCCGCCGACGACAGCCTGTTCGCGCTTCAGGACAATATCGCCCGACGGGTGGCGGAAGGTGTGGCAGGACGGCTCCTCCCCGCCGAGCGCCGGGCGGTCGCAGCGGTGCGGGTGACGCACAACCCGGACGCCTATGAGCACTTCCTGCGCGGGAACTACGGTCTCGCCCAGCGCACCTCCACCGGGATGGCGCGGGCGACGGCGGAGTATCGGCTGGCGGCGGCGCTCGACTCTGGGTTCGTCTCCGCGCTGGCCCGCGTCGGACTCGCGTACGCACTGCGACTCGACTGGAGCTGGGATGCGACGGGCGCGTCTCCGGCAGACAGCCTGCTGGATCGGGGCATGGCGGCGGCGGACGAAGCGCTGCGGCGCGACCCGTCCAACTCCGATGCCT
>JGI25382J43887_10000309_pt1 | contig 15185 bp, 9 predicted proteins | sample GraSoi013_1_40cm_3_FD_43887 | JGI IMG/M metagenome (IMG submission 43887) | reverse complement strand
CCGGGCAGTCCGCCGTCGACTACATCACCGCCTTCGATCCGTCGCCCTACCCCTGCAAGGTCGCCGCCGAGGTCAAGGACTTCCGGCCCGAGCAGTTCATGAACCCGCGGCGCGCCAAACACCGCGGGCGCTTCTCCCAGTTCGCCGTCGCTGCAGCAAAGCTTGCGGTAGGGGATTCGGGCTTGGTCCTCGAACAAGAACATCCTCGACGGGTGATGGTTTGCCTTGGGACTTCGGCGAACGGGGTCGGCGACATCTACGAGGCAGCCAGACTGGGCTTTCAGCGCTCAGGCGTTGAAGGTGTCCCCCAAACGACCGGTACCGAGTATCCAGCTCATGCTCCAGTGGCCCATATTTCGATGGAGCTCGGCATTAAGGGACAGGCGATGACGCTCGCTTCCGCATGCTTGACTGGACTGGACGCGGTCCAGTGGGGGTCCTCACAGATCGTCCAGGGACAGGCCGACATTATCATCGCAGGAAGCTCAGAAGCGCCTATCGCCCCGCTCTGCTTCGCTACCTTCTGTGCGTCCGGTGCCCTCTCAAAGTTTGATGATCCACCGACAAAGGCCTCACGACCTTACGACCTCTATCGCGATGGGTTGGTCATGGGTGAAGGCTCAGTCATCTACGTCGTCGAGGAAATGGAACACGCGCTGGCGAGAAACGCAGCGATTTATGCCGAGGTTTTCGGATTTGGGACCGGAAATGAAGGCGGATATGGGGCGCGGATTGATGCAGGCGAACTTGCGCTAATTGAAGCGATCGAAACTGCATTCTCCCGGGCTTTCATGAGTAAAACCGATGTCGACTACATAAACTCTCACGGCAACGCGTTGCCCGATTACGACGTCATCGAAACGCGTGCGTTCAAGCGCGCCTTCGGAGCCCTGGCCCACAACATTCCAATTAGCTCCATCAAGTCGATGATCGGCCATGCCATGGGAGCAGGCTCGGCCTTCCAAGTGGCAGCGGCATGTCTAGCGTTGCAGCACTCGACAATTCCGCCCACGATCAATCTGGAGAACCCAGATCCCGACTGTGACCTGGACTACGTACCCAACCACGCCAGGTTCTCCCGCCTGAGAAACGTTCTGATTAACGCTCACGCGATGGGCGGCACCCACTCGGTTCTCATCTTGGGGCGTCCTAGGTAGCTGCTATGACGGAACGGCTGAGCATCCTCCTCTTAACCTCACTCATCAACCTCGCTCTCGGACTGGCAGTCTGGCTGAAAAACTCGTCGCAGCGTGTTAATCAATATTTCGCATTTTTCTCTCTCGCAGTCGCGACCTGGACATTTAGCAACGGCCTTGTCGACGCCTACGCCGCAACGCCTTTGGGCATCATCTGGGCCCGCACGGCTTTCGTAGCCGCATCCGCAATCCCTCTATCATTTCTCCTATTCGCGACCGTTTTCCCCGCACCTAAGCCGACTCCGTCCAACTCGTTGATGGTATTTTGGATCGGGGCCGGCGTCGCCGCAATACTCGCCTCATTCACTCCCCTGATAGCCCAGGGCACGACCTCAGTAAATGGTATCCTCCAGGTCGCATACGGGCCAATTCATCCATTCTTTGGTGCCTACTTCATTTCTTGCTTGGGCTACAGTCTTGTGTTGCTTTATCGAAAGCTTCACGTTCTGAAAGGCATTGAGAAGCTACAAGTCCGATATGTCTTTCTCGGCGTGTCCCTACCAATCCTCGGCGGCACCGTCACGAATCTCCTCGTCCCGTTGGCATTTCGCTCCTCTAAGCTGAGTCCGTATGGGCCGCTATTTAGCCTTCTCCTGGTCGCAGTTATCGCCCATGCCATCATCCGTTATCGCCTCATGAATATCCGGCTCGTCATCCGCCGTGGTGTCGCTTATCTCATCACCATCGTTACGGCGAGTGGCGTGTTCACTGTGATTCTTTGGATAACGTCGCGACTGCTGCTCTCTACACCCCACGAGTTGCCACTCTGGCTGGAACTCGCGACGGTCCTTCTAGTCGCCATCGCCTTTCAGCCCCTAAAACGCCACGTACAGGCTTTGGTGGATCGCTATTTCTTTCGTGAGCCGTACGACTATCAACGAACGGTCCGTGAGATTAGTCGAACAATGGCCGGAATCCTCGAGTTACAACCATTACTCAGCTATGCCTGTGCGGTCATCAACAGGACAGTCCAACCAGAATCTATCGCGGTGTATATACTGGACGTAGCACAGCCGACATTTAAGCGCCTGATCCTCCACAAGGGAATCGAAGTCACGAAACTTACTCAGCAAGAAACGATCGCCGTCTCTTCCCAGATAGCCGATTCCCTTGCGCGACGAAAGCGACTGCTCGTTGCAGACGAACTCGGAAGAGCGCACGAGCCCGGCCAATTAGCTGGACTACTCAAAGACCTGCGACAACTGAATGTAGAGGTTGCCCTTCCCATCCTTGAAGACGCCAAACTTGCAGGATTTTTCTTGATCGGTCCGAAGCTATCGGGTGATCCTTATTTTTCTGAGGATCTTGATCTTCTAACGACACTCCTCAGCCAAGCGACGATAGCGATTAAAAATGCCCAGCTCTACTCACAGGTAGTTTTGGTGAACGAATACGTTGAAAACATACTTACNACAATAGAAAGCTCGGTCATCGCAGTTTCCGCCGACGGAATGATCACCCTGTTCAATTCAGCAGCTGAGCGTCTCTTAGGCCTCGACGCAGGACAGCTCAAAGCCGCTTCCTTTCAAAACTTGCCTCGCCCCATAGCAACCCTGCTCGAGAGCACTTTGGAAGATCGTGAGCCGAGAACGCAGATCGAGACAACGATCTATAACAACTCAGGGCGTGCAACTCCAGTAATCTGTTCAACCTCTGCCCTCCGAGATCGTGCAGGATCGATGTTAGGGGCTGTTGCAGTCCTTAGCGACCTCACTCGCCTGAAGCAGCTCGAGGCAGAAAAGAGCCAAGCTGAGCGCCTAGCCTCTATCGGTGCCCTAGCCTCAGGAATCGCGCACGAGGTCAAGAACCCCCTCGTGGCAATTAAGACATTTGCTGAGCTATTACCAGAACGGTTCACGGAAGAGGACTTTCGTCACGACTTCGCGAAGGTAGTTATTCGCGAGATTGAGCGCATTGACGATCTAGTCGCTCGCCTCCGCGGCCTCGCAAGTGCTCCCATGCAGGCGCGAAGACCTCTTGACCTCAGAGCGCCCCTTGATGAAACCTTGGCACTCTTACGAGGCCAGCTGGAGCAAGGACAGATTGATGTCAAGACCGTCTACGATAACGATTTACCGCTGGTATCCGCTGATCCAGCCCAACTCAAGCAACTGTTCCTGAATCTCCTCGTAAACGCACTAGAGGCTATGGATCCCGGAGGCCACCTCTCGGTTCGAATTCTGAACTGGAAGGCATCTGGAAGTGAGACTATCCTCGTAGAGATTTGCGACACCGGTACGGGTATCCCAGACTCCCTACTCGGTAAGATTTTCGACCCATTTGTGACAACGAAGCAACGGGGGTCGGGTCTTGGACTCTCGATCTGTCGTGGAATTGCCGACGCTCACGGGGCAAGGATCCGTGCTCAAAACAATCCTAACGGTCGAGGCGCGACTATCACAATCGAATTCCCAGTTGCGAAGACGACGGCAGCATTAGAAACCGCGCTTAGGCCAGGTTAAGACCACACACCAAGCGCCACCGGTTAGTTGAACGGCCGTTCGCGAAGGACCGCTGAGAAGGATGGCTCAGTGACAATCACATGATTCAGGCCTTACTCTCTATCACTGCAGCCACGCTCGCCGCGCTCGGTCTATTTGTTTGGCGCGCCCGCCCTGCAAGTCCAATAAATCGATGGTTCGCCATCTATACCGCGGTCGTAACAGCGTGGACCATCTCAATCGTTGGTGTGCACACCGGTAGCCACGCTGATGCCTGGGGCAGGCTCGCATTCGCGACCGCGAGCTTCGTACCGGCCGTGTTTCTCGCGTTTAGTCGCTACTACCCAACAACTAGCCATTTTCCGTCGACTACGATACTGCGTCTGACATTCGCAATTGCGTTCACATTCGCGGCCCTCTCGGTGTCAACTGAGTTGGTCGCCTACAGCTTTTCCGGCAGTACTGGAGAGCTCACGAGAAAGACTGGCCCCCTGTATCCGCTATTTGCAGGCTACTTTCTCATATGCTGGACAGTTGCCGCGGCAGTCTTGATTTGCGAATGGCGTACAACGCGTGGGCTCGCTCGAGCTCAACTCCAATACCTCGGAGTCGCGATCATCGTTTGTGGGGCGCTGGCCATCACCACCAACCTTCTTCTACCGCTGCTAACGGGCCGATCAACCTACACGTGGCTTGGTCCCAACTTCGGCCTCGTATTCTTCTTCCTTGTTGCTCATGCCATCATCCGACACCGCTTGATGGATCTCCGCCTCGTCATTCATCGCGGGCTGACCATCACCATTGCAATGCTAATGTCGCTGGTGCCGATCCTGATTGTATTGGCGCTCTTCTGGCCGACTCTGTCCGATCGCTTCGCGCCAGATGAGCTGCTTATTCTCCTGTTGGCGATCGTCGGTCTGAGCCTTCTGGTCGCCCCCACCCGCGACATCGCAGGAAAGGTTCTCGACAAGTACGTCTACCGAACCCAGGCCAACTTCCGGCGGACGGTCCGAGTAGCCAGCCAGAAGCTGACGCGTGTTCTCGACCTCAAACTGGTCCTGGCCGTCGTGAGTGAGGCCGTTGTCGACTCGACGAAACCCGAGGGTGTCGCCATCTATCTGCGAATGGGTCCGCGCTTCTCGAAAGCGACCCCTGAAACGCGGCACCAGGGGGCAAACTTCGATGCTCCTCAGGCCGTGCCCGCGGTCGTCGTCGAAGCGCTGTCTCGGGGGCGAGACCTCCTTGTGACCGAGGAAATCGCGCGCGAGCGGACCGCGGAGAGCCAGTGCCTGCACAGCGAGTTGGCGCGCCTGAATTGGGCGCTCGTCCTGCCTCTTCGCTCCGAGGATACCGTCATTGGGCTTATCGCTCTGGGTCCGAAGTTGTCGTGGGACCCGTTCTACCCCCAGGACCTCGATCTCCTCATGACGCTGGCGAATCAGGCGGGGACCGCGATCAAGAACGCGCAGCTCTACACCCAGGTGGTCCTGGCAAACGAGTTCATCGAGAACGTCGTCGCCACCATCGAGAGCGGCGTCGTGGCGATCGACTCCGCGGGGCACGTCACGATGTTCAATCGCGCCGCCGCGCAGCTCACCGGGCTTGCCGCCGAACGGGTGCAGGATCAATCGGCCGACGTGCTGCCGGAGGATCTGGGAGCGCTGCTCAGGAGCACGGTCGCCGACGGCCTCGAGCGGACGCAGCCGGAAATCGCGCTCCCGGACGGCACGGTGACGCGCCCGGTCATATGCACGACGTCCCCGCTGCGCGATCCCGCGCGGGTCATTCTCGGCGCCGTCGCTGTGTTCAGTGACCTGACGCCGTTCAAGCAGCTCGAGAGCGAGCGGCAGCGCGCGGCGCGCCTGGCCTACTTCGAGGTCCTCGCCTCCAGCCTCGCCCACGAGATCAAGAACCCGCTGGTGGCCATCAAGACGTTCGCCCAGCTGATCCCCCGGCGCCAGAGCGATGCGCTCTTCGCCGACGAGTTCAGCCGGATCGTCACCCGCGAGATCGGCCGGATGGAACACCTGGTAGAGCAGCTGCGGACCCTCTCGCGCCCCAGCGACCGTCCCCGGCAGCGGCTCGACGTCCGGGAGCCGCTCGCCCAAGCGGTCGAGTCCCTGCGGCCGGCGTTCGACGAAAAACGGATGGTGATCGGCACCAGCCTGGGCGCCGAGCCACGCTTCGTGCTCGGCGACCACGGCGAGCTGGAGCAGCTCTTCATCAACCTGCTGATGAATGCCCTCGAGGCAACGCCTCCCGACGGCACCTTGTCCATCGAGCTCACTGCCACCGGCGACCACGTGACCGTGGCCGTCGCCGATTCCGGCCCCGGCATCCCGGCCGAGCTGCTCGAGCACGTCTTCGACCCGTTCATCACCACCAAGCAGCGCGGCTCCGGCCTCGGCTTGACAATTTGCGCAGGCATTGCTGCGGCCCACCGTGCTAAGCTCCGGGCGGCGAACCGTGCCGCGGGCGGTGCGTTGCTCACGGCGGAGTTCCCGCTTGCCGTAGCCGCGCAGGCGACGAGCGAGGTCAGAGACAGGGACGTGAACGCTCGCGCATGAAAACAGTCCTCGTCGTCACGCCCGACGACGCGCTTCGGACGCGCATACTCCGGGGGTTTGCGGAGGCCTCGGTCTTCCTGGCACAGGCTGATGCAGATGCACTAAAGACCCTCCGCCTGATCGACGCCGACGCCGTCATTCGCGACAGCCGCGGACCTGCCCGGAACCTGGGCACCTTCGTGTCCCAGGTCCGGGACATGACGCCGGGCATCCTGGTCGTCGCCATCGGACCCGGTGAGGAGGAGGGGGCGGCCGCCGACTTCAACCTCCCGGCCACCTTCACCCAGCGGGATCTCGAGGGCACCCTCCGTCAGGCGGTCGATCGGCAGCACCTGCTCCAGGAGGTCGCGACCCTCCGGGCCCAGGTCGCCCCGCGCGCCTCCGATCTGGCCACCACCGGGGAGGAGCCACCCCGGGAGACGGAGACGTTGACCAGGATCCTCAGGGAGTTCAGCCGGGTATTCGCGGCCGGCTTCGACCTGCCGCGGCTGCTCGACATGTTTCTGGACGCCATCGGGGAGTTGCTCCGGCCGACCCGGTCGGCGTTGCTCCTGCTGGACAACGGCGGCCAGACCTACCGCGTGCGCGCGCACCGGGGCCTGGCCCCCCAGGTCGTCGAGGCCGTGCGCGTGTCGGCCACCCACGGGCTCAGCCGCTGGCTGGCCACGCAGGGTCGTCCGGCCCGATTACAGGATTTGACAGATCCGGCGCTGATCGCGGAGCTCAGGCTGCTCGGGGGGGTGGTGGCCGTGCCCTTGCTGACCCAAGGGGAGCTGGTCGCCATGCTGGTCGTGGGTCAACCGGTGGTGGGCGGCACGTACGGTCGCCACCAGACTGAGATCCTCTTCGATCTCGCCACCCACCTGGCGACGGCGATCCGCGACATCACCCTCCATCACCAGCTCCAGCAGGAAAAGGAGTTCAGCGAGCGGATCCTCGCCCACATGTCCAGCGGCGTCATCACCATTGGCCGCGACGAGCGGGTGGGCACGATGAACCGGCGGGCCGAGGAGATCCTGGGCCTCAGCGCCGTCGACGTCATCCGCCAGGACCTGAGAGCCCTGCCCTCGCCGCTCGGCGACATGCTGTACGAGACGCTGGCCTACGGGCGCGCGTTGGCCAAGTCGGAGATCCAGCTGGCCCTCCGGGGGCTCTGGCTCGAGGTCTCGACCTACCCGATCCGCGGCGAAGGGCCGACCCCGCTGGGCGCCGTGCTCGTCTTCGAGGACCGGACCGCCCAGAAGGAGCTGGCCGCCCAGAAGCGGCAGACCCAGGAGTTCCAGCTCCTCGGCCGCGTGATCGCGCGCATCGCCGACGAGATCAAGAACCCGCTGGTGTCGATCAACACTTTCGTCGAGCTGATCGACGAGCGCTACGACGACCCCGACTTCCGAAAGCTCTTCTCGTCGGTGGTTCGCCGGGACGTGCGGCGCCTGGTGCAGGTTTTTGAAAAACTTTCAGCACTGGTCAGTGAAGGTGAGTTAAACTTTTTGACCGTGGACGTTCACGCCGTGGTCGAGGAGGTCGTGACCGCCATCGAGCTGGCCGACGAGGGGCTCAGCAAGCGACTCCAGCTCGACGTCCCCGGCGACCGCACGCCCCAGATGGTAAAGGTGGACCCCGTCCAGCTGCGAAAAGCCCTGTCCTACCTGGTCTGGTACCTCGCGCACGCCTCCTCCCCCGCCGAGGAGGCGAAGGTTTCGCTCTCGGTCGGACGGCACGCCGAGAAGGACGGCACCGAGGAGGTGCGCATCCTCATCAGCTCGCGGACGGCGGCGGTGCCGACGGATAGGCTGGACCGCATCTTCGACCCGGTGCAGATGGTGCAGGAGAGCCTGATCGACGTGGGGCCGGCCGTGAGCCAGCGGCTCATCGAGGCGCTGGGCGGCCAGCTGCGCTTCCGGCAGGGTCGGCACGAGTTGGCCTTCCACGTGACCCTGCCGCCCGCTGAGGCATGACGCTCGCCGCGCCGCCCGCCTCCCGCTCGCGCATCCTCGTCGTCGACGACGAGATCGGGCCCCGCGAATCCCTCCGCATGCTGCTCAAGCCAGCCCACGAGATCCGCACGGCGGAGAGCGCCCGCGCCGCCCTGCAGGAGCTGGAGCAGTTCCGCCCGGACCTCGTCATCCTCGATATCAAGATGCCGGAGGTCGACGGGCTCGAAGTGCTGCGGCGCATCAANCGGATCGACCCCGCGATCGAGGTGGTGATGATCACCGCCTACGCGTCGCTGGAGACGGTCAAGCTCGCGCTGAGCCACGGCGCGTTCGAGTACCTCATCAAGCCCTTCTCGCGCCAGGACCTCGAAGACATCGTGCGCCGCGCCCTGCTCCGCCGCCACACCGACCTCGGCGCGCGCGACCAGGTGGCGCGGCTCGTGGAGGAGATGCGGAGCCTCTCCAGCAAGACGCGCGAGCTGGAGGAGGCGGCCCGCCGCGAGGCGGCCGAGCAGTCCCTCCGCGTCACCCAGCTCTCGATCCTGCGCGAGATCGCGCGGACGATCGTCGGACAGCTCGAGCTCCAGCAGATGACCGCCGCCGTCACCGACCAGCTGCGCCGGGCGCTCGGGTACGATAGGGTGACGATCATCTCGGAGAACGAGCCGGCGCCCACCACCAACCACCCCGCCCTGGTGACCTGCGCCATCCGGGATGCCGAGGGCCTCCTCGGCCATCTCGTCGTCGACAACCGCCCCTCCGCTCGGGCCATCGACCCGCGGGAGCGGGAGCTGCTCGAGATGCTCTCGGAGTACCTGGCGATCGCCGTGCGGAATGCGCGCCTCTACACCGAGATCGCCAACACCAAGCGCTCGCTGGAGCAACTCATCGCCTCGGCGGGCGACGCCATCATCGCCGTCGACGAGCACGATCGGATCGAGGGCTGGAACCCCGCCTCCGAGCGCATCTTCGGCCTCCCCGCCGGGGAGGCGCTGGGCCGGCTCGTCACGGAGTTCGTGCCGGCCGCCGCCTACTCCGACGCCAAGCGGCGGCTCGGGCAGGGCAGCCCGCTGCACGCCTTCGAGGTCACGCTGGAGCGCAATCCGCGCCCGCTGGCCCTGGCGGTGACGCTGTCGGCCCTACGCGGCCGGCAGGGCGCCTTCGAGGGGCTGATCGCCATCGTCCACGACATCACGGTGCAGCGCGAGGTGGAGGGCCAGCTCCACCAGTCCGAGAAGCTCACGGCCCTGGGACAGCTCGCCGGCGGCATCGCGCACGACTTCAACAACCTCCTGCAGGCGATCCTCGGCTACGCCCAGCTCATGAAGCAGAACCTCACCGACGTCGAGCTGGTCAATCGCTCGCTCCGGGTGCTGGAGACGGCCGCCATCGACGGCTCCGAGACGGTGCGGCGCATCCAGCAGTTCGCCCGGCTGCGGCCGGACGAGCAGTTCGTGAGCGTGGACGTCAACCAGATCGTGCAGGACGCGGTCGCCATCATCCGGCCGCGCTGGGAGGAAAAGACCGCCCGCGAAAACCGCCGGCTGGACCTGCGGCTCGACCTGCGGGCGGCGGCGCGCGTCAGCGGCCGCCCCGCCGCGCTGACGGAGCTCATGACCAACCTCATCCTCAACGCGATCGACGCGATGCCGGAGGGCGGCACGCTCTCGATGGCCACGCGGGAGGGCGGGGACTCCACCGTGGTCATCACCGTCGCCGACACCGGCATCGGCATGCCCGAGGCAGTGCGCCGACGCATCTTCGAGCCCTTCTTCTCGACGAAAGGCGAGGGGGGCTCGGGGCTCGGCCTGGCCATGGCGTACTCGATCGTGAAGCGCCACGGCGGCGACATCCGCGTGGAGAGCGAACCCGGCCGGGGCACCACGTTCACCCTCACCTTCCCGACCGCGCGCGAGGCGGCGCCGCCGTCCGCGGCGTCGACCGAGACCCAGGCGCGACGCCAGGCGCGCGTGCTCGTCGTGGACGATGATCCTCAGGTGTTGGCGACGCTGGCGGAGTTGCTGCGGAGCCTCGGCCACACGGTCACCGCGGTCCAGAGCGGAGCCGCGGCCCTCAACGCCTACGCTACCGGCCGCTTCGACGCCGTCCTGACCAACGTGGGCATGGCCGGCATGAACGGTTGGGAGGTGGCCGAACGGCTGCGCGCGATCGACCGGTCCGTGCCGCTGCTCTTCATCACGGGCTGGGGCCTGCGCGAGGAGGACCAGGCGCGGCTGAACGCGCTCAAGATCCACCGGTGCCTGTTCAAGCCGGTTCGTCCCGCCGATCTGGACGCGGCGCTNCAGGCCGCGTTCCGCGCCGCCTGACCGACCCGCCCCCCAGGAGCGTCCCCATGACGATCATCGATGCGCAGATCCACGTCTGGAGCCCCGACGTNTCCACGCGGCCGTGGCCGCCGGGACGAACGCNGCACGCGCACGGGCCGGCGCTCGGCGCCGAGCAGGTGCTGCGCGTGATGGACGACGCGGGGGTCGCCCGCGCGGTGCTGGTNCCGCCCTCGTGGCCCGGCGACGACAACACCGACGCGCTGGCGGCGGCGCGCGCCTGGCCGGATCGCTTCGCCGTCATGGGGCGCTTCGACCCCAAGGCGCCGGGCGCCGAGGCGCAGCTCGCCAAGTGGCGGGATCAGCCGGGCATGCTGGGCGTCCGCCTCACGTTCCATCTGCCGCTCTGGGCGGCCTGGCTCACTGACGGCTCGCTCGACTGGTTCTGGGCGGCCGCCGAGCGCGCCAGCCTCCCGCTCATGATCTTCGTGCCGGGTCAGGCGTCGGCGGTCGGGCCGATCGCCGCCCGGCATCCGCGCCTCCGGCTGGTCCTCGATCACCTCGCGCGCCGGGGTGAGCTCAAAGACGACGAGGCCTTCGGGGATCTCGACGAGGTGCTGGCGCTGGCGCGCCATCCCAACGTGGCCATGAAGGTCTCGGCCCTGCCCTGCTATTCGAGCGAGCCCTATCCGTTCCCCAAGCTCACCAAGCACATCCGCCGCGTCTGGGAGGCCTTCGGCCCCCGGCGCATGCTGTGGGGCACGGACTACTCGCGGCTGCCGGTCCCCTACCGGGACGCCGTCCGACACGTCAGAGAAGGCCTCGACTTCCTCTCCAAGGACGACCGGGAGTGGATCATGGGGCGCGCCTGCGCCGAGTGGGTGGGCTGGCGCCTCCCCTGAGAGCCGACTGACCAATTCCTGTGCACTTTGCACAGGAATGGTGCAACCGCTCCCCGCCGGGTCCCGGCAACCCCGCGATTTGCTTCACCGGGGACGTGGTATCGCGCTTGCGTTCCGGTGCGGCCATGAAAGTTCGGCAGGCGATGATGGCCGACACCAAGTCGGTCGCTCCCGACACCAGCATCGCCGCCGCCCTCGCCCTCATGCGGCCTGGGGGCGTCCGACATCTCGCCGTGCTGGACGGAAGCGATTTCCGGGGCGTGGTCTCGAACGGCGATTATCGAAGGCTGTTGGAGCGCACGCCGCCGGACGAGAGGATGCCGAAGCTCGCCGAGATGACAGTCGCTCAGATCATGACGCCGCGCGAGTCCCTGGTGACGGCGCGCCCGAATATTTCGCTCGCGCTNGCCGCGCGGCTCATGATCGCCAAGAGGATCGCTTGCCTTCCGATCATNGACCGCTTCGGGCGTCTCGTCGGCCTTCTCGATCAGAAGGACGNGGTGGCGGCCCTGCTCGAGACCCTGGAGNGGAAGGCCCCACACCAGCACAACGGCAAGGGGATGCTGTCCAGGCGCTGAATCCTGCCCCACCTCCCCCACATCTCAAGGGCGGAGGCGAGAGTCATGCTCGAGACCGTCGTCGCAACCTCNTTCGTGGCCGCGCTCGTCGTGCTTCCCCTGGCCTGGCGCGTCTGGCGGGACCGGGCCGAGGAGCGCGCGCTGGCCCTGCAGGCGGATCTNCGCGCCGCCATCTTCCGCGCGCTGCACGGCGACTCGCTACTCGCGGTGCGTGTGCTCCCGCCCATGCCGTGGCGCACCGGCCGCGTGCTCCTGTCCGCTCCCGCCGGTTGGGAGTGGCTGGTGGAGGCTGTCTGGACCGAGCTCGTGGCCCATGTGCCCGACGGGTACGAGGTCGTCGTCACGCCCGCGCCGCGTGCGCTCCCGAGCCCGGCGCCGCCCGCATTCAGGCGCGCCGCCTGATGCTGCGCCTCGTCGAGCGCGAGGACGGCGCCCCGCCGATCGCCGCGGGAGGGCCCGAGCCCGGCGGTGATTCGCGATCCGACGCCGAGCTGCTCGATGCCTACTCGCGGGCGGTGGTCTCCGTCGTCGAGGAGGTTGGCCCGGCCGTCGTCAGCATCACCGTCGCCGGGCGAGCGCGCGGTCCGGAGCACATGGGCGCCGGCTCGGGCGTGATCATNGCCCCCGACGGCTACGTGCTGACGAACAGTCACGTCGTGCACGGAGCGCGGCGCCTGGAGGTGACGCTGACCGACGGGCGCCAGGTTGAGGCCACGCTGGTCGGCGACGATCCNGCGACCGACCTGGCCGTCATCCGCACGACGGGCGCGGGGCTGCCCCACGCGCGGCTCGGCGACTCGGCCGGCCTCCGGGTGGGCCAGCTCGTCATCGCGATCGGCAATCCCTTCGGGTTCCAGTCCACGGTCTCGGCCGGCGTCGTGAGCGCGCTGGGCCGCTCACTGCGCAGCATGACGGGGCGCCTGATCGAGAACGTCATCCAGACGGACGTTGCTCTCAATCCGGGCAACTCGGGCGGTCCGCTGGTGGACTCGCGGGGACGGGTCGTCGGCATCAACACCGCCATCATCGCGCTGGCGCAGGGCATCAGCTTCGCCATCCCTATCGCCACCGCGACCTGGGTCGTTCCTCAGCTGTTGACCCATGGGCGCGTCCGCCGCGCGTACCTGGGCCTTGTCGCTCAGTCGCGGGCGGTCGATCGGCGCGTGGCGCGGGGGCAAGAGCTCGCCAACGAGCACGGGCTGGAGGTCGTCTCGATCGAGTCGGGCGGACCGGCCGCGCGGGCGGGGCTTCGGGAAGGGGACGTGCTGGTCGCGGTTGACGACCGGGCGATCACGCGAGTCGACGACCTGCACCGTCTGCTTGCCGAATCGGCGATCGGCCGGACGCTCGGCGTGACGGTGCTCCGCGGCCTCGGGCGCTTGGACCTCGCCGTGATCCCTGCGGAGGCGCCCTGAAGCGCGGCTAGGCGCGCTTCATCGGGCGGCCGCAGCAGATCTTCTGCACCATTGCGACCTTCCCGCACTTCGCGCAGCGAAATCCGGCCATGGCTGACCTCTGCGGCGGCTAGCAGACTGTCGGAGAATGGTCCCCGCCGACTGCGACTGCTGCTCGCCCTTTCGAGCGCCGGCGGAGCCGGCGCAACCCCTTCCTGGGGGAGGTTTCGGAGGGGGCCGTAACGTCCGCCCCCTCCGATTGGGCTACAGTCGCTCGATGATCGTCGCGATTCCCTGCCCGAAGCCGATGCACATGGTCTGAAGCCCGNACCTCTGGCCCGTCCGCTCCAGCTCGTGCAGCAGGCTCGTCATCAGCTTGGCGCCCGAGCAGCCCAGCGGATGGCCGAGCGCGATCGCCCCGCCGTTGACGTTCACCAAGTTCATATTGGGGTGCAGCTCCCGCTCCCAAGCGAGGACGACCGATGCAAACGCTTCGTTTATTTCGAAGAGACCGATGTCGTCCAGCTTCAGGCCCGCCTTCCTCAGCACGCGCTGGGTAGCGGGGATGGGCCCCGTCAGCATGATGGTGGGATCGACGCCGGCCAGCGCCGTGGCGACCACGCGAGCCCGCGGCCGGACGCCCAGCGCCTTCGCCCTCTCCTCCGACATGAACATGAGCGCGGCGGCGCCGTCGGAGATCTGCGACGAATTGGCCGCGGTGACGACGCCCTCGGGCTTGAAGGACGGAGCCAGCGCGGCCATCTTCTCGCGGCTCACCGGCACCCGCACGCCCTCGTCGGTGTCGAAGATGGCGCCGTCCGGCAGCGTCACCGGCGCGATCTCGCGCTTGAAGCGGCCCCCGGCGNTGGCNCGCCCGGCCTTCTCGTGGCTCTGGGCGGAGAATTCGTCNAGCTCCTCGCGTTTGAGGCCCCACTTCTCCGCGATCAGCTCGGCGGAGATNCCCTGGGGAACGATGTGGTAGCGCTCCTGCAGGGTCGGCGACAACGGCCCCTCGCCCGGGCCCATCGCATTCGAACCCATCGGCACCCGCGTCATGTGCTCCACACCACCGGCGATCNCGCACTCGTACTGGCCGGCCATGACGCCCATCGCCGCGAAGTTCGCGGCCTGCTGGCCGGAGCCGCACATGCGGTCGAGGGTGACGCCGCAGACGTCGAGCGGGAGTCCCGCGATGAGCGCCGCGTTGCGCGCGATGTTCATCCCCTGCTCGCCGAGCTGGTCCACGCAGCCCAGGATCACATCCTCGACCTCGGTGGGATCGAGGCCGACCCGACGCACCAGCTCGCCCAGGACCCCGGCGACGAGATCGTCGGGACGAACNGGCGACAGCTTGCCGTTCCTCTTCCCGACGGCGGTTCGCACGGCACCGACGATGACAGCGTCTCTCATGGAGCCTCCCGTCCAACTGAATGACGATTCATTCTATCACGCGGCGAAAACCTCGCCCAACGCGCGNCCCTCGGTGGCGCCGATTTTCAGGCCCAGCACGTGCGCGAGCGTCGGCGCCACNTCGCGGCTCCTGATCTGGGCCAGTCGTTTGCCTCGCGCGATGCCCGGCCCGGCGGCCAGGAAGAAGGCGCCGTTGTCCGGATAGGTCGGCCGCTGGCCGTGGGTGCCGCGATAGCGCGGAGGGCCGACGATATCGTCGCCTCGGGCGTCGTCGACGAAGCAGTAGCCGGGCGCCGCCTCGACGAGCAGATCGCCGACGTGCGCGTTCTCGGACGGCGTCGGCAGCCCGAGCGCCGCATAGCCCGCCTCGGTCCAGACTCCCGCCACCCCTTCCAGCGCGGCCAGCTCGGCGGCGAGGTCGCGGAGCAGTCGCTCGTGGTTGCCGGCCCCGAGGGCATAGAGATAGCCGGCGCCG
>JGI25382J43887_10000308_pt1 | contig 15221 bp, 14 predicted proteins | sample GraSoi013_1_40cm_3_FD_43887 | JGI IMG/M metagenome (IMG submission 43887) | reverse complement strand
GAGCTCGAGGTAGGTCGTCGCCACCTTGTTGAGGGCGTTGAGGAAGGCGGCCGTGCGCAGATCGGTGATGCGTGGGTCGCGGCGGGTGAGCTCGCGGATCTGCCGGTAGGCGTCGATCATCGTCTCCTCCAGTCCGGAGTTCACGAGATCGATCTCGTCGGCGCCACGGGCGATACGATGCCGCTCCTCCTCGGAGAACGTCCGCCCCGTCGCCTGCTCGATGGCCGAGACCATGCGATCGTAGGCCGCCTCCTCGAAGCGTTTGCCCACCCGCCCGAAGCGCACGTGTGAGAGGTTCTTGATCCACTCGAAGTAGGAAACGGTCACCCCGCCGGCGTTCAGAAAGACGTCAGGAATGATGAGGACGCCGCGAGCGAGCAGGATCTTCTCGGCCTCGGCGGTGGTGGGGCCATTGGCGGCCTCGGCCAGGATCTTGGCTCGGATGCGTGGGGCGTTCTCGGCGGTGATCTGGTTCTCGAGCGCGGCCGGGATCAGGATGTCGCACTCGAGCTCGAGGGCGCGCTGGGTCGGCGTGAGATTCTTCGCCCCGGGAAAATTCAGGATCGAGCCCGTGGTCTTCTGGTGGCGGGCCACCGCCTCGACGTTCAGTCCCTCGGGTCGATGGATGGCGCCGTCGCGCTCGGCCAGCGCGACCACCACACACCCCGCCTCCTGGCAGAACAGCGCCGTGTAGTAGCCGACGTTGCCGAGCCCCTGGACGACCACGCGCTTTCCGTCGAGGCCTCGATCGAGGCCGATCCGCTTCATGTCCTTGGTGTCGTTGCACGCCTCGCGCAGGCCGTAGTACACGCCGCGTCCGGTGGCCTCGATCCGACCGCGGATGCCGCCCTGGGTCACCGGCTTGCCGGTAACGCAGGCGAGCTGATCCACCGCGTTCGGATAGAACGCGCCGTAGGTGTCGGCGATCCACGCCATCTCGCGCGGACCGGTGCCGTAGTCGGGCGCCGGCACGTCGACGCCCGGGCCCATGAAGTTCTTCTTGATCAGCTCCGCGGCATAGCGCCGCGTGATCTTCTCGAGGTCCTCCGCCGAGTATTGCTTGGTGTCGATCTTCACGCCACCCTTGCCGCCGCCGAAGGGCACGTCCACGATGGCGCACTTGTAGGTCATCAGCGCGGCCAGCGCCTTCATCTCGTCCTCGTCCACCGTCGGCGCGTAGCGGATACCGCCCTTCACCGGCACGCGATGGTGACTGTGCTGCACGCGCCAACCCTGGAACACCTCGTAGCCCTTGGCGGTGCGGACGGGGAACTGGATGGCGTAGATCGCGTTCGGCGCCTTGATCTGATCGAGGAGCCCGCGGGGATACTCCGTGAGCGCCGCCGCCTTCTCGAAGTAGGTGTTCACCGTCTCGAAGAAGCTCAGCATCGCTGCTCCCGTCTCATGCGAGACCCAGCTCGGCCAGGAACGCCGCGATCGCGCCCTGCACCTCCGCGCGATGCGATCGATTCGGAAAGTGTGAGCCGCCGGCCACCACGTGCACGCGCGCCCCGGGGATCGTGGCCGCGATCCTCCGTGACATGTCGAGGGTTGGAAAGTGGTCCTCGGAGCCGGCCACGACGAGGACGGGACAGCGGATGCGCGCGCACTCCGTGATCCACTCCTCACGAGTGTACGTCTCCTCCAGCACGGCCAGCAGCGATTTCACCGTGTGCTGCTTGAGCGGATTGACGGCGGCGGCGTAGCGGTCCGGCCGCGACTTGAGCCGGGCCAGCTCGGCCTCGCCCAGGCGCAGGCTCACGTTGGCGTCGAAGTAGTCCTCGAAGCGGCCGGCCACGACCAGCGGACGGTGCGCCGTCCACCACTGCCGGTCGGCCGCGACGGGAGCGAACGGCGGCCCACTGATCGAGACCACCGCGCGGACACGCCGGGGATGGTGCGCGGCGACCCAGAGCGAGAGCGCCGCTCCCATCGATGCCCCGCCCCACACCGGCGCCGCGAGACCGAGCCCGTCGAGCCAGAGGAGAAGGTCGCCGGCCTTCTTCGGGTAGGTCAGATCCTCGGCGCGCTCGAACTTCTGGCTCAGGCCGTGGCCGCGAGTGTCGGGGAACAGGGCACGGACGCGCTCGAAGAAGGGCTCGAGATCGCCGACCATGAACGAGGAGTCCTCCACCGAGCCGCCGTGGATCCACACGACCGGGAGACGCTGAGGGTCTCCGGCCTCGCGCCAGTGCAGGCGCACGCCGGAGGACAACACCACCTCAGGCAGTGCTGGGTCTCCGCTCGAGGCGGCGGGCCATCCGCGACATCGAGTACGTGCAGATCCAGTACACGACGGCGATGAAGAGGTAGAGCTCGAAGGGGCGGATCTCGCGGTTGTTCACGATCTGCGCGGCCTTGGTCAGGTCCACGTAGCCGATGATCGAGGCGAGCGACGTGTCCTTGAAGAGCACGATCATCTGCGTGACCAGCGACGGCACCATGTTGCGCAGAGCCTGGGGCAGGACGACGTAGCGCATCGCCTTGGCGCCACTGAGCCCGAGAGCCCGCGCCGCCTCCACCTGGCCGCGCGGGACCGATTGCACGCCGGCGCGCACGATCTCGCCGAAGTAGGCGGCCTCGAAGATCACGAAGGCGGTGAGGGCAACGCCGTATTCGGGGATGGGCAGGCGCAGGAGCTGGGGGATGACGAACCACATCCAGAAGATGACCATGACCAGCGGCACACCGCGGAAGAGCTCGACGTACATCACCGCCGGCACGCGGATCCAGGCGGCGTTGGCGAGCCGGGCCAGGCCGACGACGATGCCGAGGGCGAAGCCGAGCACGATCGCCGGGATGGCCAGGCGCAGCGTGCCACCGGCGAAGCTGCCGATGCCGAGGAAGCCCTGGACGATCAGGAACTTGAAGTTGCGGACGATGACGCCGGGGTCGAGCATCGCCGTCAGCCGGCCCCGCCCACGCGGGCGATGAGACCGGGGATCGCGTAGCGTCGCTCCAGCGAGCTCATGACCCAGGCGATGCTCACGCAGAGTACGAGGTAGATGAGCGTGCCCGCCGTCAGCGCCTCGATGGCCCGGGCCGTGTACGTCTCGATCTGGCGCGTCTGGAACGTCAGCTCGGCCACGCTGATCGTCAGCGCCACCGACGAGTTCTTCAGGAGATTGAGCGACTCGTTGGTGATGGGCGGCACGATCAAGCGCAGCGCGATGGGCAGGATCACGAGACGATAGGCCTGCCACACCGAGAGCCCCATCGCGACGGACGCCTCGAACTGCGTGCGCGGGATCGATTGGATGCCGGAGCGGATCACCTCGGACATGCGCGCGCCGTGGTACACGCCGAGCGCGAACATCCCGGCCCAGAACTCGGCGCCGTGGTCGAAGAGCCAGTCCTGGACGCCGCGGGGCAGCAGCGGCGGCACGCCGAAGTACCAGAAGAACATCCACACGAGCAGCGGGACGTTGCGGAAGAACTCGACGTAGAACGTGGCGGCGGCTCGGAGCGGCCTGAACGGCACCGTGCGGAGGGCGCCCGACAGGATCCCGAGGGCGACGGCGAGCAGCCAGGCCAGCGCCGACAGCTCCAGCGTCGTGATGAGGCCCTGGAGCAGCCAGTACCCGGACTGGCCGCTCCAGAGCACGCTCCACTTGAACTGGTAGCTCACGCCGCGGGGAGCCGCCTCGCTACTTGCCGATCTGCTTCAGCAGATACGCCTTCACCTGGGGCGACATGGGATAGGGCAGCTCGCCCTTGGGCCCGAACCACTTGTCGTAGATCTCGAAGTACTTGCCCGACTCGAAGCCCTGCTTGAGCCCGGCGTCCACCGTTTGCTTGAACTTGGCGTCGCCCTTGCGCATGGCCATGCCGTACGGCTCCTCGGAGAAGAAGTCGCCGACGACCTCCCAGTCGGTGGGGTTCGGCGCCTTGGCCTTGAGGCCGTAGAGCTGGATGCCGTCGTTGGTGTAGGCGTCCACCTGCCCCTGCAGCAGCGCCTGGAACGCCGCGGGCTGGTCGGGGAACTCCCGCAGCTGCGCATTCGGCACTTTCTCGCGGATGATCTTGGCGTTCGTCGAGCCCTGCTGGGTCGCGATCCGCTTGCCGGCGATGTCGTTGATGCCGTGGATCGGGCTGCCCTTCTTCACCAGGAACTGAGCGCCGGTGAGGAAGAACGTCAGGCTGAAGTCCACGCTCTGGCGGCGCTCCGGCGTGTCGGTCATGGTGCCGGCGATCAGATCCACCGAGTTGGAGTTGAGCAGCGGGATGCGAGTGGGCGGCGTCGATTCCTTCTTCGTCAGCTTGATCGGCTTGCCGACTTCCTTGGAGATGGACGGGATGACGAGCAGCTCGACCAGATCGATGGAGAATCCCACCCACTCGTTGTTCTTGTTGATGTAGGCGAAGGGCGGCGAGCCCGTCCGCGTGCCGATGGTGAGGACGCCGCTCTCCTTGATCTTGTCGAGCGTCTGGGACTGCGCGAAAACCGGCCCCAGCGGCGACAGGAGCAGCGCCAGGACCTGCAGGACCACGAAGCCACGCTTCATCGTTACCTCCTCAGTGAGAGAGGATCTTGGATAAGAATTGCCGCGACCGGTCGGACTTGGGTGAGGCGAAGAAGGTCTCGGGATCCGCCTCCTCGATCACCTGGCCGCCGTCCATGAAGATCACGCGATGCGCCACGCGCCGGGCGAACCCCATCTCGTGGGTGACGACCATCATGGTCATACCGCTCTTGGCCAGATCGGTCATGACCTCCAGCACCTCGTTGATCATCTCGGGATCGAGCGCCGACGTCGGCTCGTCGAAGAGCATGATCTTCGGCTGCATGGCCAGGGCGCGGGCGATGGCGACGCGCTGCTGCTGGCCGCCCGACAGGTTCGCCGGATAGTTGCCCGCCTTGTCGGGGATGCCCACGCGCAGCAGGAGCGCGCGCGCCGTCTTCTCGGCGTCCTCCCGGGGGGCGTTCCGGACCTTCATCGGCGCCAGCATGATGTTCTCGAGCGCCGTCATGTGCGGGAACAGGTTGAACGACTGAAACACCATGCCGACCTGCGTGCGCAGGCGGGTGAGGTTCATGCGCGGGCTCGTGATCGAGTCCCCGAGGACGACGATCTCCCCGCTCTGGATGCGCTCGAGCGCGTTCACGCAGCGGATCAGCGTGCTCTTGCCCGAACCGGACGGGCCACACACGACGACGACCTCGCCGGGCGCCACGCCGAGCGTGACATCGACCAGGACGTGGAGCTTGCCGAACCACTTGTTGACCTGCCGGAACTCGATCGCCGCCGCCATCAGGCGGCGGCCTCGTTACCCAAGAGCAGCGCGGCGATACGAGCGGGCTCCCGTATCAGCTCGGCCAGCCGGGACAGTGATCGGTCCACGGCGGCGGCGACGGCGTCGGGACCGCCCACGGCCGCCAACGTCTCGGGCGGCACGAACTTGATGAGCAGGCTCGACGTCCCGGGCGGCAATCCCGCGAAGTGGACGGTGATGAGGCCGTAGTCCTCGAGTAGCAGCATCGCCAGTGACGCCAGCGCCTCGATCGGGACGATCGGCGGCGCGCTGAGCCCGGCCCGCTCGAGCGCGATGGCGAGGACGTCGTCGGCGCGGAGCTGAGCCGTGACCGGCGTCTCGTGCACGCGCGCACCGAGAACCGAGCGCAGCGCCGCGGCCACCCGCCGGGTGGACTCGACCAGAACCCGCACGCGCTCGGGGCGATAGCCCTCGAGCGAGCGCACCGCCGCCGGCAGCAGCATCGGCCGCGCTTCCAGACCGAACTCGAAGGCGCGCGCCCGGATCTTCGACACGAGATCGGCCCGGCCGGCCAGGAGCCCCAGGCGCGGCCCGATCACGCCGTACTTGTCGAGGCCGGTGGCGCCGACGTCCACGCCGAGCTCGAGCATCCGCGGCTGGTCGAACATCGCCGGACCAACGCGCGCGCCACCGGCGTCGTCCACGTAGACCGGCACGCCGCGGCCTCGGGCGAGCTCTACGATGCGCCGGAGCGCGTCGAGCGGCAGCAGATCGTACGATACGGCGAGGCGCGTGATGACGACGAGGGCAGGCGCCTCGCGCTCCAGCGCATCGGCGAAGGCCTCGACGGTGGTCGTGTCCATGAACTTCGCGCCGACCTGCACGGCCGAGCGCACGACGGTCGGATGGCTGTAACTGGCCGAGACGCCGAGGACGACGTCGCCCGGCTTGACCAGCGTGAGGTGCACGGCGAAGGTGGCCGCCGTCGTGCGATTGAAGAGCATGGCGTCGTGCCGCTCGGCCGTGCCGCCGACGTGCGCGAGGGCGAGCGTGCGGAATCGATCGCCGTAGAGGGCGGGCGCCAGCTCGTCGTCGGTCCAGGCGAGATCCTTGGCATCGAGGTTGAGCGATCGCTCCAGGCCCGAGAAGTTGAACACCCCGGCGCCCGATGCAAGCCGGCGCTCGATGATCCGCCCCGCCCGGCGGAGCTTGCGGATGTCGTCCTCGGTGCTGCGAATGATCTGCCCGCGCGCGTACGGCAGTCCGGGTGCGAACTCGTTGCCGAAAGCGTCGGTCGTCATGAGGCGATCACGATGAGGACGTCGCCGGCGTTCACGGCCTGGCCGGCCTCGACGCGGACCTCGGCCACGGTTCCTGCCGCGCTTGCCCTGAACTCGTTCTCCATCTTCATCGCCTCGATGACCAGGAGCGTGTCGCCGGCCTGCACCCGGTCGCCCGGCCGGACGGCGACGTGGGTGACGCGCCCCGGAAGCGACGCGGCCAATCGCTGACCGTCAGCTCCCGCCCCCGCGGCCCCGCGCGTCCTGATCACGTAGCGGGTGTGCTCCTCGACGCGCACGGCGTGAGTCTCGCCTGCCACGTCCACCAGGCACGACCCATCGTGCTCGGTGACGGCCGCCACGTAGGATACTCCGTCCACGAGCAGCGAGTAGATTCCCGGGGACGTGAGCCGGAAATCGATCTCCCACACCCGCTCGCCGACCTGAACGCGGTAGCGTCCACCTTCCTCGGTAACGCCCACGGTCTCCACCCGGTTTCCCGCCGTCGCGACGAATTTCATGGATTGGAGCGCCCGCCAGGCTTGAAACGTAGGTGGCCTGGTCGAGGTGCCGGGTGGCTGAGATCGTTTTCCCGATTGATCGAATCGGGTGGTTTAGGTGCGGGGTGGCTGCGTTCGTTTTTCCGATTGATCAGATCGGCTGGCTGCCGTGGGGCGTGGCTCCGTTCGTTCCCCCGATTGATGAGGTCTGCTGGTTTCGGTGCGGGGTGGCTGCGTTCGCTTTTCCGATTGATCAGACCTGCCGATTTGCGTGCGGATTCGCTACGATCGTTTCCCCGATTGGTCAGATCGGCTGGTTTCCGTGGGGCCTGGCTCCGATCGTTCGCCCGATTGATCAGCGGCGTCAACGCGATCTCCAACCGGGTCTCACGCCGAGCCGCCAGGCGCTGGGCGACGTCGGCGGCGTGGGCGCCGGGGCCACGCTCCGGAGACGCTCGTAGTGACTGAGCACGGCCGCGATGATCGCGATGTCCCCGTGACGGCCGGGCTCCGCTTGCAGGCCGGGCAGAAGGCGGTCGATGAAGGCCGTGGACAGCCTTCCCGCGCGAAAATCCTCGTGGGCCACGATGCGCTCGAGCACCGGGAGCGTGGTCCTCACGCCGACGATCTTGTATTCCGCGAGCGCGCGCGCCATGCGGGCGATCGCGGCATCGCGGTCGACGCCCCACACGATCAGCTTGGCGAGCAGCGTGTCGTAGTGCCGGGGCACCGTATAGCCCTCGCGGACGCCGGAATCGTCGCGCACACCCGGGCCTGAGGCAGGCCGCAGCCCCGTGATCGTGCCCGGCGACGGCAGCCACCCGGCGAATGGATCTTCCGCATTGATCCGGCACTCGATCGCCCACCCGCGCCACGTGACGTCCTCCTGACGCACACCGAGCGGCTCACCGGCCGCGATCAGAAGCTGCTCGCGCACGAGGTCGAGGCCCGTCACGAGCTCGGTCACCGGATGCTCGACCTGGAGCCGCGTGTTCATCTCCAGGAAATGGAACTGGCCGCGCCCGTCGACGAGGAACTCGACGGTGCCGGCGTTCACGTAGCCGGCCGCCCTGGCCACCCGGCAGGCCGCTTCGCCCAGCCGCTGGCGCAGCGTGGCATCCACGAACGGCGACGGCGACTCCTCGACGAGCTTCTGGTGGCGGCGCTGGATCGAGCACTCACGCTCCCCGAGGTGGATCACGTTTCCGCGCGCGTCGGCGAGCACCTGAACCTCGATGTGGCGGGGCTCGTCGATGGCGCGCTCGAGATAGACCGACGTGTCACCGAAGGCGCTGCCCGCCTCGCCGCGCGCCATCCGGAGTGCGGCCACCAGGTCTTCCTCGCGGCGCACGAGCCGCATGCCCTTGCCGCCGCCGCCCATGGCCGCCTTGATCATGATCGGGTAGCCGACCTCGCGCGCGGCGGTGCGCGCCGCGTCCTCCCCGGTAACCGGCTCCAGCGTGCCGGGAACGGTGGGAACGCCCAGCTCACGCGCGAGACGACGCGCCGCNATCTTGTCGCCCATGGCACGGATGGCGGAGGGCGGCGGGCCAATGAAGGTCAACCCGGCGGCGGCGCACGCCTCGGCGAAGGCCGCGTTCTCGGCCAGGAAGCCATAGCCGGGATGGACGGCGTCGGCACCGGCGCTCTTGGCGGCGCTGACGATCTTCTCGATGTTCAGGTAGCTCTCCGCGGCGGGCGCCGGGCCGATCGGGTACGCCTCGTCGGCGAGCAGGACGTGCAGCGCATCGCGATCGACGTCCGAGAAGACGGCGACCGTCCCGAGACCGAGCTCGCGACACGTGCGCATGACACGCACGGCGATCTCGCCGCGATTGGCAATCAGGATCTTGGACAGACTCACTCGCCCACCGCCTTGATCGCGGCCTCGACGAACGAGGTGTCGACGATCTCGCGCAGCGGGATGGCGGCCTTCATGAAGCCGTGCCGCACCCACCACGTCATCTGCTTTTCGATGTCCTCGGTGAGCGGACGCTCGTTGCGATCCTGATAGGGGAACCCGACGCGGATCACGTCGGGCGCCGCACCAGTGTACTTCGCGGTGATGGCGATGACCTCGTCGTGGTTTGCACCGGGCTGGATGCGCCCGTCCTTCTGACGCAACACGGCGTCGTGGTAGTAGCGCGACGCCTCGACGTAGCCCTTCATGAAGGCCAGCGCTCGCTCGCGCTCGGCGGCGAGCTTCTTGCCATAGAAGACGACGCAGCACTGCCAGGGGAAAACGTCGCCGGCCCAGGCGAGGACCTTCCCGAAGCCCTGAGCCTCGGCGATACCTGGAAAGGGCTGTGGGATCAGGATCGCGTCCACGTGCTTGCCCCGGAGCGCTTCGAGCGCCGCCGTCAGCGCCTGGAGCGGCGCGATCTTGACGTCGTTCAGGCTGAGGCCGTCCTTCTCCAGCGCGTTCCCGATTTGATAGTGGAACGTCGAGCCGAGCTGGGTCACGCCGATCCGCCGCCCTTTGAGGTCGCGGACACCTCGGACGCCGGCGTCCCAGACGTCCTTGTGAACGACGATGGCCGTCAACGGATAGCCGGGCCACTCACGCCCCTTGTCGGCGACGATCCAGATCCGCTCGCCGCCCAGCACGATGTTGTAGAGGGCTGCCGTCAGCCCGGTGGCGCCGACGTCGATCTGGCCGGCGGCCACCGCGGTGGCGATGGGCGCCGCAGCCTGGAAGAAAACCAGCTCGGGATCCACCCCCTGCTCCTGGAAGAAGCCCTTCTCCACCCCGACGAAGACGGGGGCCGACGAGGAGAGCTTGAGGACCCCGACGCGGACGCGCTCGACCGCCTGGGCGGGGCCATCGAGCACGAGCAGGACGACCGCCAACATCAGGACGCGGAGCACCGAGCGAGCCTCCTTCGGCACAGTTCCAGTGTCACGCCGGCAAGCTCGCCTCGGCGAGCGGCTCAGTCTAGCGTGAAGTGTCGAAGATCAAAAGAGAGCGGAGTCGGGAATGGAACTTGCTCAGAACGTCTGCGTGGCTCAAACAAGCGCCCAGGCATGGATCGAGGAGTACCGGGCGCTGCCACGTCTCTACCAGGCGTCGCGGCGGCCCCAGCGGCCCCGGCGCGTCTCCGCCCGGCGGGTCCGGGTCTGTCGCACGGTCATCGCACTCTCCGGGTCACTGCTCTGGGTGGCGATGATCCGCTACGTCCTGCACCTGGGCTGACCTCCCGCCCCTCACGCGCCCGCCCGCCACGGAATCAGGGCCCGCTCGAGCCGGCCCAGACCCCAGTGCGACAGCACGCCCAGCAGCGAGAGCACGACGATGCCGACCATCAGCTTCGTCGTCGCCATGATGTTGCCGGCATGGAGGACCAGGAACCCCACACCGGACTCCACCGCGATCATCTCGGCCGCGACCAGCAGGAGGAGCGCGGTCCCGGCGGCCAGCCGCAAGCCGGCCACGATCATCGGCAGTGCCGACGGCAGCACGACCTTGCGGATCACGCTGAAGCGCCCGGCGCCGAAGGCCACGGCGGCGCGGATCAACAGCGGGTCGGCCTGACGCACGCCGGCGTAGGTGTTGATCGCCATCGGGAAGAACACACCGAGCGCGATGACGGCGATCTTCGACGGCTCGCCCAGGCCGAGCCACAGGATCAGCAGTGGAAGCAGCGCGATCTTCGGGATGGGAAACGTCGCCGCGATCAGCGGCGTGCCGATGGCCTCGGCGACCGCGAAGAATCCGACGGCCACGCCGACGGCGATGCCGAGCGCGCTGCCGATGACGAAGCCCCACGCGAGGCGCTGGAGGCTCGCGCCGATGTGCACGAGCAATTCACCGCTGCGGAGCATGTCCCAGCCCTCGCGCAGCACGCCGAGCGGCGACGGCAGGAACAACACAGGCACGGCGCCGGCCCGACCCAGCGCCTCCCAGAGCACGACGAGGCCGATCACCCCCAGCACACGCAGCGCGCGGTGCTCGGGCCGGGCGAGAAAGCGCGTACCGTCGACGACGTGAATGCGCTCGGTCATTGTTGGCCGGGGCTTCATTGTTCCGCGAGTGCCGCCCGCGCCTGGTCCTTGATCAGCGACCAGATGCGCTCCACCGTTTCGAGGTAGCCGGGCTCGGTCTGCATCGCCTCGGTCCGCGGCCGCTTCAGCGGCACGTCGATCTCGGCCAGGACCCGTCCCGGCCGTCGCGACAGCACCACGACGCGATCGGCCATGTAGACGGCTTCCTGGATGTTGTGCGTGACGTAGAGGATGGTCGTGCGCGTCCGCTCCCAGAGGGCGAGCAGCTCCTCCTGCATCAGCTGCCGCGTTTGCGCATCGAGCGCCGAGAACGGCTCGTCCATCAGCAGCGCGGCCGGGTCCACCGCCAGCGCCCGGGCGATTCCCACGCGCTGACGCATGCCGCCCGAGAGCTGGTGCGGATACCTGGCCTCAAATCCGGCCAGCCCGGTCGTTTCGATGAGCACTCGCGCCCGTCGCCCGCGCTCGGCCGCCGCCATGCCCAGCTCCTCGAGGCCGAACTCGACGTTGCCCTGCACCGTGCGCCACGGAAAGAGCGCGAACTCCTGGAACACCATCGCGGTCAGCGGCCGGCCCGACGGCGGCGATTCGAACATCACCTCACCCGCCGACACGGGAAGGAGTCCGGCCACGGCATTGAGCAAGGTCGACTTACCACAACCGGATGGCCCGAGCAGGGCGACGAACTCCTGGGACTCCACGGTGAGACTCACGTCACTCAAGGCTTCGACGGCGGCGCCGTGTCGATCCACGTACGTCTTCGCGAGCCGGTCGATGATGACGCGCATCAGCGCAGGCGAAAGCGCTGGATCTTTCCCGTGGCCGTCTTGGGAAGGTCCTCCACCACCTCGATCCGGTCAGGGATCTTGTAGCCGGCCAGACGCTCACGAAGAAATGCCTTCAGCTCGGTCTCGACGGCGCCGTGTCCGGGGCGCAGCACGACGAAGGCGTGGGGCTTCAGGAGGCCGTCGCCATCGGGCCGGCCGACGACGCCGGCCTCGATCACACCGGGATGCGCCACCAGCGCGGCCTCGATCTCGATGGGCGACACCCAGAGGCCTCGCACCTTGAGCATGTCGTCGGAGCGGCCGGCGAAGTAGAAGTAGCCGTCCTCGTCCTGCCAGAACATGTCGCCGGTCCGCAGCCACTCGCCGAGCATGGTCATCCGGGTGCGCTCGCGGCGGTTCCAGTAGTACGGCGACGTCGTCGGGCCCTTGATCAGGAGGTGACCGACGGTCCCGGTCCCCACCGGCTGACCAGCATCGTCCACCAGCCGCGCCTCGAAGCCGGGTATGGCCTTGCCCGCAGATCCGCGCCGCGTTGCGCCCGGTGAGTTGGCGATGAAGTCGTGGAGCGCCTCCGTCGATCCCACGACGTCGTGCAGCGGAAGGCCGAAGCGCTCGTTCCAGGCGTCGAAGACGGCCGGCGGCAAGGCCTCGCCCGACGACACGCAGAGCCGCAGCGAGGACAGATCGCGCGGCTTGGCGTTCGCCACCTGGAGGAGCCGCGCGTACACGGTGGCGACGGCGAAGAACACGGTGGGGCGTTCGGCCTCGATGACGTCGAAGATCCGGGCGGGATCGAGCCGCTCGGGCACGAGCAGGGACGACGCTCCCACCCGCTGGGGAAAGTAGAGCGTGTTGCCCAGACCGAAGGCGAAGTACATCTTGGAGACCGAGAACGTGACGTCGTCGGGACGGATGCCGAAGATGCCGACGCCGACCAGATCGGCGGCGGCCACGAAGTCGCGATGCGAGTGGACAGCGGCCTTGGGAAGTCCGGTCGAGCCCGACGTGTAGCCCCAGTACAGGATGTCCTCGTCGACCGTGGCGGCCGGGGCCAGCTCACTCGGCGCCTTGGCCATGAGGCGGGCGAGCTCGTCGGTGGTGAGGACCGCGCGAAGCCAGGGGCTCGATTTGCTGACCTCACGGATGATCCTCGCCGCCGCCGGCTCGGCGACGACCACCCTGGCGCGGCTGTCGTCGAGCAGGAAGGCGTACTCCTCGCTCCGCATCAACGTGTTGACGGGGACGGCGACAGCACCGAGCTTCGCCGCACCCCAGAACGTCGCGACGAACGCGGGAGAGTCGTCGAGGGCGAGGAGCACTCGCTGCTCGATCTGAAGGCCGAGGCCGGCCAGCGCCTGACCGGCACGGTTGACCGCCTCGGCGACGTCGGCGCAGGTGATGGTCCGGCCGCCATGGCGAAAGGCGGGGCGCGCGCCGCGTCCCTCGGCCACGTGGCGGTCGACGAAGAAGGTGGCAGCGTTGAAACTCACCGCGCCATCGTATTACACGGCTCGCGGCGAATCGAGACTCGCGCCTTGACTCGCCGGAGCCGTCTCACCCTACGTGGCGGTCAGTGGCCGGCCCCAGCTCGCCCGTTGCTTGACCGCGCTTCGGACCGGCACCACTTTGGCGGCCGTTCCACCCTCCACCTCCACACGGGTGGCGTGGAGTGTGCCGGTGATACCGATGTACCCCTCGACCGTCGCCGCGCCGCCGATCGGCACGGACGCCGGCACCACGGGGAACCCTTCGAAGATGTTCCTCATCACGCCTCCGGGCATCCGGGCGTCGTTGAGGATCTGGACCTTGACCCCGTTGACCTTGAAGGGTTGGTTTCCAGTGACTTGACCGACCAGGAAATTCTGGGCGGGTGTAACGAACACGTCGCTGGCGGTGACGATACCGTCAGTACTGCTGCCATTGATGACGGCGACCCCGCCGATGAACCCGGGCTGGGAGCGTCCGGGGAACGTCGTCGGGTCGGCGAGCTGCGCCATGGTCAGGGTGGCGGTCGGCGTCGTGATCGGCGTGCCCACGGGGATCTGGATGACGATCCCCATCACGGTGATGGTGCCGCTACCATCGCGGTGATCGGCGACGGCGCTGATCGGGCCCTCCACGATCGCCTTGACTTGAGCGTCCGGCAGGCAGACTGCGAGTAACTGCAATGATTCCGGCATAACAACCTCCTGCGTCAGACCTACGTTATGAAATATGAATGAAAACGATATATATATGCGGCGGCGCGCTCGAGCCAATTCTCGAGCCGTTGTATCCGCCGTTGATGGGGAGCGTAGGCATTTTTCACGCCATCCTCGCGGGCGTCGGAAGAATGAGCACTTCGACGGGGATGAACCTTCGATCGACGGGCGAGATGTAAAGAGCCTTGACGCGGCCGACCGTCCGGTCTAATGAGAACCGATCGTCATGCCGAAGGAGGCCTTCATGCGAGGGTTCATCCGGTCGTTGCTGCTCGCCGCGTGCGTCTGGTCGGCGGGGGTGGGCGTCGCCCAGGCCGTCGAGCTCCAGTGGTGGAGTCACTGGGCGATCGAGGACAGCAAGAAGGCGGTGCTCTTCGAGGCCAAGCGGCGCTTCGAGCAGAAGAACCCCGGAAACACGGTGACCATCACCTTTTACGAGAAGAAGAACATGTGGCCGGCCCTCCGGGCCGCCTTCACCGCCGGCTCGGGGTTCCCCGACGTCTTCTACTACGACATGGACGTTCCCGAATTCATGACGGCGGGCTGGCTGGCTGACCTCTCGAACGGCGTGCGCTGGGAGAACATCGAGCCCTTCGGCAAGGCCTTCTGGACCCGCCCGGGAGCCGCGGGCAAGACCGGAATCTGGGCGATCCCGGTCGAGGCCGCCTCCGACGAGATCTACTACAACAAGAAGCTCTTCAAGCAGCTCGGCATCACCGTCCCGGCCGGCTTCGCGTTCACGCAGGACCAGTTCAGGGACGTCGTGGGCAAGTGCGCCAGGGCCGGCTACGCCGCCTTCGCCACCGGCGCGTCCGACCGCGAGTGGGCCGCCCACTACATTCCAAACGCGCTGCTGCTCGACACCCTGGGCGCCGACGACTTCCGGCGCCTGGCCCAGGGTGAGATCTCCTGGAAGGATCCCCGTGTCGTGGACGTCTTCCGTTATTACAAGGAGCTGATCGACCTCGGTGCCTACGCCAAGACGCTCTCCAGCATGACGCTGGCCGAAGCCCATCGTTACTTCCACACCGAACAGAAGGCGTGCATGTTCCCGGTGGGCTCGTGGTACACGGGCCGGGCCTTCGTGCCGCCTGACAAGGGCGGGCAGCCCAAGGACTTCGAGCTCGGCATGCTCAACAACCCCGTGGTGAAGGACGGCAAGGGCCACGGCCAGAAGTTCCTCGGCGTGGCTGGCTCGCTCGGCGTGGCGGCCAAGAGTCCCAACCTGCCGCTCGC
>JGI25382J43887_10000307_pt1 | contig 15240 bp, 11 predicted proteins | sample GraSoi013_1_40cm_3_FD_43887 | JGI IMG/M metagenome (IMG submission 43887) | reverse complement strand
AAGACGACGCTCCTGCGGATCGCGGCGGGTCTCGAGACGGCGGATGCGGGGAATGTCGCGCTCGCCCGGGGCACGCGCATCGGCTTCCTCGAGCAGGAGGTGCTCGCGGACGCCGCTGGGACCGTCGGGGAGCATGCGCGGGGCGCGGCGGCGCACCTCCGCGAGCTCGAAGCCGAAATGCGCGGATTGGAGCCTCGTCTTGCTACCGGTGACCAGGATCTCCTGGAGCAGTACGCCGACGTGCAGCACCGCTTCGATCACGCGGGCGGGTACGACTTCGACGCGACCGTCGGCCGTGTCCTCGCCGGCCTGGGGCTCGGCGTGATGCATGACAGGGAAGTGCGCACGCTCTCAGGCGGGGAGCGCACGCGGCTCGGTCTCGCGCGACTCCTGCTCGAGGACCCCGATCTCCTGCTGCTCGACGAGCCGACGAACCATCTCGATGTTGCGGCGCTCGAATGGCTGGAGCGATTCCTGATCGAGCAGGACGAAACCATCTTGGTCTCCTCGCACGACCGGTGGTTCCTCGATCGCGTCACGAGCCGAACGCTTTCGTTCGAGCGCAACACCGTCGTCGAGTACCGCGGTGGTTATTCCTCGTACGCCCGGCAGCGCGCCGACCGCGACGCGGCGACGGAGAAGGCAGCGTCGCGGCAGGCGGAAGACATCGCGCGGACGGAGGAGTTCATTCGCCGCTACGGCGCGGGCCAGCGTTCGAAGGAAGCGCGTGGCCGGGCGAAGAAGCTGGCCCGCGTGGAGCGCATCGAGGCTCCGGAGCGCGCGCAGCAGCACGGCTGGAAGCTGGAGGCAGCCCACTTAGCCGGAGACACGGTCGTGCAGACGACCCCGCTCGCAGTCGGTTACGACGCGCCGCTCGTTCGCACGGGCATGTTGCGCATCGCCCGCGACGCGCGTATCGCGGTCGTTGGGCCGAACGGGGCCGGGAAGACCACCTTGGTGCGCACGCTCGTTGGCGATCTCACCGCGCTCGAGGGTTACGTGCAGTCCGCGCCGACCGCGCGCGTTGGTTTCCTCGCGCAGGCGCAGCTGGAGTTGGGCGGCGATGACACCGTGCTCGACGCGATGAAGGTGGCGAGCGGAATGAACGACGCGGATGCTCGAGACCATCTCGCGCGCTTCCTCTTCCGCGGTGAGGACGTGTTCAAAAGCGTCGGCGTCCTGTCGGGCGGAGAGCGTTCGCGACTCGCGCTCGCGCGACTGGCGGCACGCCACGCGAATCTTCTTGTATTGGACGAACCGACGAATCACCTCGATCTTCTCGCTCGCGAACAGCTGGAGGCAGTCCTGAGCGGATTCGAGGGCGCACTCCTATTCGTCAGCCACGACCGCTACTTCATCGACAAGCTCGCTACGGAGATCTGGCCCATTGAGGATGGAATGCTGAAGCGCTTCGAGGGCAACTGGTCCGGCCTCCAACGCCTCCGGGCCAGCGGCGGCGAGCTGCCCATGCCGAAGATCGAGGCGCCGCGGGAGGGCGGCGAGCCGGGTTTCGCGCGAGCCGCGGGCCCTGGGACCCGCGCCGAGAAGCGGGGTACGTCCCAGGAGGCAGNGCGGCGCGGGAGGGTGCGGCGAGCGCGAGGCCCCGAGCCGCCCAGGACCCGCGGCGCCGCCAGGTCGGGCGCGCGGGCATCGGCACCGAGGAAGCTCGAGGGGCTGCGGGCGCTGGAGGCCCGGATCGAGGCCATGGAGCTTCAGCTCCGCCAGCTTCAGGAGAAGGTCAGCCAGATCGCGCAGAGCGGGAATTACATGGAGACGCGGCGGGTCGGCGAAGAATACGCGTCGCTCGAGCGCGATCTGCGGTCGCTGTACGACGAGTGGGCGAAAGCGAGCGAGAAGAGCGAGTGACGGCGTTTGTGATCGGGCTCACCGGACCGATGGGGGCGGGGAAGTCNACTGTCGGCGCGATGCTGCGCGAGCTCGGCGCCAAGGTGCTCGACGCCGACGCGCTGGTGCACGACGAGCAGCTGCGCGGGACGGTGGGCTACAGCGCGATCGTCCAGCAGTTTGGAACCAAGGTCCTCGGCGAGGACAAGGAGATCGACCGAACGAAGCTCGCGGCCGAGGTCTTCGGCGACCCGATGAAGCTGCAGCGGCTCGAGCGCATCCTCCACCCGAGGGTGATCGCGCGCGTCCTCGAGGCCCGATCGATGCTGCCGGACGANGCGGTGCTCGTCGTTGAAGCGATCAAGCTCCTCGAAGGCGATCTCCGAAAGGCCTGCGACCGAATATGGGTGGTCGTCGCGCCGCGCGAAGCGATGATCGATCGTCTCGCAGCCCGCGGCATGCGCCCCCGCGAAGCTGAGCTCCGACTCGCCCAGCAGCTCAGCGAGGATCGCTTCCGCGCGGCCGCGGATACGGTCATCGTGAACGACNGCGACCGCGATCGGACTCGCGAGCGAGTGCGCGACGCCTGGACCGAGCTCAGCCGCTCTAGGGCGAGATCTTCTCCGGGATCTGGATCTTGAACTCCGGTTGGATCGTCCGGAACGTCGCTCCGGTTGTGCCCGTCGCGCGGTCGTCCTTCGGGCCACGCAAAAGCAGCTGCAGCTGACCGCCGGACGCGGTGAGGAACCCGATCCGTTCCGCCGTCGCCGCATCGGTGCGGATGACGTACACGGAAAGGGTCCGTGCCAGGATCGGCACACGCTCGAGAACGATCCGCGCGGACACGTCCGCGCTGTTCCGCTGCGGCTGGGGGTTGACCAGGTACTTGTCGGGCGTGAAGGTGATCGTGTACAGGACGTCGACGATGTCGCCGGGCAGGATCGCTCCGCCGGCGGCCTGGGCGTCAGCGACCGTGATCGACATCGCCCGGTAGTTGGGCGAGCCCGGGTTGGGCGCGCCGTTGGCCCCGATGGCCTCCGCGGGAATCACNACGAACGCGGCCCCGTTCGGGCCGGCCAGTCGGCTGGGCAGGATCGGCTCCCCAGCGGAGATGGACACGAGTGTGATCCTGCCGACGACCTGCGCACTGTCCTGGATNGCCGTCGTCGGCACCGCGTCGGTGTTCATCTTGACCAGCTTGATGTCCGCCGGAGTGATCTGCGTCTTCCCCGGGATGTCGCGGGCGGCGACAACGACCTGGCTGGTTGGGATCGGGGCGGGGGCTTCGGACTTCTGGGTCTGCGCATAGAAGAAGGTCGCCACCCCGGCGCCTAGCGCGAACAACATCCCCACGATGAGCACGAGCCGGGCACGGCGACGCGAACGATCTTCCACTCTTTCCTTCCTCTACCGCGCGNNTGGCCGCGAACTGTAGCAAGCGATGACAAGTGAACGGGAGTCGAACCGGTGTTGATGCGCGACAATGGGACTAGGTTCGGGGAGCGCGATGGTACCAGAACGTCTGTTCTAGAATGAAGGCAGGTATGCCCGACAGCGGCACCCTTCAAGTCCCTCTCGATCGGCCGGCGGCAAAGGCGCCGTTCCGGCTGGTTCTGCCATGGGGTCTCGCCGGAGACCAGCCTGGAGCCGCGGCGGGCCTGCTCGGAGCGTTGCAAAGCGGCGAGCGACATACGACGTTGCGGGGTGTAACAGGCTCGGGCAAGACGGTGACGATGGCGAAGGTCATCGCCGAGTCCGGACGGCCGGCGCTCGTCCTCGCCCACAACAAGACTCTCGCCGCCCAGCTCTACGGCGAGTTCAAGGAGTTCTTCCCCGAGAACGCCGTCCAGTACTTCGTCTCCTACTACGACTACTACCAGCCCGAGGCGTACATCGCGCGGAGCGACACGTACATCGAAAAGGACAGCTCACGCAACGACGAGATCGACAAGATGCGCCACTCCGCGACGAGGTCCCTCTTCGAGCGACGCGACGTGATCATCGTCGCCTCGGTGTCCTGCATCTACGGCCTCGGCGCCCCGGTCGACTACGGTGCGGTCACGGTCCGACTGAACAAAGGCGAGCGCGTACGGCGCGACACGGTGCTCCGGCACCTCGTCGACATCCAGTACGAACGGACCAACACCGATCTCGTCCGCGGGAAATTCCGTGTGCGCGGCGACACGCTCGAGATCCAGCCGGCGTACGAGGATCTTGCGGTCCGCATCGAGTTCTTTGGCGATGACGTCGAGCGGATCACGGAGCTCGATCCGCTCACCGGCGAGGTATTGGCTGAGCGCGACAGGATGGACATCTATCCGGCTCGGCACTTCGTCACCCCACGCGAGAAGCTCCTGGAGGCGATCAAGGACATCGAGGCCGAGCTCGTCGACCGCGTGAAGGAGCTCGAGGACGCGGGCCGCCTTCTCGAAGCGCAGCGCCTGCGCCAGCGGACCAACTTCGATCTCGAGATGCTCCGGGAAACGGGCACGTGCGCGGGTGTCGAGAACTACTCGCGACACCTTGCGCGCCGGCCCGCGGGAAGCCGGCCATGGACGCTCCTCGACTACTTCCCGCCGGACTTCCTGGCGTTCGTCGACGAGTCGCACATCTCCATCCCGCAAGTCCGCGGGATGTACTTCGGCGACCGCTCACGCAAGGAGATCCTCGTCGACTACGGGTTCCGCCTCCCGAGCGCGCTCGATAACCGGCCGCTCACGTTCCAGGAGTTCGAGCAGCGCCTGGACCAGGCGATCTACGTCTCGGCCACACCCGGCCCGTACGAGCTCGAGCACTCGCCGCGAGTTATCGAACAGATCATCCGGCCCACTGGGCTCATCGACCCCGAGATCGAGGTTCGCAGGACCGAGGGCCAGATCGACGATCTCCTCGCCGAGATCAATCTGCGCGTCGAGAGAGGCCAGCGGGCGATCGTCACGACCCTGACCAAGAAGATGGCGGAGGACCTCGCGGACTATCTGCGCGAGATGGGCGTCAAGGTCCATTACCTCCACTCCGAGATCGAGACTCTGCAGCGGGTCGAGATCCTCCGGGATCTGCGACTCGGCGTATACGACGTCGTGGTCGGCGTGAACCTGCTCCGCGAGGGCATAGACCTACCCGAGGTCACGCTCGTCGCGATCCTCGACGCGGACAAGGAGGGCTACCTGCGGTCGGAGGGGTCGCTCATCCAGGTCATCGGTCGCGCCGCGCGGCACGTCGAGGGCCGCGTGATCATGTATGCCGACCGCGTGACGGCGTCCATGAAGGCGGCGATCGAGGAGACGGACCGGCGGCGTGAGATCCAGGTCGAGTACAACCGTGATCACGGCATCGAGCCCCAGACCGTGGTGAAAGCGATCCGCGACATCGGGCTGCGGCTGCGGGATGTGGCCGAGGTGGAAGGATTCGCCGAGAAGGCGAAGCGGCCGATCGCGGCGGGCGAGGTGCCGAAGGACGAGCTCGCACGGCTCATCAAGGATCTCGAGTCGCAGATGAAGCAGGCCGCGAAAGACCTCGAGTTCGAGCGCGCGGCGGCGCTGCGTGACGAAGTCGTGGAGCTACGCGGCCTGCTCGTCCTCGAGCGAGGGCCGGAGAGCCTCGACGCCGCCGCGGAGCCGGTTCGGACGACCACGCGCGTGGTGCGCGCCGGTGGCCGGCGGCGGCGCGGCCCCTAAGCCATGCTCTTGGGCGTGCTCACAGGGCTTGCGGTCCTCGGCGGGATCGCGCTGCTGGTCGTGCTCCTCGTGCAGCGGGGCCGCGAGGGCGTCGATCTCTCTCTGGGCAGCCTCCTCCGGGTCTATCTCTACCTCGCGTCGCTCGCGGGGGTCATCGCGTTCTCGATCGGTCTCGCTGGGATCCTTGCGTTCGTCCTTGCCGCCGGATTCGGGCTCGACGTGATCTATGGGGGCCCGACGCCCCAGCCGTACCCGGCGATCGCACCGGCGTGCCCTCCGAACACCACGTGTCCGCCGTTTCCGCAACCGTTCCCCCCGATCGTGAAGGACGACCGCGAGAGACGCATGGGCGAGGACCTCGTGCGGGGTGTCACGTTCGTGATCTTCGGGGGCGTCTTCTGGGGCGCGCACTGGCTCGCGCGCCGATCGCTCGCCCGGCCGGACGAGCACGAGAGCGGTCTCTATCGGGCCTACCTCGTGCTCGGCACCGCGATCTTCGGCATAGCCACGATCGTGCTTTTGCCGATGGGCATCTATCAGGCGCTGTCGTACGCGCTCGTTCCAGCGGCTCCCTACTCGTTCCGGCCCGGCGCCGGCGAGGCGCTATCAGGCGGACTCGCTTCACTCCCGCTCTGGCTCGCGTATCTCTGGCTCGTGATGCGCGCGCTCCGGACGACTCCTGCGCCTCCGGCGGCCTGATTTCCATGCCGGTCGATCACATCCACGTCAAAGGCGCGCGCGAGCACAACCTGAAGAACGTCGACGTCCGCATCCCGCGCGACAAGATGGTCGTGATCACCGGGCTATCCGGATCCGGCAAATCGTCGCTCGCGTTCGACACGATCTATGCGGAAGGGCAGCGCCGGTACGTCGAGTCGCTCTCCGCCTACGCGCGCCAGTTCCTCGGTCAAATGGAGAAGCCCGACGTCGACTTCATCGAGGGCCTCTCGCCCGCGGTCTCGATCGACCAGAAGGGCTCGACGCGGAACCCGCGGTCGACCGTCGGCACCGTCACGGAGATCTACGACCACCTGCGGCTGCTCTTCGCGCGTGTCGGCGTGCCGCATTGTCCAAACCACGGGGTCCCGATCGTCGCGCAGACCGTGCAGGAGATCGTCGACCAGATACAGGCGCTCCCCGAAGGGTCGCGCATCCTCGTCCTCGGGCCGCTCGTGCGCGACCGCAAGGGCGAGCACCAGCAGCTCTTCGCAACGGCCCGCCGTGGCGGATTCGCGCGCGTGCGGGTCGACGGCATCGTGCGCGACCTGTCGGAGGACATCACGCTCGACAAGATGAAGAAGCACAGCGTCGAAGTGGTCGTCGACCGCCTCGTGGTCCTGCGCGGAGCGGAGGCCGAGGCGGAGCGCTCCCGGCTGACCGACTCCGTCGAGACGGCTCTGCGGCTTGGCGAGGGCCTTGCGCTCATCGCCGATTCCGATGGGAAGGGTCCGGAGCGCCTCTTCTCGGAACGGCTCGCATGCCCGGAGGGCGACTTCTCGATCGGCGAGATCGAGCCGCGCACCTTCTCGTTCAACTCGCCGCACGGCGCATGTCCGGCCTGCACGGGCCTCGGGACAAAGCTCGAGCCCGACCCGGACCTGGTGCTCGGCAACCCGGACCTCTCGCTGAATCAGGGCGGCGTTCTTCCGTGGCAGAAGTCGAGCGGGACGGCGCAGTACCGCATGGCGATCCTCGAAGGCCTGGCCCGCCGCTTCAAGTTCTCGCTGGACGCGCCGATCAAGACGCTGCCCAAGAAAGCGGTCGACGCGATCCTTCACGGAACCGACGACGCGCTCAAGCTCACGTACGAAAACCGAAGCGGCCAGCGGCGCTCATATGAGTACGAATGGGAGGGCGTGCTGCCGTGGCTCGACCGCCAGTACCGTGAGACGACCTCCGATTACATCCGCGCCGACATCGAGCGCTATATGAGCGAGCACCCTTGTCCGGTCTGCAAGGGCAAGCGCCTCAAGCCCGAGGCGCTCGCCGTCACCGTCGCGGGGCGGAACATCGCCGAGGTCACCGCGCTCACCGTCAGCGAAGCGCTCGAGTGGGTCGGGACGCTCGAACGGGAGCGCGGCGGGCTCGGGGTTCGCGAGCGGAAGATCGCGAAGCAGGTCCTGAAGGAGATCCGGACGCGCCTCGGCTTCCTCGTCGACGTCGGGCTCGACTACCTCACGGTGGACCGTTCCGCGACCACGCTTTCCGGCGGCGAGGCGCAGCGCATCCGCCTCGCGACCCAGATCGGCTCAGGGCTGATGGGCGTCCTGTACATCCTCGACGAACCCTCGATCGGCCTGCATCAGCGCGACAACGCGCGGCTCATCCGGACGCTGCTCGGCATGCGCGACCTCGGCAACACGATCCTGGTCGTCGAGCACGACGAGGAGACGATCCGCACCGCCGACTGGATCGTCGACATCGGCCCGGGCGCGGGCGAGCACGGCGGCGAGATCGTCGCCGAAGGGACGATCGAGGACATCTTGAAGGAGCCTCGCTCCATCACCGGCGCCTATCTCTCCGGCCGCCGGCGCATTCCTGTCCCGACGCGGAGAAGAAAGCCCAAGCCCGAAGCCATCGTCGTGCGGGGCGCGCGCGAGCACAACCTCAAGGACATCGACGTGCGCATCCCGCTCGGGATGTTCGTCGCGATCACCGGCGTGTCCGGATCCGGAAAGAGCACGCTGGTGAACGAGATCCTGTACCGGCGCCTGGCGCAGATCATCTCGCGGGCCAAGGATCGCCCCGGGGCTCACGACCGCATCGAAGGCGTGGAGTTCATCGACAAGGTCATCGAGATCGATCAATCGCCGATCGGGCGCACACCGCGGTCGAACCCCGCGACGTACACAGGACTCTTCACCCCGATCCGCGAGCTGTTCGCCGCCGTTCCGGAGTCGCGCCTCCGTGGCTACACCGCCGGTCGCTTCTCGTTCAACGTCAAGGGCGGCCGGTGCGAGGCTTGCGCCGGCGACGGGATCATCAAGATCGAGATGCAGTTCCTGCCGGATGTCTACGTGCCGTGCGAGGTCTGCGGCGGCAAGCGCTACAACCGGGAGGCGCTCGAGATCCATTACAAGGGCAAGTCGATCGCCGACGTTCTCGAGATGACCGTCGAGGAAGCGCTCGGGTTCTTCGCGAACGTCCCCGCGTGCGAGACGAAGCTGCGCACGCTGAACGACGTCGGCCTCGGGTACATCCACCTCGGTCAGCCGGCGACGACGCTATCGGGTGGCGAAGCGCAGCGCATCAAGCTCGCGACCGAGCTCTCGCGGCGCGCGACCGGACGAACGCTGTACATCCTGGACGAGCCGACGACGGGTCTCCACTTCGCCGACGTCGAGCGCCTGCTCGAAGTGCTTCATCGCCTCGTAGACGCGGGCAACACCGTCGTGGTGATCGAACACAACCTCGACGTCGTAAAGACGGCGGACCATGTCATCGATCTCGGCCCCGAGGGCGGGAAGGCCGGCGGCGAGGTCATCGCCGAGGGCACACCCGAAGCGGTCGCTCGTGTGCGTCGCTCCTTTACCGGACGCTACCTGCGCGATCTGCTCGCGACCGGNGAGGTGCGCGGCATCGCCTGAAGCGGGCGCCGTCTAGGATCGTTGGCGCGTGACCGACCTGGCCCTCAATGTCGTCGACGCCGCGGTGGTCGTACTTATCGGCATCGCNGCCTGGATGGGATTCCGCGCCGGGCTGGTCGCGACCATCTACAGCCTCGCCTCGTGGATCCTTGCGACCGCCGCGGCCATCGCCTTCGCCGGGCCGGCGAGCACGATCGTCCAGTCGTTCGCGCGCCTGCCGAAACCGGTCGCCACGAGCGTCGGCTTCGTCGGAATGATCGTGATCGTCGAAGCGCTCTTCTCGATCACCGGGTACCTCGCGATCAGGCCGATCGTGGCTCGCATCCGCAGGAGCCCGATCAGCGGCGCGGATCGCGCGCTCGGCGTCATCCCCGCGGTCGCGCGGTCGCTCTTCATTGTCGCGGTCGCCATCCTGGCGATCGAGGCGCTGCCGGTCGCAAGTGAGTTCAAGGCTGCGGTCGAGACCAGCCGCAGCGGACGCATCGTCGGCGAGCAGGTCACCGCCATCCAGCCGCAGATCGCGGCGCTTACGAGCCAGCTCGGCGGCTCCCCGCTCCTCGTCACGAAGATCGGCGAGGACGAGACCGAACGGCTCGACCTCCCCGATGGCCTTGCGCTGGAGCCGGATGCCGTCGCGGAGCGGCAGCTCTTTGACCTGGTGAACGAGGAACGCGCCAAGATCGGACTCACGACGCTGATCTGGGATGACCGCCTCGTCCCCGTGGCCCGGGCGCACTCACAGGAGATGTTCAGGCTCAAATATTTCAGTCACGAATCCCCGGTCGCGGGTTCACCCTTCGATCGGCTCAAGGCCGCGGGTATCACATACACGCGTGCCGGCGAAAACCTGGCATACGCCCAGTCCGTCGCGATCGCGCACCGCGCCTTGATGGACTCGCCAGGCCATCGCGAGAACATCCTCCGGCCGGAGTTCACGCGGATAGGGATCGGCGTAATCAGCGCCGGCGCGTACGGGCGAATGGTCACCCAGCTCTTTATGACCCCGTAGGCTCGCACGCATCGACGAACACAGTGAGGACCTGGCCCCCGCCGCGCTGTACGCCGCCGTTCCGGTCGGCGGCAGGCTGCGTTTCGCTGCCCTCTCCGTGCCGACCTACCGCTGATACTGGATCACGAGCTGGATCTCGAGCACGGGAGACGGAATGGAGAACGTCATCCGGAATCTCCTCATCCTTCAGCTGGTGGGGAAGGATGCCGCCGCGTTCTGGTTGGGGATGATGGTCTTCGCTCACTGGGTGCCCTTCACCGCTTTCTCGCTCTATGGCGGCACCCTCGCGGACCGCTACGACAATCGAAAGATCCAGATCGTCACGCAGCTCCTCCTCATGGCGGCCGCCACGGGCACCGCAGTGGCGACGCTCGGCGGTTTCGTGACCGTCTGGTGGCTGTTCGGCCTGCTCCTCCTTCACGGCTTCGCCGGTGCGATCGGCAATCCGGCGCAGCAGACGCTCATTCACGCGATCGTCGGGCGAGACAAGCTTCTCTCGGCTGTCAGCCTCAACTCGACGGCGCGTCAGTTCTCACAAGTGCTCGGGCCCGCGATCGCCGGGTTCATCTACCTCGCGTTCGGGGCCGGCTGGGGATTTCTCGTCAACGCGGTCACCTTCCTTCCGCTCCTCGTGCTCCTAACGGTGATTCGGGTTCCGCGCCTCCACGAGTGGTCGGGACAACCGGTCATCGAGGCGCTCCGCGAAGGAATCGCGTTCGTTCGCGACCGCCCGCGTCTCGCGGCATTGATCTCTGTCGAGATGCTGCCAGTCATCTTCCTCGGTCACACGTTCAACTCGCTCGTTCCGATCTTCGCGACCGTTGTTCTGGCTTCGGGCGAGCTCGGCTACGCCTTCTTGCTGGTTGCGAGTGGCGTCGGCGCGGTTGCCGCCGCCCTGTACCTCGCCTATGCCCGCGAGCCGAGGAACGCCGCTCGGTTCATCGTCGCGACGGCGGCGATCGAAACGGTGGCGATCTTCGTCTTCGCGTACTCGCGGAGCTATCCGATTTCGCTCGGGCTCATGTTCGTCGTTGGCGCGGCAGCGGTGCTGACCCAGGCGCTCACGAACACGACGCTCCAGCTGGCGGCACCCGACCGGCTCCGCGGCAGGGTCATGGGCGCGTACTCGTTTGGGACGCAGGGTCTTCGCGTGGTCAACGGCCCGCTCCTTGGCGGTGCGGCCTACCTGTTCGGCGCGCCTGCCGCCGTCGCGGCCGCCGCAGGTTTCGTCCTTCTCGGCCTCGGCGGCATCCTCGCGAAAGTGCCGCAGCTGCGCCGTGACGAGGCCGAACTCGACGATGAGGCGCGAATCGCCTTCTAGCGTTCGCTGCTGGCCGGCACGCCCTCCTGCCGCGGCTGGGCGAGCACGTCGCGGATGGCGTCGCGGTAGCGTCGCTCCCTGTCGATCACGTGCTCGATGATCTGCTCGGCCGACCAGTCGCCGTCGTTCGGACCGCCGGCGGCGAACTCGGCGTCGGACAGGCTCCGCACAAGCGCGGTGAACTCTGCCTGCGCCGCTTCCGCTTTCATGAGCAGCAGCTGCGCTTCGGTGATCGTGCGCCCTCGCGCCTGAAGCAGCCGGTGCAGGTGCTGGAAGTGGTCCAGCGAGTGGCTGGTGAACTGCCGCAGCATGTGGCCGACGCTCTGCCTGCGGCCGTACCACTCCATAGGCGTGCGGCAAGCGGCCTCATCGATGCCGAGCAGCGTCCGCAAGGTCTCGCCGCGCTCGGCCTCGAGTTGCGCTACCGCCCGCTCCGATCGCTCGCCCACGTCAGCTCCTCCTCAGCTCGCATGGAGGGCGCGAAGCGCCAGGATCGCGCTTCGCGCTCTCCAACGCACCTCTTACGGCTTGTAGTTCCGGGCCTGCTCCTTGACCTTGTTTTCATCGAAGTTGTTCGCGAAGTCGATGTATTTGTTCGTCCAATACTTGGAGATGTCCCCGAGCTTGGGGGAGTCCAGACCGAGGAATTTCACGTAGGCGGTCATCTTTTCGGTCGGCATGAATCCCCACTTTCCCTCGAGCTTGTCGATGTACGACATGTAGTTGGTGTTCGTCGTGACCGCGGCTTTCAGCGCGACGTCGTCGGCGACGCCCTTCGGCTTGGCCTCCGGGAACATCTTCCAGTTCGCCCTGATGGCGGCCTCCGGGTTCGTCTTGGTGAACACGATCGCCTTCGCGTAGGCGCGCATGTAGCCCTTGAGCGCGGCCTCCTTCGCGGGGTTCAGGTCCGACCGGGCGACCATGTTGCCGCTGATGATCGAATCGAAGAACGGCGGACGAGGTAGGAACGTCAGGTTGTACGTCCCAGTGGTCTCCACCGGGCCGATCTGGCCGCGTGTCGAGATGCCGACGTCCGCGTCGCCGCGCCTGAGGGCCTCACCCATCGGAACACCGATGCCCGTGGCCACTTCTGTTACGTCTTTCAGAGTGAGACCCGCGATCTTCAACGCCTCGGTCAGGTACGGGTCGGCTGTGCCTCCGATCTCGGCGACCGCCACTTTCTTCCCTTTGAAATCGGCGTACGTCTTCACCTTGGGGTTGGTACCGACGGTGAAGAGCTCGTACTGGACTTTGGATTGGACGTTGAAGACCGATTGGGCCGGGAATGGGCTCCCCGCGATGACGGCCCGAAGAATCGGGTCGAGGCCGAAGATCCCGACGTCGAGCTGGTTCGACGCGAGCATCGCGTCGGCCTGAGCGGTGTTCCCGGAGGTGCTGATGATGTCCGGGTCGATATTCTCCTCGTCGAAGTACCCGAGCTCCTTGCCGATCCACGCGAACGGGTTGGACGGGTTGCCCAGCGCGATGCCGAAGCCGACGCTGATCTTCGTTTTCGGCGCCGGTGTTGCGGGGGCCGGCGTTCCAGGGACCGCCGACGGTCCGGGGGCCGCCGCGGGTCCGCAGGCCGCCGCGACGGACACCGCGAGTGCACCCGCTAGCACCTCCCGCCTCGTAAGCGTGTGTGCGCGCTCGCCGACTCGTTTCATGTCTGGTCTCCCCAACCCCCTCTCTCTTTTTCGCCGTGCAATCTTTGGTGCAGCGAGACGGTCATGATTGCTTCGCCTCCCCCCTGGCACGCTCTGCCGGTGCCCAGTAAACGATCCGCCGACGCACGAATGCGAGGAGCATGCTCAAGAGCCACCCGATGAACGCCAGGATGATGAGGACCGAGAACATCCCGGGCACATCGACGATCTGCTGCATGATCAGCATCATCGTGCCGAGGCCGCGCTGACCCCCAAGGAACTCGGCGGCGATCCCGCTGGTGATCGCGTGGACCATGGCGATCTCGAGCCCCGCGAAAACGAACGGCAGGGCCGTCGGGAAGGTCAGCTTGGTGAAGATCTGCCGCGGGCTCGCGCCGAAAGACCGCATCATGCGCAGCGGGCCCTCCTCGACCGACGTGAATCCCGTGACCCCGTTGACGAACAGCGGGAAGAACGTCGCGAGCACCACGAGCACGAACTTCGAGTTGAAGCCCAGCCCGAACCACACGATCAGGACCGGCGCGAGGGCGATCTTCGGCATGCTCTGGAGGGCCACGACGAAGGGGCGGAGCACGAACTCGACGACCGCGAAGCGGACGCTCACCATCGCGAGCAGCAGCCCNAGCGAGGAGCCGACGACGTAGCCGGCCAGGATCTGGCTGAGGCTCTGCTGCATGTGAAAGATGTAGCTCGCGCGGCTGGTGACCGGCTGGTCGAAGAAGCCGGAGACGAGCGCGCGATAGATGCTCGTCGGCTTCGGCAGGATGATCTCGAGCGTGCCGGTCAGGGTCACGCCCATCTCCCAGACGAAGAAGAAGACCGCGATGACCGCGAGGAGCAGCACGACGCGCCTGTACGTGCCGAACGTGCGGCCGGCGCGCGCTCGGGGCGGGCCGAGAGGACGAGTCGGAGCGAGGGCGTCCGAGCTCACGAGACCACCTGCGCGCCAAGCAGCCCGCGAATGTGGTTCGCCATCGCGCCCACCTCAGGGCTGCCGAGCATGTCGAGGCGCCGGGGCCGCGGCAGCCCGACCGTCACGATGTCGAGCACNCGGCCCGGNCGCGCAGAGAAGACGACCACGCGATCGGAGAGGAACAGTGCCTCGAGCACGCTGTGGGTCACGAAGACGATGCTGGTACGGTTCGCCTGCCACACCCTGAGGAGCTCGAGCCCCATGGTCTCCCGCGTGAGCGCGTCGAGCGCTCCGAACGGCTCGTCGAGCAGGAGCAGCTTGGGTTCGTGGAGCAGCGCGCGCACGAGCGCGGCCCGCTGCTGCATCCCCCCGGACAGCTCGTAGGGGTACCGGTGCTCGAACCCATCGAGCCGAACCAGGTGAATGAGGTCCATCGCCCGCTCGCGATACGCGTTCTGGTCCATGCCGAGGATCTCGATGCCGATCATGGCGTTCTGCAGCACGTTCCTCCACGGTAGGAGGGTCGCGTCCTGGAACACGATGCCGACGTCCCTCCTGGGCCCGTTGACCCCGGAGCCGTCGATGACGACCTCGCCGCTGTCGGTCGCGCTGTCGAGGCCGCCGATGATCCGCAGCATCGTGCTCTTTCCGCAGCCGCTCGCGCCGACGATGGAGACGAACTCGCGCGCCTCCACGTCGAAGGACACCCCGGCGAGCGCCGGCACAGGATCGAGCGACGACGACCGGTACGTCTTGTGGACGTTCCGAACGGCGATGCTGCATCCGTCACGGACCGCGATCGCCACGACCGACCCTCCGAACCCGTCGACGGTATGCCATAGCATGCGGTCAGTCAACGCGGCGGCTAGTTGCCGCGCGCGGTGTCGTCCTCATCGGATCGCAAGAAGCGGGTGACTCTGCGCCGCGACCAGCCGCTGCCCAGCCACCTGCGGCGCGCCGGCGATGAACACCGAGTCGATGTCGAGCCAATCGCCGTGCTCGAACGCATCGAGGGCGTCCTCGAACGACGAGCCGGGCGGCGCCCGGCAGAGGATGACGTCGGCCGGCTCGCCAACCGCCACGCGACCACCCGGAGCGACATATGCGCGGGCGGTGTTCCCCGTGGCGAAAGCGATGGCCATCGCAGACGAGACGGACGGGGCTGCTCCGATCATGTGCTGGATCAAGCGCTGGACACCAGGGGCGACGACCCCGCGGGCC
>JGI25382J43887_10000305_pt1 | contig 15252 bp, 8 predicted proteins | sample GraSoi013_1_40cm_3_FD_43887 | JGI IMG/M metagenome (IMG submission 43887) | reverse complement strand
CCCGCACCGGCTCGAGCCAGTGCAGCTGTCGCTCAAACGGATACGTCGGCAATGCCACGCGGCGGCGCCCTCCGGCCGAGGGCACGTGGTCCCACGCGATATCCGCGCCGGAGACCCACAGCCGTCCGATGGCCTGCCACAGAAATTCGCCGTCCGATTGATTCTCGTAGTCGTGCCGGATCGAGGACACCACCACCGGCTCGCCGCCATCCTTTCGGTCGGGATGTTGCATCGCCAACACCCCGAGCGTCCGGCCCGGCCCGGCCTCGAGGAGCACGGGATCCTTGAATCGCCACAGCTCATGCAAGGCGTCGCTGAANCGGGCCGTGCGCGTGGCGTGAGTGGCCCAATACGCCGGACTCACGGCTTCGCTCCGCTCNATCCACGTGCCGGTGACATTGGAGATGTACGGAATGGTGGGCTCCTCCAAGCTCACCTGCCGCACCGCTTCTTCAAATGTCGGCACGATCGAATCCAGCATACGGGAGTGAAACGCGTGGCCGTTCTGCACGTGCCGACAAATGATGTTCTTGGCGTTCAACATCCGCTCGAACCCGGCCACGGCTGCCACCGGACCCGCCACCACGCACAGCCGAGGTCCGTTGATGAGCGAGATCGACAGCTCGGCGGGCAGCAAGGGCAGCAATTCGTCTTCCGGCAGTGTCACCGCCAACATGGCGCCCTGCGGTAACGCGTCGACGAGCTTGGCGCGCGTCGCAATCAACCGCAACGCATCGTCCAGCGACATTACTCCGGCGAGGCACGCCGCCACGTACTCACCCATGCTGTGACCGGCAATGGCATCCGGGACAATGCCCAGCGATTGCCACAGGCGGGCAATCGCGTATTCGATGGTGAACAACGCGGGCTGAGCAAACCGCGTCTGATTCAGATTCCTGGCGTCTGGATCCCCCACCGCCTCGGGGCTGCGCCCGAGCATCTTCTTCAGGTCGATCCCCTTGGCTTTGCCCGCCTGCCGCCAGCTCTGGCTCTGCGGATAGATGACACGCCGGATATCGACCCCCAGGTGCGGCTCGAGCATCTGCGCGCAGCGATCGACCTCCTGCCGGAACGCGGGCCACGTTTCATACAGGTCGTGGCCCATCCCCACGTAGTGATCGCCGATGCCGGGTAACAACAGGATCACCGGGCGCGGCGTCTCGGGAGTGCGGCCGGACACGACGCGCTTCGCGCCTTCCGGTCCGAGGGCGGTCATGGCGTCCGCCCGATCGACACAGACTACACAGCGCCGCTGCGGAAACGCCTTTCGGCCGATCTGCAACGTGTAGGCAACGTCACTCATGCTGACGGAGTCGTGCGTGCTCAGGAACTCCCGCAAGCGCTGGGTGGCCTGGTCGAGCGCCGGTGCCGTCTTCGCCGACAGAATGAGCAGATGGGGAGGACGGGCCTCGCCCGAGGCCACCGGTTCGGGTGCCTCTTCGAGCACGACATGCGCGTTCGTGCCACCCATGCCGGTGGACATCACGCCCGCCCGCCTCGGACCGTCGCTGGTCCATTCCCGCAGCGCGGTGTTGACGTAGAACGGGGTGGCCGGAAAATCGATTTCCGGATTNGCCTCCGTGAAGTGGAGACTCGGCGGCAGCTGTCGGTGTTCGAGCGCCAGGACCGTCTTGATGATGCCCGCGACGGCGGCCGCGGCATCGAGGTGCCCCACATTGGTCTTGACCGAGCCGATGGCGCAGTAGCCGGTACGCTTGGTAAACGTGCGGAACGCCTTGGTCAAAGCACGGACCTCGATGGGATCTCCCACCGGCGTGCCNGAACCATGCGCCTCGATGTAGCCGATGCTGTCCGCCTCGACCCCGGCGTTGGCCAGCGCCTCCACCACAGCCTCTGCCTGGCTGTCGACGCTCGGCGCCGTGAAGCCCGCCTTGGCGGAGCCGTCGTTGTTCACGGCCGAGCCCTTGAGTACGGCGTGAATNGTATCGCCATCCGCGAGGGCGTCCGCCAACCGCTTCAGCACCAGGATGCCGCCGCCGCTCCCGAACACCGTGCCATTGGCCTTGGCATCAAACGCTCTGACGTGTCCGTCCCGGGAGACCACGCCGCCACCGTCACAGAAATAGCCGGCCCGATGCGGCACGCGCACCGAAATCGCGCCCGCGAGGGCCATATCCGTCTCCTCCCCGAGCAGGCTTTGGCGGGCGAGGTGGACAGCGACCATGGAGGTCGAGCACGCGGTCTGCACGGTGATGCTCGGCCCCTTCAAATTGAGTTTGTAAGAAATCCGGGTGCTCAGAAAATCCTTGTCGTTGCCGATGAGCGTCGGGATGTACTCCTCGGCGAGCCGGCGGTTGAGGCCCACGTTCGTGAAATAGGTGTTCAGGGCGGCTCCGGTGAACACGGCGATGCGCCCGGGATAGCGCTCCGCGTCATAGCCCGCATGCTCGAGCGCCTCGTGCGCCAGCTCCAGCAGGATGCGGTGCTGCGGATCCATTGTTCTCGCTTCCATCGGCGAGAACCCGAAAAACGCGGCGTCGAACAGCCCCGGCCCTTCGAGCAGNGGTGCCGCCTTCACGTAGTTCGGGTCCGTCAGGTAGGAGGCCGGCACGCCCGCGCCCAGGATCTCCTGATCCGACAGCCGCGTGATCGACTCGCGGCCCGCGGCCAGGTCACGCCACAAGGCGTCGACGTCGGGCGCGCCCGGAAAACGGCCCGCCATCCCCACGATGGCGATATCGAAGTCGCTCGTCATCGGCAGGTTCAAGGCCTCCCTTGAATGACCGGCTCCGGCAAGGCCTTGCGATCCGCTTTNCCGCTCGGTGTCAACGGCATGGCGTCGATCTGCTCGAACCGGTGGGGAATCATGTAGTCCGGCAGGTGCCGCTTGACGTGCTCCTTCAGGCCGTTCAGGTCCAGGCCCGATTTGCTGACCAGGTACGCGACAATCAGGATGATGCTTTCCGAGTACTGCTTCACCACGGCCACGCAGTCGGTGATGCCCGGGTACTCGCGGATCGTGCTTTCGATCTCGCCCAGTTCGATCCGCAATCCCCGGATCTTGACCTGGTGATCCTCCCGACCGAGATACTCGATAGTGCCGTCCGGCAGCCACCGCGCGATGTCGCCGGTGCGGTAGATGCGCTCGCCGGGGGTGACGGGACTGTCGGTGAACTTCTCGGCGGTCAGCGCGGCGTTATTCAAGTAGCCGCGCGCCAGGCCGACGCCGGCAATGCACAACTCTCCCGTCTCGCCGATCGCGACTTGCTGGCCGTCGCGGATGACGTACAGCCGGATATTGTGGATCGGTCGCCCAATGGGAATGACGTCGAACTCGTTGTGCGCGGGACAATCGAAATAACTGACGTCGACCGTCGCCTCGGTGGGGCCGTACAGGTTCGTCAGGCGCGCCCCGGTCCGCTTCCCCCAANTGTCATTGAACTTTCTCACGTGACTGGGTGTCAGCGCTTCGCCGCTCGCGAACACGCGNCGCACCGACGCNAGGCCGTTCAGCAGGCTCGCCGGCTTGGCATCCAGATACTCGAGAAACACGTTCAGCATCGAAGGCACGAAGTGCAGGACAGTGACCCGGTGCCGCTGGATCGTGTCGACAATGGCCAGCGGATTGCGCTCGCCGCCCGGCCGCAAGAAGCACAGCTGCGCGCCCTCCAGGGCCCACCAGAACAGCTCCCAAACGGAAACGTCGAAATAGTACGGCGTCTTCTGGAGGATCACGTCGCCCGCACCGATCGGGTAGGCGTATTGCATCCAGTGCAGGCGATTGACGAGGGAGCGGTGCTCGATCATCACGCCTTTTGGCTTGCCGGTCGATCCCGACGTATAGATCACGTACGCCAGATCCTCGGGCGTCGTGAGAATCGCTGGGTTCACGATCGACCCGCGGTACACCTCCGCGCCGTCGAGATTGATGATTCGCCCCGCGAAGCGGGCCCGGCCGGCGGTCCCACCGTGGACCAACAGCACCTTGACCCCGGCGTTCGTCAGCAGGTAGTCGATTCGATCCGGCGGGTTGTCCGGGGCGACCGGCAGGTAGGCGGCTCCGGCCTTGATGATCCCCAGGACGCCGATGATCATGGCAAACGATCGCTCCACCATCAACGCGACGACCTGCCCCGGCCCCACCCCCTCGGCTCGCAACGCATGGGCCAGCTGATTGACCTTGGCGTTGAGCTCTGCGTAGCTGCACGATGGCCCACCGAGGGTGGAGTCGTGGTCGCAGATGACGGCGGTGCGGAGGGCATGCTTCGTCATTTGCGTTTCGATCAACGCCTGGATCGTGACATCATCCGGAAACGACGTCTCCGTGCGGTTGAATTGCGCAATCCGCGCGAGATCGGCTTCGCTGGCGACACGTGACGGGTGAGGGGTCATCGGCATCACGCGGAGCGGGTTGGCGTGCCGACCTTGCCGGCGCGCGCGACGAACATCTTCCCCAGGATGTCCTCATGGACCTGGGTGGTGCCTTCTATGATCTCCATGATCTTGGCATCGCGGTAATACCGGGACACCGGGGAGGAGCCGTGGCAGCCCGAGGCCCCGCGGATCTGCACGGCATCGGAAGCGGCTCGCACCGCGGCGCGCGACGTGAAGTACTTGGCCATCAAAGTCTGTTCGAAGGCCTCCGGCAGATGCCCGTCTTCCGCGCGGCACGCGTTGTGGCACAGCAAGGTCCCGGCCTCGAGATCGGTGCCCATATGGGCAATCAACGACCGCACCATCCCCAAGTCGCCCACGGTCTGGTCAGCGATCTTCCGCACCGCCGNGTACGCGACGCTCTCTTCAAAACATCCGCGCAACAGGCCCAATGCCGAGCAGGCGGTGCTGATTCTGCCGTAATGCAACCCGACCGGCGCGACGTGTGACAGGGCGAAGCCCGCCTTGCCGACGAGGTTGGCCGCGGGGACGGCTACATCCTTGAAGTGCAGCTCGGCGAGACCCGCCGCCCGAAACCCCATCAGATCGCAGATCGGTGTCACGCGCACCCCGGGCGCTTCCCGCGGGACTACACACGCCACGGCGCGTTGCCCCAGCGTCCCAAACACCAGAAACACNCCGGCGAATTGGCCGCAGCTGATCCACCTCTTGCTCCCGTTCAGCACGAGACCGCCATCATGCTCGGTGACCTCCGTGACCAACGAATGCATNGCGCTGCCGGCGCCCGGCTCCGTCAGGGCGAAGGCCCCGATCACCTCCCCCTTGGCGAGCGGCGGCAGCCAGGTACGCTTCTGCTCCGCCGTGCCCCACTTGAGCAGCGCCATGGACACCATGGCTTGCACCGTCAGGACACCCGTCAGCGCAGACGATCCCCGCCCGAAGGCGTCATTCAGCAGACCGAAGGTGACGACGTCCCACCCCTGGCCCCCGTACTCGCGCGGCAGAGTCGCACCCAGGTAGCCGCACTGCGCCAGCTCGGCGATCACGGCATCGGGGATGCGCTGGTCGCGATCCCACTGCTCGGCACACGGCGCCACGGTGCGCGCGACGAAGGCGGTGAACTCGGTACTTGCTCTGGTGCCAGTCCGTCAGTGGCTGCCACATGCCGGCCCCTCGCGCTCAACCACCCGGCCCGCCGTTCCGGCGCAGCACAAAGCCCGTCGTCGCATTGAGCGATTTGAAGTTCTCGATGTCCAAATCGTCCATTCCCATTTCGATGGCGAAGGTTTTCTCGATGAACGTCATCAGCTGCACGGCAAACAAGGAATTGACGATGCCCGATTCGAACAGGTTGGCGTCGTCATCCAGATCCATGACCGCAATCGAGCTCAGGATGAAGCTCCGGATGGTCGTTTTGACGGCGTTTGGGTCCCTGGCACTCATCGGCGTCCATCCTTGCGCGTCACGCCAAGCGAGCCGACGCGAGTGGGGCGAAGCCCGTGCTTCGCGCAGAAGTCGTCCCAGGCGGTGTGGAGGTGGGTATCGTCGCTCATGAGTAGACCCCCCGGTGCCAGCCTGGGAAAGGCCCGCTCGAACTCGAACACCATGTTCTCATAAGAGTGATCGCTGTCGTGCAAAAAGAGGTCCACCTGGCCTAGTGTGCCGAGCAGGTCGGGCAAGAGGTCGCGCGTATCGCCGAGGCGCAGCTGCCAACGCCCCCGCAAGGAATCCGGCACGATCCAACCGGACGTGCGCCCTGCGGGGAGAACCGAGCCCTGTTGCACGTTGGGCAGGTCAATCGAGTGCAGCGTCCCCGCGCCGTTCGCGGCGAGCGCTCGCAAGATGTGGGCCGACGAGATGCCACTGGCTACCCCCGTTTCGACGATCACCCGGGGTTTGATCGCCCGCACGACGACGTAGAGCGCGGTCGCTCCGGGAAACACGTAGTGGACGTCGCCCATAGAGCGCTCGAGGTGCGCCTTGAACTCCTGGTCGTCGCGGAGCTCGCGCCGATAGCGCAGCACCTCCGCAAGGGGCAGACCGGCGTGCCGCGCGAGGAGCGCCCCGCCACGCAGGTAGCCCCACGCACGGCCCGGGTGCGCGAACGCACGCCACACGTCGTGAGCAAGCGACCGCACTGGAGACGTCACTTGGGGCGCCATGTCTCATGCCTCCGGATAAACATGAAACCCCTTCCCGGTCTTCCGGCCCAAATGGCCGGCATGCACCAGTTTGCGCAGCAAGGGGCAGCAGCGGTACTTCGGATCCTGAAAGCTCTCGTACAACACATCGAGAGAACGCATCACCGTGTCCAACCCGATCAAGTCCGCCGTCTCCAACGGTCCCATTTTGTGTCCGAAGCATTTCTTGAAGATCATGTCGATCTCGTCGGCCGTCGCCACATTGTCCTGCAGGACAAAGGCCGCCTCGTTCATGAACAAGTGGGAAATCCGGTTGGAAACAAAGCCGGGCATGTCCTGGACGATGATGGCTTCCTTGTTGAGCACCGCAAACAACTGCAGCAGTGTGTCCACGGTCTGGTCCGAGGTGTGGAATCCGCGGATTACTTCGACGGTCGGCTTCAAGTGGACCGGATTCATGAGGTGGATGCCCACCACATTAGCCGGACGCGTGGTCGCGCTGGCTATTTGCGTGATCGAGATGCACGACGTATTGGCCCCGAGGCAGACCTCGGGTGGCGCCACCCGATCGAGATTCTCATAGACCGACTTCTTGACGGGCCAGTCCTCGGTCACGTTCTCGATGATGAAGTCACACGCCGCCACGTCCTGCAAATCGGTCGTGAGCACCATGCGTTGCTTCGCCTCATCGTTCGTTATCCGTGGCAACGTCTTCGACAACAAGGGAACGCATCGCACGTTGTTCAGTATGGCGGCTTGAGCACGCGTCAGGATCTTGTCCGAGATGTCCACCACGACCGCGGATATCCCGTGAAGCACCAAGTCGGTGACGACACCGATGCCGATGTTCCCCGCGCCAAGAACGCCGACCCGTTTGAATTCCACCTTACGAAGCCTTCCGCCTCATGACGTTCCTGCGCCGCTGACCCCGCAGCGCGGCCCCGGCGGGGGCGGTTCCGCCGTCGGCGTCGCCCGAGGCCGCACCCAATTTGGCGGCGAGCAGGGCCACGGTCGGACACTCGAACAGGGTGACGATGGACAGATCCTGCTTGAGCTCCTTTTTGATCGTGGCAATCATCTGGACGGCCCGCAGCGACGTGCCGCCCACCTCGAAGAAGTTGTCGTTCATTCCGATGCGCGGCCGTCCTAGGACCCTTTTCCAGATGTTCAGCAGCGTCGCTTGCAGCGTGCTGGCCGGTGCGACGTCCACGGGAGCGGGGAGCGGCCCGTTCCCGAGCCGATATGCCTCGATGGCGCTTGTAAGCCGGTCGATGTCGCACAAGCTCTCGGCGATCCGCTGCGCGGGCTCCGACCGATCCGCGCCCTCGAAGCCCCGTCCTGGTCGGGACGGGCGTGGGTCCGGGGCGCGTGGCGCCGGCGCCTCCGGCTCGGGGTGCGCCGTTTCGTCCGGGTTGTACTCGAGGCTCGCCAGGTAGTCCGCGGCGAAGGTCCAGGACGTGCCCGTCTCGCTGACAGCCTGATCGCCGATGCTCTGCATGAACTCCCTCACCGGCGCGTTTTTTTCCGTGGGTCGATAGGCGAGCTCCACGAAGCGCTTGTGTTCCCGGACCGCCCGCTGGCCNAGGTGAGACAAGAGCGCGTGCTCCACGCCTCTGCCCAAGACCCTGCAGCTCAACAGCAAGGTGTCCACCCTGNACCGGTCGGCCTCGGTCTCATACAGCGCGACGCCGACGAGCCCGTAGTCCCCAAATCGGTCAACCACGCGAACGACCAGACCGGTCGCGTGATCCCGCTTCACGTAGTCCCGGATTTCATTTTCCGACCGTCGGACGGTCGTGAAGTTGAATTGATTGGTTCTGAACGTCAGCTGCGACACACGACCGAGTTGATCGTCCGTCACCTCGCCAATCTCGACACGCAGCTCGAGGCCCCTGACAAAGTCCTTCAAGGTGAGGGCTTGGTCACGGAATTGTTCCCGCTTCGCGTTTTCCTGGTATAGCGTGGTGCGGTTGTGGTCCTCCTCGGTGACACCGGCTGGGTCGAACGCCCACACGTGATCCAGAAACGTGGGGAACGACGCGCTGGCTCGCGGCAGCTGCAACGTCAGGACGCCGGGGCAGTTGATGCGAACATCGGCGCACTCCACCGGGTTGTCATCGACAAAGATGAAGCTGTCCAACCCGAGGTTGAGCTCGTGCGCGAGCGACTTGATGTTGTCCGACTTGCTGTTCCAATTGATGCGCCGCGCGACCAGGTGCTCGCGCTTTAGGACCATGTCGGGCCGCTGATCGAAGACGTCCAGCACATCCGCTTCATTGTTCTTGCTGCACAGACAGAGCAGCATGCCGGCGCGCATGCGATCGACCATGAACGCCTGCAGCGTGCGGTGCGGCTCACTCACTTCGATCCCCAAGGGACCATCCTCACCGCACACCCCTTTCCATAGCGTGTTATCACAGTCCAGCACGATCACCTTGCGAGGGTTTCGCTTCATGCCGGAGATGGAGCGGACCAGCGCCGTCCCGATCGCGGCGTATCCCTCGGACGTGTAGGGGATATGACCCAGATGATGACTCTGCGGGTCGTGGTAGTCTTTGACCGCATAGTGCCGCATCAGCGACGCCGAGCTGATCGTGTGAACGTTCGGTATCGTGCCGACCGCTGCCAACAGCGCCTGCTCGGCCTCGTCCAGGACCGCCTGCCGATCCGCGGCGGCGGTCGCAGCCGGGAACCTGGGGCAGAGACACAGGACCAGGGGCGCCGCCGCCTGATTCATGAACGACCGCAGCGCGGTGCAAAAGTCCTGGATCGTTCGCCCCAGATCGCCCGCCATCGGGGGTGACTGCCCCACACTCGTCTCGGCGGCCGTCTCGACCCGGGTCGCATACAGATTGAACAACCCGGAATGCTCGAGCAGCCGTTCGTGTTCGACGGCACAACGGAACCCCTTCTTGGCCAGGAGGTCCTTAGTCCGCTCGACGGCTTTCCGAGTGGGGTCGTGAATCTCGATCACGAGCTGAGCGATTTTGGGCCAGTCGCGATCGTCAATGCCCTTGAGGATGTCTAACTCGCTCTTTTCCGCGTCGATCTTGAGGAGGTCGATCTTGTCGATCTGGTGCTCCCGGATCATTTCCGACAGGGACGTCAACCGGCACTCATGGGTCGTGCGACGGAGCCTGTCAGCCGTGAGCTCGTTGACGTACCCGTCCACGGCTTCACTCGCGAGCGACGCCTCGCTGTTCAGCGCGTTCCGCACGACCGTTTGAATGGCCTCGCGGTCCTCGGTCTCATCCGCGTGAAAGCCGGAGAACACCGATGACTTTTCATAGAAGGTGAAGGTCGCCGTTTTGGGCTTGTCCGACACACCGGCGTTCACGGCCCGGACATGCGATCCGTAGGCCTCACAGTTTGCCTTGAGGAGCTCGTAGACGACGGGCGCTGGTTCGAACGCATAGATCCTCGCGTTGCGACAGCGACTCATCACAAACAAGGAAAACAGCCCGATATTCGCCCCCACATCCACCACCGTGTCACCATCCTGCAGGCGAATACCGTGCCTCAGATAGCATTGATCTTCGAAGATCTCCTTGTAGACATAGTCCGTCTCGTACCGGTTCAAATGCACGATCTGGAGGCCATTGGGCAGCACGTATCGTGCACGATCCCCGAAGCACCGGTCCGCCCGTTCCTTGGTGAGCGGCAAGACCGCATGCCGATCCCCGGTGGCCCACTCCTCCAACCCCACGAGAATGACGTTGACCCCGTCGCGGTTCTTGCGAAACAGGCTCGCCGAGTCCAGCAACTGCTGAAACACCTGATTGTACGGCGCAAACTCGAGCCGGATCGGTACGCCAAAATGGTCGCCCCAGAATCTCAGCACATCTTCTATCGGCTCAGCCGTGAAATTCGAGGCGATGGCGAACGTTGCCGGCGTCGCGTCATCGGCAGCGTCCTCGCCATCGAGCAGGGCGAAGCTGACCCCGGACAGACTGACGTACGATCGGCCGGACTGGTCGAAGACCCGAACGTTGCCGACAAAACGGCGGCCGTCGCCGCCACCCTCCGGCGGCAGGACGGCGTGACCCCACAGCGTTTCGGGCAACGCCCCGCCGGCGAGTTCGACCATGTCGATCGACCGCAGGATGAACGTCTTGCCCTGCTCCATCACGAAGGGCGCCAGCACCTGAGTCATGGAATCGAGCACGCTCGGGTGCACCGCATGCGATTCGACGTCCCCGTCCGGGCGCGCCACCGACAACCGCCCCAAGCATTGGTCGCCGGCCCGCCAAATCGATGAGATCCTCTGAAANGTGGGCCCGTATTGGTTGCCATTGTCGCGTAGTTTCGCGTAAAACGAGCCCGAGTCGATNACGACCTGAGACCGCGCTTGGAATGCTTCGATGGAAAACGNGTCCGTACCCGGGCGCCGCGACGGGGCCGGGGCCGAGTCGATTTCGAGCCGGGCAGCATATTGCCGCCCCGGGAGCTTGGCGCGGCCATCCTCGGTGCCCGCCTCGTAGAAGGTGTATTCCACGCGNCCGTCGCCAAGATTTCGTACGGCGATCTCTACGACCGTGTCTTGTGTCGAAAGAATGATGGGATTGTGAAAACTCACGTTGCGGACGACGCCCGCCACGGGGTTGCCGCGTTCACGATGCACGCGCAGTGCCGTATCGATATAGAACGACCCAGGCAGCACGACCATGTCATGAAACCCATGATCGGCCAAATACGGAGCGGATTGAACGCCGACCGTGAATTCAGCGGACGCGTCGAGCGGCGGTGTCACGCGAACGCTGGTTTCGAGTGTACTCACGTACCGTTCCCCGAGATGAACCCTCCGCCAACCCGGAAGGTCGACCCGCGGTCGACCTGCTGCACCACGACGGCTCCGATCAGTCCGGGCCCGGGCGGGAAGCCGTGAAGCGTCCAGCCACAGGCGTCCCCGGTCGTGCTCGCCACGCGCAGAATCCGGGGCGGGTCGCCCGGGGCGAGGGAAACATCGAAGCGATCGAGCGGATGGGAGAGACCGTCGCCGAGCGCCTTGATGAAGGCTTCTTTGCGCGTCCAGCAATTGAAGAACCCAACCGGCTTGTCGCGTGCGTCGAGTGCACGGTAGACCTCGTTCTCCGCGCGGGAAAACATGCATGCCGAGATGGCGTCGGCATCCGGGACCACCCGCACGGCTTCGACATCGATGCCGACCTCGCGCCCGTAGGAGAGGGCGTACACGGCGACATCGTCGCAGTGCGATAGGTTGAATCGCAGGTCCGAGTCCGCGAAGCGCCCTGCCAGGGCGGGCTTACCGCGTACGCCGTACGCCAGCTCCAGGGCGTCGGGCCCGACCTCCAACCGCTCGCCCAGCAGCTGACGCAGGCGCGAACGAGCGACGACAAACCGGCAGCGGTCGCGATCGAACGCAAAGCGGGTGGCCCGCTGTCGCTCCCCGTCTGAGAGCAGCTCTGCCGCTGCGCGGACTGCATCGGGCCCCACATCCAGTCGAGTCACCACGATCTCGATGAACTCTCCTGACATGCCTGGGTTGACGTCCCTCACCGAGCGGGAGACGAGCGCGTATCCGTAAGCCGACATGATTCCCCCCACACACCCCGAGGCGTCCGGGCAGGTGCCCGTCGCGCGTCATGGCAACCGCTCGTTTGCGAGCGCGACGAGCCACGTTCGTGGCCGCAATACTCGTACGCGGACGCAATATCTGTACTATGAGGGCTCACGAAACAGGCAGGCACGGGGAGTGTTGCGTCGGAGCTACATCTCACCCCGCGGCGGAGGGTGAACTTGGCGCGTCCGCTCTGCGCCCGGGCCCGGGAGGGAATCCGCTGCGAATGCTGGGGTGTAGGTGGCGCCTCCGTTTAGGCCGCGGGCTGCCCGTCCGCGCTCACGGACCGCGGATCCCACTCGCTTTCGGTGCGGGCCACGTATACCGCCGCACTCATGTCCCCCACGACGTTGATGGTGGTCCGCGCCATGTCCAGGATCCGGTCCACGCCGATGATCATCGCAATCGTCAACGGCTCGACGTTCACCGCGGCCAGCACGCCCATCAGCAATGGCAGGGATCCACCGGGGACCCCGGCGGCTCCGACGGCCGTGATCACGCTGAGGATCATGACGACGACCTGCTGTGACAGCGTGAGGGGAACGCCGAACACCTGCGCGAGGAACAGCACGGTGACGCCCTCGAACAGCGCGGTGCCGTTCATGCACATCGTCGACCCCAGGGGGAGGACGAAGCCGGCGATTTTGGGCGGGATCTTCAGCTCCTCTTCTGCCACGGCGATGTTGGTCGGCAGCGTGGCGTTGCTCGAGCTGGTGGAGAACGCCGTGATGATGCTGGCCCGGATCCGGCTGTAGAACAGGCGCGGCGAGAGACCGCCGAATATGCGAACCAGCGCGGAGATCGAGATGGCACCATGCAGCAGGAGCCCCACCAGGACCACGGCGACGTACAGCCCCAGTTTCAGCAGCAGGGCGAACCCGAACCGGGACGTCACGACGAAGATCAGCCCGAACACGCCGTAAGGGGCGAGCCGCATGGCGAAGTCGATGATCTTGACGATCGCTTCGCCCAGCGCATCGAGTACCCGCACCATCGGCTTGGTCTTCTCGTCAGGCAGCATCGTCAGCGCCGCGCCGAACACCAGGGAAAAGAAGATGATGCCGAGCATGTCGAGCGAGGCCGCGGCCTTGATCGGGTTGCTGGGCACGATGTTCACGAACATGTCGACGCCGAACTTGCCGCCCCCACCCGCCTGTAACCCCTGGGCTTGGGCGCGGTAGGTCGCCAGTAGCTCCTTGACGAGCGCGGGATCGAGCCCGACCCCGGGTTGGACCAAGTTGACGAGGATCAGGCCGATCGTCGCTGAAATGGCGGTCGAAACCAGGAAATAGGCGATCGTCCGGCCGCCGACACGTCCGATCTTGCGGATGTCGCCGAGGCCTGCGACCCCGAGCGTCAGGGACGCGAACACCAGGGGCACGATCGTCATCAGCAGCATCCGCAGGAAGATCTGGCCCACCGGACCGGCGATGTTGTCGCCCACCCATTGCACCCTCGGAGCGGCCCACCCGGCGGGGACCCCAGTCCACGCGACCCAGTCCGCGCCGGTCGCGAACGCGTTCGCCACGACACCGACGGTGGCGCCCGAGAGCAGGCCAATGATGATCTTAGTGTGGAGCTTCACTGCACCCGACGCGCGGCCCGGTGGAGTCGGCTGTGACGGTAGCCGTAGAATAGGTAGAGAATGAGGCCGATGGCGAGCCAAACCGCGAAGCGCACCCATGTCTCGAGCGGCAGTCCGATCATGACGAACAGGCACAGCGCGGCGCCCGTGAGCGAAACGAGCCACACGAACGGCACCCGGAATGGCCGAGGACGGTCAGGGTCGGTGCGGCGGAGCACCAGCACGCCCACGCATACCAACACGAACGCGAACAGCGTGCCGATATTGGTGAGGTTGTACGTCTCCCCTGCATCCCCGATAAGCGACCACAGGCCCACAAAGACGCCCGTGATCAGCGTGGTGATATGAGGCACGCGGGTCTTGGCATGCACCTTGGCCGCCCACGGCGGCAGCAACCCGTCTCGCCCCATAGCGAAGAAGATGCGGGGCTGGCCATACTGGAACACGAGCAGGACTGCCGACATCGAGACGATCGCGCCCAACGCGACAATCCACCCCACCGTCGTGAAGCCCGCGCTGTTCAACGCCTTGGCGAGCGGGTCGGCGACGCCGAGCTCGGTGTATGGCACCATCCCCGTCAGAACAGCGCCGACGATCATGTAGATGACGGTGCAGATGACGAGCCCGCCCAGTATCCCGATGGGCAGGTTGCGTTGCGGGTTTCTCGTCTCTTCCGCGGCGGTCGAGATCGCGTCGAACCCGATGTAGGCGAAAAAGACGATCGCCGCCCCCTGATGGACGCCCCGAAAGCCGTTCGGAGCGAACGGGTGATAGTTAGCCGGGTTGAGATGGGTGAGACCGGCGATGATGAACAGTCCGAGTACCAGGAGCTTGATGGTCACCATGACGTTGTTCACCGTGGCGCTCTCGCGAACACCCATCAGGAGCAGCCACGTGATGCCCGCGACGATCAAGAACGCGGGCACATTCACCAGGATGGGGATCCCGGCGACGTGGGGGACGGTCTGGAGAAGACCGTGGACAGCGGGGTCGGGCGAGAGGAGTGCCGTCCGGTATCCCGTCGCGAGCCATACGGGAAGGTGAACGTCGAAGCTCCGGAGCAGCGACGTGAAATAGTCCGCCCAGGAGATCGCCACGGCGACGTTGCCGACGGCGTACTCGAGGATCAGATCCCATCCAATCACCCAGGCGACGAGCTCGCCCAAGGTCGCGTAGGAATACGCATACGCGCTTCCCGCTTGCGGGATCATCGCGGCGAGCTCGGCATAGCACAGACCGGCAAGCGCGCAGCACACACCGAGCAGCAGAAAAGACAGGACGAGCGCGGGCCCCGCGCCGCTGCGGACCAGATGTCCGGCGGCGTCGTACTGCCCCGCCGCCGCCGTCCCGATTGCNCCGAAGATTCCGGCACCNATCACGGCGCCGATGCCGAGCATGATGAGATCGCCGGCGCCGAGCGCCCGTTTTAGGGCGTAAGGACTCTCGCCCTCGACGAGCAGCTCGGCAATCGGCTTGCGTGCGAAGAGTTGTCTAGACAAACAGCGGTGCCAGCACCAGCGTGACCGTGCTCAACAGCTTGATCAGCACGTGCAGCGACGGCCCCGCCGTGTCTTTGAACGGATCGCCCACGG
>JGI25382J43887_10000303_pt1 | contig 15268 bp, 14 predicted proteins | sample GraSoi013_1_40cm_3_FD_43887 | JGI IMG/M metagenome (IMG submission 43887) | reverse complement strand
CGCGTTCTCGCCTAGCAGTTGCTTCCCATCAATCTAGCGGCCCCGCATCCGCCCCCCTAACCTACGACCTATACGCGGCCCCTCGAGTTTGCCCGCCGTTGCATGCCGGTAGCAAACCTTCTCTCTCTCCCTCCGGAGCAGGAGAACGCTGGCGGCGGGCGCTAGTGAAGCGTCTGTTCCCCCTTGACTCCTGGGACCTCACAGTACAATGCTGCCAGACGAGCGAACGACAGAATCGGGGGCAGGGATCCCCGGATCGAGGCTGTGAGACGGTCCGACGTCGCCAGTCCGGCACCGGCTAGTAACCGCCACCGTAACTCCACGAGCGCACCCAACTGCAAGGCGAGTTCCATCGTCAGCACGTTGGCATCGGCGAGCGGCAAGAAGATTTCCCACCGCCGGCTGGGCCGCGGCATCGAAAAAATGTTCAACATGGCTTTGGCGATACCGGTCGCCGCCCCGGCGGCATTGCTAAACCATCCGATGATCTGGCCCAGCGAGTCCGGGTCGCGCGCGGCTGCTTCTGGATCGCGGGTGGCGGGTTCCAGGACGGCCGCCGACCCCAAGATGCGGGCGAGCCGCCAGCCGATGCGGATGGGGTCGAGAGGCCGGGGCGGCTGAGGCAACACGACACTCGCGCTGCCCACCACGTGTAGCCCAAGTTTGCGGGCTTGCAGGATGGCTTCCTGAGCATTCGTGAGGATAGTAGCCCTCTCGTCCTCTAACCGCGCGGTGGCCTGTTTAGTAAACGCGGCCACGGCGGGAGCGTCGTTTGTGACGAGGGGTTCGGCGCCGGTGAGGATCTCGTAGATCACCGGCAAGATGTGAGTATTGAGGGCGAAGGGGAGCAAAATCCCCGGCGCCTCCCCCAGGGGGCGNCCGGCAGCCAGACGCTGCAGGTGATCGCTGATCTCCTCCTCGGTGAGCCGGTCGGCGAACAGGATGGCGACTTCGAGGTCGCTATCCGGCCAGGTGCGGTCGTCCGCGTACTTGCCATAGAGGTATGCGGCGACAACATCCGGGGCGTGTGAGAAGTAGCTTTTCAGAGCACCGAAAGCGGTCACGCCTTCATCGTACTACACCACATGACCGCACGGTTACGAAGGTCGCGTCCGCGTAGGCGCGGGACGGTCGCGCCTGCTATCTTGCCGGGGGGAGATTCTCCTGGACTGCGGCTAACAGCTCGGCTGGGCTGAAGGGTTTGGTCAGGATGCGATCGGCACCGGGCGGCTGTCCCCGGGTGAGGATCTGCGGCGTGCCAAAGCCGGTGATGAGCACGACCCGGATCTGGGGATACGCCGTCTTGGCCCGTTCCAGCACCTCCAACCCGGACATCCCCGGCATGCGGATGTCGGAGATGAGAAGGTCAAACGCAGTTTCGGCCAGCGTGCTCACCGCATCCTCGCCGCTTGCCGCGGTCTTCACCGCGTACCCGGCCCGCGTCAACACGCGGGCGCACAGGTCGCGGATGGACTCCTCATCGTCCACGACCAGGATACGGGTGGCAGCGACCTGACGCTTTGGGGGAGACTGCACCGGCAGGCTCATGTATACGCCACCGGGAGGCAGATCGTGAACCGGGTTCCCTGCCCAGGTGTGCTGGACACGGCAATCGACCCGCCGTGTCGCTCCACGATGCGTTTGCTGATCGGGAGGCCCAATCCGGTCCCTTTGCCGTCTTCTTTGGTCGTGAAGAAGGGGTCAAAGATGCGGTTGAGCTTATCGGTGGGGATGCCCACCCCCGAGTCCTGAAACGAGATTTCCACTTGCGGCCCGGTGCCGTTGCCCGCGATCTCGCGCGTCGTGACGGCCACGCGCCCGCCGACAGGCATGGCGTCGATCGCATTGTTGAGGATGTTGATGAAGACTTGCTTGAGCTGGTTCACGTCGCCCATGATGCGCGGCACGTGCGGATCCAGCACGGCCTCGATGTTCACATTCTGCGATTCGGCCCGTCGGCGAATGAGGGGGAGGACGCTTTCAAGCGCATCGTTGATGCCGGTCTGTTCCATCGCGGAGTCGGTCTGGCGCGCATAACCGAGGAGGTCGCGGACGATCGCCCGCGCGCGCAGCGACTCCTTTTCGATGACTTCCAGGTCGGAGCGTTTCGGGTCGTCGGCGGGGGTCTCGCTCAAGATCAGAGAGGCGTACCCCAGGACACTCGTCAGCGGGTTGTTGATCTCATGCGCGATGAACGCGGCCAGTTCCCCGATGGTGGCGAGCTTCGCGGAATGCATCAGTTGGAACTGTGCCTGCTCGAGCATGGCCATCTGCTGCTGGAGATTTTCGTACAGGCGCGCATTCTCGATCGCGACGGCGATCTCGTCGGCAAGCGTTTGGAGCATCGAGAGGTCGTCTGAGGAGAAGCTCGCGCCGGGACGCAGCCAGACGCGCAACACGCCGATCGGGAGCCCCCGGTACAAGATGGGGATGTCGGTCGCTGTGGCGTCGGGTGGAGGCGCGCTGCGCGCGTCCCCCTCTTGCAGCAGTACCTGCACACGCTCGAAGTCAAACGCCTCTTCCATCAAGCGCGATGTCTGGTGCAGCAGCACGTCGACACTGTGAATCGTGACGATCTTCTTGGACACCTGCGTAATGGCGCCTAACTGCGCACTCTTCCGTCGTTCTCGGCTAAACAGCTGCGCCTTCTCGACGGCCACGGCGGCCTGGCTTGCCATGGTCGAGACTAAGTCCAGCTGCTGGGCCGAGGGGTTAGACGCGAGTCCGAGCACGATCAATCCGACGGCCCGCTCGCCCAGCGCCATGGGCACGACGACGACGTGAGGCACATCGGCCCACCCTCCGGCCGGAGCGAGGTCTCGGATCGTCTCCCGATCGCGTCCGGCTTCCAACACGACGGGTTCGCGGCTCCCAAGCAATCGCGCCAGTGTCGGTTCACTCGCAGATCGGGTGCTAGACGGTAGGGCGCGATCCCCCACCCGCCAGCTCCCGAACACCACGGTGTTCGTGGGTGCGTCAGGCAACCCGACCGCGAACACTTGCAGGTCGACGACTTTGCGGACCTTGGCGTGCAGGGCGTCATAGATCTGCTCAACATCGAGGCTACTGGTCAACGCCCGAGCCAGCTCGTTGAGACTCACCAGCTGCTGGGTGCGCCCCTCGGCCTCTTGCTGGCTGCGTCGGACGCGGTCCGCGTCCTCAATCTGGAGGCGGAGCATTTGGGAGAGGCCGACGAGAGGCAGCGTGAGCAGAACGGTCCGCCAGGGGTTCACGGCCCAGAAGTCGGCCACGACGGCCCCGAGCCACACCAAGACCATCTCGCGATAAAAGCTGGCCCGGGAGATCACCCCGACCTGGTTAACGGGCTTGCCGGCCGCGAGCGTAATCGCGGTGGTCACTAACGTCCCGTTGACGAAGTACAACACGAAGCCCGCGGCGAACGCGGCCGCGTACCACTCGAGCGCCAACAGGCCGGCGGCACTCGCTGGCCGTCCCAGGGTCCACACTGCCGCCGCGACGGCCACCGACAGCACATGCTGAGCCACGTTGAACGCGCCCTGATACCACGGGAGTTCACGTCGTTTAATCCAGTAAGCGCCAAACGTGAGCAGGATGAGGACGACAGTGTTGCCTAGAGGGAAGAGGAGGAGGCTGGCGACGATGATCGCGTTAATTAGCGACCAGGCCATCCCCTCGCGCCCGGGCATGATCACCCGGACGCCCCGCAGCTGGGTGAGGAGCGCCGCTGCCAGGAAGATGGCAAAGGGGACGGTGGTAACGTGGGGGGAGGCGCCCGGAAGTTGCGGCAGTAGCACGGCCAGGACGCCGCCGATAAGGATGACGCCCAGCACGTAGATCCGAGCTGGCAGGGAAAGGTTCTTCATCCTAGGCCGTGGTCAAAGAGACCTGCCCGGCGGCCGCATCCGTCACGGCCTCCGGGGTCGAGATCCTGCACCCACACTAGCGCCCGGCGGAACGCTCCGCCAGAGGGTGGTTCTTTACCAAATCGTTCCGTCAGCGATTGTCTCCCACGTCGCGGTTTCCCACGTCGCGGTATCCGGTGTGGCTCCCCACGATACAGAGACCGCCATGAACAGGGCCATCGCGACCATCGCCACGGTGATCAGGGTCTTCTTCATCTGCGCATCCTCCCCGAATGAGTCTGTTTCCTGCCTATAAATAGAGCAATTCCCGTGCCGTCTGAGGGAAATTGTGCGAAAAGGCACACATTTTGTGCGGATCCCCTCACGGAGGTCATGCCCGTTTGGAGGGTACTTCAGCGGGGGAACGCAGAGCAGCGGGGTAAAAACTCGGCGAGGGGGAGCTCTATCCTCCCCCTCGCACATTGCTTATTCTGATGCTGCTTCAGGCTAGCCGCCGGTGGCGGCTTCGGTGACTACCAGATTGTGCCCGGAGCAACCGTCTCCCAGGTCGCGGTTTCCCACGTCGCGGTATCCGGCGTGGCTCCCCACGATACAGAAGCGGCAACGAACATCAGCACTGCGAAGACGAACGTCGCAATCACTGTCCGCATGGACTCACCCTCACATCTTCTGAGATAGACCCCACATCCCGCCGGCCAGGAACCACGTACCTTTCTGCCTGCCGAAGCGAGATGCGAGTTGGTCTTCACTACCAGGTGCGCGCTGACCGTAACACAGCTGCGTGATACTGTCAACGGACACTCCGCGCTTCCACTGTATTCTATCGGTTCTTGTGCCCCAAAGTTAACGCTTCTAGCCTAATGAAAACACGCCGCCGGCGAAGGCTGGGATGCTGCCGACGGATCCGCTGGCCCGCTGGCATCGGAATTGCTACTACTCGCAGCGGACAGATTTACCCGAGATTTGCGAGGTGTGATATGGCACGAGTAAGCGGGGACCAACTTCGTCGGATCCTGGCCCAAGAGGTGGCCGTACACCGCGATTTGTTGGCGCTCGCTCGGACCCGACACGTGTTCTTGACGCAAGGCCGCTTCGCAGAAGCGGCAGAGTTAGCGGTCCGGGAGGCGGCATGCATCGTGACGCTGCGAGAGTTGGAGGCGTCGCGGAGTCGGCTCCGCCGCACGGCGACGCCGCCCCGCGCCCCGGCCCGGTCCACTCGACAGATCGCGTCTTTGGTCCGCAGCCTGGCGGCGGTCGAGCGAGCCACCCGCCAGCTGTCTCACAAGCAGGTGCCGACCGATGGAGTGCAGGTCCTCATGCCCATGTCGGGGCCCCTGTACATCAACCTGAACTAATGCACATTCCTGCGGCCTCCCCCCTCTCCCCCCTGGACCTAGCTCGCGGAGGTCCCTCCGCCGCCCAAAGACAGTCCGACCATGACACCGCGCGCGCGGCAGGAGACGCATCCAATCAGCGGGATGTTTTGAACTTGTTCGAACGTGCCCGTCAGGCGTTGATATCGCAACTGCAACTGGCCCCCACAGTCGCCGAGGTCTTGGGCGCACCCTCGCCTACGACGTCGGCGATGGCGCCGGGAGCGACGTCCCCAGTGGCCGTGCAGTTGACGATGAATGATCGCACGCAGCGAGTCATGGTGCGTCTGATCGACGCACGGACGGGTGCCGTGGTGTGTGAGATGTCATCCACCTCCCTGGTGGTGGTGGCGGCGCGGATTGGGCGCGTCGTCCACGACAGATCAGCGAAGGCATTGATGCGCTAAGACCAAGCAGACGGCGCGCCCCTCGAGGGCGCCGCCTTCCCACAGATTGCCCCGCCGTCTTGGCTCTGAAAGCGGGAATGGGTGCAGACGAACCTCAGGGGGGACGCTGCGACACCGCCCGCACGGAGCCCAGCGGCGGGGCTTTTTTGAGACCAGCGGAAACTCTAGAGGCCGAACCCTCCGCGCCCGTGCGCCCGGCTGACGGGTCTAGCCTTCGATCGGCGGCGGTATAATTCCGCAGGACCCCAATTTGCTCCCCAAGAAAGAGACCACCCATGGCGATCGATCGCACCTCGATCCTCGTCGTCGACGACGAAGAAAACCTCCGGAACTTGCTGAACAAGATCCTCAGCGACGGGGGTCATGCGGTCGAAACCGCCGCTGACGGCGAGGCGGCCCTGGCCAAGTACAAGGCCAGCCGCTATGACCTTGTCCTGCTGGACCTCAAGCTGCCCAAGCTGGATGGGATGAGCGTGCTGCGCGGGATCATGGAGCACGACACCGACGCCCTCGTCATCATCATCACCGCGTTCTCCACGATCGACACTGCCATTGAAGCGATCAAGCTGGGTGCCTACCACTATGTGGGCAAGCCCTTTCGCCCCGAGGAACTCATGATCGTCGTGAATCAAGCGCTCGAACGCGGTCGGTTGGTGAGGGAGAACCGGAAACTGCAGCAGGAGTTGATGCACACGTTCAAATTTGAGGGCATCGTCGGAGACTCCCCGAAGATGCACAGCGTGCTGCAACTCGCCGCGGCTGTGGCCCCGACCGACGCGACGGTCCTCATCTATGGCGAGACCGGGACGGGCAAGGAGCTGCTGGCGCGCTCCATTCACTTCCAGAGCGCGCGCGCAGCGGGCCCGTTTGTCGTGGTGAACTGCGGAGCTATCCCGGAGACGCTATTGGAGACGGAGCTGTTCGGCCACGAAAAGGGGGCGTTCACGAGCGCGATCACGAGCCGCGTGGGACGGTTCGAACGCGCGCAGGACGGCACGATCTTCCTCGATGAGATCGGTGACATGAGTGTGGCGATGCAGGTGAAACTGCTGCGGGTCCTGGCGGAGCGAGTGATCGAGCGCGTGGGGGGTAGCAAGACCATCGACGTGAACGCNCGTGTGGTCGCTGCCACCAACAAAGACTTAAAGAAGGCCATCGGCGAGGGGCAGTTCCGCGAGGACCTGTACTATCGGCTCGCGGTTATGCCGGTCGAGCTGCCGCCGCTGCGCGAGCGCAAGGAGGATATCCAGGCTCTGGTTTACCACTTCCTCAACAAGTACGCCGTCGCTTTTGGTAAGCGGATCAAGGGCTTTACCCCCGCGGCGATGAAAAAGCTGCGCAGCCACCAGTGGCCTGGGAATGTCCGGGAGCTCGAGTATGCCGTTCAGCGTGTGGTCATCTTGGCCACCAAGGAACTGATTGACGTCGAGGAGATTTGGCTGGACGAGCAAACGGCTCCGGGGGCCAAGTTTCCGAAGGCGTTTTCCTTGGGGGAAGTCGAGCGCCGACACATCGACGCCGTCTTGAAGATGACTGCCTGGAACCTGGATGAAGCCGCCCGCGTCCTCGGCATCGACCGCAACGCGCTGCAGGGCAAGATGCAGGAGTACAATATCACGGCGGAAACCGGCTAACGCATTTACTGGGCACTAGGCCCCCCGTCCCGTCCCCCTGGTCTCCCTTTATCCCGTCTCGCCCCGGCGACGTCTCGGGGGCCGCGTGGCATGAAACTTGCTCTGCTTCTGGGGCGCTGCGGCAGCCCGAAGTTGGGCATCATTTGCACCAGACGGAGAGGAAACGACCGTGTTACCCAAAGCCCGGATTCTGGTTGTCGACGACGAGGAATCCATCCGCCAGNTGTGCAGCCGAATCCTGGGCCGGACGTACACCGTGGCCGTCGCGGGTGATGGCCCGACCGCTCTGGCGATGGCCCGCGCCCAAGTTCCCGATCTCGTCCTCACAGACATTCGGATGCCCGGCATCAGCGGGTTAGAGGCCGCGCGCCAGATCATTGCCGAAAGCCCCGACGTGTCTGTGGTCGTGATGACCGGGTTCAACGACTTCGACAATCTCCGGGAGACGGTAAAGCTTGGCGTGAACGGTTTCCTGATGAAGCCCTTCACGCCTGACGACCTCCTCAAGACAATCGGGGAAGGTCTGCGCAAGGGATTGCACTTCAAGCGCAACACGCGATTGCGCGCGCTGCGGCCCCTGTTGGAGCTGCGCAGCGATAAGCTCGACGAAGTCGATCACGGCCGCGTGTTCCAGGTGATCACGGAGACCGCGCTAGACGAGCTGGATGCCACGACTGTTAGCCTCGTGGCCCTCGCCGAGGACGGTCAGGAGTTGACGGTCACGACATCGTCGGTGACGGGAGAAGAGACGGTCACGACGACAGGCCCGGCGGACCGCGCGAAATCCTCCACCTGGAAGATCACTCCCGGCGACCTGTTGGCCACCAACGGCATCCCCGAAGCCATGGCCGACGACAGCGGAACCCTTTCGATCCCCCTCCAAGCGGGGGGGAACGTGGTGGGGGTCCTTACGGCCTCAGGCGAGAAATTTAGTAGCACCGACCGCGATGTACTGCGGCTCATCGCCGCCCAAGGCGCGATGACGATTGAAAACATCCGCCTGTCCCGCCGGCTCCGCCGATCGTATTGGAACACCGTGTACGGTCTGGCCGCCACCGTGGACCTGCGGGACCATCCCACACGCGGCCACTCCGATCGGTTGGCCCAATATGCCGTGGCCATCGGCATGCGACTAGGCCTCCGGGCTGACCGGATGGAGGATCTGAAGATCGCCGCCCTTTTGCATGATATCGGCAAGATTGGCATCGATGATGGGGTCTTGCGGAAGCCTGGAGACCTCACGGTAGAGGAATATGACTGGATGAAGACCCATACGCTCATGGGAGCCAAGATTCTGGCGATGATGGAACTTCCCTCACGGGTGGTGGAGGCGGTCTTATTCCACCACGAACGCATGGACGGATCAGGGTACCCGCTGGGACTGCGCGGAGACCAGATCCCGATCGAGGCGCGCATTCTCGCGGGCGCCGATGCCCTCGAAAGCATGACCAGCACGCGGTCGTACCGCGTTGCCATGCCCGTGCGTGAGGCGGTGACGGAGCTCGCCGCAGGCCGGGGGACGCAGTTTGATCCCCAAGTCGTCGATACGCTCCTTGCCTGCCTGCAGGCGGGCGATCTCCAGACGCTGACCCCAGACGACACCGTGCCGATGTCTGTGCCGGAGTCGGCGTAGAGACGACCGTGTCGACGACCCCGCGCATGCACACCACGGTGGGTGTCACCACCGGACTGCACCAGCGCATGGTGCCGAAGCTGATGATGGTGAATGCGCTGTTGGTCCTGCCGTTGAACCAGTTGCTCTCCCGCATTGAGCAGGAGCTGTCCGAGAACCCTGCTTTGGAACTGGACGAAAAACCCGCCTCCCCGGAGTCAGACTGGACCCCGGGGGAGGGTGGGCAGTCGCTCACGAGCTGGACCCCCGATGAGGAAGAGTTCGATCCCTTCTCGCGGATGGCCGCCCCGGTCTCGCTGCAGGAGCATTTGCTGATGACCCTGCAGGCGCAAGGGCTCTCCGCGCGCGATCATGCCATCGGCGAGCGGCTCCTGGGCTATATCAACGAGAACGGGTACCTGGAAGCGTCCCCCGCACAGGTCGCCCAGGAGCTCAACGCGGAAGTGGAAGAAGTCGAGGCCGTCTTGGGCCGCATCCAGCGCTTTGAGCCTGTGGGCGTCGGGGCCCGCAATGTGGAAGAGTGCTTACTCCTGCAGCTGCGTGTGATGGAATCGACCGCGGTCAATCGTCTCGCCCAGCGCATTGTGGAGACGTACCTGCCCGATCTCGCCGCCCACCGGTTTGACAAAGTGGCCAAGGCGGTGGACGCGACCGTGACCGAGGTCAAAGACGCCCACGAGTTTGTGAAAGCGAGTTGCTACCCGTACCCCGGCGAGCAGTATCGCAGCGACCAAGACGGCGGACGGGTCCGACCCGCTGAGATCGCCCGGCCGGATGCCATCGTGCGCCGCACAGACGATGGATTTGTGATTGAGTTGTGCCGCCAAAATGCGTTCGCGCTGCGCGTGAACGCATTCTATGACGACTTGCGCCGACAAATGCGCCGCGCGTCCGCGGGCTACTCCGACGAATCCCGCGGGCACGTGCGGGATTATGTGAACCGGGCCAAGCTATTTATCGACGCCCTCCAGCGCCGGAACTGGACCTTTGCCAATATCGTGGAGGCCATTGTGCGCACACAGTGGGAGTTCATCGAGCGCGGGGATGCCCACTTGAAACCGTTGACCAAGGCGATGATCGCCGCGGAGCTGGGAGTCAGCGAATCCACGGTGAGCCGGGCGCTCGATGGGAAGTTCGTGCAGTTGCCCCCCACCGGACGCGTGGTGAGTTTCGATCTCTTCTTTGATCAGTCGTTGCCGACGAAAGACCGGATCCGCGAGATCGTTGCTGCCGAACCCCGCCCGCTCACCGACGAGGAGATTGCGGTCCAGCTGACCTCCGAAGGGATCAAGATCGCACGGCGCACGGTGACCAAATACCGCGAGGAAATCAACATTCCGCCGTCCACCACCCGCGGGCCCATGGCGGCCAGCTCCTAGCCTCCCCGACAGTCCCGGTCCGGTCCCTCCTTCCTCAGATACCCGCGAGCGTTCCGTTTCCATTGGGACCGTCGGGCACGCACGTCCCCAGACCGCTCCAGCGCGAGCATGGCACGTTCCTTGCTCTTGTTTTGAGGCAGGAGAGTTCTCTCACTCTACCTTGTACCTTCGGGTTCTGGAGGACGTATGTCACGACGTCGACGCAGTCGGCCGACCTCGATCGCCCATCCGACGCCCCGCCGCGAGGAGTCATCGGCGGCAGACGCGGCGGTGGTGGTACTGCAGGCGGAGTGCGCCAAGCTCGCCGAAGAACAGTTGCCCTTGAGGGTCGCCTATGAGCGATTCCTCGATCTTGTCCATCGCGTCGTACCCTTTGCGCACGGCACGCTCTATGTCGCGGAGTGGACGAGCGGCAAGCTCTTCCCAGTCGCCGTCCGCGGCAATCGCGTCGAGTTGGCCGACCAGATCCGGTTTGCCCGGGGACGGGGGCTCTCGGCGTGGGTCGCGCAAGAAGGCCGAGCGGTNGTGATCCCCGATCCGGCCGCGCGCGAAGAGCGGGCGGCGTTTNCCGACGAAACACTGCGCGCCTTCCTCGCGTTCCCGTTGGTGCAACAGGGAGTTGTATCCGGGGTCGTGGCATTGACCCGTACGGACAGTACCTTCGCAGAAGACGAGTTTGACCGCCTGGCCGAGTTAGCTGCGCCGCTGGCACGGACGCTGTCCACGATGCGTCGGGAATCGCAGATGCGCGAGCTGATCTCCCTCGATGCCGAGACGGGGTTAAGTAGCGACCATCACTTTCTGGCCCGCCTAGACGAAGAACTCCATCACGCGACGGAGTTTTCTCTCGTCCTGTTGGAGCTGCAAATGCCTGCCGGTCCCGTGCCGCTCGCGCAGCGCTTTACCCAGCGCCTGCGCGAGGTGATCCGCAGTTGCGATCTCGTGGCCCACCTGGGCGAGGGACGATTTGGTGTCCTGTTGGCCGGGGTGAATCGCGAGACGGCGGGAGCCATCGTCGACCGCTTCGCCCAGATTGTCGCAGGCGAGCTGCGCGCCGCCTCCGGGGCCTCGCTCCGGCTGCGGGTGGGGCTCGCCACGGGTACTGAACTAGCGCAGAGTTCCCCGGACGCGTTGCTGCAGCGCGCGGCTGCGGCCATGGCCGACATCGCGTGAGGTTGGTCTGATGACCGAAGCCGCAAAGTCAGTGGCCGCACTGTGGGGACGTTTCAAAGAGCAGCGCACCGCGGCGGTCCGCGAGCACTTGGCAGTGGCCTACCTTCCCCTCGTCCGAACACAGGCCCGGCAGATGGCCGCGCGGGTGCCGGCCTCGGTCAAGAGAGAAGATCTGGAAGGGTACGGGATGATCGGTCTGCTCGAGGCGATCGATCGGTTTGATTCCGACCGTGGAATTCCGTTTGAGGTGTTTGCCCGGCTGCGCGTGCGCGGCGCGATCTATGACTACTTGCGGACGCTCGATCTCCTGCCGCGCCTGGCGCGCCAGCACGTGCACCGCGTGCAGGCTCAACAGTACCTCTTAACCCGCCGGCTTGGCCGCGCCCCGACCGATCGTGAACTGGCGGAGGCGACGGGCATGAACGCCCCATCCCTGGCTCGGGCGCGCACGGACGCGCACGCGGGAACGCCGCTGTCATTAGACGAGTTCAACGACAGCGATCGCCTCCCCGAGGCGCTCGCGCGCGACGCCGGAGGCGATGTCTCCAGTCTCGTCGAGCAGCAGGCGCGGGATGCGGCGTTGTGGCAAGCCATCGACTTGCTGCCAGTCCGGCACAAAGTCGTGATCGGCCTATACTATTGTGAGGGACTGACGTTGGGGGCGATCGGTCGTGTGCTGCGTGTCACCGAGTCGCGGGTGAGTCAGATGCGCAGCGAGGCTCTGCAGGGTCTCCGCACCCACCTGGCGCTACGCACGTGGTGGGATGGCCCGGTGTCAGACCGGAGCCAGCACCCAGGCGGCCCAAGGGCTACCGGGCCGGTTCCTGGGGCACAACAAGACCGTGGACCGCGAGCAACTCAAGACCATCCTCACTGAAGCCCGACGGCAGTCTGCGGCTCAGGCCGCATTGCTGCTCTCCGGCGACGGAGTGGTGCTGGAATCCGTCGGTGATGCCCAGGCCGATCTGGATACCCTGGCCGCGTATGCGGCCAGCAGCGTGATGGTGTGTGAGCGACTGGGCGAAAGTGCGTCGTTTGGATCCCCCGAAGCGGTCATGGTCGTCTTTCCCGCTCGGGCTGTGGCGATGGCTCCCCTGGGGCCGGCGATGGCAGTGCTGATCGGCTCCGCCTCGCAGTTGGGGACGCTGCGGCTGACCTTGCTGCGCTTTGTGGACGATTTAGGAGCCGCTCTGCGCGCCGAACCGCGCCGCGCCGCCCCGACGAGTGGCGACGCGGACGCCCCCGCCGTAGACCGCACGAAGGCCGCACGCATTACGCCTGGGCTCGGCTAGTCTCTTCGTTTTCTCCCGCGGGTCGCGCCTGTGATTTGTTGATTTCGCGTCAGGATCGCTGCTGCGCAGGTACGCTGCATTGACGGGTCCACGTTCTCGAACGGGAAGTTGTGCGCGTCACCTCCCCATGCGCAAGAGGGTCACCCGCTGCGACTTTGAATACTGGATAGCACAGCAGGCGACGTCTCGCCCGGTGTACACCCACGCACGAAGGGTCTGGGGAGTGTCCGATGGCCGATAGTGTGACCGTAACTGTGCAACCCACGCCCAACGTCAACGCGTTAAAGTTCGTGCTCAACCGCCGCCTCACTGAGGGCAAGAGTCAAACCTTCCGGCCGCCGACCGAGGCGCGTGCGTCCCCGCTGGCGGCGGCGCTGCTTGCCATTCCGGGTGTGGTGCAAGTCTTCTTTCTCAACGACTTTATTACCGTGACGCGTGATCCTTCCGCGTCATGGGATGTCCTTGCTGCGCAGGCCGAGGCCGTCATCCAGCGGCACTTCGCGCCGGAGGGCTGAGTCCTCCGTGGCCGGTGCCTCTCGCACGATGAGATCCGGCGTTTCCAGCAGGCGTTTCACTTCCTGAAGGTACTGCGCCGCTTCTGCGCCGTCGGTGACGCGGTGATCGGCGGACAGGGTCAGTTTCATCGTGGTCGCCGCCACGATCTGCCCCGTGCGCACCAGCGCGCGGGGGAGCGCTTTGCCGACGGCCAGGATCGCGGTCTGCGGGGGATTGATGATCGCGATGAAGTTCTCCACGTCGCCGAACATTCCCAGGTTGCTGACCGTGAACGTCCCGCCATTGTAATCCTCGGGGTGCAGATGGCCCGCACGCGCACGCTCGCCGAGATCGTGGATCTTGCCCGCGAGCTCTGAGAGCGGGAGTCGGTCCGAGTCGTGCACCACCGGGGCGATCAACCCCTCCGGCAACGCGACGGCGATCGCCACATTGATCCGTCGGTACCGGCGGATCGTGCCGTCGATGAGGGCGCTGTTCAGATTGGGGTATTGGCGCAGCGCCAGGGCGGCCGCTTTCACGACCAAGTCATTGACCGACACCTTGCCCCCCGTTTGCGCCGCGTTCAGCTGTTGACGCGCGCGCAGCGCGGCATCCATGGTCACTTCCACCGTGACGTAGAAGTGCGCCGCCTGCTGCTTGCTTTGGCTCATCCGCCGGGCAATCGTCTGCCGCATCTTGGTGAGGGGAATCGCGTCAAACTCCCCTTCCGCCCCCGGCGGCGGGGGCGCCCCCGGAGCGGGCCGGGTGGCGGTAGCGACGAGAGCCTCGACGTCTTCCTTAGTAATGCGTCCCTCCGGGCCGGTCCCGCGGACGGTAGCTAAATCGATCCCATGCTCCGCCGCCAGATTCCGCGCAAGAGGGGAGGCTTTCACCCGGTCGGCCGCATCCGTCTGGGTGACTGGCGGGGCGGAGGGTCGCGCCGGAGCGCTGGGGAGTGGGGCAGGGGTGGTTGGTTTCGCCGGGAGCCCCGGGCTGGGCGCGGGTGGGAGGGAGACTTGCTGGCCGGGGGCGCCAATCACGGCGATGTTGGTCCCCACCGCGACAGTCTGGCCTTCGGGGACGAGAATGGTCAGCAGCACCCCAGAGTCCTCGGCCTCGATGTCGACGTTGACCTTATCGGTCTCGATCTCGGCAATCGCCTCACCCTTGGCCACGGGATCGCCGGGGCGTTTCTTCCACTGAAGGATCTTGCCCTCCGTCATTGCGTCGCCCATCTTGGGCATGATGACTTCGGCCACCGACGCACCTCCTGCCTCAGGCCCCCCGGCCTGCGGCCTCAACGCACCGTCTGCGCGCTGAGATCCTCCCTCAGGCTTACTTCCGGCCGAGTGTTTTCTTTACGGCCTCAATGATTGCAGCCTCGTGCGGCACGGCGGCGAGTTCGAGTGTCCGGGCGTATGGCATCGGCACGTCCGCGCCGGTGACGCGTTCGATCGGAGCGTCCAACTGGTCAAAGGCTTCCTCGTAAATGCGCATCGAGATCTCGGCCGCCGCTCCGAAAGGCTTCCACTGTTCTTGCACCACGACCGCGTGGTGGGTCCGCGCGACGGACTCCACCATCGTGCCGACGTCCAGCGGGCGCAGCGTGCGCAGGTTGACGACCTCCGTCTCGATCCCGTCGTTCACCAGCTGGTCGGCTGCGGCCAGCGCCACGTGCAGCATGCGGCTGTACGCGATGACCGTCGCATGCCGCCCGCGCCGGGCGATTGCCGCTGCGCCGAAGGGAAGCGCAAAGTCAGAGTCGGGCACCTCGCCTTTCATCCCATACAGCGCGGCGTTTTCCAGGAAGATCACGGGGTCCTTCCCCCGAATGGCCGTCCGCAGGAGCCCGGCCGCGTCCGATGGGGTCGCGGGGGCGACGACATACAAGCCAGGGAAATGGGCATACGTGGCTTCCAGACTCTGTGAGTGCTGGGCGGAGAGCTGCACGCCGGCTCCGTTGGGGCCGCGGATGACTAGCGGCACGTCAACTTGTCCCCCTGAAAAGTAGCGCACCTTCGCCGCGTGGTTGATGAT
>JGI25382J43887_10000302_pt1 | contig 15278 bp, 17 predicted proteins | sample GraSoi013_1_40cm_3_FD_43887 | JGI IMG/M metagenome (IMG submission 43887) | reverse complement strand
CTTGATTTTCCTGACCCGTTGGGTCCGAGGAGGCCTCGTACTTCACCGGTGCCAACTGATAGCGTGACATCGTTGAGGGCGACGGTAGGTCCGTAAGTCTTTGTCAGGTGTGAAACATCAATCGCTGAACCGGTCGTTGTCATGGATAGTTCGTTGCGGTATCAGCATTGGAGATGAAGTTTAGCTCACTGTTCCTTAGGTGAACGAGAAAAGAAGAAAGCAAGGAGGGGAAATTGTACGCGCTATCGGCCTGGAATAGGTGGACCCGAGGGGGTAGGACCCGGAGTCGGGGTTGGACCAGTTGTCCCCGCACCACTGACGGCTATTCCGGCTGCTCTTCGTTTCCTGAATAGGAAGGCGAATAGACCGCCAACTCCCGCGGCGACCGCTACTGCTAGGAAGACCGCTGTCAGCAGTCCGACGTTGCTAGCTGGAGTGTAGAACGCGGTGTAGTCAGGGTCGTGCACGATCTTGTATCCTCCCCATGTTGGGTAGGATATGATGTAGAGATAGTCTGAGAATGTGAGGTCTAGAAGTCCCTGCTTCGCTTGCTGGATTAGCCCTGGATCCACGTTGGCAACGAATAGTGGAAGGAATCCCATGAAGCGGTTCTGGAACCAGAAGACGGGATTGCCGGCCCAGGCGTGGATGTTGACTGTCCGGACGTTAGTGCTGAGGGTGGTTGCAGTACTTTCAGTAGCATCCGCGGTGTAGTTGTAGAGCTTGTACGTTGGCTTGACGCCGAAGTCTGTTTTAAGGACCTTGTCGCCGTCGCTTGTAGCGGATGTGACCGCTGTGTGGCTTACATCGGTGGAGTTCCCGTTGTCGACGATAGCACCAGAGTCGTCCTTGTCAATGACGCTGCTGGCTAGAATCGCCTTGTTAGCCATGACGATCGATATCTTGAGCTGTTTTGTGGTTAGGAACTGGTAGATGTTTTGGCTGTTGACTGGTGCACCGTTGAGGTTGTACGTCCCGGTTGAGTTCAGATGAATGGCCGGTGTCGGGTAGAGGATGAAGAGATCGGTCATCCGGCCGATTGTGTAGCTAGTGGTGAGGGTGGCTGTCTTAGATGCCGGGTCGATGGCGAGCGCGTAGTTGAAGGTCAGTTGGCTGTACATGGCGAAGCCGCGTGGCTGGACAAGGTCAGCTGTCGGGAAGAATGGGTCGGGGTTGATCTTCCACCATATCGCTTTAAGGTTGGTGTAGTTCAAGCCCCAGCTCCAGTGATTCGCGTCTGTCTGGGTGAGCGGGATGATGCTGCTGCTTGCGACATAAGAGGGGAACCTGTGGCCTGTTATCTGGGTGAGATTTACTCCCAGGCTGAAGCTGGCGTAGACCGTGTCTGATTTGTCAGGCGAGTTCGGGTACGGATCCGTGTTGGATTCATTGAAGGCGACGAGGCTGATGAAGGATGATGCCGTTATCGCGTCTTTGCCGCCTATGGTCTTGTAGTGTTCGAAGAATGTCTGGAGTGGGATGGTGACGAACTGTCCGTTGTGGGTCGCGTTCACTAGACCCGTGTAGAAGAGCTGGAAGCCGCCGACGTTGATATAGTTGGTGTAGATGTAGGCGTGCTCGCTCGCATTGGGCTGAGGCAGATTATTGGCTACGGCGTACTGGCGGACATAATCATACCAGTCAACGGTCTTGCTGAAGCTCTGAGCAGAAAAGTCGGGGTTTGTTGTGGCGGCCGCTTGGGCCGGCTGGAATGCGATTGTAGGAATGACGAAGAGAAAGGATAGCGCGATCATGGGTAGGGCTTTGAACTTGAGGGATAATTGCTGCATTGATCTCTCGTTCCTTTATTGACTCCACGCTTCGCGGCACGGGAAGATAGAACTCCTGTTACCGGTTCACTGCCTTTCTAGAAACAGTTACGAGCGCTTGGTGGTCTCGGTTGGATCGGGTTCTTAGTTGTCCTCGGCTCCGTTATCTCCGCCGCCCCAATCGTCGTCTTCGCCCCATTCATCTTCGCCGCCCCAGTCCTCGTCTTCGCCCCATTCCTCCCCCTTGGTATAGGGTAACATTTGATCGTCTCCGAAAACTAGGGGTTATCGCGAATTGTACCCTCTTAAAAGGCTTCCGAAAAACACGCGAAAAAACATCAAAGGCAATCGTCTTGTATTGAGAATAGCTTCTAGCGACTGCCAACCATCTGTGAGACAAGACCCTTGTCCTTGGTCTCTGCGGCCCAGCACAAGTGCAGTGTATTGTGAGCGATTCCNTATCTACCTTCTCGGTCAAGAGATAGAATCCCTAGTCCTCTGCCAGCCAACNTTGTCACGTGCCTCACTGTTTTAGAGGCCGCACGTTGTGCGGTCAATGACTGCATTTCATCGCAAGCCGCCTTAGACACGACCAACCTCATAGCTATCTCGCCAACGCCGGTTGCTGTGGCAGCTCCAAGCTTGTTATCAGCGTACAGTCCAGCGCCAAGGATTGGGCTATCACCGATTCTACCTGGCAATTTCAAGGAAACGCCTCCTGTAGAATCTGCCGCAGCCAAGTTTCCCCTTTGGTCCATCGCGAGCGCGCCAACCGTGTCCCCGAGAAAGAGTCTCCCCTTGTCATGAACGAGTTTCAAGTTTCTGGAAAAGTATTTGATGCTCCCGTTTTCCAACTCGCGTCTTGCCTGTTTCCATTGGCGGATACGCTCTGGAAGCCTTAGGTTCGCCTTTGGCAGACCATAAGCTTCCCCGAGCCTCTCGACAGTCTTGCCTGCTAGAAGAGCGTGGTCAGTTTTCTCCATGACAATTCTTGCGAGGCTGATCGGGTTTTTCACCTGATGCAAGAGTGCGACACCTGCTCCACGCAATGTCTTTCCGTCCATGATTCCCGCGTCGGCCTCAACGTTACCTTCAAAGTTCAGGGTGGACCCTTTGCCAGCATTGAAGATCGGATTATCTTCCATTTCTATGACTGCAGCTTCGACGGCTTGGATTGCGGAGCGGCCTTGTTGCAGGATCTGGAATCCTCTCGTAGCAGCCTTCCGAACTCCGGAGAGGCCAATTGCGTGTTTGTTCTTGGGCCAGTTGCCGGCCCCGCCATGAACAATGATCGTTGGATTGGCCAATTTTGAGTCCGATGGCGTCCCATCTCAACGAGATATAAGAGTCGACTTGCCCCCGATGATTGCAAAAACGTTGACTAGGCTTCTTAGGATTGGGAGCGAATCGATTCGTGAAGCGGCGGCAACGATATTCAAGGGCGGACTCGTGGTCTACCCGACGGACACGGTGTACGGACTTGGATGCCATCCATTCGATAAGGAAGCGGTCAACAAGGTGTCAGATGTAAAGAGAAGAAGCAAAGGGAACTTCCCAGTGCTCGTTGGCTCAATTGAGAAGGCAAAGGAATTAGGCGAAGTCGATGGCAACGCCGAGACGCTTGCTTTGCGATTTTGGCCCGGACCCCTAACTATCGTAGTCTCGTCGAGAGCAGAATTCCCNCCCGCGATAGTTGGTACTGACCGCATGGTTGGACTTAGGATCCCTGGACGGAAAGATACGTTGGACTTGATTTCGATGTGTGGAGGATCCCTAGTAGGTACAAGCGCGAACATTTCAGGCGCTCCCTCCACGACGCGANCAGAAGAAGCATTGAAGACCTTTGAAGGCAAAGTCGATCTCGTTCTGGATGGAGGGTCCCTCTCCAAGAGTCCGGAGTCAACGGTCGTCAGAGTAACGGGCAACCATGTCGATATTCTGCGAGAAGGAGCAATTAGCCGACAAGAGATCGTAATGGCTCTCAAGGCAAAAGTCGAACATTGAGATTGATTCAGATTGCTTGACGACTTCAACCTGCTCGTGTCTAGTGCTAGAGGCAATGAGCGGGAGGCAAACTCGGAACTAGTGTATCTGATTGGCGAGCTCGGGGATCGTTCGGCTGAGACCAGCTATACCCCGGTAAGCGGCCTTACTGTCGCTAAGACATCCCTTGACCCACTCACAGTGATACACAATCTTCGGTCGATCCTGAAGGAGAAACCTTGGGAGTTTCGGTACGTTCTCAAGGTCAAACCGGTTCAGAAAGTTGTACCCTGTGAGATTGAAGCTATCGGGAACGCGGTTTCCGAGAGATCTAGGGCGATTCGAGACGGCGAAACATTTCGTGTATCCATCGAGAAGCGCAGGAGTGACGTTTCTTCAAAGGAGGTCATTGACGCGATTGCAGCGAAGATTCCCAGAAAGGTTGACCTGCGAGACCCCGGAAAGATCGTCCTGGTCGAAATCATAGGCAAGGTGGCTGGAATTGCGGTCATCCGACCTAACGGCATACTGGGGATAGAACGGGAAAAGAGAGTATCCTAGTTCTCCAGTGCCAAAAGCGCAGAGCGCTCGATGATCAATCTCTTCAATACACTGTTGTCTTCCTCACTCGGCATCTTCGCTGCATTCAGCTCTTTGTCGGGAATATAGTAGGCTCTCTTCAGATCCTCCACTTTTTTCCGGGTCTTAATCTGCAAGACCGTATCATCAGGTATTCCCTTGACGGATTCCATTGCTCTGTTACTCAACTGGTTCGAATCAAGCCTGGTGTCGGAGAGCCCCACGAGAGCGAGTTCTCTGCTAGACGCGGTTACGCCGAGAAGCTTGATCGCTTCGATAATCTGGTGCTCACCCGAGGCGAACAGGAGGAGCTCCATTGAGAGATGTTTCGCCCTTCGATTCTTGCTTTGGAAGGATTCAACCGCGCTCCTTGCCGAGAAGACGATGTGTTCTCTCCCCGCTACTCTATCCGCGCGCAAGAGCTGAAGATCAACTCCCGGAAAGGATCCTCGCAGATCCCGCAAGACTTTCTCTGAGTCTGTTACATTGGCGTCTCTGAATCCTTGGACAAACAGGGAATATGACCCGATTTTCTCAGTTATCATCGATCCAGCGCCAAGAGCCTTCTAATGAGCGGGCCACTCAATCCACTGCCTTTCAGCTCCCGAATTATCTCGTATGTTCCTCCATCTGACCGGAGGTTCCTTTTGATGAGGTTGATGGCCTCCAATCTTTCCCATGGAAAGATCACCCACTTTGAGGTTGTTCTTGCGTAATGGTTTGGTTTGAAGACGCTCTTTGGCTTCAAATATAGAGTACAGACCTTGATCTCCCGTGCGCCCTTTCTAGCTAGATGTTTGGAGGCAACGCGCAGACTGTGTCCTGAATCGGAGACATCGTCCACTACGAGTACGCGCTTCCCAGAAACCTGAGAGGTGACGGGCTGGGTGATCTTCGGCCTTTTCGCTGTCACTCCGATGTTTTTGTAGAACTCTACTCTCATGTTGGCAAGATTTGGATTCTCAAGGAGGTCGCTCATGACCCTAGCGGGAGGCCAGCCGCCTCGTGAGACCCCTACGATGACCTGGGGATTGTATCCTGACAGCCGAATCTCACTTGCAAGGTCTACCAACATTCTATATACGTCGTCCCAGCTGGGTGCGACGTATTTCAGATTCTGCACTGATCCAACCCCGTGAAGATTTGCCGGGTTCCTAATCTTTGATCCATTAAGACTTTGTCAGCCAGCCATTGAATGCCGCCGCTAAACCCAATATACCGCTGTCGGGAGGTGTTGATCGGCGTTCCAAAGATTGAGTCTTCCCGGTGAGAATCGGAAACACGCCAATGATGTGGACTGACCTGCACAGAGGGCACCTCGCCCAGATGAAGAAATGCATCTCCACTGACAAAGAACAAGAATATATGCCGCATGTGCATAACAGATGTTCAGACTGCTTTTTTCTGCCCAATTCAACAATAGACCACTGTATATTCTAGAAGGTCGAACTTCTTGCAGACTGTTTCTCCTACTGGAAGTGCTGTTTCTCCGAATGGGAGTGCCCTAATTCCAGTTTTCCTCTTACAACTCAAAAAAGACGGGTTTGCTGAAGCTACAATTCGTTGCTACGGTTCTGACCTGAGGATTCTCGCGAGAAACTGCGAACTGTCGAAACCCGAGGCGGTAAAAGAATGGATTGCCAATGCCAAGCTGTCCACAACCCGCAAATGGAGCTCTGTCTCTCCAGAATTCGGATTTTGAGTTGCCTTAGAGCGATAGAAAGACCAGAAGGACAGGGTCCACAATCTGCAAAAAGGAAGCGGGCAAAGAGGTTATCTGGGAAGAGGCTGTCTTGTCATCGAGCGTAAGCCTTTGACGCAACTTTCCCATGAGAACATAATTCACGCCCTAAACGAACTCAANCATGAAGTTCTGTCTCATCAAATGTTTCAAGGCTGTTTCTCCAGCGCGGTTAGGAGAGGAGAAGTCAAAGGTTTGACAAAATCTTCTCTCTTCCGGATGACTCTGGCTTACTTTCTCTTGGTTCCAGATGCAAAAGAGAAGTTCCTGAGAGAATTAGGGAAGCAATTGAAGAGGACTTAGCCGTAGGATACCCGATTAGCGATTCTCAGAACTAAAATAGTACGGGCGATTACTCTCAGAAGAAACCGAGAAGAATGACGCTGTCCTTCATTCCAGGGCAGAAGTCAGTAGGCGTGCATCATGGGAATGGTAGATTAACCAAAATGACCTAAACGCTTGTCATGACTCAGCCTAGCGGAGCGACCGTTNATGGAAAAACCCATGGGAGCGCAGTTTCTTCTCCCAGAAAGAGACAGATTATCAGTTTAGGAACCATCGACACCTCCGAAGGACGTGCTTTAGCGTTCTACGTTGTGGAACAAGTCCCGCCACCTTTCGATGGCAAAATCAACGTCGAAGCCAGTGATGAGGATTCCCACAAATGTCCAAAATGCAAAGCAAGACTTGTACCTACCGAGACTCATCAGCAAGCTGAAGGTGACATCACACACTGGTCTGTGGTATGCCCGAAGTGTGAATTAACAGGCGTAGTGTGAACGATTGACCATCCTAGCGATACTAGCCCATCAAAGAGACAACAAACCCCTCGAAATGCATCCAGATTGGCGGAAATGCATCTCCAATGAAATCGAAGCCAGCCCGGGGANTGCACAACGTGGCATCATCCAGGCTTGTGGAATCCATGATCCCCTTCTGGTTCCCAACAGAATCGGCAGGAGAAAACTGAGGTAATTAGGTGGAAACCGTCGGCGCCCCTTTTATCATGANCATACGCCAGCATTCGCATTGATACCTTATGGAAGGTAGACAGACAACTATCTCCAAACCTCAAGTATCAAATGCGACTGAGCCCAGGGACGCCTTTATTGAAGCCGTCCTCGCTAGCCGGATCCTGCTCATCCTGATCCGGTAGCCCCAGAACTAGAAACCGAGACTAACAGCTCTCGAGAAAAGAAACCGAGCCCTAGTGGAACGAGAAAACTGCAAAGAACGATCAACCTCCATGGCTAGACTCTTTTGAGTGCTTTCTGAAGACGGGCGCAAACCCGTCAAGCCAAAATCTTGCCAAACTCGCCCGAAACAAGCCCTAATCTCGAGTCTGAAAGGTCGGTCGAACCCTCAATGGATGAGGCACGCTGAAAAACACGATAATACTTGTCCGATCGAAGCGCAAACCATGCCTGAATCAGCCAGACTCGCCCGGAATCGGCGCTGGACAGGAAACGATTCGGGAAAAAACGGGGGGATTGTACAGCGGTTTTGTGTCGCGTGAGCCGTCTTCCCGGAATCTCTCAGGCAGTCAGATCGGCCATTGTCAGCCCTGATTCGGGAGTTGAACAGGCACATCTAGAACAAGCAAAAATTCNTGCTGCAAACGTGGATAATTCCGGTCGACATAAGCCCGAATTGTGCTTTGATCGTTCTGTCTCGCCCATTATCACTGTCAGACCGGAAATGTTTCGCGGGAAAACAGGGGGTCTTAGCGACCGACCCTCGCGCCGCACGTGTGGTCGAGTGGCTAGTCAGACCATTTCGAAGCTGACACGATCGGAATCAAAGTCTCTGTGTCCGTGACATCCCCGATGGTCTTGATACGTTCAAGAATGAACCAGTAGATGCTCTGGGCGTCAGGCTCGAGAAGTTTTCTCTGAACCTCTACAACGGCCATGATATCATGTCGGCCAGGAATCACATGAACCTCTTTGACCTCGGCGAGCTTGAACAAAGCGTCCGCAACCTTTGATTCTTTTCCAAGAACCGCAGCGACATAGATGAAAGCGCGAACGTGCCGTTTCATCTCGCCTTTCGGATGATAGTGAGCTTCGACCAATTTCTAAGACCCTTGAACCGCGACTTGTGGAACTCCATATAACCTCTTGGACGAGCCTAACATAGGCTACAACAACCATCAGGCCGGAATTTTCGTGGTCCTGTTTACATGGTGGGATTGGTTCAGTTACGAGCCAAGCAAAGACCCGGTATCATCGAAATGATTAGGCCTCTCTCCGCAGACCAGTAACCTAGGCTAGCCTGGCGAGAATACGTTTTGACTCTACCGGAACAGAAATCTAGATTCTATCTGCCCAGCTCGATCAGGCTGCTCCTTTCTCCAGGCGTCCGCGGACACACGTTGATCTTCACCGTCCTCATGTCCTTCCTATTCGCAACCGCATATGTCGGCGCGAATCTCGGCTTTGCACAAGCATGGACCCTTATCTTCATCGCCGGCGCCAGCACCACAGGAGTATACTTAGTCCTCACCCCACTCGCTCTCCTCGAAAAATTCAGAAACACAATCCTGTTCTCAAGAATGACAAGACGCATCATCATTCTCGCGCTAGCGTACGCACCTATGATCGCCGGCATCGCATACTGGATCCAACAAGCAGGAACGGTAGAAGCGCTCCCGATATTCCCCGCGTTCATCATAATCTTCTACACATGGATTCTCCTGCAGGCCTACTTCATCGTTACACCAGTTTCCCAGCTCCTGGTCAAAGTAGAGAGAGGCCTGACCGGCGAAGGACACGCCAAGAGGATAATGAGGACCCTGGGAATATCAACACTCTTCCTCCCCATCGCCCCGTTGACATACGGCGTGTGGGCAATCTCGAACTGGCTTAGCTCAACATACCAGAGTGTTCAGGGAGCGACCGACAAGATACTCATTTGGACAGTGATTGTGACAGTACTCCTCCTCGCAACCTACTTCTTCACCGCGCTCTGGGGCTGGAGAGTTATCGTACAGAAGAAACCGCAAGCAGCGGTCTTCGCTGGAGGAACATTTCTGGTTCTCTGGGGCTATCTGCTATACCGTGCGACAACACTGGCGATCGGATACATCACCCAAAACCAGCCATCCAATCCTCTAGTCGATAGCGGTCTGATGCTGGTNTCCGTTATTGGTGCGATGCAGACGTTTGCGAGAAAAACGGTTACGCGTTCGGACCGGCGCTGGAGCCAAGTTCTACCCTTCCTAGTGTTTGCGTTCGGCTCGGTCTATGCGGTCGCACAATTCTACTTTATTCTCCAAGTTCCCATCACGAGAATCGACCTCTCAATCATCGTCAACGCAACAGTGTTCGCTGCGGGAATCTTTACCATGATGTTTCTGATCAGAAGACACCTTGTATCAGTTGAGTTGAACGCTTACAAGGCCAAACTGACTGGCCAGATCCCCAACGAGTCTTCAACCGACGCTGCTAAGCCTCATCGCCCATTATTCCGACTCCCGTGGAAGAAAGCCGCGAAGGCACCCGAGCCGCAACCCGAAGAGAAAGCGGAGGAAGCGGCTCCCACTGAGCAGGTTTNTGAGCCGAGTGAAGCAGTTGCAGAGCCGAGCGAAACGGTTACAGAGCCCGCAGAAGAAACCGCGAAGGCAAACGACCAAGACTACTAGTGTCGCTCCGCGATCGAAGCCTCTTTCTACTGGCCAAGATCTTCTCATTCTCTAATGTCTACGGTCCAGCTCGCCCAGATCAAAGTCGACTCAAAGACTAGCGCAACTCAATCCGAGCTAAGGATCGGCCAACAGCGGATTCCTCTTCCAAACAGGTTCCCTATCAGCCCTGAGAGAAACGCGCTCAAACCAGCCGGAGTCAGGGAGCCATTACCTGGAGAGGTTGCCGTTCTCGCCCGGCTCGCCCCGCCGGACACACTCAAAAGAATTCTTACCCAGGAAGAAGCCGTGAAGTCAACCGCAAGATTCTTGTCAAGAGAAACTAGCCCTGACGCTGTCCGTCTCCTGTACCTCGCCTTCAAAGGCGGAGCGGTAGTGAAGGAGACTCAGGACTTGAAAACGATCCTGGACTTGCAGTATCTAGCAGGGCTTGACATCGTTACTGTACAACACACGACCGACATGAGTCCAGATGACTTCGAGGCACAGTACCGTTTCGCGGAGCGCTGGATGGAAGAGCGCGGCGTCGAAAAGCCGTTGATGCCAATAATACAAGCCACGGACAACAAGGAGGTCGCTGCGGAACTGGTCAAGATAATCGAAAAGCACGAGTCCGCCCAGATCGGACTTGACCTCAAAGGCGGATTCCACTATCACACTCTCCGAGTCATGGAGGAATTCAAGAAGAGAAAACCCGAGGTCTGGCTACACGCCTTCCAAGTTCCACCAAAGATCCGCCTAGGACGCAGCCCAATGCCCTGCAGCCAAGGAATGATCCTGCCAATGTTCAGCGTTGACAGTTTCTCCAGATGGATTGTTCCACCCCCGCCAACGCCACTCACCAAAGAGGTGATCAATGTTTTCGATCGAAAAGGCTGGGGAGCTCTGAAAAAGAGAGACTACGAAGAGATCAGAGGAAACTCGACGAGCTGCAACTGCGCCGTCTGCCAGGGGAAGGACCTAGAACCATTCTACGAAGGCAAGGTCCTGGACGTGCTAGCAAAGGCAAAGGTCCACGATCATCTCGCGCAGAGACAGGAGCTAGAATCCGCGAGAGCATCAATCAAGAAGGGAGAGTTCCTTTCTCTGCTGAATTCGAAACAGTATCCTAAGGAATTTCTCAGACAGATCCCAAAGGGAGCATGAACAGTCTAATCGGCGGTCTTATAGCCAAGGAGCTTGCAAAACCGGTAACGCAAGGTAGAATCGCACAATGCAAGCTCCGAGCTGGGTTCAAGAAGTCTTCGAACATTACCTGATCTGCGAGTTCACCTCCATAGACAACGGGAAGCCTGTTACTTTTCCTCTACTATTCTTCTACGACAACAACTCGACCAAGTTCGTTGTAACATCGAGTATACTCTTCTCTCGCAAGATTGAGCACATGAAAAAGAACCCGAAGGTCTCCCTCCTCTTCTCCAACCCCGAAGGAAGTGGAGTTGAGAAGCACGTAGTCCTCGTCCAAGGCGTTGCCAAGATCGAGGATTCTGACCTCGACCATGGATGGGAACGGTACCTGCCCATGTGGCGCAAAAAGGAGCCTTACATTGACGGATTCCTTGCGGCCCGCGAGCAATTTGCGTGGTTCTGGAAAAGAATAGTAGTAGAGGTGGAACCAAGGAAGATACTTGCATGGAAGAACGGAGATACTTCCAAGGCTCCGGAGGCAGTCGGCCTTTGACCACTTTAGAACTCGTCGATCCTGATAGAGTCTCACGGTTTAGATATGGCATAGTCACCTGGATCGACAAGGATGGCTTCCCCTTCAGTGTCGCAACCGATTTTCTGCTTTCAGAGAACGGCGAGATTCTCCTGAAAAAACCCAGCGCCTACCCAACAATGATGGGCGCTAGTGTTGGAGTCCTTTTCAACCACATAACCGGGATCCCNACCGGCGGCTACACAGACCGCCGCTACATGCTTGTATGGGGAAGAGTCAGCGANGACAAAGGATTCCTGAAGCTCCACCCTGAAGAAGTCTCCGAATGGGACGAGAAGATTCTTCCGTTTGACAAGTTATGCGCTGCTGCTGTGCCTCAAGGAAAGAAGTATCTCGAGAGTCTTCAGCCATCCATCGACGCGTGATCCTCATCGATAGACTCGATGTCCTCCGTGGGTGATGCCTTCGATTCGGCAAGGAGCATCATTAGACTCGGAAGATCGAGCTCCGCGCGCGTCCGCCAGCCAAGCTTGACAAGTCCTTCCTCGTCCTCTTCTAGGTAACCGGATCGGAGGAAAGTGTCCATTAGAGTCAGCGCTCTCCAGCGCCCGGCCTTATTCCCGATGACAGTTTCAATCTCCTTCCTTTCGCTCTTACCTTGTTTGGATACTACAAGCGCCAGTGACGCTGCAAGGGCTGCGAGATTGTCGATTCTCCAGCCGCACAATCTTGCTTCCTTGGGAGCCAGTGTTCCTTTGAGACGGACGAAATAGCGGGACTCTTCTTCCCCATCGTCCGGTCTTGGCTTGTAATCAGACACGATCTGGGGGTCGACCTTCTTGACTTCAAGGTCTAAGTCTTTCAGACTCTCATCTAGCTGTTCGAGGACTTTCGCATAGCCCTTTCCGAGGCCTGTTTTCAACTCCCAGGATCTTGCACCAGGCACTCTTCCACGTTTGAAGAAGAGCATGTGTGCTGCGCGCTTGACCTTTTCATTATAGTACGCCGGTTCGTTTTTCACTTCGCCCGTACGAGAGCCTCCTTTGTGATCGGGATCGGAAAACTGAGCGGCGACCCTTCGAGATGAGGATCGGGCTTTGCTTTCGGGACTAGAAACAAGCTGTTCCCCGTGCGTAGCAGGTTCGCGTATCCGTAACTCACAAGAAAGCTGACAAGTTGTGCTCGGACAATGGTTTGAGCAAAGTCCGATCCTCCAATGAAGTCCCAATAGTCTACTCTTTGGTCTTCGCCAGCTCTCTCCTTGAGTTCTTTCCAAAGGTCTCGCATTTTTGTTGTATACGCTTTCTCATCGAGTACACGCATGCGGGCAAGCTCGCCTAGATCAGCTGTCTCAGGCATGGCGAAGGGTCCGAGGTGGAGTCTCTTTCGCCGCTCGAAGAACGAGAGCATTTTTTCCCAAAATTCTTTCGCTTCCTTGGTAGAAGCCAGCGTTAGTTGTTCCAACTCCACGATCGGATGCCATGAGAGGAGGAGAAACTCGGCCAATTGCTCTCTCGATAGCGAATCTAACTTCTCTTTAACCATACTGGGATCGACATAGAGGGCGCTGGACTGGAATCTCAGGTCTGCACTCTGCAATCCCACAACTCTAGCAACGCTCGTAATCGCACGCATATCGAGCAGATGGTCTTCGAGGGTCCGCAGCTTGTTCGAGTGACGCCGGATTATGCTGAGAGCCTCGGAGATGTCCAGGAGAAATGGATTGAACCGACGGTTCTCGATCGAAATGCACGTCTGAATTAGTTCCTCTAACTCCCGTCTCCCGGACGCTCGAGTGACCTTCTCTGTTATGGTTGTGCTAGCTCCCTGACCATGGAACTGCCCTCGATATTCTGGACAACGATCACATGGACGTTTTCTTCTCCTGGGATGGTGACCTGTCCTGGCGTGATCGCAATGTACTGACTAGAATCGGTGGCCTTTGAGGCAGCGTAGATGAGCTTGGATACTGTTTCCCTGTTTCGCGGGTCCATGTGAACGTCGAACTCATCGATCGCCCTGAAAGGAGATGAGATGAACTGTTGTAGGGAGAGGAGAAATGCGACAAGTGCGACCGTCCGTTCGCCCCCACTTGGAGCTAGACCGTCCAGCGAGACTGGCTCGTTTCCCTTGAACCCCGCGTAAAGTTCGAGGCCTGCTTTCTCGATGTCTTTGGAGGCTTTCATGACGATTCGTCCCTTTGACTCCACCTCCGACAGCAACGTATTGTATTTTGTTGAGAGTTCCTCCAGCAGCTTGTCCATGACCGTTTTCCATCGGTCGAAACGTTCTCTCAGTTCGCCAAGAACCTCGGACCTATTCTGTTCTACAACTTCGGCTTTTTTCCTTAGCCCTTCATAGAGCTCCCCATAGTTCTTGTACATCTTTTCGACCTCAGCGGAGAGATGTGCGAGCGGGCGTAAACGTTCTTGGACGGAAGCGACGTCTAATGAGATCTGTTGCAGGTCTCTAGGATTCTCGAAAACTGGTCCGAGCTGAGATGCTTGTGTTCTTAGGGGTTCTATTTCTTCTTGGCCAATTCGCAGCTGGACCCCGAGTTCTTGGACCTCCTGTTCCATCAACGCGAGTTTGAAGTTGCTGACCTCTTTCTTGACTCTGGAGTCTATGAGTAGGTCTGTATTCTTGCTGAGTTGTGAAGCGAGTTCGGAAATCCCTATGCGAACTCTCTCAAAGTCCTGGTTCGCGTTCTTCGCAGTGTCCGATATTTTTTCCCGTTCGTCCACTAGGTCAGATAACATGTGACTCAGTTGGTCGTTCTCCTTTGCCAAGCTCGCATCATGAGTTCTCTGTTGAAGAGCGGTCAAAACGTCCTGTTGTGACCGTAGGAGGCTCGTGACTCTTGCCATCCATTCGAGCGCACCTGCTCGAAGGCCGCGGCCATGCTCAAGCTTCAGGTGCTCCGCCCTCAGCGCTTCCAATTGCTCCGAGACATTTGCAAGGTCGACAAGGACCTGCTGGTGTTGCTTGTGCGATGTCTCAAACTCTTCTCTCGTCTCTTCTATCTTGCCGTGCAAAGATGAGATGCGCTCCTTGACCCTCTCTTGTGAGGACTCTCTTCTAATGATGCGTCTCCAGATTAGTTCTCTCTGGAGATCCTTGTACTGATCTTCAAGTTTCCTCTTCAGCTCGTACTTCTCGTATTCACGCTGCCAGTGCAAGTAGGTCTCCTTCGTGCCCTCTAGGACCGAGGACATTGTCTCGCGTTCAGTCGTGAGTTTCTGCAGACGAGAAGAGGCTTCGAGTACCTCTCGACGATAGGCTCCAAACCCGACAGCATCCTCCAAGAGGAGCAGTTTGTCTATTGGGCTGACTGAGCCGAATCGTCCAACCATAAGTTGGTGCATTATGACTAGCATGTTGTCAGGGTTGAGTCCGACTCTGGATAGTCCTTCGATTAGGCTGGTCTTGCTGATGGGTTTGTTGTTGAGCAAGTAGTGGTAATCTCCTGACCTCTTCAGAACTCTAGTTAGGAGGACCTTGTCTGATCTTGCTTGTGGAAACGGTCTTGGACCTCTCGGCGCCTCGTTGTCTAGGAGAAGTGAGATGCGGGCTTCTTGTTCGTTCCAGCGTATTAGCTCGCTGAGTTTTTTTGCTCGCTCTGTGTACGCTTGACCTAGGACGACGGAGATTGCCAGCAGTATGGAAGATTTTCCTGCGCCGTTTGGTCCGATGATCAGGTTTAGGCCTGGCCGGAGTGGGATGCTGGTGTTCTTGTAGGACATGAAGTTGGAGAGTTGGACCTCGAGGATCAATTTTTCGCCGGCAGCCTTGTTGTTCAATAGTATCGCTTGGCTGAATTAGAAGTCTTTCTCGTCCAATCAATGTTTATATACGCGATTTGGCATTTTTCGCCTTTCATTGGAGTGTGCCAGGTGCGGGATT
>JGI25382J43887_10000300_pt1 | contig 15298 bp, 17 predicted proteins | sample GraSoi013_1_40cm_3_FD_43887 | JGI IMG/M metagenome (IMG submission 43887) | reverse complement strand
GATGCTTGGCCGAATACGACGTTAGGTCGGCGGGAGTGGTCGATCGGAAAATGAGGCTAAGGACCGGAATACACGAGCTAGATGAAATGCTGTGCGGGGGCTTCCTACCGGGAGATGCGGTGCTACTTGCAGGTGGGGCGGGGACGGGGAAAACCACTCTTGCGCTCCAACATCTAGTGAACGGGGCAACACAGTTCGGAGAGAACGGGATCTACGTAACCTTTGAGCAATTACCTAATCAGATTTACAGAGACAGCCAGAGCCTTGGATGGGACATACGCAAGCTGGAGGATGAGAACAAGTTCCGATTGATCTGCACCTCTCCGAACATTCTCTTGGAGGATAGCGGTGGGGAGAGCATTCTCTCGGAGCCTATCAAAGAGATTCATGCGCGGAGGATTGTGGTTGACAGTCTAAGCCACCTTGCCATGTACACAGGCCACGCTGAGCTGAGGAGAGAACTTTATCGATTGATCATGTTGTTGAAGGCCAAGGGCCTCGGCTCTCTGCTCATTTGGGAGAGCGGCGACTCCTCTGACCCATCGAAAGCATTGCCCGACGGAGGTATCAGTTTTCTCGTTGATAGTATCGTCTCGCTCAAACATGTGGAGATAGAGTCCACGGTTCGAAAGGCATTGGTTGTCTGGAAGATGCGGGGCAGCGACCATGATAAGCGATTGAGGCAGTACGAGATTACCTTGCACGGTATCGAGGTGTCTGCACCCTTCTTAAATTACGAGGGCCTCCTGACCGGAAGTCCGAGAAGATCCATGACCGAAGAAGCTGCGAATAACTGGGCGATGGCCTTTGCCAAGAACAAACAGAAACATTCCTGAACCAAGCTCAATGGGGCAGGTCGGACAGACGTCCGGAACTGTTCCCGCGCAGTGGAAACCCAACCTAATCGTCGCCATTCCTCTCCCTTTAGTAATAATCTCAGTAGTTGTGTTCAACGTCNTCCTGCCGCCTCCAGCACAGTTTAGCAAGGGGTTAGCGTTTGAACCTCCATTCCTAAACGCGATCCTTTACACTGTGTTCCTCGCATTCACATCGTTCGTGGTCGGCTACATTTCATTCAAGAGCTACATGCAGAACGGTTGGGCGTTCCTTGTCCTCATGGGGAGCGGTGCAATAGCATGGGGTTCAACCTCTCTCCTCTCAGGTTGGTTGACGAATCTTCCCAGCGGACCAAATGCGGCGATAACAATCTCGAACACTGGGGCACTCGTTGCATCGATATTCCATTTGGTGAGCGCGACCTGGTCTAAAGGTCCCTCGCTGAAGAAGGACCCTCGGATTCGAAGGTCAATATTGGTCCTCGCCTACGGTAGCGTTCTTGCAGTTACGACTCTGCTTACCGTCGCCGCACTAGAAGGGATGACTCCGCTCTTCTTCGTTCCGGGAGCTGGCCAGACGACTTTGCGAATGGCTGTTCTCGGAAGCGCAGCGGCTCTGTTCCTAGTATCATCGATCCTCTTTGCCAGACGCTACTTCTCTTCTAGGTCGAGGTCAAGAACTCTTTACTGGTATGTCCTAGCCCTCGGACTGACAGGAGTGGGACTAGCCGCGGTCTTCTTCGGAAGAGCTCCTGGTGATCCGATCTCATGGACAGGGAGAACTGCGATGTTCCTTGGAGGAACGTATTTTCTCAAAGCCGTTCATACAGCGTTCAAGGGAATAAGCGTACATTAGACGGGCTTAGAAAACTTAGAAATCGATCCTCCGTCTTATAGCGACCGGTCGGCCCTCGTGAAGATATGCGTCATCTCTGATACTCACACGGACTCGATCGACAACCTTCCTCGGCAGGTTCTCGACGAGCTATCCGGTGCAGACATGATCATTCACGCGGGGGACTTCACGAGCAAACGGCTCATAGACGCGCTGCGAAAGATAGGCCCATTCAGAGGAGTCTACGGGAACATTGACGGGCCTGAAGTCAGGAAAGAATTGCCGGCGATTGACATCATCCAGGCAGAGGATTTTACGATTGGGCTGAACCATCCCGCCGAGGGAGGCTCTCCGCTTACTCTAGAACATAGGTTGAGGCCTAAGTTCCCGCAAGTCCAAGCGATCGTGCATGGTCACAGTCATCGGACGAAGAACGATTTTCGGGACGGTGTTCTCTGGTTCAATCCCGGTAGCGCGACAGGAAAGTTTCCGGCCACAAAGAAGACTTATGGGATTCTGACAGTGGATAATGAGATTCGTGGCGAAATCATCAGCCTCTGACAAGTTAATCGTTACTCCATTAAACAATGAAAGAAAACTTCCTTCTGAAAGAAATGATTCGGCAGATACTCCATTACATTCTAGAATCACTCGATTCCCAGCCCCTCGAACAGGAAAAGCAATTTCGTTAGCAAGCTCTAGTATATGTTCGCCCAACGCGGTCCAGAAGCTAGGCAAATCGCAGCAGTGCCCGTTCTATTCCTCGGTCCAACGTACTTCAGGGTCCGACTTGTGGAGGGTTCAGATTAGTTTCAGAAGCCTTCATGTGCTATTAAGCGCCAAGTCGAGTCACAAGCTGGGCGTCGAAGACTCTGGTTCCGAAAATCTCGCTTGAAGTAGGCAGGCTCGTAAACGAGTTCTGTCATGTTTCAGTTCTCTATGCAAACTGCTTACCACACGAGCTCTCATCCGGCATGCTCGGGAACAAAGCCTACGCATCGCGGAACGCCCCTTTGGTACGAAACGATATTCTTCATGCTCTTCAGAGAGCATCTATCTCTCCGGGCTCTTGGTATGCTTTCGCAAGAGACCTGATGAGAGCTGAAGACTTGGAAGAGGTTGTATCCGAATGGAAGGGTCGCGAGACCATGACTGATTTGTTTCTGAACATCTTGTCTCGAGGGTCAAACGGGTGGGAGCAAACATGGGACCTGACCCGACCAAGGCTGGAGGAATACAAGCAGAAATTCGGATCCGTATGGGCTCCGGTTGCCGATTCAGTTTTGTCGCATCTATCACAGCTCTCTCATGTCGAATGGACCACCGATGAGATTCGCGTTCATTTTGTGGACTGTCTAAATGGCGGATTCGCTTGGCACGACAGTATCGCCTTCGCGACTTTGCCGGATATCGAAGTCCAGAAGAAATTCCTAGCCCACGAACTCTCGGAACTTATAACGCCCAGCGCGCTCGTGAAGAAGGAGTTGGGAAAAGCGAGGCTGGACCCAGAGATCGCTCATACGGTGGTAGACATGCTTGCGTACTTTAGTGTCAAGGATTTCATAGCGAAACCAGTGGATCCTAACATAGAGAGAAAAGGAGTAGTGCCGAACAAGAACTACTATCCGAAGGTCGAAGAATTGTATCCACTATTCGAAGAATACTCCAAGAATCCTTCAGAGTACGATGATTTCGCATCTCTTGTCAAGAAAATAATTCTCACATTGAAGACATCGTGAGCAGTTATGCCAAAAGCACATCCTTGGGAGCTTGCTTGGAGAGAAGAGAGGTGGGCGGAAACTTCTCCACCGCTCCCTGTCGTTGTGGATTTCGCAGGCGATCTGAAACGTGANGGTGCAAAGAGGGTTCTGGACCTTGGTTGCGGGGCAGGTCGTCATTCCATACTTCTCGGCAGGGCTGGCTTCCAGGTTGTGGCTCTTGACATTTCGGAAACAGCCCTCAAAACGCTTGAGGCTCGATTGAAAACTGCTTCCATCGACAATGTCACTCTTGTCAGGCATGATATGTTGGAGCTGCCGTTCACAAACGATTACTTTGATGGGGCGATCTGTACAAACGTTCTCCACCACGGTAAGCTCGTGCAGATCAAGCAGGCGACTGGAGAGGTTCACCGGGTGATGAAGGAGGGAGCCTCGGCTTTCGTCGTAGCCCTATCCACGGCAGATTTCAGAAGGGGTAACGGGAAGAAGCTGGAGCCGGATACCTACGTTTTCACTGAGGGAGAGGAGCGCGGAATAATCCATCACTTCTTCCCGCGGAAAGAGCTCCAATCATGCTTCAGAAGATTCGAGATCGTGTCCTTCGAAGAGAGGCTGNTCCCTGTTGAAGAGGGCGGAAACCGTGCCCATTTTCTGGTGAGACTGAGAAAGTCCTAGAGTGCTTCGTCGCTCTTTTGNACCCGCTTCGACATGTGAGCCGCAATGATCTTGTCTGTATTATCGTACGCTAGGCGAATGAGTTCTTTCGCGTTCTCAATATCCGTTTCCGAACCGATTCTGAAAATGACCCAACCGGCTTGATGATGTACAAAGCGATGCTGTTCAGCTTTACCCTCCTTCAGCATTCGCTCTTGGTCTTCTTTGGAGAGCCTGATGTCAAGACGCGAAGTCCCGTGAGTATGCATGAATTCGAGACCGTGGACCTGGAATTCTGTGCCGCCCAGCCTGTGTGAAGCCTTTTTGACGTTAGGGAGCTGGAGAATCCAGTCTTGGAGAGACTCGGTCAAAGGATAGTCGTCCTACGATTTGACTAGTAGTTTTCCATCCTCCATGACCTTCTGACCACTAATTGTTACTGTCGCCTTGGTCATCGAGGCCCACCATGTGCCGCTCGCGACGTTCTTCCCCCCTTTTGCGCTGCTATGGCCGAATCCCACGATGGTGCTTCCAAGGACTTTATCATCCTGAGTGAACCCGTGGCGAAGCTTGGGGTTCAGGCCGAATCCGAAATAGGCGAAGCGGTTCTCATCGCCCGTTCCTTCTCTAAGATAACGCTCGAAAATCTCCTTTCCAGATATCGCAGAAAACTGTTTGATCCAGCCTTGTGCTACTTGAAAGGTCAGGTCCTCAACCTGCCCTTTTCCAGTGCGGATTACTGGGTCGTAGACTATTCTTCCTTCGGCGCTACCTTCCGCGGCCGAAACTTCGATTCCACCGGTCGGCAAGAAGACAACCTCTCCTCTCTCAGCCTTCTCTTCCGTTGCCAGGCCATACGAATAATCGGGCGAGCGTCTGTCAAGTCCGAATCTGAAATCCGTTCCAAACGGTGTTGTCAGATGCACCTGTCCATCTCCGCCCATCAAGGGTTCCAATGCACGTCCATGGGAAGCCATCTCTCCCGGNTCAGCGGTACAACCCTCAAACATTATTCGCTTCCATTCCTCCAAATCCAGACCCATAGACTCTGCGCGTTCCGGGGTTGCGAGAGTGGCTTCGATCCCCACCATCCTCACTTTGTTCCTCCTAGCTATTTTCGCCCACTGTTCAGCAAACCTGCTCTTATCATACCGCGTATCGAGCCAGACACTAACCGAACTACGTCTATCAACAGGAATCTTATCCCACGGGATAGGTTTTCTCGGGCCCAAAGTGTAGATGTAGATGTCAGTCTGTTCCAAGGCGGCGATAAGATGAGCGGGCAAATTGTCAACGAGCTCAAGCGGAGTTTCGATCATAGAGCGCAACCAGAGCTCTTCCGGCTGAACCGTCAGAAGTACCTCGCAGCCCCGCTTCTTGGACTCCAAAGCGAGATCTGACGCCAGTTCAAGCGTGTGGTCCCAGCTGTTGATCCACACACGCTGACCAGGCTTGGTCTTAAGACAACCATCAAGAATTTGTTCAGAGAGCGCTACGTGCTCGGGATCCATTCTTGCGAGTCCCTACTTGTTCCGGGAACTCTCCTTGAGGTGTTTCCTGCCAACGTACAGCAGATGTTCAGCCGCTCCTTGAAGGCTCAGGTCTTTTCCAAGTCTATAGTTCAGGTCGACCCAAGAGTCGAACTCATCGCCCTTCAACTCGTTGATTTTTTCCTCAATCATGCTGATGGCGCCTTCACAACCGATGAGGTCTAGGTCTTCGAATCCATTTCTCTTCATCAACGGCCTGATTTCTGCAGGATGAGCGAAGTACGAACTCGTGAATCCTACACGTGCCTTTGAGGGCACGCCGGTAGCAGATGGACGCCACACACCTGTTTCCAAGAGCTCTTTTCCCTGCGAAAGCCACTGGGGTTCATTCTTCGCCGACCAGCGCAGAGGAGCATACCGTGTAATGAAGGTCGCGAATACCAATCCATTCTTCTTGAGGACCCTGTGGGTTTCCTTCACAGCCTGCTCCCGACTGTCCAAGTCGAGGAGATGATACAATGGGCCCATCAGCAACACAACATCAAAACTGCTATCTCTGAACCGACGAAGGTCGGTTGCGTTTCCAAGCAGACACTCGGCGAAGCTCACACCTGTTTCCTGGGCCTTCTTCTTAGCGAGCTGAAGGCAACCCTCGGAAAGGTCCAACAGAGAGACTCGATATCCTAGTTTGGCAAGCGCGATAGAATATCGGCCGGGACCTCCGCCCACATCCAACACTTCAGCGGGGAAATGCGGGAGATAGTCCTTGAGTGCTCTCAGCGCAACGGCGAATTCAGTCCTGTGACGGTCAAGTCTGTCCCACTCATTCTGAGCGTTCTTATCATAGAATGCTTGAACCTCGTCCAAGTTCTCAGGTCCGGAGTACTGACAGAGTAATAGGGTTGCACGCAGGTCACTACAAAGGTTTAATCGCTCGCTCCTCCGTCGTGCGTGATATGTCGAGACAGTGGACACTCCCTTTGCAAATCAGCGAGTTCAAGGCTGATGACTACGGGAAGTTGGCCCATGTCTTCGGCTCCATCTTTCCTGATTACGACCGGACACCGGAGGAGTGGCGGTTTGACGATGAAAGTCTGGATAAGTCAAAGTTCCACTTCAAACGATACTCCTGCTTTAGCCCGGAGGTCCAAGACACCCTTGGATTTGCCCAGTGTCAACATATTCCCTGGATGTATCATCCGAGGAAGCTCTGGTTCGATATCTGGGTCGATCCACAACACCAGAGAAAGGGCATAGGGAGCGCACTATACGCGCGACTGAACCAGGACTTCAAGGATCTTGGCACCGTCACATCTTGGACAGGCGTAAGGGAGGACATGCCCTATCCGATCAAGTTCGCCATGAACAGAGGGTTCCATGAGAAGATGAGAGCTTGGGAATCACGCCTCAACCCCGCCACAGTTGACATCTCGGCTTTCCAAAAATATCTCGACAAGGCGTCCCAACATCGAATCCACTTTGTCACCCTAGCCGATGAGATGAAGAGTGACCCAGAATGTTACACAAAACTTCATGCTCTGGTTCAGGCAGTCTCGGAAGATATTCCTCGACCTGAACAGTTCACTCCTGTCTCTTTCGAGCAATGGTCCGCTTTCGAGATGAAGAGTCCCAACTTGGTCCCTCAAGGCTACATGATAGCCAAAGATGGGGACAAGTATGTGGGTATGAGCACTGTATGGAAGGCTCAGAAGGATTCCAAGGGACTCTATCAGGGACTAACAGGAGTAGTAAGAGATTACCGTGGACGAGGAATAGCGGTCGCTTTGAAGCTCAAGGTCATCGAGTTCGCGAGGAACAACAAGTACGATAAGCTCAAGACCTGGAACGATTCGACCAACGCGCCGATGCTGGGGATTAACGTGAAGCTTGGCTTCAAGCGAGAGGTTGGCTGGATAACTTTCGAGAAGAATCTGGCATAGATCATAATGAATTCGAAGCTCCCCGTTCTAACCCTCAAAGGCTCGCCCTACGAGGTAGGATACAATCATGGAAAGAAGGCTCGTCCAGAAGTAGAGCACAACCTTGAGGTCTACTTTCGTCGCTTCAAGAGCGAAACCGAGCTCTCACATGATGTAGCTATCGGTCGCGCAGCAAAATTCCTAGAAGTGATCAACAAGGTCAGCCCGGAATACGCTGAAACGATGAAAGGCGTCGCCTCCGGTTCAAGGCAGGAAATTCTCGACATAACCGCATTGAACGTCCGTTACGAGCTAATGTACAGTCAGTTCTCAAAGATCGGACTGAAACCAATGCCGAAGACTTTCGGCTGCACAGCATTCGCCACACTTCCCACAGCGGTCGAGAACGGACATTTGATGATGGCGCAAAACTGGGACTGGATACCGGAGGTCAAAGGACTCTTTCTAAAAGTCAGAAACGAAAATGGTCCTGATGTCTTGTCGTTCACGGAAGCGGGGGTGGTCGGGGGCAAGATCGGTTTGAACTCCGAAGGACTCGGCTTGCTAATCAACGGAATTGTATCCAGCAAGGACGACTGGGCACGGCTCAAGAAACCCTTCCACGTAAGATGCTGGGAGATCCTCCGATCGAAAACCTTTGGAAAAGCAGCTAGGATAATTTCCCAGGGCGAGCGGAACTGTTCCGCCAACTTTATCCTCGGACAACAAAAAACAACCGGGAAAGGTAAATTGATTGATATCGAATCCGCCCCTGAGGCTGTCTGCGAACTCGGCCCGGACAGGGGAGCTGTGGCGCACACCAACCACTTTTCCAACCCGAAAATACTCGGCGTTAAGCAGGTCTTGGACGAGGAGCGATTATCCACACTTCAACGTTACAGGAGAATTCAGAAGCTCCTGGATGGAACCGTGAGAGCGGGAGAAAAACTGTATCTCGCCTCAGCCAAGAACATGTTGAGAGATCATTATGGGAAACCGGAATCCGTATGCCGTCACTCGAACTTGAAGCTTCCAGAGTACGAGCGATACGAGACTGTAGTATCCGTGATCATGGATCTCTCAGAGAGAAAGCTTTGGGCTACAATGGGATCGCCGTGCACAACAGAATACAACCCGGTCAACCTGTGAGAAATGTCAACCTGATATCGGAAAACATCAGAAGATCGATTTCTGGTCATGCTGGTCCGAAAGAGCGTCGTTTTGCAACTTTGAGGAAATGTCGTGAACATCCTCATTCACCGAATCGTATTTGAATGAGAACGGCCATAAAGCTGGTTGACCCTGCAATGCCGTCTGCTCAAAAACGCCGAGTTCTCGAAAAGACCCGTAAACGACAGGGCCGAGGAAGGATTTACCTGCTTGCGACAGTGATCATTATCATCGTTGTGGGAATAGGAACGTATAGCTATGTATCAGCACAGTCTGCAAACATGAAAGCAGCCAATCCAGGAATTGTGTACGCTAAGCTCAATACTTCAAACGGGACAATAGAGGTCGAGCTTTATGGGAACTCCGCTCCCAAGACTGTTACCAACTTCATGAACCTCGCCAACTCTGGGTTCTATACTAATCTCGTGTGGCACAGAATAGTAAAGGCCAATCCGGCTGTAATTCAGACCGGAGACCCAAACACGAAAGATGGCGGGGGCGATAGGTTACACTGGGGAGAGGGCGGGTCACCACAGACCGTTCCTCTTGAAATTGATAGCTCTCTACACAACAATGCTGGCTATCTCGGTATGGCGCGTGGGCAAGACACAAACAGCGGCAGTTCCCAGTTTTACATCAACATGGCCGACAACAACTATCTTGACGGGTCATACACTGTCTTTGGAAAAGTAATCAGCGGTATGAATGCGGCCACCGCACTTTGGAACACTCCAGTCAGCTCTCAATATCAGCCAAATGAGCCAATTAATCCGGTATTCCTCACAAGTGTTACAATCTCTAGCAATCCATGAATAGCGATCCTGAGACTTTCCAGTCTTCAAGGTCCAGCTACTGTTCTTAGATAGTAGGCCCAGTATCCCTTCCACCGGCCGTATTTCTCTGCGATAACCTGGAGCCTCTGATCAGTCATCGGTTTCCCATAGACTCTGCCTGTTGCCGCGATGAGGCGTTTTTCCACGGCCAATTTTTCCATCCTGCCAAGACCTCTCAGAAGGATTAGTTTTGACGAGAAGTCGCCTATTCCTCTGATGTTTTTCAGCCATTCCTCAACCTTGTCGTAGTCGGCTGTTCTCAAGAACCTCTCATCTACTTCGTTGAACGCTTTGATTACGTGGCCGAGGTATTCCTCTCGGCGCTCATGTTTGATGAGGGCCTTCAATTCTTCTTTGGAAGCTTCTGCAAGTTGGCCGGGCTCTGGAAAGGCTCGGTACACGTGACCATTAACCTCGAGATTTGTCCCAAAACGCTCGAGCAACGCTTGTTTCGCTTTCCGCGCCGCATTCAACTGGTTTCGCTGTGAAAGTACGGCCCAGCAAGCACACTCGAACGGGGTGAAGAACTTGACCTGGTGCAGCCCGTAGAGCTTCTGAAGTACGGGTGCAAAGTTGGAATCGTTAATCGCCATACGGTAGAACTGCTCTAGATCGTCTGAGAGGCTAAGGAAGAACGAGATCCGATCGATCACCACCTCTGTCAATCCGCGAGAAAAAGGGTGATTAGCGAAGAGAGTGTACTTTAGTCCAGGCATCTTGATCGTTCCTGTCGGTTTTAGCTGGAATACGATGGCTCGTCCTCCGACCCGGACTGCTTTTGTCATTGAGAGCTCGCTCACGGTTTGGTCTTCTCGCATCGGAGGGAACTGTTCTAGAAAGTCGAGAGATTTTGCAAAGTCAAAAGGTGGGGCCGGTCTGAGCGATCCCTCTTCGGAATACAACATTGATTGACCCCTTCTTCTGGAATAAGCTGTATGATTGCCTACTTAGGTAGGCCGGAGAGTCAACCCGCTTGAAGACAAGAAAAGAGAGATCCGGTACGGTGCAAATCGTTGATGATCCAAGAAAAGTGGAAAATGCGTACGCCAATCAATACGATAATCTTGCGAGAAAGGTCGCAAGTCTCGTCTCTAGTAGGAGCGGAATTGTCGCAGAGATTGGATGCGGAAAAGGCCAGCTAACAATTCCATTGGCACGGCTACTCCCACGACACCGATTCGATGTGGTTGACAACTTCACGGGGCCGTACTCAGGGATTCTCACTCAGTTGAACAGGGCTCTATCTCAAGCGAAGCTGACGAGCCGGGTCAAGGTGCACAAAGCAGACTATCTAGACTGGCTATGGGAAGAATTCTCCGACAAATATGCGGGAGTAATATCAAGCGAGTTTCTTCCCGAGATAGATTCCTACGAGCTGTCCATGTTCCTATCGGAATGCATTCGGGTTGTGAGACCCGGCGGTCTTACCGTCCACTCGTTTCTCTCGCCGACGCCGAGAAACTCTCGGCAGAGATTGTTGATAGAAGCTGACACTAACCCGCGATGGACAAAGACCCCTCCCAAAGAATGGTTTTCTCCCAGACCGGACCAGGTAATGTCGGCGCTAAAGCAAGCGGAGTTTCGAAACATCCGGGTCAAGAGGTTCAAGAGCAATCTGATCATAAGAGCCCGAGCAGCGCAACATCTCCTTGAGAGCTGGGATGTCAAGAGTTCGTTCTGGAAGACGCACCGCACTCGTCTTGTGAGAGAAGGGCTAGAAATTCCAGACTGGATGATCATCTCGGGCCGCAAAGCGTAAACTCTTCCATCCTCGCTATTCGAAGTCAACAGACTTCGCCGATGTTGGTCCTGAACGATGTCTTGCGTTTCGGTTCGTTCCCAGGGACCCAAGATATGATCCGTTCTTACTCCTGTACTCGATCGGAGGAAATCTGCCACCGAACGCCGCTTCCCACATTCGAACCCACGAAAAGACGACATCGCCCGACCGGATCATGAATAAAACCCGCGTTAGGTGACCTTGAATGTGAAGCGGCTGAAACCCAGGTCCTTCTTCTTCGAAGAGCACAATCTCATCTGATTTCGTCAATCCAGACCCATCCCATCGGAACAGGAGATGTGACCCGGACTGAGCATCATAGTATGCAAATGACCCTCAATTTCCTGATCTTGTTCGTGATCGAAGGTTCAATTTTCGAAGAAGGCGAGCAACAGACATCAAGTGGGTGTCGGCCGAGTCTTAGATTGTTGACATCGTTTTTCACCTGCTATTATCCCAGAGAGAAGGTAGAATTCCCGAATCCGTTCTCTCAAAGGAGGCTGCGGTTTTGGTCTTTCTCGGCGTAGCCGACTGCTGAGAGCCAGTTTCAGAAGAATAGGGGACGATAATTCGATAAGCCGCAGGGCTTTGGCTAAGGCGTTCCCTTAGCGGTTGGCCCGCAACATCCGCAACAACACGGGCAGCAATCGTCCAAATACTTCACCTCTGTAAGTAACGTTAGTTACTATTGCAAAGTATTTAAGCAATCAAGTTTCTGTTACGTAACTTGGTAACCCGTTGGTTAGGCTGGTAGAAGGAGAACCATGCTGTGTTTGTCCTTGTCCCTGCGAAGGGCTCATCGATATCATAGGTAAGAAGTGGACACTTTGCTTGCTTGCCCAACTTGGCAACAATGGAATCATGAGGTTCAATCAATTGCAAGGGCAGCTCAAAGGAATAAGTGCCAAGACACTTGCCGAGGTTCTCAAAGACCTTCAGCGAGCTGGCCTCATCGAGCGGGAAGCGTTCCGCGAGATACCGCCGCGCGTCGAGTATCATCTAACGCGCGAGGGTAGAGAGCTTACAATGCTTGTAGCGCCGTTGATGGTATGGGCCGATCAGAGGACGGGGCTTGTCAGGCTGGAATCTTAGGATGCTTGATTCTAGACTCGACAAGTTTTCCAGCCCGTTCTTCCAGCTGAGCTGCTTCCTTCCGAAGGTCAGAGACCTGTCTGGCGATCTTCTCCACGTACTTTTGATCATCGAGACTTGCTAGGTTGATCAGGACATTGCTTACGGCTCCTTCAACAGCCGCACGTGCTGCAGAGATCGCAGTCACCACATCTGACAATGCATTCGCGGACCCTTTCTCCGCAACCTCACGGGCAAGCCGCAAGACTCTGACTGAACAGTCGAGGGTTGAGAGTGGGATCTCAGATGCTTTGACAGTTGCTTCTGCTATCGCTTTCTTTCGAGCCTCAGGCTGATCTTTCGAGAGCTTGAACGCCTTCATTACCATGTCAAAGGCTTCGGTGTCCTCGACGACTAAGCGTAAAAGTTTCTGGCGCAGAATCTCACTCTCCCTCACCACCTCGTTGAGCTTCTCCGCACCAGGTGGCGCCTCCTTCTTTCCCAAAGTTATGCGAGCAACCATACATACGAGACCCGCTGCGAGCGCTCCCATGTACGCGGAAACACTTCCGCCTCCAGGGGTTGCTTTCTTGGACGCGACCTCCTCGCTGAACAAAGCCAAACTCTGATCGGTCAATGTTGAAGGCCCCGGCGCGAAGAGCTTCCTCTCTAAGACCTGGTCCCGGCTGAAATTCTCAAGTCGGAGATAGAACTCTGCCGAGTCGACAAGAGAATCCATCGGTGCGAGTCCAACGATCTCGCTTCCGACAACTGGGACCCCGTAGCGATCGGCGAAGAGCTTGACGAGCTCGTAGGCTTTGAACAACTGGCTTTTGCGATAATTCGTCAGGTTCATCGACACCTGAACCATCCCTCGCTCTTTCAGCTCAAACCCGAGAGCCTTCACGAACGCGAGGCCCCCATCCTTCGCCCGTAATTGATGCGCGATCTTCTTCGCGATATCTAGGTCCTTCGTTCCAAGATTGACATTGTAGGCTATCAGTATCTCTCGGGCTCCAACAGCCGTCGCTCCCGCGCTGGGATGGATCTTCTCGGGACCAAAATCCGGCTTCTTCGCAGGGTCGTTGCCAATCTTATCCCGGAGCCCTTCAAACTCTCCTTCCCGGACGTCAGCGAGGTTCCGTCTTTCGGGAGTCGTGGCCGCTTCCTCGTAAAGGAATACAGGGACGTGAAATTTCTCGGCAAACTCTTGGCCGAAAGAGCGAGCGAGAGAAACACAGTCGTCCATGGTTACGCCGGCTAATGGTACAAAGGGGACGACGTCAACTGCGCCCATTCGCGGATGTTCACCTTTGTGATGTCTCAGATCGATAAGCTCGATCGCTTTCTGGCTAGCAGCTAGGGCAGCGTCTTTCGCGGGTCCAGGCTCTCCGACGAAACTTATCACGGACCGGTTGTGGTCTGGGTTAGACTCGACATCTAGAAGGATTACACCAGAGGTTTTTCTTATCGCGTCCGCGATGGATTTGATGACATCTTTTCTCCGGCCCTCACTGAAGTTAGGAACACACTCGACTAGCCGCAATCCCTTCGCCCTGCGAGACTGAAGAGCCTGGTTCCTTAAAGATTCAAGCGGCGGCATGAGACCGCGGATTCTATCCTGTTAAGAAACCTCGGAATTGCCTCTTTACCCCCAATCGACTCCCAAAATCCGGTCCAATCTTCTTCGCAGCTTTTCGATTATCTACTCGACCGAATCGGCTTTCCGTTCAGTTTTCCAGACGTACTTCAATCTGGCTCAGCCGGCGCTTGTTCTCTTTCGATACGTTTTCTGGCCTCTTCTTCTTCTCTCATCAATCCTCTGCCTTTTCGCCACAAGAAACTACCTCCATATCCTAGAGGGCCAAAGATCGCCGTCACTATGACTATGAGGCCCGTTAGGATGAGCAAGATGCCCCACAAGGAGAAAAAAACCAGTCCAGGAATTAGGATCGCGAAACCCGCTACTGTTCCGCTCAGAGCTTTCAAAACGCCTTTCTTCNGCATTTGACGAATCAGGAGCCTCTCTTCCACGCGGCTTTTGGATTCATCTTCTAGCTCAGACTGGTCTATGGTTTGGGTCATTGGCGACACGTTCGACAGGTCTTCTCCGCAGACCCCGCAAGTGGACTCCTCATCGGAGCCGATCGATCCGCAACCGGGACACTTCTTCAATCTGAACGGTTCTCCTTGACAGAAAAGGGTCGAACGATGTTCAGAAGCGTCCCGGTTTGCTGGCTTATTCTTTTCGGTTACTGTGCCCGGGGCCATGCTATAGTAGCTGAATCTTATGATCGACCAGTTTTTCGAAGTCTCCTGTGAAATAGAATTCTCCCCGGAACATTATTCCGACTACTGCGTGCTTGTACCNGTATCTGTCATCTTCCCGTATCTGGTCAAATGGAGGGTCGTCGGTTGGAAACCACCGGAGAACGCCTTCTTTGCTTTCTTTTATCGTATCATGGAACTCGCTCGTGAGAAAGACGTGGGCTATCCAGTCGGGGTTTTGGCGTCTGTNATACTTGTAAAAGATGAGGATTCCAACTCGTCTCGGTCTTTAGACTACCAGACTGGTTTCCCCGCGGACTTATCTTACGGCGCAATGTTCGGCGTCCTCATTGGGCTGTAGTTTTCCTCCTAGCGCGTTCCATTTGCCGGCTCCGAAGAGGCCAGGGTTCTTCTTCAGCAACAGGACCCTGTTTTCGTGGAGGATGAAGCACAGGGTTGCTTCAATTGTCATCGGAACAATTCAGGGGCCGCGTTTCTGTTTGAGCAGGATGATGGCCTGCGCAAGGTCTCCGCCTGACTGTCGCAGCGCGTTCGTTGCCTGTTCACTGGATACGCCAGCTTGTGAGGCGACAAGTTTCACGTCATCCTCGGAGCCTCCGCCTATTCCTTCCTCTCTCACAGTCCCTCCGCCGACCTGGTAGACTGTCTGTCCCTGTACTGTTACGGTGGCGACTTCGGGGTTATCGATGATGATCCGTTT
>JGI25382J43887_10000299_pt1 | contig 15301 bp, 15 predicted proteins | sample GraSoi013_1_40cm_3_FD_43887 | JGI IMG/M metagenome (IMG submission 43887) | reverse complement strand
AGGTCCATGAGGCGGGCGATCTGTTGTCGAGTGTGCCTAAGCCAGGAGATTGCGAGTGCTTTTCGTTCCTGTTGAAACAAGCGCTGGATATCGCGTGTAGTGTGGCTGGAAATGAAATCGCAATCCTCTGAAGCGAAGATTCTCCCTACCGAACCAGATGGCAGAATCTGCCATTGTAGGGAGGTCAAGGCGCTCTCCGCGTCCGAGAACTCCACTCTGGTTATGGCATGGTCGCTGCTCCGCCGGAACCAGTACAGCAGCAATGCCAAAATCAGAAGAGTAATGACCAGAAGTGGCAGGAGATGACTCACGGGCGAATGGCCCTCCCAAGATATGTAAAGGCGCGAGCAAGCATCATCCGAGTTTGCCCGGCAAGAACCTGATAATCACGTTCAATCCTGACCCTGGGGTCCGGCTGAGGCTCAGGCTGATGAGACCACAGAGCCACAGACCAGATGGTCAGAGTGACCAGGTAAATTGCCGGCTGGAGTTTGCGCATCAGGAGGGAAAGCTCATTTCCGGGCTGAGATCGAATAGCGATATTTGTTATGGTCGTGGCGATGAAAAGCCCATACCCGAAAATCAATCCTTTGAGGTTTCGTCCTGCGGGAATCCGATAATATCCAAACAACGCCAACATCACGATCAGCAGCGCTCCTTGCACGTAGCGCAGGTCGCGTCCTAATTCTGCTGTGGCGACCATCCATGATCCAAGTGGACTTCTGAGCGCGTCTGTGGCCACCTTGGCTATAGTCACAAACAACAGGGTCAGGAGCACCGTCTGGCTCAGCCGTGCGACACCGGGATGGTTTATGAGCGACCGCTTGTAGATTTCCAAGATGACTCCGTAGCCGACGATTACGCTGAGGAATTCCGTGGACCAGTAGAATGGCCGGTAAAAGCCAGGATGCACCTCGTAGATATAGAAACGAAAGAGATCGACCAACAGAACCCAGCTGATGTAGAAATAGAAGAAAGGAAATTTCTTGGCTTTTTCATGGAAAGCTCGCAGCAGCAGGAGAATTTCTAGCACGATACTGGCCCACCAAACTATCTGAGTGAACATGAGACAGCGCCCGGTAATTCGGAAAATGGTAACACAAAAAGAAAGGGAAGATGCTCTGCATCTTCCCCTTCCCTTTAGTTAGGTGCTAAGCTGCCAATTGGAGTGGGGTCGGCCACGGGGGGACCGGAGACCCGCCGTCAGCTTTCAGTATGGGGGTTGATTGGTTCGAGAGATGTGATATGCGCAGTATCGAGTATCCTGTAAGCGTGAACGCAAGTAGAGTCAGACAGCAGAGTTTCCTAGACATTATGGTATCTCCTTTTTGAATTGAAATCTGGGCCGGAGCCCAGTTCAAGCTATGGAAGCACAAACCGTGAAATCGTCGATGGCTTGCTTAGTTTACCGAGCAGGAATTAGGCGGTAGGGGCGAACGTCTGGCCGGTCGTGAGCAGTTTAGTCGGTCAGAAGGAGTGGGCGCCATTTCGCGCCCTGACGGAGCTGTGCCGTGACATTTCAAGGCAAGGTTTGGATGGGGTTTTTGCTGGTTTTCTGCGGCACGACTACTCGTAGCGAGCGACTCGCAGCGGGTGGAGGTCGTGCCCTGACGCAAGCACCCTGTGTCGTCCCGAAGGGTCTGTGGGGACACACTCAAGTTTTTCGTCAGGGCGCGCCTTCAGGCGTGCCGCAAGTCGTGCCATTTCAATGCTTTCCACATAGACTCTGAAGGACGGCCCCGCAAGGGGAGCCATTTGACGTAGGCGGGAGTGTCAAACTATTCGGAGGACAGCAATTCCCCAGCGAAATTTTGCGAATCGCCGATGTCTCCCTCTACCGCGCCGAAGGCGAAGGACGCGACCCGGTGTCGTCGGCCCCCCGCGCATTGCCGAGGAGCGGCTGACCCGCGCGCCCATAAGACCTACCGCGGGCGCGGCCGGCCGGCGACCTGACAGCCTGACACCTGGAAGANNTCAGGAGGTGGAGAGGCCAACCTTCTGCCGAATGGCCCCCACGTGGTAGGCCACGTGCGCGATGGCGCCAGTGACGGCACCAAGACCGTATTCGATAGGAAGATTCAAAGAAGAAGCTGCAAGCCTGGGCGATTTCCTGGAAACTTCATGGGAGATTAAATTCAGCCGCAGATTGTTCGGTTGAGAATGCCAGCGGGGTGTTAGCCCGCTTTGGATTTTTCGAGTTCTTCGGTGAGGGCGGGGATAATCTCGAAGATATCGCCGACGATGCCGTAGTCGGCCACTTCGAAGATGGGAGCGTTGGCGTCCTTGTTGATGGCCACAATCGTGCGCGCGCCCTTCATCCCGACCACGTGCTGGATTGCGCCGCTGATGCCCAGCGCCAGGTAGAGCTTTGGCGCAACAGTCTGGCCGGAGCTGCCGATCTGGCGCTCCATCGGCAACCAGCCTTCATCGCAAATCGGGCGCGACGCCGCCAGCTCCCCGCCCAGCAGCTTGGCAAGCTTTTCGGCGATGGGAATGTTTTCGGGAGCTTTGATGCCGCGGCCGATAGCCACGATGATGGGCGCCTGGGTCAAATCCACGGCCTGCTTGGCTTCGCGGAAGAGTTCGAGCGGCTTGGTGCGAATCTGCTCAGGCTTCAGTTCCACGCTCACCGCGCGCACCGGCGCTTTGCCGCCTGCGCGCGCGACCACCAGGTCGGCGCGGAAAGCGCCGGCCTGAAACGACGCGAACCAGGGCGGCGCGCCCTGAAACGAGACATCGGCGGCGGTTTTGCCCTGGAACATCTGCCGAACAAAGATCAGCCGGCCGTTTTCCCGGCGGTAGCCGATGCAGTCGCCGATCATCCCCTTGCCCAACGAGGCGGCTAGTTTCGGCACAAAGTCGCGCACCTGGTAGGTGTGCGGCAGGAGCACCAGGTCGGGTTTCGACTGTGCGATCACCTGGCCGAGCACAGTCGTGTAACCATCCGGGGTATAAGCCTCGAGCAGATCGTGCTCGACCAGCAGGACCTCGTCGAGCTTGGTTACTGCGAGTTCGTCGGCCAGTGCGGCAACTCCCTTACCAATGACCACGCCGGCGAGCTTGCCATCGGTCTCACTGGCGATCTGTTGCGCCGCGGCCAGCGTTTCAAAGCTGGTTTTATTCCATTTGCTTGCGCGCTGTTCCGTGATCAGGAGGATGTTCATCGCTCTTCCGTTGGAGTGTGGTTGTTTGCCGCGCTAAACCGCCGCCTAAATATAGCGGCGCTACAGCACGCGTGCGTCGAACTTGAGCTTCTCGACCAGCTTGGCGGCAGCTTCCTTTGGCGTACCGCTCAGCAATTCGGTTTTCTTGGTTTTTTGCGGCACGTAGATGCGCTCGAGGCGCTGCGTGGGTTCGCTCACAACGCCGAGCGACTCCCGTGGAACCGTAGTGATCTCCTTCTTTTTTGCCGCCATGATGCCCTTCAGCGTGGCGTAGCGCACTTTGTTGATGCCGGATTGGATGGTCAGCACCGCCGGCAGCGGCAACTCCACCCACTGGAACCAGCCGGCTTCGAGTTCGCGCTTGAGCTTCATCCGGCCGTCGGCGACTTCGATCTGCATGATGATGGTGGCGTGCGGCAGGCCGAGGAGTCCAGCCAACAGCACGCCGGTCTGGCCAAATCCGTGGTCGTCGCTCTGCAGGCCGGTCAAAATGAGGTCAAACTTTTGTTTCTGAACGGCGGCGGCGAGGGACCGCGCGGAGGCGAGCGGATCAAGCAAGAAGAACTTGTCGTCGGCCACGTGAATGCCGCGGTCAGCTCCCTTGGCGAGCGCCTCTTTGATCGTCTGCTTGACACGCTCCGGGCCCATTGAGAGCGCGACGACCTCGCCGCCGTGTTTCTCCTTGAGGCGCAGGGCTTCTTCCAGTGCGTAACTATCTGGCTCGTTCATCTCGAAGCCGATATCGGTTTCTCGGATCCACGCGCCACCCTCGAGGATCTGAAGCGGCGCGTCCTTCGCCGGTACCTGCTTGATGCAGACAGCGATGTTCAAGAAGCCCTCCCAGGGGCGCAGCTGGAAAAGGGGAAAAGTTCGGCGGAATCAACCCGAACGCGTGTGAGTTCGGGCTTCAACGCGTATTCCAGCGCTTGAACAGCAGCGCAGCGTTGGTGCCGCCGAACCCAAACGAATTTGACAGGGCGTATTCGACCTCGGCCTTGCGCGCGTGATTCGGCACGTAGTCGAGGTCGCAGGCCGGATCGGGGTTCTCATAGTTGATGGTTGGGGGCAGGACTTGGTCGCGCAGCGCCAGGATGCTGATGCCGGCCTCGAGGCCTCCAGCGCCGCCCAGCAGATGCCCGGTCATGGACTTGGTCGAGCTGACGGCTATCTTTTTTGCGTGCTCGCCGAAAACGCGCTTCATCGCCACGGTTTCAATGGCGTCGCCGATCGGCGTCGAGGTGCCGTGGGCGTTGATGTAGCCCACCACCTCGGGTGGCACCTTGGCGTCCTTGAGCGTGGCCATCATCACTCGGTACGCGCCGGCGCCCTCCTCGGCCGGCTGCGTGATGTGGTACGCATCGCCGGACATCCCGTAACCGACGATCTCGGCAAGAATGTTCGCGCCGCGGCGCTGGGCATGCTCGAGCGCCTCCAGGATCAGGATGCCGGCACCCTCGCCGACCACGAAGCCGTCGCGCTGGGCGTCAAACGGGCGGCTGGCCCGTGCCGGCTCGTCGTTGCGCCTGGAAAGCGCCTTCATCGCGGCGAAGCCGCCGATACCCATGGGCGTGATGGAGGCTTCGGCGCCGCCGCAAATCATCACCTCGGCATCACAGCGCTGGATAATTTTGAACGAGTCGCCGACGGCATGGGCCGAGGCCGAGCACGCCGTCGCGGTGGCCGAATTCGGCCCGCGCGCCCCATAGCGGATCGAGATGTGGCCAGAGGCCAGGTTGACGATTGTGGCGGGAATGAAGAACGGCGAGATCTTGCCGGGGCCGCCTTGCAGCAGCTTCGAGTGCTCGCGCTCGATAACATCGAATCCTCCGATGCCAGAGGCCACGTATACGCCAGTGGCATCCGCGATTTCCGGGGTGACTTCGAGGCCGGCCATCTTCACCGCAAAGTCAGCCGCCGCCAGGGCGACTTGGATGAACCGGCCGACCTTCTTCAGCTCTTTTTTCTCAATCCAGTTCAGCGGATCGAAGTTCTTCACCTCGCCGGCGATGCGGCAGTCGAAAGCGGTGGCATCAAACTGGGTAATCGGGCCGATGCCGGACTGGCCGGCCTGAAGAGCGTTCCAGGTTTCTTCAGTGCCGATCCCGCAGGCGCAAACCAGACCCACACCCGTTACCACGACCCGGCGATTCAACGTTGGTATTCTCCTGTCTGGATCCCAGCGGCCGGCGGTTTACTTCTTCGCTTGGGCGTGTTTCTCGATGTACGCGATGGCGTCTTTGACCGTGGCAATCTTCTCGGCGTCTTCATCGGGAATCTCGATGCCGAAAGCCTCTTCGAAAGCCATCACCAGTTCGACCGTGTCAAGCGAGTCGGCGCCCAAATCGTCCACAAACGAAGCGGTGGGCGTCACCTCGCCCTCGTCGACCCCCAGTTGCTCCACGATGATCTGCTTGACGCGTTCTTCGACGCTGGCCATTCTCTCTCCTCCGGTCTAGCGTTTCGCGAGTCTGCTTCCGGCTACTACGGTGCCGTTCGTGCCCGGGATAACCCGCCCATTCTATGCGCGGCCTCCAACAAGGTCAACCGCAGTGGCTTCGCGATGTGCATTTTGTAAGGCGGCACTCGTTCCGCGCGGTACACCGCAGGTGCCCCGGCCGGAGGCCGGCAGTGTCTGACCGGCAGCGAGCCGCGCCCCTACGCCATGTATATCCCGCCGTTGACGTCGAGCACGTGGCCGGTGATGTAGCCAGCTTCCTCGCTGGCGAGAAACACAATGGCCGCGGCGACCTCGGCGTCGGTACCCATGCGCCCCAGCGGAATCCGCGCCACCGTTTCGTCCTTCACCTTTTGCGGCAGCGGCTCGGTCATCGGGGTGGCGATAAAGCCGGGCGCGACGGCATTCACGGTGATGTTCCGGGAGGCCACCTCGACAGCGATGGCTTTGGTGAGGCCGATTAAGCCTGCCTTGGCTGCCACGTAGTTTGCCTGGCCAGCGTTGCCGGTCCGGGCGACCACGGAGGTGACATTGATGATCCGCCCGTAGCGCTGCCGCAGCATCGCGCCCAGCGCTTGCTGCATGCATAGATGGGCTCCAGTCAGGTTGGTGCGCAGCACAGCCTCCCAGTCGTCGGGCTTCATCCGCACAGCGAGGCCATCGCGGGTGATGGCAGCGTTGTTCACCAGGATGTCGAGCTTGCCGAAGCGCTCGAGCGTCTGCTTGAAGCCGGCCTTCACCCGCTCGGCGTCGGCCACGTCCATGGACACAGCCAAGGCTTCGCCACCCGCCGCGGCGATCTTCGCGACTACGGCGGCCAATTTCTCGACGTTGCGCGCCGCCGCGGCCACCTTGGCCCCGGCGCTGGCCAAGGCAAGCGAGGTCGCGCGGCCGATGCCCTGCGAGGCCCCGGTCACCAGTGCCACTCGGTCCTGCAAGCTGAACATGGCGTGCTTTGGGGCGCTCCTCGGGGCTGGCTACGTCTCGGCGACTTCCGCTTGCGCCTGGGCGAGCTTGTCCAGGGTGCTCAGCAGGCTTTTTTCATCTTCGACGTTGAAGCAGTGCACCGACCGCTCAATCTGCCGCAGCAGGCCGCTGAGCACGCGCGCAGGGCCGACCTCGACAAAAATGCTGACGCCCTCCTCGATCAACGCGTGCATGGATTCTTCCCAGCGAACCGGCAGGGATACCTGGCGGANCAGGGCCTCGCGCGCTTCCTCGCCGCTNGAAATCAACTCGGCATCCACGTTGGTCACCAGCGGCACGCGCAGCGGCGCGAACGCNNTCCGCCGCAGGTCGCTCGCCAGCTTCTCCTGGGCCGGCATCATCAGCTCGCAATGAAANGGTGCGGAGACGGCCAGCACGACGGCGCGCTTGGCGCCGCTCGCCGAAGCCAGCTCGACCGCGCGCTTCACGGCCCCGGCGTGACCCGAGATCACTGTCTGGTCGGGCGAGTTCAGGTTAGCCGGACCCACCACTTGGCCGTTCGCGGCTTTTTTGCAGATCTGGGCGACCTGCGCCGGGGCCAGCCCCATAATCGCAGCCATTGCGCCTTCGCCCGCTGGCACGGCCTGCTGCATGTACTCGCCGCGGAGGCGCACCAGCTTCACGGCATCGGCGAACGCCAGGCTGCCGGCGGCCACCAGCGCCGAGTATTCACCCAGGCTGTGCCCGGCCACGTAGTGCGGGGCAATGCCCTTTTCCTCCAGGATGCGATAGATGGCCACGGAAACCGTCAGCATGGCGGGCTGGGTGTTTTCGGTCAGCTTCAGCGCGTCTTCTGAACCTTCAAAACACAACTGCGAGATCGAAAGCCCCAGCGCCTGGTCAGCCTCCGTGAAGACAGCACGGGCGGCGGGGAATTTCTCCGCGAGTTCCTTGCCCATCCCGGGGTATTGCGACGCCTGCCCGGGAAACAGAAATGCCACTTTGCCCATAGGACGATCCAAACTCGTGAACTTTTCCCGGCCGGGGCTCAGGGCCGCGCAGCAGCGGCCACGGCGGAGAGTTCTTGCTCGATCTTCTCGTTCGTCTTCGCGCGAGCCAGCCCGGCAGCCACACGAATGGCGTTCTTCATCGCGTTGGCGTTCGAGCTGCCGTGCGAAATCACGGCGACGCCACGCACGCCCAGCAGCGGCGCGCCGCCATACTCGGAGTAGTCGATTTTCTTCTTGAAGTCCCGAAAAGCGCGGCGCGAGAGCAGCGAGCCCACCTGGGCACTCAACGTGCTTTGCAGGGCGTTTTTCAACATGGTGATGATGAGCTGCGCGACGCCTTCGCTGATCTTCAGCGCCACGTTGCCGATAAAGCCATCGCAAACAATCACGTCCACGTTGCCCGCAAAAACGTCGCGCCCTTCGACGTTGCCCACAAAGTTGATCGGGAGTTGCTTCAGGCGATTGTAGGCCTCGCGGGTCAGCTCGTTGCCCTTCATCTCCTCTTCGCCGATCGAGAGCAGCGCCACCTTGGGCCGGCGCGTGCCGAAGATCGCGCGATAATAGATCTCGCCCATGATGGCGAACTGCTCGAGATGCGCCACCTTGGAATCGACGTTTGCCCCGACGTCCAGCAGCACCGAAACCCCGCCCCGCGCCGTGGGAAACCGTGCCGCCAGCGCCACACGGTCCACCGATGGCAGCGTTCCCAGCCCGAAGCGCGCCACAGCCATTACCGCGCCGGTATTGCCCGCGCTAACCAAGCCGTCGGCCTGCCCGTTNCGCACCAGTTTGGCGGCCACGTGTACGGAGCTATCCTTCTTCTTGCGGAAGGCCTGCGTAGGCGAATCCTCCATGGTGATCACTTCGCTNGCTGGTACCACTTCGATGTCCAGGCCCCGGTGCGAGTGTTTGGCCAATTCGTGCTTTACCGCGGCCGTCTGGCCCACCAGAAGCACGCGCACGCCCAGCTCACGCGCCGCCAGCACCGCCCCTTCCACCTCAGGCCGCGGGGCATGGTCGCCTCCCATGGCGTCAACGGCGATGGTGGTCATCTGTGCTCCGACCGGGGGAAACAGGCAGCCGCCAGAAGAGTCCGGCCGCTTCAGGCCGACGTATCGATCACTTCGCGCCCTTTGTAGTAGCCACAGTGGGGGCAGGCCTGGTGGGGCTGCTTCATTTCATGACAGTTCGGACATTCGGCGAGCGATGGCGCGGTCAAGTGGTCATGCGCGCGCCGCTTATTCTTGCGAGCCTTGGAATGACGCCGCTTTGGGTTTGGCATACAAACTCCTCAAAAGATCCCCGGGATGTTTGGGGGCATTCTATGGGTTTTACATAGGGATTTCTATTGCTTTTTGAACCAGTCCTGCTTGAGGCGCGCCAGGGGTGCCATTCGCGGGTCGGCTCCATGCGTCTCGCAGCGGCACTCTTCGCTATTGAGGTTGGTGCCACAGTGCGGGCACAGGCCGCGGCAATCGCTCCTGCAAATCACCTTCATCGGCAGCGAAAGGATCACTTGCTCGGCCAGCACATCGGCCAGGAATAACCCCTCGCCTTCAAAAAAGCCGATTTCGGTGTCGTCCCGGCGCAGGTGAACCTCTTCTTCCTTGGCGATGGTGGACATGGGCCGGTAGTAGAGGTCGAAGTCCCGGCTCACTTCCTCGACCACGGTGTCAAGACAACGAGCGCAAGTTAGCTCCAGCCGCGTGTGNAGCGAACCCGAAATGCGAATCTGCCCNTCNACCAGTTCGGCNGTGGCGCGCACCTCGAGTGGCTCAACTTGCTGAAACTCGTCGGTATGGAAATCCACAGTTCCGGGGGCATAATTCTTTCGGATGCGGATCTTGCGAACAGCTAACTCTTTTACGTCCAAGAACATGGCGTTTTCTCCCGGTGCGCTGCGGGAAAGGCCATTATACGGTCCTTCAACCCGTTGTCAAGAAAACCGAAATAGCCTCGCTGCCACGCCGCGAATCTGGCACTCAGGGCTCCTGGTGTAGGAGTCAACGTCGGGCGCAGCAACCATATTGAAACCTTCCCCTTGTTTGGCGCGTACCAACACGACTAGACTGCGCAGTCCTACTTTTCCTCAAGGAGAGGTGCGTATGTCGTCTTCCCTCAATTGCATTGATGTGAAGGCGTCTCGACGGGAGTTTTTGAAAGCCTCTGGCCTGGCGCTGGGCGCGGCCGCGGTGCCGGCGTGGGTGCTGGAGTTGGAAGCGGCTGAAGCCGAGGCGGTGGACAAGGGTAAGCTGGCCGATGCCGCGCTCTCCGCCGCGAGAACTCTTCGGGCCAGTTACGCCGACATCCGGATCAACCGCTACCGCAACGAGAACATCTTCACGCGTGAGAAGCAGGTACAGCAGGTGTCGCGCACGCAGAGTTTCGGCTGCGGGGTGCGTGTCCTCTTGAGGGGCACCTGGGGCTTTGCTTCCAGCCGCAAGGTCACCGCCGAGGAAGTCCGCCGCATCACGCTGCAGGCGATCGAGATCGCGCAAGCCAATGCTGCCTATCAGCGCAAGCCGTTCACACTGGCGCCGGTCACGAAGGTGGCGACGAGCTGGAGGAGCAACTTCGAGAAAGACCCGTTCGACATCCCGCTCGAGGATAAAATTGGCTTCCTGCTGAAGCTGAACGAAGCGGCACTGAAGGTCAAAGGCGTCAATTTCATCAACTCTTCGCTGGCCTTCGTGAACGAACAGAAATTCTTCGCCTCCAGCGAAGGCTCGCGAATCGAGCAGTACATCATTCGCAGCTTCCCAAACTTCAACGTCACCGCTGTAGATTCCGCCAAGGGAGATTTCCAGAGCCGCCGCTCGCTGGGCGGGCCGCAGGGCATGGGTTACGAGTACGCGGAGAAATATCCCTGGCTGGCTGAGGCTGAGCAGGCTGGCAACGAGGCGGTCGAGAAATTGAAGGCCAAGCCGGTCGAGCCGGGGAAGTATGACCTGGTGCTGCATCCCACGCACCTCTGGCTGACCATTCACGAGAGCACAGGCCACTCCACCGAACTCGATCGGGCGCTGGGCTGGGAAGCCGACTACGCCGGCACAAGTTTCCTCACGCCTGATAAGACGGGTAAATTTCAGTTTGGCTCGAAGATAGTCAACATGGTTGCCGACCGCACGCAGAAAGCAGGCTTGGCGACCGTGGGCTACGACGACGATGGCGTGCCCGCCCAGCGCTGGCACCTGGTCAGGGANGGCGTTTTCGTGGACTGGCAGACGACGCGCGAGCTGGCGCCGCTGGTGGGGCGGAAGACTTCCTACGGCTGCTGCCACGCGGACAGTTGGGGCAGCGTGCCCTTCCCGCGCATGCCCAACGTCTCGCTCGAACCCTCGAAAGAAAAAATCACTCTTGACGACCTTCTCGCCGGCGTAAAGAACGGCATCCTGATCTACGGCGACGGCAGCTATTCGATCGACCAGCAGCGGTACAACTTCCAGTTCGGCGGGCAGACTTTCTGGGAAATCAAGAACGGCAAAAAAGGAGCGATGCTGCGCGATGTCGCCTATCAGTCGCGCACGCCCGACTTCTGGGGCGCATGCGACGCCATAGGCGGTGAGGCCACCTACGAGCTCAATGGCAGCTTTTTCGACGGCAAGGGCGAGCCTGGGCAATCGAATGCCGTCAGCCACGGCTGCCCGGCGGCCCGCTTCCGGCAAATCACCGTACTGAACACCGCTCCGGCTGCGGGACGGTCCTAGGAGACGCCAATGCTGCTCAGCGAACAGGAAGCCAAAGCGATTTGCCAGAAGCTGCTGGACTACGTGAAGGCCGACGACGCCACAGTCAGCGTCGAGAGCGAAGACTATCAACACGTCCGCTTTGCTGCCAATAATTTCACGACTAGCGGCCGCCGGGAAAACGTCGAGGCCAGCGTGACCCTGTGGCTCAAAGACAAGAAAGGCGCAGCCCAGACCAATGAAATGGACGACGCTTCGCTGGAAGCCGCGGTGCGGCAGGCGGAACAGCTGGCGCGCCTCTCGCCGGTGGACCGCGAGTACCTGCCCACACTCGGCCCGCAACAGTACAAACCCACGCAGGGCTACATCGAATCTACGGCCAACATTTCAGCGACCGAACGCGCTAAAGCCATCGACGCCGTGATCGCTGCCTGCGAGAAAGAGAATGTCACCGGGGCCGGCTTCCACCAGGCCCATGGCGTCGGCGCCGCGCACGCCAGCAAGAACGGCAACTTCTCCTATGGGCGCGCAAGCCTGGTTAGCCTCTCGCTGACCGCTCGCACTCAGCAAGGTGATGGCTCGGGCTACTTCCTGCGCAACCACTTCGATGTCGCCAAGCTCGACACCGCGCGCATCGCTCGCGAAGCCATCGGGAAGGCCCTGCGCTCGCGCGAGGCGCGCACGCTCGATGCCGGCACCTATACCGTGGTGCTCGAGCCGCAGGCGGTGGCTGACTTGCTCGGCTTTATCGGCTTTGTTTTCGACGCCCGCCTTGCCGACGAGGGTCGCAGCCCCTTCTCCGCCCCTGGCGGCAAAACGAAGATCGGCGAGAAAATCGTCGACGAGCGCCTCAGTGTCTATAGCGACCCCTGGCATCCTGAGCTACCCGGCTCTCAGGCCGCCCAAGGCGGGATTCCCGCGCAGAAGCTCTATCTGGTGCGCAATGGCGTGCTCGAGACGCTAGTGTACTCGCGCTTCTGGGCCAAGCAGAAGCAAAAGGAGCCCACGCCCGGGCCCGTCAACATCGTCCTGGAAGGCTCGCAGCCGCCGGCGAGCGTGGAGGAGATGGTGCGCTCGACCGAGCGTGGCCTGCTGGTCAGCCATTTCTGGTACCTGCGGCCAGTGGACATCCGCACAATGGCGATCACCGGATTGACGCGCGACGGCGTCTGGTACGTCGAGAAGGGAAAAATTCAGTACCCGGTGCGCAATTTCCGGTTTAACCAGAGCCTGCTCGAAATGCTGGCTGGGGGCAATGTCGAACTGATCGGCGCGCCCGAGCGCGTTAGCGCTTCGGAATCACAAGGGTCCGCCTCAGCGCTGCTGCCCGCGCTCAAGGTGAAGCAGTTCCACTTTACCTCTCAATCCGAGGCCGTCTAGTTTCCCGAGTCTGGCCCTTGCACCAAGCGTGGTTGTGTACCGCTGGCGTCTCGNCGGCTCTTTTTCTGCCCTGACACANTGGCGCAGCACGACGGCTGACTACCGGTGCCCGGCNGGGGCGCCCAGCAGCTCGCGGTGCTGGCGCAACAGGAAGTGATCGGTCATGCCGGCAATNTAGTCGCACACGACGCGNTGGCGCGGCTCGCGCTGTGCCTGCTCGAAGTAGTATTTNGGCATGGCCTCCGGGTGTTCCAGGTAATAGCGGAAGAGGTTTTCCAAGGCATCCACNGAGCGCTCGCGCTCCTCGACGAGCGTCGGGCTGTCGTAGAGCCGGGCGTAGAGAAACTTCTTCAGCTCCGCATTCTGCCGCGCACCCGNCGGACTGAAGCCGGCGAGGCGCATGGGCGCGCGCCGCACGTCCTCTACACTCGCCACGCCGCTCGCGAGGATTTGCTCGCGCGTGTTTTCGATCAGATCCGTGGCGAGACGATCGAGCACGAGTTTGAGCGCCTCGTTGAACTTGAGCTTTGTGCGGTCCCGCCCGGGGGCGGGATAGTGCCGATCCACTTGCGCAAAGGTTTCGGCGAATACCGGCACGCCCTCGAGGATCGTCTGCAGGTCGAGCAGCCGCGCCTCATAACCGTCGTCGAGGTCGGCGGTGTTGTACGCGATCTCGTCTACGCAGTCGATCAATTGGGCCTCGAGGGGCGGCCGCTGGTCCAGCAGGTACTCCGCGAGCTCCGGAAATTCAGCGGGTCGGTAATCGCGGGAATGCTTGATGATGCCTTCGCGCACCTCGAAAGTTAAGTTGAGGCCTGGGAAGTCGAGGTAGCGCTGCTCGAACTGCTCGACGATGCGCAGGGCGTGGAGGTTGTGGTCGAAGAGGTCACCGTGCCGGCGCATCAGATCGTCCAGGCGGTGCTCGCCGGCGTGTCCAAAGGGCGGGTGGCCGATGTCGTGCACCAGGGCCAGGGCCTCGGCAAGATCCGTCTGGAGGCCCAGCGCGCCCGCGACAGTGCGGGCAATCTGCGCGACCTCGAGCGTATGCGTCAGGCGATTCCGGAAGTGGTCGGAGTAGCGTGTGGTGAAAACCTGCGTCTTCGCTTCCAGGCGCCGGAAGGCGCGCGAGTGAATCACCCGGTCACGGTCGCGCGCGTAGTCGTTGCGGTAGGGGTGGGGCGGCTCGAAATAGCGGCGGCCGCGCGAATGGCTCACGTCCATCGCGTAGGGGGCTAGCGCCATCGCCGTCATCCTATCGCAGCCTGCGCCAAGCAGAGAAAAAAACGCGAGGGGCTAGCTCTTCGGACCGAAGGTCTCCAGGCGTTTTTCGGCTTCTTCGGCGACCGGGGAATCAGGAAAATCTTGCCTGATCTGGTTGTACACCTTGGTCGCTTCTTGCGGATTGCTCTTGCGCAACTGATCGCCGAGCGCGAGCAGGGCCATCGGCTTGGGCACGAAGACGGTGGGTTTTTCGGCGAGCTGCCGGAAGAGTTTCGCGGCGTCCTCGCCTTTGCCGGTCTTGTCGTACACCACGGCCAGTTGGTAGCGCGCGAGCGCAACAAATTCCTCGTCGCCACTGCCCTCGAACTCTTTCAGCAACTTCTGGGCTTCGCCGAAGCGGCCGAGTTGGATCTCGCTCAGCGCCGCATAGTAGCGGGCCACCTGCCCGGGGCGCGTCCGCCAATACTTGCCGGCGATCTCGTAGAATTTCTTCGACGCGTCTTCATACTTGTTCTTCTCTTCGACGTAGGTGACTTCGCCCGGCTCGCCCGGCTCGCCCGGCGCGCGGATGCGCGCCTGGAAAATCTTCATTGCCTCTTCGAGCGCTGCCGAAGCCTTCCCCGTCTGCCGCTCGGCGTAGAACCGCCAGCCGAGGATGGCCAGGGCCACGACCAGCGCCGCGCCCAGAACGAGCCCTGCCATCTTCTGGTGAGAGAAGACCGCTTCGGCGCCGTGCGCCAAAGTTTCTCGGATTTCGTCTTTCTTTAATTCCTTGCGCGAGATGTGCTGCGACAAGCTCTCCTCCGCCATCTATCAAACGAACCATCGTATCACAAAGCGCGCCTGCCCATTCTCTGGCGATGGCAGGAAGTGGCGAAAACAGGAAGGCCCCGCCCTCCGCGCCGGCGTCGTGCGCGCAAGCTCCGCAGCCGGCGGAGAGGACAGGGCCTCGAGATCTTGATGCCTTAGACGCGGGTGACGTTCTCAGCCTGATAGCCCTTGGGTCCCTGACGGACTTCGAACTCGACCGTCTGGCCTTCGGTCAAGGTNTTGTAACCGTCCATCTGGATGGCCGAGAAGTGAACGAACACATCCTCGCCCGACTGGCGCTGGATGAAACCGTACCCCTTGGANGCGTTGAACCACTTCACCACACCTTGTTCTCTACTCAACTTCGTAACTCCTGTTTCTAAAAATATCGCTATTTGCCGGGTGTAACGCCAGTCGGTGCCACAAAAAACCCGCCGCGACGAGCCCCGTACACCTACGGTATTACGTGACCCACAAACGCGGCGGTATGCTGGCACAAAAGTGCAATGGTGTCCAGAGTGTCGTGGTGTTGCAACCGTGGCTGGCTTCGAGGGACCTAACTGAACCTTTCGAGGCGTGACTAACGTAAGATGGCGCTGCAATACAGGTCGTGCGAAGCGCCGGGGCTACTGAAAGCTGCGCACGGCA
>JGI25382J43887_10000298_pt1 | contig 15336 bp, 14 predicted proteins | sample GraSoi013_1_40cm_3_FD_43887 | JGI IMG/M metagenome (IMG submission 43887) | reverse complement strand
ATACCGCGCGGATCAGCTCGTCGCTGATGACCTCATGCGGAGTCCCGTCGCGGACGATGCGCCCGTCCGCCACGACGACCACGCGCGAGGCGAGCGCCGAAGCGAGATTCAGGTCATGGAGCACGGCTGCGACGACTAGGCCCCGCTCGGCGGCGAGCGCGCGCACCAGCTCGAGCGTCGCCACCTGATGCGCCGGGTCGAGGTGGACGGTCGGCTCGTCGAGCAGGAGGACATCGGCGTCCTGGGCGAGCGCCATCGCGAGCACCGCGCGCTGGCGCTCACCGCCCGAGAGCGCGTCGATCCGTCGCGGGGCCAGCTCATCCAGCTCGAGATCGCGCAGCGCCCGCTCTACCGCAGCCACGTCGACCGGACCGGCACGGCCGAAGAGGCCGAGCCGTGCGGTCCGGCCCAGCGCGACGACCTCGCGGACCGTGAACGGGAACAGGGTCTCGAATACTTGAGGAACGACCGCGATGCGCTGCGCGATCCCTGCCCGCGAGAGCGAAACAAGCTCGATGCCATCGAGCCGCACGACACCCGACCTCGGCCGCAGGAGGCCGGCGAGGACCCGTAAGAGGGTGGACTTGCCGGCGCCGTTGGGACCGACGATGGCGACGAGCTCTCCGCCACGGAGCGCCAGATCGCAACCTCGGAGTACGGTGCGATCGCCGTACCCCGCGACGATCGCCAGAGCTTCGAGGACGCTCAAATGAGCATCCGCCGCCGCTCTCGCACGAGGAGCAGGAGGAAGAACGGCCCGCCGATCGCCCCCGTGATCACGCCGACAGGGAGCTCCGTCGGCGCGAGGATGGTCCGCGCGCCGGCATCGGCGAGCACCAGGGTGGCCGCGCCGGCCAGGAAGCTCGCGGGCACGAGGCGCCTGTGCAGCGCTCCGACGATCGGGCGCAACGCGTGCGGGACGACGAGACCGACGAAGCCGATCACGCCGCCGAGCGCGACGGCCGCCGCGGTCAGCAGTGCGGCGGTCGCGAGCACGGCGCGCGCCGTGCGACCAACGTCGACGCCGAGGGTCGCCGCGGTCTCCTCGCCGAAAGCGAACGCATCGAGGCGAGGTGCGATCGCCAGCGCCGCCAGCGCGGCGATCACGACGATCGCGGCAGCGACGAGCAGCTCGACATGGTCGAGAACGGAGACGCCGCCGAAGAGCCATCCGAGGACCGCGCGCAGTCGCGGCACGAGCCGGTCGCTCGCGACGATCAGGAAGGTGAGAACCGCTCCCGCGAATGAGGTGAGGATCACGCCTCCGAGCAGGACCGTCAGGACCGTGGTGCGCCCGCCGAGCGCCGCGAGACGCCAGGTCGCGGCGACCGCGACGAGCGCACCGGCGAAGGCCGCCAGCGGCAAGACCGCGGGCATCGTCGTCGCGCCGAGCGCGATCGCGACGACCGCCCCGAGCGATGCGCCGGCCGACGTGCCCGTCACATACGGATCGGCGAGGGGATTGCGAAGGAGACCCTGCAGCAGCGTGCCCGCGACGGCCAGGGCGCCGCCGACGATCGCCGCGCCGGCGACGCGCGGCAGGCGAAGGTCGCGGACGATCGCGAGCGTGGTCGCGTCGCCTCCGCCGCCGATCGCGCCGAGCACGTCACCCGGAGCGATCTGCACCGCGCCGACGAGCGCGCCGACGACCATGCTGGCGACGAGCGCGGCGAGGAGCCCCCCGAAGACAAGAGCGGTCCTCAGATCGTTCCCTTCAGCGTGACCGGCAGTCCAGCGACCAGAAGAACGACAAGATCCGCGTTCGCAGCGACCTGCTGGTGCAGCACACCGATCTCGTCACGGAAGCGGCGGCCCAGCTCGGTCAGCGGGACGATGCCCAAGCCGACCTCATCGCTCACGATCACGCTCGGCGTGGCGCGCGCCGCGAGCTCGGCCGACGCCGCCTGCCACGCGGCGTTCACATCGACGCCGCGCTCGAGACACCAGGCGACCCACAGGGTCAGTGAGTCGACGAGCACCACGTCGCTCGCATCGGCGTCGGCGATGGCGCGCGCGAGGTCGGCCTCTGCCTCGATCGTCCGCCACGCCGGTGGGCGTACACGGCGGTGATCGGCGATCCGGGCATCGAGCTCCGGGTCGCCGGGCCGAGCCGTCGCGACGAACGTGACCCGGTCCCCGCCCAGTGCGGCCGCGCGCGCGAGCGCGAAGCGCGACTTGCCGCTGCGCGTGCCGCCGAGCACGAACGCCAGCTCACCCACGGTGCTGCAATCCGGCAACTCGCAGCAGGCGCTGCGTGTCGACCGCGGCGCGAAACCAGTCGGCGAGGACTGCGTACCGGTCCTCGACGATGGTGCGTGGCGTGAACGCGATGCCGCGGCGTGCCGCGAGCGGCATGAGGATGGCGTCGCGGACCGCGGCGTTGGCGAAGAGGCCGTGCAGGTACGTGCCGATGACTCGCCCGTCCGCGCTGACCGCCCCTTCGCGGACACGCCGAGCGCCCCCGTCACGCACGAGCTCGGCAAAGTGGGTCGCGCCGTCGCGAGTCGTCGCACCCACATGGAGCTCATACCCGGTGAACGCGGCGCCGGCGAGCCGCTCGAACATTCCGCCGTGCGCGATGCGGCCGCGAACGATGACGGTCCGCTTTGCGGCGGTGAACACGGTGCGCGCCGGAAGAAGCCCGAGGCCGCGCACGCGCGTCGCGGGGCCTTCGACGCCATCCGGATCGGCGAGCCCGCGTCCCAGCATCTGGAAACCACCGCAGATCCCGACCAGCGGGACGCCCGCGTCCACGAGAGCGATCACGCGAGCGGCGATGCCCGTGGCGCGCAGCCATTCGAGGTCAGCGACCGTCGCCTTGCTCCCGGGGAGGATCACGAGATCGGGGACGCCAAGCTCATGAGAGCGCCTGACGAAGCGCACGCGAGCGCCGGCGCTGGCGAGTGCACTGAAGTCGTCGAAGTTGCTGATCCGCGGATACCGCACCACCGCCACATCGAGCGGGCCGTCGCGCGAAGGGAGATCGAGGGAAAGCGAATCCTCGGAGGGCACCGGCATCTCATCGAGATACGGCAGCACGCCGAGAACCGGAGTGCCAGACACCCGGCGCAGATAGCGGACTCCGGATGCGAAGAGCGCCGGGTCGCCGCGGAATTTGTTCACGATGACGCCTCGCACCAGGGCGCGCTCGCGCGGGCGGAGCAGACCGAGCGTGCCCAGCACCTGAGCGAAGACGCCACCCGGCTCGATGTCGGCGACGAGCAACACCGCGGCGTCGGACACGAGGGCAACGCGCATATTTGCGATCTCGGTACGTCGGAGATTCACCTCGGCAGGGCTTCCCGCGCCTTCGATGACCACGACATCGAACTCACGGCGCAGCTCCGTCAGCGCCTTGGTCACGACGGGCCAGAGCGCGCTCCGTCGCGTCCAGTACTCGCGCGCCGCGAGGCTCCCGCGGGCCCGGCCGAGGACGACGAGCTGGCTGCGGGATTCGCCTTCCGGCTTGAGGAGGATCGGGTTCATCGTCGCGCGCGGCTCGATCCCCGCCGCTTCAGCCTGTGCCGCCTGCGCGCGCCCGATCTCTTCGCCTGCGGACGTGACAGCGGCGTTGAGCGACATGTTCTGCGCCTTGAACGGAGCGACGCGGAAGCCGGCATCGCGAAGGACGCGACAGAGCGCGGTCGCGACGACGCTCTTGCCGACCCCGGATGCCGTCCCTTGCACCATGACGCAGCGCGCGAGCGGCCTCACCAGCGCACCTCGAGACGCGCGTCGCGCAGGGCGTGGACGAGCCGATCTTGGTCGTCGGGCGGGCGTACGGCGACGCGCACGTGGCCAGGAAGGCCAAAGCTGGCGCACCAGCGCACGGCGATCCGTCGGCACGCGAGCGCGTGCACGAGCCGCTCCGCGCATGGGCCTACTTCGACGAGAAGGAAGTTTGCAACGCTCGGTCGCGGCGCGAGCCCCAGGTCGCGCAGCGACACCGCGAGCCGGCGCCGCCACGTCGCAAGGGTCGCGCGTCCCTCGGCCGGAAGGGACCACGACGCGGTGGCCGCCGCCGCGCACGCCTGTGCGGAGAGTGGCCATGGATCGCGTACTTCGCGGAGCGCGTCAAGGAGAACAGGCGCGGCGACGACGTAGCCAACGCGGAGGCCTGGCGCGGCGAGCCGCTTCGTGAGGGAACGGACCACTAGGACCCGACCGCTGCGAACGATCTCCGCGACCGGCAGCGTCTCGCCCGAGAACGGCGCGAATGACTGGTCGAGCACGATGATGGTCGGCGCCGGCGGCGCGTCCACGATCGTTCGCAGCCGCGAGCGCGCGAGCCGCACGCCGGTCGGGTTGTTCGGATCGCACACGAACGCGAGCCGGAACCTCCCCGAAGCGAGCTGCGTGACGAAGGCCGCGACCCGAGGCACGAGGCGCGCGCTCTTGGGACGCACTTCCACCACCTCCGCGCCCTGCAACGAGGCGAGGCGTGCGTACTCGCCGTACGTCGGTCCGAGCACGAGCGCTTCTTGGCCCGGCTCGAGCAGGGCCTGCGCCGCGAGCCGGAGCGCCTCGGTGGCGCCAGCGGTCAGCATCACCCACGACCGAGGAACTCCCGCGTCGGAGGCCAGACGTCTTTCCGCGGGGCGCGGGTCCAGCTCACCGTAGGTGTCGTAACGCGACGCCACCACCGCGGCGCGCACGTCGGGTGACACACCGAAAGGATCGAGATTCGCGCTGAAGTCAAGCCAACCCCGGGGCGCGCCGCCGTGCGCCACATCGCGCGCCGACTCAGCCATCGCGGCCGTCCAGCCCGAGCCCGACGAGAGTCGTCACGAACGCCGCGCCGTACAAGAGCAGACGAGCCCGACCGACGTCCTCAACGGTCGGGAGATCCCCCGAGCCAAAGCGATAGTGGCCAGACTTCTCGAGACGTACGGCAAGTGCGGCGGCGGCGGTGGCCATCGGCCATCCAGCGTTCGGGCTCGCGGTGCGCGCGTGCTCTCGGGCGCCACCGGTCAGTGCCGCGGTGGATCGCGCGCGCACGAGCGGCGCCGCCGACGCGAGCGCAATCGCGGAGAGCCGCGCGGGGACATAGTTCAGCAGGTCGTCGAGACGGGCCGCGACTTTTCCGAGGAACTCGTACCGACCCCTGTAGCCGACCATCGCGTCGGCGGTGTTGACGACGCGGTACGCGAGCGCCGCCGGCAACCCGCCGAGCCGGTACCAAAAGAGCGGCGCGACGTACGAGTCACACAGGTTCTCGGCCACCGACTCGATCGCCGCGGACGCGACAAGCTGCTCATCTAAGTCGGCCGTCTGACGCGAGACGAGCGACCGCAGCTCGTTACGCGCCTGATCAACATCGTGGTCGCGCAGCGCGCGCTCCACACGCAACGCGGCGCGGTCCAAGTCGCGCAACGCGAACGTCGTCTTGAGGAGCCAGACCGCGAAACACGCGCGCAACAGGCTCGGCCGCGGCCGAGCCGCCGTCGCGCCGGCGAGCGCCGCGCCTGCCGCCGGGAGCGCGACGAGGAGGGCGCCGTGCATCAGCGCGGCCCGAGGCGATGAAGGCGCGACGCGTTCCAGCGCCGCGATCACGCGACCCACCAGCACGACGGGATGGGCCCAGAGCGGCGGCTCACCCCACATCAGGTCGAGGGCCAGGGCCGCCAGCCATCGCCACATACTCAGAACGCGGGCGCCGACAGCGCCGCGAGCTCGCAGGCGAAAACCAGCTCTCCGATCGCCCCGTAGACGTCGCCGGTGAGTCCACCCACGCGAGCTCGCGACAGCGCGCCCACGGCGACCGCCACCACAAGCGCAACGAGAACGACGGCCGCGACCGCCGCGGCCGGCGCGAGCGCGCCGACGATCAGGCCCATGGTCGCGCTCGCGAAGACGATGTCGATTGCCGCGACCTGCCGCGCGAAGGCGGCGCCGAGCCCTTCGACCCGCGCCGCTGGGACCGACCATACGGCCAGCGACATCGCCCAGCGCGACGACATCACAGCGACGACGAGCGCGACCGCGCGCTCGGCGGGCGGGATGCTCGAGAGCGCTGAGAATTCCAGGAGCAACACCAAGCCCACGGCGACGACGCCGAACGCCCCGGTCCGGCTGTCGCGCATCGCAGCGAGCCGCCTCTCGCGGTCACCGCCGGCGAAGAGACCGTCGGTCGCATCGGCGAGACCGTCGAGGTGGAGGCCCCCACTCGCGATCGCCAGGAACGCGAGATCCACGACGGTCGCGACCGGGATCGGAAGAGCGAGCCGCAGCAGCGCGTCGAGGGCCGCCGCGGCAGCGCCCAGGAGAACCCCGACGATCGGGAAGAACGCGGAGGCGTGACGCAGGCTACCCGACCCGAACGTGCTGGTCGGGACCGGGGCGATGGTGAGGAGCCCGACAGCGACGAAGGGAGCGCCCAGATTCAGGGGAAAAGCTCCGGGTGCAGCAGCTTCGCGTACGCCTCGACCGCATCCGCGAGGCGCGGCCCGGGGCGGCTCACGATGTCCGGGTTGATCGGATATACGCGACTCCTTCTCACCGCATCGATCGCGGACCAGCCGGGACGCGCGGCCACCACGTCGGGCGACGCACCAAAGGTCGCATCGGACAGGACGATGACCTCAGGATTCGAGCGGATGATCTCCTCGACGGAGAGCTGAGGGAACTTCGACTGCGCCGACGCGGCGACGTTCGTCCCTCCGGCGATGGTGATCATCGCGTCGATGAAGTTGCCCGGCCCCGCGACATAGATCTTGGTCGGGTCGCTCGCATCGATCTCGTGGAGCACGCGAGGCTTGCTCGCAGCGGTCCTCGCGCGATCCGCGACAGCACCGATCCGCGCGCGCATGCGCTGGGTGAGGTCGCGCGCCGCCCCTTCGCGATCCAGGATCCTGCCCAAGAGCTCGATGTTCTTGTAGACGCCGTCGATATCCGGTGGCTCGAAGACGACGACACGCTGACCCTGCGCCTCGAGCGCCGGTGCGAGGTTTCCGGTGGTGATCGCGAGGATCAGGTCCGGCTGGAACGAAAGGATCTTCTCCGGGCTCGTCCGGAAGCCGCCGACCTTCGGAAGCGCCTTCGCCTCAGCAGGGAAATCCGAGAAGTCGTCGACCCCGACCAGCCGGTCGCCCGCCCCTAGGGCGAAGACGATCTCCGTGGCGCTTGGTGCGACGGAGACGATGCGAGCGACCGGAGCGGCGAACGTGATCTGCTTGCCGCGGTCGTCGGTGACGGTGAGCGGGTACGGCGTCGGCGTGGTGCTCGGACCCGGAACGACCTGGGTTGCGGCGCCGCAGGCAGGAAGAAGAAAGAGAAGGACCGCGACGAACGCAAGGAACCGTGCTCGGTACCGCATCTGGCGCACCCCTTTCTCGCGAAGGCGTGTAGGCCGCGTGCGGATGCTCCAGGCGACCCGAGTTCGGACCTTTTGTCCGTCACGGTTGCGGGACACTGCCGGACTTACACCGGCTTCGCTGGAACCCCGCCTAATTCAGTTGTGCGCTANAGGTCAGGCTGGGACGTGCTCCTGGGTGTANCGCGCGTTGTCTGTGAGATGNGCACCAAACATTCGCTGCAACGTCATCACATGGGCGCAGAGNCCAGACGTGCGGAAATGCTCGCACTCGCAGGTCCAGTCATCGCCCTTGAGNGAGACGGCGTGCGTGCCGTTNTCACCGCGGAACGCGACCTCGAAGCTCCTGAAGCTGATCCGTTCGGGCTCTTCGGCGTAACGCTTCGCCTTCTCGATCTTGGAGATGAGGCTCGAGTACATGAGATCCTCCACACTCCCGTTGTTCCCGGCTTCGCCGGATGTGCCGAGTCTATCCCCGCGGCATATCCTTCGAAACACCTTGGAAATGCGGGCCATTTCTCGCAACNTNNACGGGCTTCTCGCGGCGCGCATGCGCCTCCTCGAATTCTTCATGCGGNTCGGCGACAAGGCGCTGCCGATCTTCGCCGCGGCGGCGAAGGAGCGAGTTCCCGCCTGAACAACGCGGCGTCCGGTTGGGTCCGGATGGTCGTCCTCTTCAGCGTNGCCGGCTTCATCGAAGTCGTCGCGTACGGCCAGGTCACGGCGTTCACGCCGCTGTACCTCCCGAGGCTCGGCGTCGCCGAGAGCGCGGTCCCGTTCTGGGTCGGAGCGATCACGTCCCTCTCGAGCTTCGTCGGGCTGCCGTTCCTGCCCTTCTGGGGAGCGCTCGCCGATCGCTACGGGCGCAAGCCGCTGATCATCCGTTCCTTCCTCGCCGCCTTCATCGCGCTCGCGCTCACAGCGGTCGCGCCGAACGTATGGGTCTTNACGTTCGCCCGTGCGTTCCAGTCGCTCGGGCTGGGGAACACCGGTTTGATCCTCGCGACGCTGGCCGAGCACGCGCCACCCAGTCGGGTCGCGTTCGCCTTCGGGGTCGCTAATGGCGCGAACCCGCTCGGCGGATTCCTCGGGCCGCTCATGGGCGGTCCGGTGGTGGACCGGTTCGGTTTTCCGGCGCTCATGGTTGTCGACGCGGCGGCCCTGATCGCGGTCGTGGTGATGCTGACTTTCGGGTACCGGGACGGCTTCGTCGCGCGCGGATCCGGGGGGTCGCTTCCGCGCATGGCCGCCGATGGCGTCCTGCTCATCCTGCGCTCGCCGCGGCTACGCGCTCTCTTTCCCGCGCTCTTCCTGCTCTTCGCAGGCTGGATGCTCGCCTACATCTACGTGCCGCTGGTCGTCGCGCGCCTCTACAACGGCGGCGACCCGGCGACCGCCGTGGGTATCGTCCTCGGCGCGGGCGGTCTTGGCATCTTCGTCGCGTCGCCCGTGATCGGGGCTCTCGCCGATCGGTTCGGGCATTCGCGCACGCTCTTCGCCGGTTGCGCGGTGCTCGCCGTGGTCTGGCTCCTGCCGTTCTTCACTCGCGACCTGACGACGTTCACCGTCGCATGGACACTGGTCAACAGTCTCGCGGCGGGACTCTTCAGCGTCTCGTTCACGATGCTCTCCACGTCGGCCGGCGCTTCGACCAGGGGGCGTGTGATGACGTTCGCCTACGTTCCGGTGAACATGGGGTTCGTGATCGGACCGGCCATCGGCAGCGTGGTCGCGTCAATCGACGTGTTCCTGGTCTTTCCCGCGGCGGCTGCCCTCACGGCGATGGGCCTCGCGGCGGTGATCTTCGCCTGGCGCCAGCCGATGCTCGTCGAGGCGATCCAGGCGGGTCAGGGACGCGGAGGCTCGTAGGCGCGCCACGCGTCGAGCGCGTGCGCGGTGGACGGCCACGCCAGCTCCTCGAGCGGCGGGAGCCGGTCTTTCGGGAAGAACGCCGCCTCCGATGCCTCGTCCGGCGCGACGCGCAGGTCGCCCGAGACGATGTGCGCGCGGTAGATCACGACGAGCAGCGGAAATCCCGGACGGCCCCAGGTCGCGAGCAGGCCGTCGAGCGCGACGTCGAACCCGGTCTCCTCGGCGGTCTCGCGTCGCGCGGCTTGTTCGGGGGTCTCGTCGTTCTCCATGAGCCCGCCGGGAAGCGCCCAGCGCCCGTCGCGCGGGCCGTAATTCAGGCGGACAAGGAGCACGCCGCCGTCACGCTCGACCAGGGTGTTCGCGCCGATCTGGAGATGCATGAAGTCCGCGAAGCCGCAGACCGGGCAGGCCGGCCGATCGCGCCCGTCGATCCGCGTCGGAACGAGCAGCGTGCCGTCGCGAGGGCAGTAGCGGAATGGCACGCGGCCGTCCAAGTTCGGTCGCGGGACGTTCGTCGCTCAGCTCCCCTTGCTCAAGCAGCTCGTTCCGTCGGCTTCGCCTCCGTGACTCGCCGCGGGCTCAAGGCTGACGGATTCGCTCCTCGCGGAGAGGGGCAGGGGCCCCTGAGTGCGAAGCACCCGCTCGTCGCTCAGCTCCCCCTTGCCAGGCGATCCTTCAGATAGTCGATGGAGTCGTTCGGCGACGGGTCCGCACCGTTCAGGAGCGCCACATAGAAGGAGACGTAGTCGGTGAAGAGGACCATCTGCAGGACCTCGGAGAGCATGTTGCGTCCAGCGAACTGCAGCGTGCGGTGCGGGATCCGGGCCCGATCGAGTAGCTCGCGGGTCACCTCGAAGCGCAGCTTGTGCCGGGGGTTGTCGCGGTCGCTGCGCAGGAAGAGGACCGTGATCGCCTCCTTCGCTATCGGCGGGTTGGGGAAGCCGACNACCGCGTTGTGGTTGAGCTCGCTCATCACATCGAACGCCGACCAGTTCTTGGCGTTCTCGTTCCACTGACCCTTGACGCGCCGCGCCATCACCCCCATCACCCCGGCCCCGTAGGCGAAGGGGACACGCCCGAAGAGCTCGATCGCGAGCTTCTTCGCGTCGTTCGTCTTCGCACCTTCNTGGACGCGCTCCTCGAGCCTCGAGACATCGCCCAGTGCNGCGTCGATGTCGTCCGCGAGATCGCGAACGAAGCCGAGGCGTGAGAGCCCGCCGAGCACGAGACCGAGGGAGTAGCCGAGGGTGGCGCGCGGTCGCGCTTTGTAGCTGAACGTGATCACCGGGTAGTTGGACGCACGCGCGAGGTCCGCGAGCTTGCCACCGGTGGTGAGCGCGAGGACCTTCGCGCCGCGTTTGCGCGCTTCCTCGAAGCTCGAGAGCGTTTCCTCGGTGTTTCCGGAGTAGCTCGATACGATCACGAGCGAGTCCCGGCCCACGTAGGCCGGCAGTCCGTAGTCGCGGTGCACGGACATCGGCACCTTGAGCTCGTCGGCGAGCAGTGCCGCGGCGAGGTCGCCACCGATCGCGGAGCCGCCCATGCCCGCGACGACGATCGAGCGGACGTCGCCGTAGGCCGGGGGAAGCGTCGCCCGGCTCGCGATGCTCCAGGCGTCGCGCATTTGTTTGCCGAGCTCCTTGATCCGGCCGAGCATGTCCTCGGGGTCGGCCGCGCGGATCCGCTCCACCGACTCGATCACGGTTGTGTCGAGCATCATCGTCGCCATATTTACGCTCCTCTGACCATCTTTTCGCCCGCGTCGAGGAGCGGGCCGAGCTCGCGCTCCTCTTTCGTCTCCGCGTACACGCGTACGAGCGGCTCCGTGCCGGACAATCGAATGAGCAGCCAGGAGCCGTCGTCGAGGAAGAACTTCGCGCCGTCCTTCGTGTCGAGCTGCACGATCCTGACCACCGGATGCCCGCCGAGCTTCTCCGGCGCCGCCGAGCCGAGCGCGGCCATGATGCGGAGCTTCTCCTTCTCGTACGACGCCGCGTCGAAGTGCATGTCGCGTCGCATGTAGTGAGAAGGACCCACCATCCGCATGAGCTCGGCGATGAGCGCCGACGGCGTCTTCTTCGTCTTCAGCATGAAGTCGAGGAAGAAGAGGTCAGCGACGATCCCGTCGCGCTCGGGCAGATGCATCGCGAATCCGAAACCGCCCGATTCCTCCCCGCCCATCATCGCGCCCGTCTCCTGCATCTTCGGGCCGATGTACTTGAAACCGACGGGCACCTCGTACACCTCGACGCCGTACTTGGCGCCGAGGCGGTCGATCATCGAGGTCATGTTCACCGTCTTCACGACCGGCTTGCGGAGGCCCCGGACCTCGAGCAGGTACCACATGAGCAGCGCGTAGAGCGTGAGCGTCGTCACGAAGCGACCCTGCTCGTCGGCGAGACCCGCACGGTCGGCGTCGCCATCGACCGCGAGGCCGACATCGGCGCGCACGGCCGGGATGCGCCGAAGGAATTCCTCGATGTTCGGCGGGATCGGCTCCGGATTCACGCCGCCGAAGTAGGGGTTGCGCTCACCATGGAGCTCGATAACCTTCGTCTTTCCGCCGCCGATGAGCTTCGGGAAATAGCCGCTCGCGCTCCCGAAGAGCGTCTCGCACACCACCGTGTAGCCGGCGGAACGGAAGGCCTCGAGATCGAAGAGCTCGGCGACGTGCGTCAGGTAATCCGGAGCCGGGTCGAAGTACTCGATGCGACCTTTCTTCTTGGCGTCGTCGAGCGTCATCCGGCGGACCCGCTCGGGATGAGCCTCCAGCGGATGGATGACCGCTTCGAGCTCTGCGAGCATCGCCGGCGCCGCGGCCGCACCGGTCTCGGCTTTGACTTTGAATCCGTTGTCCGTCCAAGGGTTGTGGCTCGCGGTGATGACTATGCCCGCCTTTGCCTTTCGCCGCATCGTCGCCCACGAAAAGGACTGCGTCGGCGCCGCCGCAGTGGCGAGGTGCACGTTGACGTCGTGGGCGGCGACCACCTCGGCCGCCGCCGCGGCAAAATGCTCGGACGCGAACCGGCGGTCGTAGCCGATGACCACCCCGCGGTCGGCGCCGCCGTTCCTGGCGACCCATTCGGCGACGGATTGGGCGCATACGCGGACGGCGTCGAAGGTGTACTCCTCCGCGATGCGCGCGCGCCAGCCGTCGGTGCCGAAGACGATCTTCAAGCGGGGGCTCCCTGTCTGACGGCGGACCGCCAGAAGTCGAGCGTATCGCGAAGCGAGTCGACGAGGCCGATCCGGGGCGACCAACCGGTCCGTTGGCGAAAGTGCGTCGCGTCCAGCGCGAGTCTCGTCGGATCTCCTCCGCGGACCCTCCCCGGGTCGAGCTCGGCGCGCACCGGGATGCGCGCGAGGCCGATGAGCGTGTCGAGGATCTCCGCGATCGCGACGGCTCGGCCGGTCCCCACGTTGAACGTGCCGCTCTCGTCGAGCGCGAGCGCGGCCACGTAGGCGCGCGCCATGTCGCGGACATCGAGGAAGTCCCGCTCCGCGTCGAGCCGGCCATGGCGGACGACGGGCTCCGTGATTCCCACTTCGGCCGCGGCGATCTGCTTCGCGAACGCGGAGGCCGCGAGGCCGGGGTGCTGCCGGGGACCGTTCTGGTTCGCCGCGCGGAGGATCACGACGGGCGCGCCGTGCCGCGCGCCGAACTCTCGCGTCAGGGCTTCGGCGGCGACCTTCGTCGCCGCGTAGACGTTCGCGGGACGGAGCGGCGCATCTTCAGCGACCGGGATCCGCTCGGGCGCACCGTAAACGTCCGCGCTCGACGCGATGACCAGGCGCGTCTTCGGCCGCTCCTCGAGCGCGGTGAGGAGAGCGGATGTGCCCAGCACATTGACGCGAACGGCCGCGATCGGATCTGCGCTCGCGAGCGTGGGCACGGCCTGTCCCGCGAGATGCACGACCGCGTCAGGCCGCGACGCCGCTAGCGCCGACCGCAGGTCATCGAGGCGCGTGATGTCTCCTGCGTAGATTCGGACGCGATCCAGGATCGCGACGAGATTGGCGAACGGCGGATCCTCGTGTGCGAGGCCGTGGACCTCGTCACCACTCGAGACGAGCTGTTCGGCAACATGACTGCCCGCGAAGCCCGTGATGCCGGTGACGAGCACACGCAACATCGACGCAGAGTGCCACGTATCGTTCCCGGATGCCGCGCTCGCTCGTTACGCCGCTCGCGGCGTTCTGCGTCGCGCTCGCGTGGAGCGGAGGGTGGATTGCGGGAAAGCTCGGGGTGACGAGCGCGCCACCGCTCGAGTTCTCCGCGGTGCGCTTCATCATCGCGGCGATGGCGCTCGGGGCGATCGCGCTCGCGACACGCACCCCGATCGGATCGGGCGGTCTCGCGCCGATCGTCCTCTCGGCGGTCTTCGGCTACCTCGGGTACAACGCGTTCGTCTTCGTCGGACTGACCATGGCGCCGGCCTCCGATGCCGCACTCATCGTTCCGACGACGATCCCGGTCCTCACGGCGATCGCCGCATCGTTCTTCGGCGAGCATCTCGGCCCCACGAAGATCGCGGGCTTTGTACTCGCGTCGATCGGGGCCGCGCTGGTGATCGCGGCCGGACAGAGTGGCGGTGAGCTCTCGGGACAGCGGCTCCTGGGCGACCTGCTGATGCTCGCCGGTGCGGTGTGCTGGGCGATCTACACCGCGCTCGGGACGCTCACGCTGCGCACTCGTTCCCCGCTCGCTGTCGTGATCCTCGCTGCGCCCATCGGCGCTCTGCTGCTCCTGCCCTTCGGGTTCCTCGAGCAGGGGTACCGCGACGTTGGCGGCTGGAGCGCCGGTGTATGGATCGATGCGCTGTACCTCGCCATCGTCGTGACGGTCGGCAGCTTCACGCTTTTCTACTGGGTGGTGCGGCGGGTCGGCGCGGGGATCGCCGCGATGTCCTCGTACTTCGTCCCGATCCTCACGCTCGCCATGGCGGTCGTCTTCCTGGGCGACCGGCCGCAGCCGTTGCAGCTCCTCGGCGGGGTCGTGATCCTCGCCGGTGTTCGTGTCGCGACGCTCCGGATGGCCGAAGGACAGCCGCTTCCGGAGGGCGCGGCCTAACCCGCAAAGGCACAAGCGGCTCGCTCGCCCGTCAGGCGATACGCTCGCCTTCATGAAGGATCGGATCTCGCCGGAGGAATTCGGCCTGCTCTTCAAGCGCTTCCTCGACGACATCGTCAACCGGGCGGAGGTGCCAGAAGGTCCGCTGCTCAAGCGGCTTCGCGACCATCTCGGGAGCGAGCCGATGCGCATGCCGGTGATCTCGGAGGAGTTCGAGCGCTTTCAGCAGCCGAATCTACAGGTCGCGATGGACGCGTACCTCGAGCGTCCCGGCAACAGCGCCGAGCTCATCGGTCTCGCGGCCGAGAACAAGCGGAACTGGGGTCTCGGCCTCTCGGACTTCGTGAACCGCGGGACCTCCCCGTACAGCCTCCGTCTGGCCGAGGGCCCCGTCGACTGGGTGAATTTCCACCTCGACGGCGACCGCGTGCTTCCGGTCGTGCAGTTCGGGCTCTACCTCATGAAGGCCGAGGGCGCGCCGCTCGTCGCGTTCGTCTCTGGGCCGAACGACAACATGGGGCCGACCAGGGCCCGTGCGCGCGTCGAAGTGATGGCCCCGGAGCGCGCGAGCGCGCAACGGTTCCTGGCCGAGATCACCAAGCTCATGGGCGAGCGCAACGTCTACCGCGGCAAGATCGTCTCGCTTGGCCCGCAGCAATTCGGTTTCGGGCCCCAGACGATCATCACCTTCCACAAGCTGCCGACGGTGGCCCGTGACGACGTGATCCTCCCGGGCGGCATCCTCGAACGTATCGACCGGCACGCGATCGCGTTCAGCGAGCACGCCGAGCGGCTCATCGCGGCCGGCCGCCCGATCAAACGCGGTCTCCTGCTCTATGGATCGCCCGGCACCGGCAAGACGCTCACCGTGATGTACCTCGCGGGACGCATGCAGGGCCGGACCGTCCTGCTCACGACCGGGCGCGGCCTCGGGTTCATCGGCGCCGTCGCGCAGATGGCNCGCNTCCTCGCCCCGAGCATGGTGGTCGTCGAGGACGTCGACCTCATCGCTCAGGAGCGCGGCATGCCGGGCATGCAGACGCAGCCCATGCTCTTCGAGCTGCTCAACGAGATGGACGGG
>JGI25382J43887_10000294_pt1 | contig 15377 bp, 13 predicted proteins | sample GraSoi013_1_40cm_3_FD_43887 | JGI IMG/M metagenome (IMG submission 43887) | reverse complement strand
CCGAGTAGTCGTCGAGGTCGTCGAGGCCGCCGATGAGGGTGACGGCGTCAGGGTCGGGCCAGCCGTCGCGCTGGCGCAGCGCGGCTGTGACCTCCTCGCTGCCATACTTGCGCACGAGGTCCATGAGCAGCGCCCGGTCGAGGGCCCGGGGGTCGGTGTGCTCGAGCGCCTTGCGGTTGCGCTTCTCCCAGTGGCCGATGAGGTCGGCGTAGAGCACGCACGCCCACCCGACGCCGCCCTCCAGGAACGCGAATCTCAGATTCGGGAAGCGCCGGGTCACCCCGCCCAGGAACAGCGCCTTGCAGACGGCCTCGCTGGCCGTGGCGAAGTGGCCAATGTGGTTGTAGGTGAAATTCGTCGGCGACAGGCGGAGCCCCTGGCGGCGCGAGCCGGTGTGGAAGGTCGGCGCGACGCCCAGCTCCGCGCACTTGGCCCACAAAGGGTCGTAGTCGTGCTCGCTGTCGAGGCCGAGCGTGTCATACCATGCGATGAAGCGGGCGGCCTCGGCGTGCTCGGTAGCGATCGCCGGCACCGGGCGTGGCACCAGGCTGCCGAACATCGCCACCTTGAAGCCCAACTGACGGGTGCAGTACTCCAGCTCCTCGATGGCCTCGTCAGGCGTGTGCACGGGGATGACGGCGGCCGGCGTGATCCGGTCGGCGAAGTCGCGGAAGTAGTCGGCGGTGAGGACGTTGAACGAACGGCAGGTGGCCCGGCGCCTCTCGTCGTCGGCGATGCGGGGCACGCGGAGCCCCACCGTGGGGTAGAGGACCGCGAAGTCGAGGCCCAGCTCGCCGAGCCGCTCGTAGAGGAGCCGCGGTAGCATCGCCGTCGCCCGGTCTCGCGTGTTCTTCGCCGGCGACGACCAGAACGCCTCCTGGGGGATCCGGCGCCGTCGTCGCTCCGCCACGGACATCGACAGCGACTCGCGGTCGTGGCGCCTGATCGAGAGGAAGCCCTCCGCGGCCCGGTCGCCGCCGATGCGCCGGAGCTGCTCGCTGACAACCGGCCCGTACTCCAGCCAGTGTCCGTCAGCGTCGATCACGGGATGGCTCAACTGGGCTCGGATCCGCGCTGCACTGAGATGACCGCTGCCGTCCACGGGGCACCTCCTGGGGAATGAGAGCCGCGATGTCTTGCTTCTGCCGTCTGAACGCTAGTTCGCCTGGGGAGAGGAGTCAAGGCTGGGGAGCGATCCGGAGAGCCCCCCTCCCCGCTACCCGCGGCAGGCCTGCCAGAGCGCGACGTTGGCGCGAAGCTCCTCGGCAGTCGTCATCCCGACACAGACAGAGTGGACGTAAGGCAAGCGGAACGCCCAGCGGAGGGCTGGACCGATCTCGGCGCCCGTGACCTGACCGGATCCCAATGCCTTCATCCCGTATACCCCACGACCGCTGCGGTAGAGCTGCCGGATGACCGCCAGCATGTCCCGGGGCCGGGCGTCCTTCATCCAGGCGCCCGTCTTGTTGACCACGACCAGCGCCACGTCCACGTGCGGAAGGTCGAGCAGCCGGCGCAAGACCTCACGGCTGTGCGAGGACACTCCCACCGCCCTCACCAGGCCGGCCTCCCGGGCCTGAACGAGCGCGGCCAGCGCGGGCTGCTTGGCTTCCAGCTCGTCGACCGAGTCGACGGCATGGAGCAAGAACAGGTCCACCGCCCCCACGCCGAGCTCCTTGAGCGCTTTGGTGACCGAGCGGCGGGCCCCCGTGGCCGTGGCCGCGTAGGTCTTGGTGGCCACCACCACGTCGTCCCGTCCGATCTCCTTCAGGGCCCGGCGCACGTGAGCGTGAGTGCCGTAGTCGTCCGAGGTGTCCCAGAAGTTGACGCCGGCGTCGTACGCCTCCGTGAGGAGACGCGCGCCGGCCCCGACCCGATCCGCCAGGTAGCCGGTGCCAAAGGCGAGGCGTGAGACCTTGAGACCCGTACGGCCCAACTCGAGCCACTCGATCGGCGGCCTTTTCATGCTGACCCTCCTGCCGAGTCTCGGTACGGGAGATTATCACGCCGATGATCCCTTGCCCGCTTGGGGATCTGGCCGGCAACATCCGCCTTGGCCGCCTTGACAAAGCGCGGCACGCACGTCTAGAGTCCGTCAGTCCCGCGGCCATTCCACTCGGAGGACGACGATGAAGACTCCCACGCGCCTCGCGCTGCTCGGCATGCTCGCCCTCGTTGTGGTTCCGGCGAGCCCGGCCATCCCGCAGGCCCCCCTCAAGATCCGCCTCGGGATCCACACGGCCCTGATGGGCGTCCCCGACCTGATCGCCGTGCGGCAGGGGTTCTTCAAGCAGGAGGGGCTGGACGTGGACTGGCGGCGCTTCGCGCTGGGCAAGGAGGGGCGCGACGCGATGATCGCCGGGGCCATCGACGTCAACTCCACGGCCACCACGCCCTTCATGATCGGCCTCGACAAGGGGATTCCCTACACCGCGGTGGCGGTGAACTCGCTCTTCTGCGGCACCAACCACATCGTCGTGCTGAAGAACTCCGACATCAACAGCGTCGCCCAGCTCAAGGGCAAGAAGATCGGCCTGCCCAAGGGCACCATCACCGAATACATCTTCGTGGCGCGGGTCGCCCCCAGCCACGGGCTCAAGACGGGGGACTACGACGCCCCCAACATCCCCGACGCCAAGGACCGGATCCCGAGCCTGGTGGCCAAGGCCATCGACGCGACCGCGGTCACCGATCCCTTCGTCGCCGTCGCCGAGCACGAGGGGATCGTCCGGTCCCTCGAGAACTTCTGCAAGTACGACCCGCTGCCGTTCATGCTCACGGTGACCAACAAGATCCTCAAGGAGAACCCCGACGCCGTGGTCGCCTACCTGCGCGGCTGGCTCCGCGCCGTCAAGCTCCTCAAGGAGGAGCCCGAGAAGGCCGCGGCCGTCTACGCCGAGGAGCAGAAGGCGCTCGGGCGCGACGTGCCGGTGGCGGTGCTGGACCGGGCGCTGCGCCGGATGCGCTGGGAGCCCGAGATCACCCCGTCGATCGAGCAGTACCTCACCGACCAGGCCCAAGACCTGGTGGCGGGCACGATCGAGGGCCGGATCAAGGCCGTCCCGGACCTCGCCAAAGGGCTCAACAAGGAGCTGCTGCGGAAGGCGATGGCCCGCCGCTGAGGGCGGCCCCCCTGCGGCGCACGCTCGCCTCGCTGGCCCAGCTGGTCCTGCCGTTTGTCGTCGTCGCCGTCCTCTGGCAGGGCTTCGCGCTGTACGGCCCGTTCCCGTCCAAGCTCTTCCCCGCGGTGGACACGATCGTCGTCACCTTCGCGCGCCTGGTGGCGAGGGGCATCCTGCCCCTGCACGCGCTGAGCACGATCTTGAGATTGATCGTGGGCTTCCTGCTCGGCGCCACCCTCGGCGTCGCGCTGGGCCTGGTGATGGGACGCTTCCGCTGGGCGGAAGATCTCTTGGTGCCCATGGTCAGCGTGGGCAACCCGATCCCCGGCCTGGCCTACGCGCCGCTCTTCGTCATTTGGTTCGGACTCGGCAACCTGCCGGCGGTGCTCCTGGTCGGTTTCGCCGCCGCCTTCCCGGTGGCCGTCAACACCTGGACCGGCGTGAAGGCCGTGAAGGAGATCTGGATCCGCGCCGCGCAGTCGATGGGCGCTCGCGAGCGCCAGCTCTTCCGCATGGTGGTCCTGCCCGGCGCCCTCCCCTGGGTCCTCACCGGCCTGCGCCTGGGCCTCGCGCGCGCCTGGCGAGTGCTGGTCGCGGTCGAGATGCTCACGTCGGTGTCGGTCGGCCTGGGCTGGCTCATCTTCGGCGCCCGGGAGTTTTTGGCGACCGACGTGATGCTGGCGGGGATCGCCGTCATCGGTCTGGTGGGGCTCGCCCTGGAGAAGCTCGTCTTCGAGCCCCTCGAGCGCTTCACGGTCGTGCGCTGGGGGATGCTGACCGGATGAGACGCCCGGGGGCAACCCAGACGTGGTATCGCCTGCCGAGCGTGCTCCTTCGAGCGCCGGCTTTGCCGGCGCAGTCGGTGCTGGGGGAGGCCTCGGAGGGGGCCGTCGAGGCCCCCTCCGATCTATGAGACGCCCTGGGGCCGCCGTGCTGTCCTTCGTCGTGGCGGGCGCCGTCTGGGAGGCCTTCGCCCGCAGCGGCGTCTTCTCCTCCGCGCTCACGCCCTCGCTGGTGGACATTGCCGCCACGCTGGGCCGGCTGGTGCTGAGCGGCCGGATCTTCCTCCACATCGGCTACACGCTCTGGCGCATCCTCATCGGGCTCGGCCTCGCCTGCCTCGTCGGCATCCCCATCGGCATGCTCATGGGCCGCTTTCGCTTCGTGGAGCGCTTCGTGCTTCCACTCGTCAGCGTGCTCAGCCCCATCCCCTCGCTGGCCTGGGTGCCCGTTTTCATCCTATGGTTCGGCCTCGGCGACGCCGCCGCCATGGCCCTGGTCTTCTACGCGGCGACGTTCCCCGTGATCCTCAACACGTGGACGGGCGTGCGGTCCGTCAACCGCCTGTGGCTCCGCGCCGCCCGGGCGATGGGCGCCGACGGCCGCGTGCTCTTCGTCAAGGTGGTGCTGCCCGGCGCGCTGCCGCTCGTCATCGCCGGCTTCCGCCAGGCGTTCGCGCGCTCGTGGATCGCGGTGGTGGGCGGCGAGATGATCGCCGCCACCACCTGGGGGCTGGGGTTCGTGATCTTCGACGCCAAGGAGTTCCTCAACACCGACGTCATGCTGGGGACGCTCTTCGTCATCGGCGTGCTGGGGCTCGGCTTCGAGCGGCTCATCTTCCAGACCCTCGAGCGCCGCTCGGTGGGGCGTTGGGGCATGGTGCGGACGGCCGGGAGCTGACGCCGATGCACCACATCGAGCTGCGCCACATCGGCTTCGAGTACGCGGGGGCGGAGCGCGCTGTCGTCGCCCTGCGCGACATCTCCTTCGGCGTCGGCGAGTCGGAGTTCGTCTGCGTCGTGGGCCGGAGCGGCTGCGGCAAGACGACGCTCCTGAACATCGTCGCCGGCTTTCTCCAGCCGACGAAGGGCGAGGTGCTCATCGGCGGGAAGGCGGTCACCGGCAAGGGGCTCGACCGCGGCATCGTCTTCCAGGACTTCGCCCAGCTCTTCCCCTGGCGCACGGCGCAACGCAACGTCGAGTTCGGCCTGGAGATGAAGGGTGTGACGCGCCAGGAGCGCGCGGAGGTCGCCCGCCGCTTCCTCCGCCTGGTCGATCTCGAGCCGTTCGCGGGCGCCTACCCGCACGAGCTGTCCGGGGGGATGCAGCAGCGCGTGGCCATCGCCCGGGCGCTCGCCTACAACCCTTCGGTCCTCCTCATGGACGAGCCCTTCGCCGCGCTCGACGCCCTCACGCGCGACGAGATGCAGCGACTCCTGGTGGACGTGTGGGGGGAGACGCGCAAGACCGTGATCTATGTTACCCACAACGTCGCCGAGGCGGTCTACCTGGCCGATCGCATCGTGATCCTCACGCCGCACCCGGGCACGGTCAGGGCGGAGATCCGCATCCCGCTGGCGCGCCCGCGCGACGTCCTCAGCGTCGAGTTCCTCGAGTACCAGCGGCAGCTGGTGGGCCACCTGCGCTAGTCAGTCGGAGGGGGCCTCGACGGCCCCCTCCGACATCCATAGTCAGCGGGGGCCGCGCGGTCCCCTCTGAAACTCCCCAATGGGATTGCGCGGGCGAAGCCCGCGCTCGAACGGACCCCGGGGGAATCAGGCGAGCGAGAAAGCGAGCTCGCCGAGCTTCTCGATCGTCGAGGTCAGCCGATCCCCCGCCTTCAGCCACACCTGCCGCTCCTTGGGATAGCCGGCGATGACGCCCTCGGGCGTGCCGGTGAAGATGATGTCGCCCGGCTTGAGCGTGAAGTGGCGTGAGATGTAGCTGACCAGCCCCGCGCAGTTCACGACCATGTCGCTGGTGTTGGAGGACTGGCGCACTTCGCCGTTCACGCGGCACTCGAGCTTGAGGTTGTTGGGATCGGGCACCTGGTCGGCGGTGACCAGATCAGCGCTGGCTCCAGGACGGCGTGGGGAAGCGCGGCTTGCCCGTGGCCAGGTCTTCCGGCCACACGATCACCTTGCGGCCGTCCTGCCACTGCGACATGACCATCTTGTGGCCGATCTGGAACCCATCGGCATCGACCTTGTAGTCGCCGAAGGGCGTGCGCATCTCGAGCTTGAGCAGCACGTCGCGGAGCCGGTCGGTATCGAGCGTGCCCGCCCGGCGCACGGCCTCGGCGAAGACCAGGCAGCCTCCGTACACCGAGGCCGCGTGATAGACCGGCTCGCGCCCGAACTCCTTCTTATAGGCCTCCACGAACTCGCCCAGGCCGGGATAGGGCAGGTGCGGCTCCCACTGGCTGGCGCCGTAGACGTACTCCGCGTTCTGCTTCAGCAGATCGTAGAACTCCGGCAGATCGCCGCCGACGGTAAGACCCAACATCTTCGGGTTGACGTCCAGCTCCTTCATCTGCCGCGTGACGGCCACGGCGTCGTCGAAGTAGGTGGCCGCGGCGAACACGTCGGGGTCGAGCGCCTTGATCTTCGTCAGCAGCGCGGCGAAGTCGGTGGTGCCCTTGGGGTAGGGCTCCTGGAAGACGACTCGCATGCCCTTGCTGCGGGCGAGCTCGGCCGCCCCCACGGCCGCCGCTTTCGCGAACAGCGTGTCCTCATACGTGAGGGCGATGGTCTTGAGGCCGCGCTTGGCGGCGAGATCGATCAGCCCTTCCAGGTACACCTCCGCCGGTGAGACGATCATGAAGATGTACTTGCGCCCCTTCTTGAAGATCGACGTCGTCGCCGCCAGCGGCGTCACCATGAGCTTACGGTACTTCTCGGTGACGTTGACGGCGGCCTCGGTGATCGGCGAGGAGTAGGGCCCCATCACCACGTCGACCTTGTCCTCGGTGATCAGCTTCTCGTAGAGCCGCACGGCCGTCTGCGGGTCCGAGCGGTCGTCGTAGGTGACCAGCTCGACCCTCCGCCCCAGCAGCCCGCCCCGGGCATTCAGCTCCTTGGCGCAGAGCTGGTAGCCCTCGTGGCCGTACTTGCCGGGCTTGGCGTAGGTCCCGGTGAGCGACAGCGAGGCGCCGATCTTGAGCGTCGGCCCCTGGGCGTCAGCGGGAGGCAGGGCGACGAGCAGGGCGAGGATGAGGACGAGCGCAGCGACCGATGTCATATGGGCCTCCGCTGGTGAACGCGTGGGACGGTGACGCGACTCTACGTCAGAGGGCGGCGGGCGGTCAAGGCAGGCGGGCATCCTCGAGAGGGCTAGATCTGCTTGCGCACCCTCGGGTCCAGCAGGTCCCGCAGCCCGTCGCCAAGCATATTGACGGCCAGAACCGTCGCGGCCAGGAAGATGGACGGGAAGAGGATGTTGTGCGGGAAGATCCGGAACAGGGCGCGGCCTTCGGCCATGATGTTGCCCCACGTCGGGGTTTCCGGCGGGATGCCGACGCCGAGGAACGAGAGGATCGCCTCCAGCAGGATCGCCGAGGCGCAGACGAACGTGCCCTGCACCACGAGGGGGGCGATGGTGTTGGGAAGCACGTGACGGGTGAGGACCGCGGCCGTGGGCGCGCCAAGGGCGCGGGCGGCCTCCACGTAGGGCTCCTCGCGCACCGACAGCACCACCGAGCGCACCAGGCGGACGACGCGCGGGACTTCGGGGATGAGGATGGCGAAGATGACCGTACGCAGGCCGGCGCCGCGTGAGAGCGAGACGAGCGCGATGGCCAGCAGGATGGCGGGGATGGACATGAGGCCGTCCATGACCCGCATGACGATGGCGTCGAGCCACCTGATGTAGCCGCTCACCAGGCCGATCACCAGGCCGATGACCACGCTGACCAGCGCCACCGAGACGCCGACGACCAGCGAGACGCGCGAGCCGTAGATGACGCGGCTGTAGACGTCGCGGCCCAGGCTGTCGGTGCCCATCCGGTAGGTCGTGACCGTCTTGCTGCCGTCGTCGTGGCGAATGACGCGCTGGGCGCCGGGGCGACGGTTGCGCGCGGTCGGTTCGATCTCCGCGGGGTTGCTGGTCCCCAACGCGGGCGCCAAGACGGCGATCGCCACGATGACCAGGAGCACCGCGGCGCCGATCCAGACGCTACGGTTGCGCGGCAGGCGCCNCGCGCGCGCCGCCGGGTGCTCGGCCGGCGCNGCGACCGTGACGACCTCCAGGCCCGCCCCCAGGGAGCCGTTCAATACCTGATCCTCGGGTCCAGGAACGTGTAGGTCAGGTCCACGATCAGGTTGATCAGCACATAGACGACCGAGAACAGGAGCACCACCGCCTGCACCGTCGGGTAGTCGCGCGCGAGCACGGCGTCGACGGTGAGCCGGCCGAGGCCGGGGATGCTGAAGACGGATTCCGTCACCACCACGCCGCCGATCAGCAGCGCTACGCCGAAGCCGATGACGGTGACGATGGGCACCGCGGCGTTGCGCAGCACGTGGCGCCGCAGCACGGGCAGCTCCCCCAATCCCTTNGCGCGCGCCGTGCGCACGTGGTCGGCGCCCAGCACCTCGAGCACGCCGGCCCGCGTGATGCGCGCGATCAGCGCCACGTAGATGATCGCCAGCGTGAACGACGGCAAGATCAGGCGCTGGATGAAGCCGCCGAAGCCGTCGGCCAGGCGCTGGTAGCCCTGCACCGGCAGCCANCCCAGCTCGATGGCGAACAGGTACATCAGCGCGTAACCGATGACGAACGCGGGGAGCGAGAAGCCGAGCACCGACAGGCCCATCACGNAGCGGTCGATCCACGAGCCGCGCTTCCAGGCGGCGACGACGCCGAGCGGTACCGCCATCAGCACGGCNAGGATCATCGTGCACACCGAGAGCGCGAGCGTGGGCTCGAGCCTGCTCACGATCAACTCGGCGACGGTCTTCTTGAAGAAGAATGACTCGCCGAAGTCCCCGCGCAGAATGCGGCCGATCCAGATCACGAACTGCGTGACGACCGGCTGGTTGAGGCCGAGCTTCTCGCGGATCTCGGCGACGTCGCGGGCCGTGGCGTTGTCGCCGGCGATGATGGCGGCTGGGTCACCGGCCGTGAGACGAAGCAGCAGGAAGACGAAGACGGCCACGACCGCCATCACGGGGACCGTGGCCAGGAGGCGGCGACCGATATAAGGAAGCATGCTGGGGGCCCCTGGCGGCGCCTGCCGCCAGGAGCGGGTCAGCGCGCCGCCGGACCTCAAACGCGAGCGTTCACTTCTTGAGCGCGATGTTCCAGAACACGGTGACTGGCGCCGCCATCGCGCCCTCGACGTTCTTCCGCACCGCGATCGGCTGGTACCACTGGCCGAGCGGGACGTGGGTCGGGTACTGCGTGAGCCGCACCTGCACTGCCTCGGCGATGGCCTTCTGCTTCGCCGGATCGGTCTCACGCGCGAACTGGTCGCGCAGCTTCTCCATCTCGGCGTCGCACGGCCAGCCGAACATCGCCTTGTCGCAGGCGCTGTTGAGGAAGCCGGCCATGACCGGATTCAGGATGTCGGCCGCCACCCACGAGGTGAGGAACGCGTGCCAGCCGCCCGCCCCCGGCGGGTCCTTCTTGGCGCGGCGCGAGACGAGGGTCTGCCAGTCCATCGATTGCATCTCGACCTTGAAGCCGGCCTTCTCCATGAGCGACTTGGCGACCGGCGCGAGGTTGGCGAGCACGGCGAGATCGGTGGAGTGCATGAGGACGATCGGCGTGCCGTCGTAGCCGGCCTCCTGCAGGAGCTGGCGCGCCTTGGCGAAGCTCGACTCGACCAGCAGCCCGCCGTCCAGACCCTTGCGCGACTCCAGTGGCGTGCCGCACGGGAACAGCGACNGGCAGACCTTGTAGTAGGTCCGGTCGCCGATCACGGCCTTCAGGAAGTCCTCCTGGTTGAAAGCCCACATGACGGCCTGCCGCGCCTTCACGTTGTCGAACGGCTTGTGGAGCGTGTTGAACCGGAACGTGTACTGGTTGCCGAGCGGGTTGGTGTCGACGAGCTTGATGTTCGCGTCGGCCTTCAGGACCGGCAGCAGGTCGTGGGGCGGTGTCTCGATGTAGTCCAGCTCGCCGGCCAGCAGCGCGTTGATGGCCGTCTGGTGATCGGGGATCCAGCGCCACTCGACGCGGTCGACCTTGGCCACCTTGCCCCCGGCCAGCCCCGACGGCGGCTCGCTGCGCGGCNTGTACTTGTCGAACCTCACGTAGACGGCCTTGTCGCCCGGCTTCCATTCCTCACGCTTGAACACGAAGGGGCCGGAGCCGGTGAAGTCGGAGATCTGCGTGTTCGGGTCGGTCTCGGCCACGCGCTTGGGCATCATGAACGGCACGTTCGACGAGGGCTTGCCGAGCGCCTGCAGCACCAGCCCGGTGGGCTCCTTGAGCACGATCTTGAAGGTCTTCGGNTTGANGACGGTCATCTCCTTGACGAAGCTCATCGTCTTCTGGCCCATCGAGTCCTTGGCGGCCCACCGCTTGATGGAGGCCACGCAGTCGTCGGCCGTGACGGGCTGGCCATCGTGCCAGAGCAGACCGTCGCGCAGGGTCATCGTGTACGTCAGCTTGTCGGCGCTGATTTCGTACCGGTCGACCATCTGGGGCCGGATCTCGCCCCTGGCGTCCATGGCGAAGAGCGTGTCGTAGATCAGGTAGCCGTGATTGCGCGAGATGTACGCCGTCGTCCAGATCGGATCGACGATCTTGAGGTCGGAGTGCATCACGACGCGCAGGACGCTCTGCGCCAGGGCCGGTCGGGCGGATCCCGGCACGACGGCGACGAGGGCGGCGAGCGCGAGGATGGCGAAGGGGCGGCGTGAGAGGGTCATGGGCTCCTCCGGAAGCGGGCCGGGCTCCCGCAGGCAAGACATAACCACACGCGGAGCGAGCTTGTCAACGCGCCGCCCGGGCCGCGGCGTTACTTGCCGCGCTTGGCGAGATACTCCGGGCCCACCAGCACCTCGCGGGGCTTGGCGCCGTCGCCGGGGCCGCCATGTTGATCAATTCGGTCCTGCTCCATCATGTCGATGAAGCGGCCTGGGGACCCGCATCCATCGGCCCGACCTATCCGCTTTCGGCGACCATTGGATCCACTGCATGAAGAGGAGAGCACGCTCCTCACTTCCCCCGCCTCGCCAGATACTCCGGGCCCACCAGCACCTCGCGGGGCTTGGCGCCGTCGCCGGGGCCGATGACCCGGTCCTGCTCCATCATGTCGATGAAGCGCGCGGCCTTGGGATACCCCAGGCGCATGCGGCGCTGAAGGAACGAGATCGAGGCCTGGCGCTGGCCGATGACGAGGTGCACGGCGTCCCAGTAGAGGTCGTCGCGCTCGGCGACGGCGCCCTCGGCCTCCTCCTCCGTCGGCAGCACGATCTCCTCGTAGACCGCCGTACCCTGCGTGCGGAGGAACTCGCAGATCGTCTTGACCTCCTCGTCCGACACCCAGGCACCGTGCACGCGCATGTGCTTGTTGGCGCCCGGCGGGACGAAGATCATGTCGCCCCGTCCCAGGAGCTGCTCGGCGCCGTTGGCGTCGAGCACCGTGCGCGAGTCCACCTTGGAGGCCATCTGGAAGGCGATGCGCGTGGGGAAGTTCGCCTTGATCAGCCCCGTCACCACGTCGACGGACGGGCGCTGGGTGGCAATGATGAGATGGATGCCCACCGCCCGCGCGATCTGGGCCAGCCGTACCAGAGCCATTTGCACTTCGCCGGCCGAGGCCATCATCAGGTCGGCGAGCTCGTCGATGACCACGATCCAGTACGGCAGCTGCTCCTCCGGCCCCACGACCTTGTTGTAGCCCTCGATGCTGCGGACCTGGCGGGCCTGCAGGAGCTTGTAGCGCTCGTCCATCTTGCCCACGATCCAGCGCAGGCGCGCGGCCGCCTCCTTGGCATCCGTCACGACGGGCGCCAGCAGGTGCGGGATCCCCTCGTACACGGTCAGCTCGAGGCGCTTGGGATCGATCATGAGGAACCGCACCTCGGCCGGCGTCATCTTGTAGAGGATCGAGCAGATCATCGCGTTGAGGCCGACGGACTTGCCGGTGCCAGTAGCGCCGGCCACCAGCAGGTGCGGCATGGCCGTGAGGTCGGAGACGACGNCGCCGCCGGTCACGTCCTTGCCGAGCGCCAGCGGCAGCCGCCTCTTCCCCTCGGCGAAGTCCGGCGAGGCGAAGATCTCGCGCAGATAGACCATGGCCGGCTCGGGGTTCGGCACCTCGATGGCCACGGTGCCGCGCCCGGGAATCGGTCCCACGATCCGCACCGACGCCGACTTGAGCGCCAGGGCCAGGTCGTCGGCCAAGTTCACGACGCGGCTGATCTTGATGCCGGGGGCGGGCTCGAACTCGTACGACGTGATGACCGGGCCCGGGCTCACCTGGACGATGCGGCCCTCCACCTCGAAGTCCTGGAGCTTGCGGCGCAGCGTCTCGGCGTTGTCCTGAAGCTCCTCGCGCGTCATCCGGTGGTCGGCGGCCTCGGGAGCGCGGAGCAAGCCGATGGGCGGGAGCTGGAACGCCTCGGCGCCGCCCCGGCCGAAGTCGAACGTCTCCTGCCAGGCGAGCCCCGCGCCCGGCCCCCGCCGTTTCAGCTCGACCACGACAGGGGGCGGCGGCGCGGCGGCNGCGTCCACCGCGACGGTGACGGACGCGTCATCGCTGGTGAACGCGTCGATGGCGACCGGGCGCGTCGGCCGGGCCTCTCGGCGCCGGCGCCACCCGGCGAGGCGAGCCCTGACCATGCGAGAGATCGCGCCGTAGGAGACCTGCGTCACGAAGAGGACGCCGACAGGCACACCGGCCAGCAGCACCAGCCACGCGCCGGCCTCACCCAGCGCTGCCCGCAACGTCTCGTCAACCGCCCAGCCGACGCGGCCGCCGGTCAAAATGCGCGTGCGTCCATCGGCGAGCACGCTCACCGCCCGCGTCAGCAGGCCGGTCGCGCTCAGCATCAACAGCACGAGCCCGATCACCGGCGGCCATCCGCGGGCGGTCAGCGGACGCATGAAGACACTGAGCCCGATGACGGCGAGCAGCAGCGGGAGCAGAAAGCCGGCGTAGCCGAAGGCGGTGAAGAGGAACCAGCCGAGCCGAATGCCAACCGGACCGACGGGGCCGTGCTGCGGGGCCGGCGCCAGCGCCGGCTCGAACGTGGCCAGCGCCACCAGCACGAAGATCGCCANCGCCACCAGCCCGATACCCTCCGCCTCCCGGAGCCACCGGCGGGGTTCCTTTCGCCTGCGCGCGAGCGTGGCCATCACACCTCCAGGACGACCGGCAGGACCACCGGCTTGCGCTGGAAGCGCTGGTTGATGAAGTGGCGGACCGTCGTGCGCACCAGCGCTCCGATCGCCTCGCGGTCGACGGGCGTCGTCGCAATCCGCGCCGCCAGCGCGGCCCGAATGGACGCGCGCAGCTCCTCCAGCAGCGGCTCGTTCTCCTTGACGTGGACGAAGCCGCGCGTGGCGATCTCCGGCCCGGCCACGACCTTGCCCTCGCGGTTCACCACGAGCGAGACCGCCACCAGCCCGTCCTGGGCCAGGAGCTGGCGATCCCGCAGCACCACCGCCCCGATGTCGCCGATGCCCTTGCCGTCCACGAGCACGCGCCCGACNGGGTAGCGGCCCACCACCCGGGCCGCCGTCTTCGTCACCTCCAGGCCCAGGCCGTCCTCGAGGAGGAAGATGCGGTCGGGCGTGAGCCCCACGCTGGCCGCCANGCGCGCGTGGCCCAGGAGGTGCCGGTACTCGCCGTGCACGGGGATGAAGTACCGCGGGCGCGTCAGCGTCAGCATGAGCTTCAGGTCTTCCTGGCTCGCGTGCCCCGACACGTGCACGAACGCGTTGTCCTCGTAGAGCACCTCGGCGCCCAGGCGCAGCAGCGCGTTGATCACGCGGCCCACCGTTCGCTCGTGGCCGGGGATCACGCGCGCGGAGACGATAACGAGGTCGCCGCGCTCGATCTGCACCGCCCTGTGCTCGCCGGCCGCCATCAGGGCCAGGGCCGAGTTCGGCTCGCCCTGGCTGCCCGTCGACAGGATCACCTGCCGCTCGAGCGGCAGCAGGGCCAGCTCTTCCAGCGGCAGCAGCACCTCGGAGGGAATCCGCAGATAGCCGAGCTCGGCGGCCAGCGCCACGTTCCTCTGCATGCTCATGCCCACCAGCGCCACCCGGCGGCCGTGCTCGGCGGCCAGGGTGAGCACCTGCTGGATGCGATGGATGTGGGAGGCGAACGTGGCCAGGATGATCCGCCCCGTGGCCCGCGCGAAGCGTTCCCGGAGCGCCGCGCCGACCTCCATCTCCGAGCGCGTGTGGCCGGGTCGATCCACGTTGGTGGAGTCCGAGCAGAGCACGAGGACGCCCTGCTCGCCCAGCTCGGCGAACTTCAGATAGTCGGGCGGCTCGCCGTCGAGGGGGCTCGGGTCGAGCTTGAAGTCGCCGGTGTGGACCAGGGTGCCCACGGGCGTGTCGATGGCTAGCCCGATCCCGTCGACGATGGAGTGGGTGACGCGGATCGGCTCGACGCGGAACGGTCCAGCCTCGATCCGGTCGCGGGGCCGCATCGCGCGCAGCTCGGCTCCCTCCAGGAGGTCGTGCTCGCGCAGACGCTCGGCCACCAGCCCGAGCGTCATCGGCGTCCCGTACACGGGCACCCGCGCCTCCCGCAGGAGGTACGGCAGCGCCCCGATGTGATCCTCGTGGCCGTGGGTGAGGAAGACGGCGCGGAAGTTCTCGCGCTTGGCCAGCGCGTAGGAGAAGTCCGGGATCACGTAGTCGATGCCGGGCAGCTCGTCGGGGTCGGGGAACATGAGGCCACAGTCGACGGCGATGAGATCGTCGCCGAACTCGACGAGCATCATGTTGAGGCCGATCTCGCCGAGGCCACCGAGGGGGATCAGCCGGACGGCCGGCTCGGTCAGAAGCTTCACGAAGACTCCTTTCGGAACAGCGCCCTCATGGTAGCACCCGGCGCCCGGGCGATCGAAATCTCGACACCATTACCATTTTTGTTACCACATTAATGTTGGCGGCTTCCTACTTCCGTTCCACCCGGCGCCATCGGGCATCCCGGCCTCACGTAGGTTCGGAGGGGGCCGCGCGGCCCCTCCCATCTAAAAGGGCGCCTCTTCCTCCAGACGCTCGATGAGCGCCTGCGCCTGCTGCTGGAACTCGGCGCGCTGGGCGGCGGCGATGGGATCGCCGGGGATGAACTTTTCGTTGAGCGGGTTGACGCGGCGGCCGCCCTTGATGACCTCGTAGTGCAGGTGCGGGCCGGTGCTCAACCCGGTCGAGCCCACGTAGCCGATCACCTGGCGCTGGTTCACGCGCGTCCCCCGGTTGGCGCTCGGGCCGAGCCGGGAGAGATGCGCGTAGACGGTCTCGTATCCCGAGCGGTGGCGGATCCGGACCGCGAGGCCGTAGCCC
>JGI25382J43887_10000293_pt1 | contig 15402 bp, 14 predicted proteins | sample GraSoi013_1_40cm_3_FD_43887 | JGI IMG/M metagenome (IMG submission 43887) | reverse complement strand
CCGCGTAGCGGGGATGCTGGGAGGCATACTCTCCGGGTGGCCGTCGATCCGTTTGCGGATGCGGAGACGCGTTACCAGCTGCTGGTCGAAGAACGCCGCACGGGTGGCCTTCAAGCCAGGGCGTTCAGGCTCGCCGTGCGCGACCTGGCGGTTCTCGACGGCGAAGGCCGGCGATGGATGCTCGGTCCGGAGGACGGGATCTGGTACCGGCGAGAACGGGAGCGATGGCTGCAGGCGGATCCGCCGCGCCGGCTCGTTTGCGCGTCATGCGGACATCACAACCTGGGGCGGCACAGCTACTGCGTCGAGTGCGGCCAACGACTGAGCCGCTAACGCGGCCCGAGCCCCTCACCCCAACCCTCTCCCCTGGAGGGGGGAGGGGGCACTACCTCACGGGGTGCGTTTGGGCCCACCAGACGCCGCCGATGAGCGCCGCCACCAGCGGCACCAGCGCCGCCAGGAGCCATAGTCGCCACCAGATCGGCCGCTGCTCGCCGCGTAGGAGCTCGTGGCCGCAGAACCCGCAGTAGCGATCGAACGGGCCCGCGATGCCCCGGCAGTTGCCGCACTGGTGCAGCTGCAGCCCACAGTGGGCGCAGCGTGCTTCCTCGGAGTGGTCGAGCACCATCGCGGGCTGATCACACCGCGGACACAGGCTCGGCGCGACGAGCGCGAGCGGCGGGAGCTTCATACCGTCATATCTCGGTGATCACGGGGATCACCATCGGGCGGCGGCGCGTCTGCTTGTAGATCGTCTTCTGGACGGCGTCGTGGAGGGCTTCGCTGAGCAGGTTGACGTCGGCATGGGTGTCGGCAAAACGTGCGATGGTCTGCTTGGCCGCTCTTCTCGCGTCGGTCATGAGTTTCGCCGAGAGCTCGGGCTCGATGACGCCTCGCGAGACGAGATCGGGGCCGGCCCGCAGGATTCCGGTGTCGCGGTCGAGGATCAGCGTGACGACCAGGATTCCGTCCTCCGCCAGGTGACGGCGGTCGCGGAGCACGACCTGCTCGACGTCGCCGACACCCAGTCCGTCGACGAACACCAGCCCGGTCTCGATCTTGTCGCCTCTCTTCATGGACTCGTGGTCCAGCTCGACGGTCTCGCCGTCCTCGACCACCATCATGCGGTTCGCATCAATGCCCGCCTCGCGCGCGAGCTCGGCGTGCTGATACAGCTGCCGGTACTCGCCGTGGACCGGGATGAAGTAGCGCGGACGGACTGCGTCGATCATCTCCCGCAGCTCGTCTCTCTGCGCGTGGCCGGTGACGTGTACGTGACCAACCTCGGAGTAGAAAACACGGGCCCCGTGCCGGTAGAGATTGTTGACGGTCTGATGGACCATGCGCTCATTGCCGGGAATCGGGCGCGCTGAGATGACCACCCAGTCGCCCTTCACGACGTTGACCGCGGGGTGGCGCTGCGCCGCGAACCGCGTCAGCGCGGACATCGGCTCGCCCTGGCTGCCGGCGGTGAGAAGCAAGAGCTTCGACGGCGCGACCTTGTCGACGTTCTCGAGCTGAACCGTGAGGCCCTCGGGAACCTTCAGGAACCCGAGCTCGCGGGACGTCTTGAAGTTGGTCTGGAGGCTGCGGCCGACGACCGCGACCTTGCGGTCGAACTGGATCGCCATCCGCACCAGGTGCTGGATGCGATGGATGTTGGATGCAAAGTTGGCGACCACGATGCGTCCGGGGGCCTCGCCGAAGATTCGCTCGAAAGGCGCATGCAGGTCTCGCTCCGACCCTGAACGGCCCGCCCGCTCCGAGTTGGTGGAGTCGCTGAGCAACAGCTGCACACCTTCGTCACCCAGGCGGCGGAAGCGATCCATGTCGGTCGGATGACCGTCGGGCGGATCGGGGTCGAGCTTGAAGTCGCTGGTATAGACGACGCGGCCCACTGGGGTCTGGATCGCCAGCGCGACNGCATCTGGAATCGAGTGGCATACGGCCACGGTCTCGACACGAAACGGACCCAGCTGCACGCTGTCGCCCACCCGCACCTCGCGCAGGTCGGACTCGCGCAGGATGCGGTGCTCCTTCAGCTTTGGCTTGACGAGCCCGAGGGTAAGCCGTGTTCCGTACACGGGGACATTCAGCTTCTTCAACGCGAATGGGAGCCCGCCGATGTGGTCCTCATGGCCGTGGCTCAGGAAGATGCCGAGCACCTTGCGGCCCTTCTCGAGGAGGTACGAGATGTCAGGCAGCACGAGGTCGATGCCGAGCATGTCCTCCTGCGGGAACATCAGCCCGGCGTCGATGACCAGGACCTGGTTCTGCCATTCGAGGGCCCACATGTTGATCCCGACCTCGCCGAGGCCGCCGAGCGGCAGATACCTGAGCCGCGATTCGCCAATAGGGGTCCCCGCGAACTCACGCCGAAGGCTCTGAGTTCGTGGGGCTTTCACAACAGGCGCAGCTGCTCGGCTTCCTGTTTCGGGATCGGTGGTGGCTCTGGAGGCGGTGGTGGCGCCAGGAGCTTGTCGAGGTAAGCCTTGACCTGGTCGAAGTCGTGTTCCAGGTCGGCGACCAGAGCGCCATTGTGCAACGCGGCGGCCGGGTGATAGAGCGGCACGTACGCAACGTCACCACGGCGGACGAGACTGCCATGGATGCGCGATATCGATCCCTGGCCTGGCAGCAGGCGCTCCAGTGCGTGCCGGCCGAGAACGAGCACGACCTTTGGCTTGACCAACGACAGCTGCCGGGCCAGATAGGGCGAACACGACTCGACCTCGTTAGGCATCGGGTCGCGATTCTGTGGCGGCCGGCACTTGAGCACGTTGGTGATGTATACGTCGGAGCGGCCGAGACCGATACGGGCCAGGAGCGTGTCGAGGAGCTTGCCTGCCGCGCCGACGAACGGCTCACCCTGCCGGTCCTCGTTGAAGCCGGGCGCTTCGCCGACGATCATGATGTCGGCCGGGCATGGCCCCATTCCGGGCACAGCCTGCGTGCGCGTAGCGTGGAGTCCGCACTTGACGCACGCGCGGACCTCTGCGTGGAGCTGGTTGAGCTCCGCCGTCAAGCTAAGCGACTTTGACTCCCGTCTTGAAAGTAATCAGGTCTCCGGCGTCTCCAATCGTCTGCATCACCGACTTGAGCTGATCATCGGTGAGCGGAACCAGCGGCAGGCGGAATGGACCGGCCGGGAAGCCCATCGCGTTGAGGGCGGACTTGATCGGCACGGGGTTGGCGGCCGTCGTCATGAGCGTCTTGATCACCGGCAGCAATCCCTGGTGGATCTCCTTCGCGGTCTTGTTGTCCGCCCTGTTGTAGGCGTCGATCATCTTCTTCATCGAGCGCCCGGCGATGTGCGACACGACGCAGATCACGCCGTAGCCGCCGACCGCAAGAATGGGCAGCGTCCAGCTGTCGTCTCCGCTCCAGACTCTGAAGCTCTCCGGCTTGCCGGCGCATACGAGCCCGATCTGATCCAGGTCTCCACTCGCCTCTTTGACGCCGATGATGCCCGGCAGCTGCGCGCACCGGAGCGTGGTGGCGGCCGTCATATTGATCGCCGTGCGGCCCTGGATGTTGTACATGATCGTAGGGCCGACCTCGGAGATGGCCTTGAAATGCTGGTACATGCCTTCCTGTGGAGGCTTGTTGTAGTAGGGCACGACGGCCAGCAGCGCATCGGCGCCGGCCTTCATCGCGCGTTCGGAGAGCTTCACCGAATGGTGCGTGTCGTTGCTGCCTGTGCCCGCGACAACCGACTTGCCCGGGATCGACTTCTTGATCGCCTTGAGCAGCTCGATCTTCTCATCGTCGCTGAGCGCGGGCGACTCGCCGGTGGTTCCAGACACGACGACACCGTCTGATCCATCGGCGACGAGAAGGGCGGCCAGTCTTTCTGCCGCCTGGTAGTCCACCGACCCGTCTGCCTTGAACGGGGTCAGCATGGCGGTGAGCAGACGTCCGATTTCTACAGTCATCAATTAATTCTCCTCTACCTTTCCCGCCCGAAAATCGCGGTGCTGGGGTGCGGATTTTCGGGCGGGAATGCGTGGCCCTCGAGCAACTCCGTTCAATGCGCTAGTGCAGGGTGGCACCGGCCGCTAGAGGACCCCCATCTCGAGCGCGTGCTCGGCGATCTGAACCGCGTTGAGCGCGGCGCCCTTGCGAAGGTTGTCCGACACCAGCCACAGGGCAAGGCCGTGGTCGGAAGACGGGTCATTGCGAATCCGGCCGACATACACCTCGTCCTTGCCGGCGACGCGGTGCGGCGTTGGATAGAGCTTGGCGTGTGGATCGTCCTCGACGATCACTCCCGGCGCGCTGCCGAGCAGCGTGCGCACTTCGTCGGCATCGATCTTCTTCTTGGTCTCGATGAAAATCGATTCTCCGTGGCCCACAGGCACCGGCACGCGCACGCAGGTGGCGACTATGCGGAGCTCGGGCATGTGGAGGATCTTGCGCGTCTCGTTGACGATCTTGACCTCCTCTTCGTTGTAGCCCTCGGCTTCCGGCCGCCAGCCCCCTGGCACGACGTTGTAGGCCAGCTGGTACGGATATGCGACAGCTTGCGGCTCCTTGCCATCGGCGATCGCTCTCGTCTGGTCCTCGAGCTCTTCCATCAGTGCCCTGCCCGCGCCGGACGCCGACTGGTAAGTGGACACAAGAACGCGCTCGATGCCGACGGCCTTGTGCAATGGACTGAGCACAACTGTCAACGGGATGGCGCAGCAGTTCGGGTTGGCGATGATGCCTTCGCTGTCACGAATGTCTTCGGGGTTGACCTCGGGGACGACCAGCGGGACGTTCTCTTTCATGCGCCAAGCCGAGCTGTTGTCGATGACCAGCGTGCCGCCTTCGGCCGCGAGCGGCCCGTACATCAGCGCGATGTCACCGCTGGCGGCGAACAGGGCTACATCGACGCCTTTGAACGCNTTCTCACCGATCGGCTCGATCTCGAGGGAGCTGCCGTTGTAGGCGACGGTCATGCCCTTGGAACGCTCGGACGCGAGCGCCTTCACGCGGGCGCTCGGGAACTGGCGCTGGGCCAGGATCCTGAGCATCTCCTGCCCGACCATTCCCGTTGCGCCAACGACGGCAACGTTTAATCGCTTGGAGGTGGGCACGCGATCAGTTTACTTCGATCAGGTCAATCCGAGTAACTGATCAAGACCGCGGTAAAAGTGCGGCTCCGCGACGACGCGGCGGATGGCGAGCAGCACACCAGGCACGTAAGCCTCTCGGCTGGTGGTGCGATGGGCGATCGTCAGAGTTTGCCCGGGCAAGCCGAAGATGACCTCCTGGTCGGCGACAAATCCCGGCAGCCGGATGCTGTGAACGGCCACGCCGCCCTCTTCCCCACCCCGCGTGCCCTCGAGGGTCACCNTCTCCGGTTTCTTGTGGCTGAAGGGTTTGTTGCCGCGGCGCGCGGCCAGGCGCTTGGCGGTCGACAGCGCCGTGCCGGACGGTGCGTCGAGCTTGGCCGCGTGATGCATCTCGATGACCTCGACGCCTTCGAACAGCGGGGCGGCGATTTCAGCGAGGTGCATCATCANCACCGCGCCGATCGCAAAGTTGGGTGCGACGATTCCGCCGACAGCTTTGGCGTTGCACGCAGTCTCGAGCTTGTCGACATCGGCCGGCGAAAGGCCCGACGTTCCGACGACCGGAGAAGCGCCGGCGGCCACGGCCGCAAGCACGTTGTGCATCGCGTCCGAGGGTCGGGTGAAATCGACGAACGCGCGTGGCCTCTTCTCATGTAGGAAGGCTGCGAGGTCATCGCCTCGCGAGATGCCGCCGACGTAATCGATGCCCGGGTCGGATTGAAAGGCGGAGACGAGGACCGAGCCGACCTTGCCGCGGTGACCGGCGACCGCGACTTTGATCGGCTCGCTCATCTCAGGAATCAGTCTCGGCGGGGTCCGCGGCCTCGGCCACCATTGCGGCCCCCACGGTCGCCTCCGCGGAAACCACCCTCACGCGGCGGAGGCGGGGGCGAGGCAAGCGCGGTCGCCATCGCCTCTTTGTCGATCCTCTCCTCGATGGGCTCACCCTTGGCGGTGAGCTCGTCGATGGCCGCCTGCCGGGAGAGATTGAGGCGGCCCTGGCTGTCGATCTCGGTCGCTTTGACGACGATCTCGTCGCCCACGTTGGCCACCTCCTCCACTCGGTCGACCCGGTGGTCGGTGAGCTTGGAGATGTGAACCAGCCCGTCCTGGTTGGGGAGCACTTCGACGAATGCGCCGAACGGCATGATGCGCACGACCTTGCCCTTGTAGATCTTGCCGACCTCGACCTCGTCGGTGAGGCCCTTGATCCAGTCGATCGCCTTCTGGCCGGCCTCCTGGTCGACCGCGGCGATGAAGACTCGCCCGTCGTCCTCGACGTCGATCTGCGCGCCGGTCTCTTCGGTGATCTTGCGAATCATCTTGCCTCCCGGGCCGATGATGTCGCGGATCTTGTCGGGGTTGATCTGAATGGTCGTGATGCGCGGGGCGTATGTGCTCATCTCGCTGCGGGGGCGCGGCAGCACGGCCAGCATCTTGTCGAGCACGAAGAGCCTCGCCTCACGCGCCTGTTCGAGCGCCTGCGCGAGCATGGCGTGCGTGAGGCCCTTGATCTTGATGTCCATCTGCAGGGCGGTGATGCCGTCCTTGGTGCCGGCCACCTTGAAGTCCATGTCTCCCAGCGCATCCTCGATGCCCTGGATGTCGGTGAGCACGGCGTGCTTGCCCTCGCGGGTGACCAGCCCCATCGCGATGCCCGCCACGGGCGCCTTGATGGGAACGCCCGCATCCATGAGCGAAAGCGTCGATCCGCAAACTGCGGCCATCGAGGTGGAACCATTCGAGCTGAGGATCTCCGAGACCAGCCGCATCGTGTAAGGCCACTCTTCAACGGGCGGGACGACGGCGAGCAGAGCTCGCTCCGCGAGCGCCCCGTGGCCGATCTCGCGACGGCCTGGGCCGCGCAGCGGTCGCGCCTCGCCGACGGAGAACGGCGGGAAGTTGTAGTGGTGCATGTACCGCTTGAACTCGTCCGGGGATAAGCCGTCCAGCTTCTGCTGGTCGGACATCGAGCCCAAGGTCGCGATCGTCAGCGCCTGCGTTTGACCACGGGTGAAGAGTCCTGAGCCGTGCGTGCGCGGCAGCACGCCCACCTCGACGGTGATCTTGCGAACATCCTTGAGGCCGCGGCCATCCGGCCTGACCCCCTCTTCGATGATTCGCTGCCGGACACGGTCCTTGAGCTTCAGGTCGAACAGCTTGCCGAGGATGTCGGCGTGCTCCGGGAACCGCTCGCCAAGCTCCGCGGTGGTGCGCTTCTTCAGCTGTTCGACGGCCGCCTCGCGCGCGGTCTTGTCGGGATTGAACGCGGCCTGGTCGAGACGGAGGGCGAGGTACTCGCTGACGACCTCGACGATCTGAGGCGGGAACGGGGGCGGAACGAAGTCGAGCTTCTCCCTCCCTACTTCGAGCTGCAGCTCCAGCTGCCCGCGACAAAGCTGCTTGATCGCCTCGTGCGCCATCTCGAGCGCTTCCAAAACGACCTGCTCGGTGACGCCCTTCGCCCCGGCCTCGACCATGAGGATTGCTTCCTCGGTCCCTGCAACCACCAGGTCGAGCTCCGATTCGCCGATGCGCGACATTGGCGGGTTGACGATCAGATGCCCGTCGAGGTGGCCCATGCGGACGGCCCCGACCGGCCCATGGAACGGGATGTCCGAGATCATCAGGGCCGTCGATGCACCGTTGATGCTCAGGATCGTCGGGTCGCTCTCCTGGTCCACCGACAGCACGGTCGAAACGACCTGCACGTCCAGCCGGAAGCCGTCGGGGAACAGCGGACGCAGCGGCCGGTCGGTGAGCCGCGAAGCAAGAATCGCGGCCTCGCTAGGCCTGCCCTCTCGGCGCATGAAAGCGCCGGGGATCTTGCCTGCCGCGTACAGCTTCTCCTCGTAATCGCAGGTGAGGGGGAACCAGTCGATCCCCTCGCGGGGCTCCTTTGCCATCACCGCGGTGCTCAGGACCACCGAGTCGCCCTGGCGCAGTACGACCGCGCCGTTTGCCTGTTCGGCCACACGGCCGGTCTCTATCGAAAGCCGCTTGTCGGCGACCTCTACGTATTTCGTGACTATGGCCACGTACGAACCTCCATCTGGGAGGATGCCCTGGGGGCGCAACCTGGGGTCAGATTCCTAGCAGCTGCCGCTAAAACCATCGGTTTTACTGAGAGCTTCTAAGAGCTGACCCGCGCGACCCCGAGTCCTCCCGAACTAACTAACTCCTATCTCCTGATCCCGAGCTTGCTGACGAGAGCGCGGTAGCGCTCGACGTCGGTGTCTCTCAGGTAGTTCAGCAGACGCCGTTGCTTGCCAACAAGGAGGAGTAGGCCGCGGCGTGAGTGATGGTCCTTGGCGTGCGTCTTCAGGTGCTCGGTGAGCTCCCGGATGCGCGCCGTCGAGAGCGCGATCTGGACTTCGGGGGAGCCCGTGTCCTTCTCAGCTCGCCTGTAATCGGCGATCAGCTTGCTCTTGACTTCAGCCTCTTCTGCCAAACCGAAGACGAATTATACCGACCCTGTGACAATCGCCATTTTCAGCTGAATTCGACTGACCCGTCAGAGCGGGGATCTGCACCCGCTCGCCACGCCCCAGGCCCGTCGATGACGATCGCATGGGCGTGGCCCAGCGTGTGATGCCCGGGCGGCATCAGCTCGATTTTCAGGCCTGAGCGGTTGAGCTCGCGCGCGTGGGGATCGTCCGCCTCTACGGATATCAGCTCGCCGCCGGCCTGGACGCGCACCCGTGGCCTGGCCACTGCTTCCTGAGGTTCCAGTCCCCGATCCACGAGGTTGACCAGGACCTGGGTCTGCAGCTGCGGCTGCCCTTCGCCTCCCATCGAGCCGTAGACGATCGCGGGACGGCCGTCCCGCGCCGCCATCGCCGGGATGAGCGTGTGCATGGTCCGCTTCTTCGGCTCGAGCCGGTTGACATGAGACCGGTCGAGCTTGAAGTACGCGCCGCGGTTCTGGAGCAGCATGCCNGTGCCCTCGGCCACGATCCCGGAGCCGAAGCCATAGGCGACACTTTGGATCAGCGACACGTAATTGCCATGCTCGTCGGCCGCGCAGAGGTAGATCGTGTCGCCACCCTCCCGCCCATCGCTTGACCCGACTGCGATATGACTCGGGTCGAGAAACGGATCTATCGGCGCGACCGCGAACTCTGGGTCGGTGATGTAGCGATCTCGTAATGGATAGCAGTCGTCACGGATCCGTTTGAACGCGGTGACGAAGCCGACTCCCGGCTCGAGCTTGTGTTTCGGCATGCGATCCAGGCGAGCCAGCATCGCCAACGCCGTCAAGCCCTGCGTCGGGGGCGGCAGCTCGAAAACCGTCAGGTCGCGGTACTGCACGCTCAGCGGTTCCACCCAGTGGGATCGGTGCGTCGCGAGGTCGTTCGCGGTCACCAGTCCATCCCGTCGCTTGAGCGCGGCGGCGATGGCAGCGGCGATCTCGCCTCGGTAGAACGTGCCGATGCCGTTGCGCCCGATGTCGGTGAGAACCGACGCCAGGTCGGGGTTGCGCAGCGACATGCCGCCTTCCATCGGCGGGTAGAGCTCATGCGCCGCGNGCTCTCTCGCGAGCAGCTCGGCACCCTCCTTGAGAAACGCCGCCAGGCGATCGGTTATCAGGTACCCGTTTTGCGCCAGCGCCACCGCCGGCTCCACGACGGCCGCCATGCCAAGCGTCCCAAAGCGCTCGAGCAGCCGGCCCCATGCCTCGACGGTGCCGGGCACGGTCACGCTCAGCGCTCCGCGCTCGGGCATGGTTTCGTGCCCTCGATCGCGGACGGCCTCGATCGTGGCGAGCTCGCCCGAGCGCCCAGCGCCGACGAGCCCAACCGGCGCCCCCGCCCCCGCCGGCCAGACGATCGCCATCAGGTCACCGCCAACCGAGGTCATGTGCGGGTAGACGACGCACAGCACCGCGTCGGCGGCGATGGCCGCATCGATGGCGTTCCCACCGTCGCGAAGCACCTGCGCGCCGGCCTCGGTCGCGAGCCGGTGGGGCGTGGCGATGACCCCTTTGGTCACGAACTAATTATTGGGGTCCCCGCGAACTCACGGCTTTAGCCTCCGATTTCGTGGGGTCAAATTATCGCGGTGTGATGAACTCGATCGCGCCAGGCTGGATCTCGAAGAACGCGGGCAGGAAGCCGGGATCCTCGCCGTCGACGTCGATGCGGACCTTCTCTGTGGAGCTGACCGCGATGCGCTTGCCGTACATCAGGTGCATTTTCGGGTTGTGCTCGTCCAGGTGGGCCCCGCTCCGGATCGTCCCCATCCCCCGGATGGTCTCGATCTTGCCGGCGTCACCGATGAGGACGACGTCGAACACCCCGTCAGTGGGCGATGCGGTCGGCGCCATGCGCATGCCGCCTCCGTAGTACTGGCAGTTGGCGATCACGACCTGCATCGCCCTGAGGTCGTGAGTCACGCCGTCGACGACAACGTTCATCGGCTTGTTCTTCCAACTCATGAGCGCCATGAACGATGCCGCCATGAAGGTCACGCTGCCCAGCCGCTTTTTGCTGTTGTTGACGCGATACACGACTTCGCCGCCGAGGCCGGCGTCGGCGATGTTGATGAAATGGCGGACTCCTGTGCTGCCATCGGGCGCCTGATAGGAGACGCAGCCTGCATCCAGCCGTCGAGGAATCCCCGTCTGCAGGACCTGCAGCGCCGCTCTCGGGTCGAGCGGGATCTTCAGCGTGCGCCGGAAGTCTCCGCCGGTCCCCAGGGGCAGCATCGCCAGGCGGCTGGTGGTCGGGAGCGGCGCGCCGTTGTGAAAGAAGCCGTTGACGACCTCATTGAGGGTGCCGTCACCACCGACCGCAACGATCACGGGTCGCGACTCTCGCACGGCACGCTCGGCGATGGCTGTCGCCTCGAGAGGTCTCGTTGTCAGAACGGCGTCGTACTTGAGCCCGGTCGACGGCAGCCAGCCGGTGATCGCAGCCCATTCGCGCCCGGACTTCCCACCTCCGGAGGTCGGGTTGACGATGAAGAGTACTTCGGCCACGCTAACGCACGCCTCCGAGCGCGCGCGGGTTCATGACCCCGGACGGATCGATCGCCTCCTTGACCGCTCTCCAGACGCGCATCCAACCCCCCATCTCGTCAGCGACCCATCGAGCCCGAGACTGTCCGGTCCCGTGGTGGTGGCTGATCGTAGCGCCGAGCTCAAGTGCCGATGTCATCGCGCCCTCCCACGCTCGGTTGTAAGCCGAGCGAGCCTCGTCTTCAGTGTCCCTCGCGCCCGCGAACGTGAAATAGGCGCAGCAGCCCTGCTCATAGGCATGACTGAAGTGGCATAACGCCAGCCCATCGGCCGAAATTGCGTGCTTCACCCGCGCATGGAGGTCTGGCAGCACGGTCCACGGCGCAGCCAGCTCGATCGTGTCGACGTACGATCCAGGAGGCTCGAGCAGCGACGTCAGACGCTCCGCGGAGAGATCGAACCGGTGGCGCTGCCACCGCAGCCAGGGCTCCTCACCGAGATCGGTCGCGGCTCCCGACACCTCCCTGACCGCTTCGGCTTCCGCGCGGGCCACCCTTTCGAGTCCGGCGGTCGCGACCACGAGCAAGCAGCCGCCGCTTGGCAGGTCATAGCCGTTGAAGGCCGCATCCTCGGGGTCGTAGAGCCTCATGACGAGCGGGCGGACCCCGGTCTGCATGATCGCGCGCATGGCTTCGAGACCGGCCGGCAGGTCGGCGAAACCATAGCCGCGCCCCATCACCGACCTCGGGAGTCGATGTACGCGCAGGACCGCTTCCAGGATGACGCCGAGGCCTCCCTCGGATCCAAGCCACAGTTCATGGAGCGCCGGTCCGACAGCAGAGCGCGGTCCTGGGCGTGGTGCGGCGAAAGTTCCGTCCGGCATTACTACAGCCAACCCCATCACCAAGTCTTCGATGCTGCCGTAGCGNCTGGACTCCTGACCTGACGACCGCGTCGAGCACAGACCTCCCACGGTGGTGCCTGGCAATGAGCTTGGGAANTGTCCCAGCGTGAGGCCGCGCTTGTTGAGGTGCTCTTCGAGAGCCATGCCGTTGACGCCGGACTCGCAGCGGCAGGTCAGGTTTGTCTCGTCGACTTCGAGAATGCGGTCGAACGCGCCCATGTCGATCACGAGCTCGCCGCCTTCCGGCGCCAGCGCCCCGCACACACCGCTGCCGCCCCCGAGCGGCGTGACCGCCACACGGTGGGCAACCGCCCATCTAAGGATCGATGCCACCTGCTCCCGGCCAGACGGCCGAGCCACGAGCACGCGCCAGGGTTCCCTTCCCGCGCGCTCCTCCATGATCGCCAGGGGCCACAGGTCACGCACCGGCGCGAGCGTGAGCGCTGCGGCACCGACGATGGCTTCGAGCTCTTGTCTCATGCGCGTGCTTTTGCTGCCCATCGGCCGGCGAGCCAACCAGTAAGGATCGGCACTCCGAATCCGCACGCGCCTGCGTAGTCGTAGCCTCCGAGCACCGCTCCAGCCGCGTACAGGTTGCCGTACGGAACCTGACCCGCTTCATCGAGTGGATGAAGCTCCGCATCAGTTCGCAATCCGCTGCGCAGCTCCTCGGCCGCATCGATGTACTGGAGGTGCTGCAGCCGCGTCCCGGCGGCGCCGACCGGATTGCCGTTGTGATAAACGCCGAGGTTCAACAGCGGCTCCCTGGTGACGCGGCCACCGTCGAGGCCGCCCCCGATGTGGTGACCGGTCGCGAGGATGAAAGAGTCCGCCCGCAATGTCCGGTCGCCCGCGCGCACCGACGTGATTCGCCCGCGAGCAGACTCGACCGACTGCACGTTGGCGTTGATCGACCCTAGCCCGATCGCCTGTTGTAGCCGCCAGCCATGAGGCGACGGCGGCGCCGAGAGCAGTTCGAAGGAATCTGGCGGCAGGTTCGTAAACCCGGGTGGATACGCGGCTGTGGCCGCCCTGGCTTTCGCAAGCGCCGGCGCCCGACGGCCGTAAAGATCGGTCACCGAGGCCGACTGCGGTAAATCCGAAATCGAGACCTGTTCGGCAAAGGCTTGGATTCCGTGCAGCTCGGTGAGGGCTTGCGCGGTNGCGGCCGCATCGTAGTCGCCCACCTCCGCCACTCCGACCACCGCCACCCTTCGTCCCATGAGCGATTGCAGCTCACCGGGCGCGACCGTGGCCGGGATCAGGTTGCCGGGCCGGGCCAGCCCGTGGATGTCGGCATACATCCCGCGCGTGCGCCAGCCGCCTTCAACTTTCAGGCCGTCTCTCTCGAGCGCGAAAAGCAGTGATTGGATCGCCGTGTCGAGCTCTGATGCCAATCGCACCNAGTCAAGCCCTAGCCGCGTGAACGGATGATGTGGCTGCGTCTTCAGGATGAACTCGAGGTCGTCGACGACCTCCATCGCCCCCGCGTACAGGGCGCTGGCCCCCGGTGCGCGCGCGACCACGGTTACGTCAGCGCCTTCGCGGCGCGCGCCCAGCGCGGCGCAGTAGCCGGCGATGCCACCTCCAATCACCATGACCCTGCTCAAGGCCTGACGATCCGCCTCGTATCGGCAACGTCGCGCTTCAGCTGCTGGACCAGGTCGTCGACGGTCGGAAACGCGATGTCCGGGTGGAGGTAGCGAACAAATCGAAACTCGAGCCGCTGCTGATACAGGTCGCCTTCGAAGTCGAGCAGAAATCCTTCGACGCGAAGCTGTGTGCCTCCGAACGTCGGCCGGTATCCAACCGAGAGCGCCGCGATGAAATCACCTTCGGGGGCTTTGGCTCTGCCCGCATATGCGCCGAGCGCCGGCACCAGCTTGTTGGGCTCGATGGCGATGTTGGCGGTGGGGAAACCAAGCGATCGGCCGACCCTGTCGCCCGCCTCGACCGGCCCCGACATCGAGTACTCGCGCCCGAGCAGCCGGTTTGCCAACTCCATGTCGCCAAGAGTCACGAGCCGCCGCACCTCGCTGCTGTGCAGGGCCTTTCCATCGAACATGAACGGAGGCACGACGTCGACCGCGAAGCCATGGTCGCGGAGCCAGTTCGCATTGCCGCGGCGCTCGTTTCCGAACGCAAAGTCGAAGCCGATGACCCACCGCCGTACATCCATCACCGCGGCGAGCTGGTCGACAAACTCTTGCGGCGAGAGGGCCGCGAGCGCACGGTCGAACCGCAGCACGATTGCATGCTCGATCCCGTGCGACTCGATGCGCGCCAGCTTCTCCTGCAGCGTGGTGATCGACTGCGGGCAGTTCGCCGGGTCGAGGACGCATCGCGGGTGCGGCTCGAAGGTGATCAGTGCCGGCTGCGCCTTCTCACTCTTNGCTGCCGCGACNGTTCTCCGGATCACGTCGGCATGACCCAGGTGCACGCCGTCGAAGCTCCCGACGGTCAGAGCGACGGCGCCGATCGGGCTCGAGGGGAGCCCGAAATAAATCTTCAGCTGAGGACCTTTTCGGGCACGAACGTGCGGCGGAGGGGGTCGGTGTGGCCGAGTGCGACGAGGCGGCCCGCGGAGTCGTGTGCGCGGACGGCCCCCGGACCCGGTTCGGGCAGCACGCGAACCGAGCGTCCCTGGCGGACCATCGCCTCCTGCTCGACGTTGAGCCGTACCCGCTCCATTTCCGGCAGTATGACTTCGGCTGGGAGCAGCCGGCCGCGAACGGACTCAGCGCTGGTTTGNGAGTNGAGGACCATCGCGGTCTCGACCGTCAGCGGGCCGTAGCCGGTCCGCACGAGCCGGCCCAGGTAGCCCCCCACCCCCAACCGTCGGCCCAGGTCGCGAGCGATCGAGCGCAGGTATGTCCCGCTGCCACAGCGGATTTCCACCCGCGCCANCGCCGAGGCCCCAGAGACGAAGTCGAGCAGGCGGGCGCCGTACACCTCGACCTCGCGCGCCGGCGGCTTGGGGACTTCACCCTGCCTTGCGAGTCGGTATGCGCGCTTGCCGTCGACCTTGACCGCTGAGAACGCAGGGGGTTCCTGGAGGATGCGGCCGGTGAAATGCGCCAGCGCGCCGGCGATGTCCTCCGCGGTCAGCGCGCTGGGGTCGCCTTGCGGCTGCGGCTCCGCCTCAGCGTCATCGGTCGCCGTCACGAAGCCCAGGTGGATGTCCGCGACATATGTCTTGGGCAGCCGGTGGGCGAACTCGGCGAGGCGAGTTGCGGATTCGAAGAGGATTGGCAGCACTCCGGTCGCCAGCGGGTCGAGCGTGCCGGCATGCCCCACGCGGTGCGCCCCGGTCAGGTGACGCAGCTTACGCACCACCTGAAACGAGGTCTCACCCGCGGCCTTGTCAACGTTGAGGACGCCGGTCGGAAACGGGACCCCCTCAGCGTTTCGATGAGGCGGCACCGATCGCCTCCTTGGCCGCCGTCAAAACCAGCCGGACCGCCTCGTCCATCGGCCTC
>JGI25382J43887_10000289_pt1 | contig 15443 bp, 1 predicted proteins | sample GraSoi013_1_40cm_3_FD_43887 | JGI IMG/M metagenome (IMG submission 43887) | reverse complement strand
GGAGATCGCGAACACGTCGCCCTCGTCCTCGCGGAATCGAATCACGAAGTTGGCGCCGTTGACGACGATGACCTCGTCGACGGCGTGGCCAGTCTTGTTCACCCGCAGGAGGACGCTGCCGCCGACGGAGATCCCGGAAGATGCGAGGGCGGCCGTTCCCGAGAGGAATCCGGCCACACCGGTGGGCTTGATCACGAAGGCGCCGGTGCCCGCGGCCAGGATCGGGTCGCTGCTCCCCGACAGCGTGACCTTCACATCGCTCAGCACGATGCGCGTCACNACCTCGTTGTCGGCGTTCACCGGAGCCGTGCNGTTGGCGAGATCGATCGCCCCGTCCGGCCCCGCGCGCGTCTGCTGATCGAAAGCGAACGTCCCGCTCAGCCTGTTGCCGGCGATGTCGATGGGACTCGAGGCCGCCACCACGGCCACGACCCTGACGTATGGACCGGCGGGCACGTCGATCGTCACGATGTCGCTGCCGATCGTGAACGTGTCGTGAACCGCGGCGGCCCCGCTGTTGATCTGCACCTGCACCAGCGGGGTGGAGATCGAGAAGCCCGGCACGGTGAAGGCCGCCGAGCCGCTGAAGCTCGCCGCGAGGTTCGAGGCCGTGACGAGGGCCAACCCCTGGGTGATGGTCGCGTTCACGACCCCGTTGCCAATGTTCAGCGCCCCGTTGCGGATCCCGATCCGGTCCACGGCGTCGCCGGCGGTGGTCGTGACGCGCTCGATGGCGAAGTCGCCCCGCAGCGTCTGACCGGCCACGTTGAGGTCGACGCCGGTGCCGGTGATCTTGGCCTTCAGCGCCGCCGGATTGGTCGTGTCCAGCTCGAGCGTGAACGTGCCCGACAGCGCCACATCCGGCACGTGCAGGGCCACGCTGACCGGCAGCGTGAACTGGACGGCGCCGGTCACGCTCGGCGTCCCGATCACGGTGCCCGTGTTGTCGATGATCTCGCGCAGGGTGATCCGGCCGTCGCTGTTCGGGTCCGTCAGCGTGTCGGCGAACGAGATCGTCCCGCTGCCGCTGCCGTTGTGGATGGCGACGTCGAGGGGGCCGAGGCTGCCCGCGGCGTTGATGTGGGTGGCGGTGAGCGTCGCCGAGCCGGTCAGCGTAGTATTGCGAACGAAGAAGTAGTCGCGCGCGCTGGCGCCGCCGATCAGTGCTCCAAGATCGACGCCGAACGTGACGTCGACGCCGATCGAGCCGTCCAGGCGCAGGTCGGCGCTCAGGTTCGGGAGCTCCAGGCCCGCGCTGTCGAACGCGAAGCGGAAGGCGTCCGGCCCGACCCCGAAATCGGTCGAGAAGTTCAGATGGAACGTGAGCTGCCGCGTGCTCGAGTCGTAGTCGAAACCGAGCGCCTTGAGCTCGTCCTTCACCTCGTCGATGAGGTTCCGCAGCATCCCCTGCGCGGACGTGAAGAGCGGCTTGTCGCTCGCCTTGTCCCGCAGAGGATCGATGAGCTTCTCGTCGAGCACGTCGATGAACTCGAGGAGGCTCCCACGCGCCTTCTGCACCGCCGGGATATCGACGTCGAGCGCTGACGCGACGCTGGAGAGCTTGTCCCTGAAGGCCACCAGCTGGTCGAGGACGTCCTTCGAGGTCAGACGCAGGAGGTCCGACAGAACACCGCCACCACCCGGGCTGAACTCGACCCTCACCCCGAGGATGTCGGTGATGTCCGGCCAGGTGAACGTGACGCGGGCGCCGCCCAGGTCGAACGGAGCGTCGCGTCCCGGCAGTATCGCCGCGACCTGGAAGTCCCCGGTGAAGACGACGTCGTCTTGGGTGGGGTTCCCCTGCAGGCTCAGCGTGAAGAGGTCGAGGATCGAGGCGTCGCCGAACTCGTGGAGTCTCAGGCGGCCGGGGGCTTCATCGGTGAAGGCATCGGTCGAAGGATCGTGGATGTCCACCGCCACACTCACGAGGCCGTTGATGTCGAGCGTCGCGTCGGTCAGGGTCACCTCGAGGAAGCCGAAATCGCCCGCCCCGTGCAGCTTGCCGAACACGCTGATGTTACTGAGCTTCAGCTCGGGTCCCGTCACGGCCTCGGTGTCGATGAAGAACCCGAACTCGTCGACGCCGAAGATCAGGTGCAGGTCGACGTCGAAACTGTAGAGGACGTCGCCGGCAAGTCGGAGCGCTCCTCCGAATGCATCGATGGCGATCTGCCCTTCCCCGGCGAGGTTCCTCTTCACCGTCACATCGAACGTCGTCGTATCGCCGTTCTGGGTCAGCGTGACGTTGCCGGCGATGTCGTCGAGATCGTCCAGGGCCTGCCGCAGGCCATCGAGGTCCGTGATAGACCCGCCGATCTCGGAGAGGAAGGAGCCGCCGGGGCCGATCTTGAGGAGACGAGAGAGGAGCGTCTCGTTCCCCTCGAGATCACTCAGCGAAATCTCGGACAGCTCAGCGTCGAGAGCGTTAGCTTCGCCCTCACCGACACGTTCACGCTCAGCTTCACCCCCACTGTCACTGAAGAAGAACGGATCGGTTTCGAGCGACAGTGGCACTTCCTCGCCGAGGAGGGCCGGGAGTCCGATCGGTTGCGCCGCGCTCGGAGCATTCCCCACGACGACGTTCCGCAGCGATTGCCCGATCACCGGAATCGCCGACCGCGCGAGGGCGTCGTCGGCATCCTTGACCGTCGCCAACCGGTCGAGGGAACTCCGGAACTGACGCAGCGCATTCGCATTCAGCGTGACCGTTCGCGTCTGGATGCGCGTGTATTCGATCGTCAGGGTGGTGCCGCCAGCTTGGTTGATGACGACGAATCCATTCGGACGAGCGGCCGGGCTCTGCTTCAGGATCGTGGCCGCGCCGTCTCCGATGATCCTCAAGGTGCTCGTGACCGGATTGCCGCCGCCGTCGAACACGATCCCGCCGGGTACCCGGATCCGGGCATCCACCTCCAGGGTGTCGTTGCCATCGCTGCCCTTGACCACGATGCGATAGATGTTGCGCAGCGAGAACGTCCCCTTGCTGACGTCCCCCCTGAACACGTGAACGAGCCAGTTACGAGTCTCGTCGAGCTTCAACGAGACGGTCTCCGCGCTGCCGCTCGGCATCGTGACGACCAGCTGCGGCCGCTCCTCGAACGGGCGCAACGAGAAGGTGGGGATCGTCCAGACGCCACGCCCTCGGGTCCCGACCACCAGCGCGTCGCCCCGCAACGCAGCGAGTGCGTTGGTCGTGATAGGGCCGTAGTCGATGTCGGTCACCTGCGCGTCGGGCAGCAGGTTGGCGAGCTTCACGAACGACAGGAACTGACCCGCACCGCCACTGAAGACCGCGGACAGATTATTTTGAACGAGACCCGAGCCGTTGTGGGCCGCCCCACCCGCCGCATTGACGAGGGCTGCATTGAACAGGAGCTTGGCGACGGGGTCGTTGTCCAGGACCTGCTTGATCTTCGCGGCCGTCGTGTGGGCGGGGTCGATCTTGAACTCGAGTATCCGATCGACCGGATCCCACGAGACGTTGGCCAGGTTGCCGTTCAGCGCGGGGTCAGCCGTGAACCTGACGGTGGCCCCATTGAAATAGGCTTCGTTGTTCTTCGTCGTGAATCGGACATCGGAATTGGCGGCAGCCGAGTCCATCATTGCCGTCCCTTTCCGATTGATCGCCAGCACCGGAGCCAAAGGATTCGACTTGTCGACGGGCGGGAAGGTCTGGTACACCCCTCCGTCCGTGCCGACCAGCAGCATCTCCTGGACCGTGGTGTTGATACGGACCGCGTGACCGTTGCGAATGGCCGTCGCGAGCGCCGTCGCGGGGGCGATCGCGGCCGTGAATGCCGTGCCGAGAATGCTGTTGCCGGCGACGTCGAAGCCTGCCAGACCCAGATCGGCCGCGGCGTCCGAGCCCGCGACGGCGTCTGACTTGAAGTGGCCGGTCCCGCCGGCTCCGTTATCGGTCAGCGTAAGTTGAGTGGCACCGATCGTCAGCGTGATATTGAGCCCGGCCCGGGTGGCCTGCGCTTCGACCAGCGTCTTGACATTGGCCAACGTGGCCGCACCGTCGAGGTTGACGACAACGACGTTTCCGCGCCGATCGGTGATCTTCAGGTCGCCGGCCGGCACCGGCACCACTTCGACCGACGTCAGGTTGAGACCCCGTGGCAGGGCGCCGATCTCGGTTCCCGCTGGACCGGTGACAGCGGTCCAGTTCTGGCCACCGTCGACGGTTCCGAAGACCCGATTCGCCGACGTGACGGCGTACGCAACGCGCCAGTTGGTGGGGTCCGTCGCGATATCGACGATCCTGGCGTTACCGGTGCCGATGATCTGCTGGCGGCCGGCGACAAAATTCCCTGCGTTGTCGCGCACCCAGATCATGTGCGTGGTGGTCGCGAAGGTGTTGACGTTGCTGAACTCCAACCCCACGTAGATCGGCTGGTTGTTGCCCGCCGCCGGGTCTTGCCCGTAGGTCAGGGCTGTGACGAAGCCAAACTCTGCATTCGCATTCCGCATGAAGAATCGACCGAGGAGTCCCGATGGCCCCAGAGCGGCCACGAGATTCGTGGTCGCGATGTTGTTGTAAACACCCCCATTGTTAATGGTTTCGTAGAGGCCGAAACGGCCGATGGCCCACTGATTGTTCTGGAAACCGCTGACCGCAGACTGGACCTGAACGAAGGCGCGGTTCCCATCGGCGCTGTTGAGCGCTGGGGCCAGGGCCTGAAACGCCGATGTTATCTGCGTCAGCTGACCGGTCTGGTTGAATTGCAGCTGAAGAGCACCCCGGAGACTGTTACCGATGGCGAGATGGTTGACGTTGCCGGGATTTGGGAACGCGGGGGGCACGACGCTTGCGAGGTTCGCGTTGCCATCTCCAGCGGACACCGTCTGCCATAGCGGTTGATTCAGCGTGAGCTGGGCCTGGTTGCCGACGTCTTGAAGACCTCCGATGACGACCTGATTCATCGGGTCGTACGCGACATGGCTGAATTCCCCGATCGCGAGACTGCCGTTGAGCGATTGCCAGAATCGGCTTCCCCCGACGCCGTTCGGATGGCTCAGGCGGTAAATGCCTCCATCGTCACCCTCGATGAGGCTGCCATCTCGGCCGAAGGTGATGAAGCGCGAGTCGGCGTGAGGACTCGTTCCGATCGGATTCGCATTGGCGAGATTCGGATCGCCGGCTGGTATCGGGGCGCCGGTACCGATGAGCTGCTGCTGGCCCGCCGGGTTCTGTCCAACGACCGCACGCACGCGGAAGATCCTCGCGACCCAGTTGTCGGCCTTCACCGAATTGTCGATGAACCGGTCAGGACTGTACGTCGTAACCTGCCGGTCACCGCTGACGTAGACGAAGTTTGGATCCGTCGGGTCGATGGCGATGGCGAAGTTGGTCCCGGCCTGCGTTCCTGGATGCAGACCCGTATAGGTCTCGGACTGGTTGAGCATCGTAATCAGCACCGGACCTGCGCCAAAGTTGAGTCGGCTCGTGGAGACGAGGAAGACGTCGTCTCGCCCCAGCAGGGACGCCGCACCCCCCGTCGGATCGGTGAGATTCGCGATGTTGGCGCCGACACTGATGATGCGGAACATCTGAGTCGCGGCGGTGTAGGCGACGGTGATGGTGCCGGCAGGGAGACCGAATGCGTTGTTCAAGGCGACCTGGAGCGCCGTGGCCACGTTGTTCATCGACCCCGCGCCCGTGAAGTTCGGCGCAATGTTCTGGCTTGCGGCGCCCCGGGTCAGGCGGAAACGTCGCGTATTCGCCAACTGGGCCCATTCCTCGGGGTTGTTCGACGTAGCGACGACGTCGATGGTCGTGGGGTTGACCTGGACGAACGGCAGCGTCGTCGAGAAGCTCGCCCGGTCGGCGTGAACGAGCGACGGAAGGTCACCGCGGGGCTGACCGATCGCAATTCCTCGGACGGGATCGGCGCCGCTGCTCCGGAAGATCAGATGACCGCCCATGCTCGGCGAGAAGCTGGTCGAGAAGGGACTGTAGGTGACGGAGACGGCGTTGAGGCCCACCACGGTATTGATTGCCTGCTGGAACCGCGCGGCGACATCGTTCATGTTGTTGATCGCGGGCACGGCTGCGAAGTTCGGCGTGATGTCGTACGAAGTACCGTCGACCATAATCGAGAAGCCCCGGGTGTTGCCGAGGTTCACCCATGCCTGGGAGTTCGGGTTGCTCACCACGATCGATGCCTGCGGCACCAACGCCCTCAACGTGCGAAAGTCGTCGGCGATCTGAGCCGACGCGAAGCGGACCCTGAGCGCGGCGTTGAACAACGAGTTCGCGGGAACGGGCAAGCTCCGGTCGCTTATTTCTTCGATCGGCGGGAACAGATTGTTCGCCCCGACTTCCGCCAGTCGGAAGACGTTGCTGGTCCCGTCCCAGGTCACCGTCACGCTGCCGAATCCCGCGGCATTGAACGCGTTTTGCAGGGCGGTCTGGACGTGCACCATCGTCGCCGTGGCATCGTTCGGAATGGCCGTCTGGAATAGCGGATTGAGAATGGCCGTTTGACCATTGATGGTCACGCGGAACGTCGTGTTGTTTCCGAGATCCCGCCACCGAGCCGGGGTTGGGATATCGGCGGCCGCCCCGCCCGGCGTGATCGTCGCCTCGACGCGAGGGTTGAAGTCCGCACCGTTCCGGGCGACGCCAAATCCGACGCTGGTTCCCGGCTGATTGAACAGCGAGAGTGCGTTGGGTTGGCTGAACCCGAAGGCCTCGCTCACCGTGATGGGAGTTGTCGCACCGACCGCCACCGGCGTAAACACGAACGTGTTGTTGACGGCGTTCCAGGCCACGTTGACCCCGAGCGCCGCCGGAATGGCGGCCTGAATGGTCGCCGCGATCGTCGCCATAGTGGGGACTGGAGCTGCTGGAATTGCGCCGAATTGCGGGTTCACGCGTCTGGAGTTGGCCCCGACTGTAATCAGGAAGCTTCGACCGTTGCCCAGGGCGATCCACGAAGCCGGTACGGTAATCGCGTTGGCGGGGCCGTCGACGGTCACGATGGCCTGCGCGACGCGAGTCACATCACGAATATCGCCCACCTGATTGAAGAAGACCGTGCCCACGTTGAATATCGAAGTGGGTGCCGGCGAGGGAGCTATGGTCAGAGGCAAAAGGGTGTTGCTCACGAACACGAAGCGGCTGTGCAACGCGTCCCACGACACGCTCACGGCATTGGCATCCAGGCCGGGCGTCAGCGGCGCCACCGCGCCGGGCGGTTGATTGATCGCCGTCTGGAGCGCAGTGACGACGTCGTTGATGTTCGCGACGGCGCCCAATTGAGGCGTGATGGTCGCTGCGGCGAAGGGACCGAGTTGAGCGATGAAGGTGCTGGCGTTGCCCAGACCTTGCCACCCGGCGGCACCGAAGTTTTGGAAATTGCCCCCGACCGTCACCGTGACGACCGCCGGATCCACCGGCGTCGGGATCGGCACGCCGGCCTGCCTCACCATGCTGGTCGTGTTCAACTCCCGGGACGTCGGGGCGTCCATGATGAACTGCCAGCCGACCCCCAGGTTGGAACGGAAGATACCCTCGAGCTGGCCGCTTCCTTGAATCGTGGCCGCGTACAGCGTCCCTCCGGCGGCGTCGATCGCCATCTCGGTGCGGATGGCTGTCCGGAAGTTCTTCAAGGGGCCAACTGGAGCGCCCGTCGACTGCGTCCACGTGGCGCCGTTGTCGGTGCTCTTGTAGACACCCGGAGTCGGCGGACCGAGCAACGACGTCGCGCCCACGGCAACGGGATCCTCGAGGCGGCTCACGTTCGTGAAGCGCTGGGTCGCATTCGTGAACCGAAATACCTGCCCGGTACGGGTCACGGTCACCTGGTTCGCGCCGAAGGCGGCGTTCACCGCCGCCTGCAATCGCGCCTGCACCTGCCCGATCGTTGCTACGGGAGCCGGGTTGCGGAAGTCGACGACGACGTCCTGGCGGTTCCCTCCGACGGTGAGGCTGAAGCTGACGGGGCCGGGATACGCATTGGCCCACGCCGCGGGCACGATCGTGTTGGTGCTGATCGAAACCTGGTCGCCCACGCCGGTGGCGGCGGGCCCGACGCTGAGCGTGCTCGCGTCGAGATAGGCGCCGGCTCCCGGCGCGCCGACCACCGCGGCGAAGTAGGATCTGTTGTTCGCGGCCGCGGCATCCACCCCGACCGCTAGATCGGTCACGGCCCCGTTCGCCAGGCCGTTCACACCCGAGATCAGCCGCCAGAAGTCACCGCCGTCCTGGCTCAAGAAGAGCCCGCCGTTGTTGTTGACCCGGTCGGTGGCAACCAGGACGTTCTGGATCTTGGTGCGGAAGACGACTTCGATGTCGTTGCTCACGACCCCGTTGGCCTTCGCGGTGAAGATCAGCGCGTTGTTGCTCCCCGGCGGATTCATGACCACGGTGGCCTTGGTTCCTGCCGCGCCGCCAGCGCTCACGCCCTGGAACGATCCGGCATACGTCCCTGTGCCGTTATTGGTGGCCAGGCTCACGTCGACCGGACGCGTGGGCTGCGCCATGATCGCGTTGATCAAATCGTTCGCCGTCGAGCCGCCAGCGCCGGCCTGGATCGTGATCGTCAACGTATTCGTTCCCGGGTCGTAGAGCATCACCTCCGCGCCCTTGGCCCCTCCTGCCTGGAGGACGACGCTCAGATCGTTGAACTGGGATCCGTTGCCACGCGCGGTGAACACCAGAGCGTTGTTGTTTCCCGCCGGGAAGATCGCGCCGACCGCCCTGGTGGTCGCCGAGCCTCCACTGGTCACATTGCGGAACGCCAGGAGCGCGGCTGCATAGGTGCCGGCTCCGCTATTGTTCTGCTGGAACAGTGCCGCCGTGAAGGGCGAGGCCGCGAGTGCGTTCACGGCGGCCAGGACATCGTTCGCGTCGGCCGCGGGATTGTTGGGTTGCACGAAGATCGTGAGCCGGCTCTTGCCTCCCTGCGCGTCGAACCGCACGCTCACGCCGGTAGGGACGATATTGTGCGTCGCGACGTCCAGGATCTTGAGCCCGTTGAACACACCCGCGTTGTCGATGACCGCGAAAGAGTCGCCGCCGTCCGTGGTCTTGAGCAGCCCGATCGCACGCCCACCGGTCCCCCCGCTATTGGTCTCGCTGCCGGTCCCGACGTAGAAGGTGTGAGAATCGTCGGGATCGAACGCCATCGATTCGATGGCCAGGGACGGATAGTCGTCGGTCAACGGCACCCACACGGGCGAAGGCTCGGCGATCGTCGCCTTGGTGGGACGCGTGACGAGCGTCGCGTCGCTGATGTTGTCGAGCTGGTTGGCCGCCGCAGCATTGGCGATCGTCAGCAGCAAATAAAAGAACGGACTCTGTAGAGGAGTGCTGGGGTCCAGTCCCTGCGTACGGTAGACCCTGCGCGAGACTGTTCCCGGAGGGCCGACCGGAATGCCGTTTATGTTCACCTGCTTGTTGATGCCGGTGAGCGTGATCGACAGCTCGCTGGAGGTATTGCTCTCGACCCCCGCCGCGTCGACGAAGACGAACTTGTAACGGTAGAGGAGGCTCGTGGCGTTCGGGCCGAGGTTGCCGGCCGGGGCTCCTTCGACCAGCGTGACGTTCGACACGTCGGGCGCGGGAACCTTGCTGGGGGAATTCGGGTCGACGTCAATCGTGCGGCCGATGTTCTGGGTCCGCCAGAGTCCCCCGCCAACGGTGCCGACGTAGGCGACGTTGGCGTCATTGGGATCCTGCAGGAAGAAGATCGTGGCGCCGGCGACAGGATTGCCCTGCGGGTCCATACCGAAGACCTGGCCGCTCGTCGTCCCCTCGGGTCCCTGCGAGAGCCAGTCGAACTGACCGGTGAACCCGAAGTTCAGATCGGGCGGAAGGTTGCCCTGGCTCTGAATGTCGACGGTCCCGGTCGTCGACGTGCTGCCCAGTGCCGACTGGGCGACGACACCGGACGCCACGAGCGTGATATTGCCGGACCCCGTCGAGACGGCCGCGTTGACGATGAGGTCTTGCCCGAGACCGTTGGCCCTCAAGACGATGACGCCCGCGCCGGTCGCGGTGACCGGCTGCTGGACGCTGAGGCTGCCGCTCGTCGTGACGACGGTAATCGATCGGCCGGCCCCGGCGGTCGTGATGCCAATCGCTTGCGCCAGGTTGGCCGCACCGGTCGCGGTCACCGCGACGGTGCCGATCGTCAGAGGGCCGGCGTTATTGAAGTTGAGGCTCGAAGCGCCGCTCAGCCTGGCCGCCAGGATCGCGACATTGTTCGCCGGCTGCGCCAACGTCACGTCGCCACCCGAGGAGACGAGCTTCAGATTGCCGGCCAGGGTCTTGGTGTTCGGCCGCTGCGCGATGGTCGTGGTCGCCGACAGCTGCACAGTGCCGCCGGCGCCGGCCACGCCTGCACCGCCTCCCGACGCACCCCCGGAGGCTGTGATGTTGTCGATGGTGATCGCTCCGCTCGCGTTGAGGACGGTGACGATCGCCCCATTTGCACCGTTGACCCCGGCCGCGCCGCCTTGGCCGCCCGAGGCGACGATGGGCGCGAGGAGCGTGATGTCCCCCGCGCCGGTCGAGTGGACCAGCACCTCGCCGCCGCTCGTGGGCGGGTTCCCCGCGACGCCCGTGGTCGTGATCGTGCCGGTCGCGGTGCTGGTAATGGTCGACGCCGCCGTCAACGTCACCATTCCGCCCTGGGTGGTGGTGGCCTGACTGAGCGCGATGGCTCCGGCCGTGCTCGTCACGAAGATCCCGCCGGTGCCCGAGCTCAAGGCCGCCGCGATCGTCACGGCCCCGCTGTGGTTGATGTTCATCGGCGTGTTGGTCGTCGTCACCGCGCCACCGGTGTTGTCGAAGGTCGTCCCGCCGCTCGTGAACCCGCCGGGCGCGGTTACCGCGCCTTGCAGCCGCACCGCGCCGGTGGCGGTGATGCCGAAGGCGCCCGCCACGGTGACGGTGCTCTGGAACGTCACCGCCGTGGCTCGCTCGATGGTGAGATTTAACAGATCTGCGCTACTCACCGCCCCGACGATCGTGATCGTGCCGGCCGCCCTGAGCCTCAGGTTGTCGACCGTGCCGTCATTGTCCCCCGCGATCGTGCCCGGCCCCTGGATCGTGATGTTCCCGCCCGTCGACTCGATCAGCCGGCTTCCGTGAATGAGGAGCGAGTCGTTGAGCGTCACATCGCCGACCATCGTGATGTCGGCGGCGACATTCGTCGTGTGGCCCGATCCGAACACGGTCAGGGATGCGTCGTCTGTCCCGACCAGATCCCCGTTGATCCAGACCTGACCCTGCACGGTCCAGAGGACGACGGGGTCGCTGAAGGTGACGGGGCCATTCGGATCGCCGATCTGGATGAGGTCGCCACCCTCCGGGTCGTCCCCGCCCTGGCCGCCGATCACCTGCTCGATGCCGCTGATTCCCGAGGTGCCGGTGGCCTCGCCCGTCCCCAGGTTGACGGTCACGGCCGTCGCAGAGGCCGAGTAGTCCAGCCGGTCGGCTCCATCGCCACCCTCGACGGTGCCGGCGAGGCTCGCGCCCTCCTCGAACACGAACTCGTCGTCGCCGGAGCCGCCGGTCAGGCTCTCGATCCCGGTGAAGCCGAGCCCATTGAGCTTGCCGGCGTTGCGAGACGTGACTCGCCAGACGTTGCGCTGGTCGGGGCCGCGCAGACGGTCGAGCCCGAGTCCGCCGAGCAACCCGCCGGCCAGCAGGCCGGCGACGGTGACGACGAAGACGTCCTCGCTCGCTCCGCCCTGCGCGGTCTCGATCCCCGAGAACGCCACGCCGTTGAGCGTCCCGGCATCGGGGTCGGTGATGGTCCAGGCGTTCGGCGAGTCGGAGGCGACCACCACGTCGTCGCCGTCGCCTCCGGAGATGCGTCCGGTGATCTTCCCCGATGGCCCGAGGACGAAGGTGTCGGACTCGGAGCCGCCGACGAGGCTCTCGATGCCACGGAACGTGACCGAGTTGACCGTGCCCGTGTCCGTGTCGGTGATGGTCCACGTGTTGCCTGACGCCGGCGCGATGAGGGTGTCGCTCCCGGAGCCACCGGCGACAGCGCCAACATTGAGGATGCCGCCGGTGCCGGTGGCCGCTCCGGCCGTCAGGTCAACGGTCACGCCAAGCCTGTCAGCGGCGTAATCGAGGGTGTTGAGGCCACCGCCGCCGTCGATCCGACCGGTCACGCTNCCGCCGGCAAAGACGAAGCGGTCGCTGTCCGCGCCGCCGACGAGGTTCTCGATGCCGGCGAAGGATTGACCGTTGAGCGTGCCGGCGCCGAAGCCGGTGAGGGTCCAGGTGTTCGGGGTGTCGGCACCCATCAGGGTGTCGTTGCCGGGGCCGCCGAAAACGACGCCGCTGACGCTGCCGCCTGCCATCCACTTGAAGATGTCCGCAGAAGCGCCGCCCGTCAGGTTCTCGACACCCGCGAACGATTGGCCGTTCAGCGTCCCGGCCTCGGTGCCGTCGATGACCCAGGTGTTGGGCGTGTCGGCGCCGACCAGCGTGTCGTTGCCCCCGCCGCCGTCGACGACCCCGCTGAGCCCGCCGTCGGGGGTCATTGCGAAGGTGTCGGAGCCGTCCCCGCCTCTCAGGTTCTCGATTCCGGCAAAGGTCAGCGGCGTGAGCGACCCGGCAGTGAGGGTCCCGGCATTCGACCCCGTGATCGTCCAGAGATTGGTCAGACCGGGGCCTATCAGCGTGTCATCTCCGGAGCCGCTGACGATTCCCTCGACACCGCCGAACGTGCTGTTGCGCCCCGCGTCGACGAGNGCGCCCGCGACGATCACGTCCCCGTCAGGAGACAGGGCGAGCGTCAGGCTGCCCGTCTCGTCGGAGAGGTCGAGAATCGCGGGAGCCGAGTCGGCGGCGTCCATCGCCGTNGCGCTGGGCTCGATCGAAACGGTCGGCAGGAGGAAGCGCCGCCCGGGTGCCAGCACGTCGGCCATGGGAGCGATCGGGTCGTCATGGTGGAAGCCCAGCACATGCCCGATCTCGTGCTCGACCACCGTGAGCAGGTCCATTCGGCCGCGGGCGGGACTGCCGGGCTGCGCGGCGAAGAGCGTCTCGGTGTCAGTCGGCTCGAACTCGTCGTTGCTCGACGGGCTGGGGTCGACGAACCATTTATAGCCGGCAGCGGTCGGGTCGAGCTGAATCGTCGTACCGCTGGTGCGTCCGAGCATTCGACCAGGAAGATCCGCGACGCGGAAGCTCAGCTGATGCAGCCGCAGCGTGACGTCGTCGCCCTGATTCGAGGCGAGCCAGCGCGAGATCGCGACGTCGGCGACGGGCAGGACATCATCGTCGCGGAGCACACCACGAGCATCGGCTGAGCCCATGGAGAGCAACGATGTTTCTTCGTCAGTGAAAACGGACGCCGGCGGCCCACGTGCGTCGTGGGTGTCAGAAAGTTGTGACGTCGCGGAATTGCTCGACGAAACGAACATGTGAGCCGTGTCTACGCTGAGCGCTGACGCCGACGATGTCGGCGTGGACGTCTGCACGTCGGTTTTCTGTACCGGAGCCCCTTCGACCGGCACCGTCGGCTGTGGCGTCGCGGGCGCGGTCGAGAGCGCAGCGCTCGGCTGCTCGGCCGGGAGCACGTCGTGAGTCTCGTCGCCCTTCGTCATGNCGCCGCCGCCCCAGTCGATCGAAGGAGACGGCGCGCTGGCTGTGTCGCTGACCGCGACCGCGGGCTCCTGCAGCAGCTGACGCTCAAGCGAACCCTTCAGNAGGTCGAGCGGATCGCCGGAGAGGAGGAGCCGTGGCTCGAGGGGTTCGACGCGGAACCTGGGTGCGGTCGGTGTGTCGCGCACGACGCGGTGGTCCTGAGTGGCACCACCAATCGGTGCAAGCCATCTCATGACGCCCCGAGCGAAACTCATGAGAGCGCGAGACTAGTCCTCGGCGGTGAAGCTGTCAATCGCCAAAAGATGACCAGCCTGGCGCCGGTCTGACCGACGGCAATGCGGTGAGCCTCTCATCGCGGTGCCGATCCGTCATCTGCTCGCACGGAGCCCGCGCCGACGGTGAGTAGCACGCAGCGGCCGTCCACTTGTGCAGAGTCTTGCGCAGTGCTTGCGCGTCGTTGTCGTGGATCGTGCGGCCGCTGATCAGCAGGTCGTCACCGGGGCCGCCCACCAGCCGGCCTCTCGGTCCCAACGTTCGGTACCGTGACGATCAGCGCGTCAGCAGCCGATCGCCCGTGGAGTCTCTGATGCGGTGGCGCCCGGCGCCGGCCGCCCGGGCCTCGTCGAGCTGGCCGCCGCCCCACCTATATAGAGGAAGGCGATAGAGGACGGCCTCTACACACCGGTTGTCGGTCAGCGACGGCGACGGCCTGTCGATCGGGGCCATCAGCCTGACAGGAGCCGGCGGCCCTCCGCTCGCGCCTGATCCAGCACCTCGCGCACAGGCAGCGCCTTCTCCTTCGCGATGCGGGCGACGTCGGCGAACTCCGGCGTCACCGTCACCACGCGGCCTTCGAGCCGCGAGACCTTGAACGGGATCGGCCCATAGCTGGTGGCCAGCGTGACGATCTCGCGCGGCAGCGCCGCGCGCCGCCACTCCGACCAGCGCACGCCGATCGTGGAGGACTCCTCGAAAAGGACGCGGCTCAGCTCCCCCACCCGCTCGGGTGCGCAGAGTGCGGTGAGCACGGTGCCCGGCCGGCTGCGCTTCATCACCACCGGGGTGAGGAACACGTCGAGGGCGCCGACCTCGAAGAGCCGGTCGACGAGCGGCTCGTAGAGCTGCGGCGACATGTCGTCGATCGTCGTCTCCACCTGCACGATGGTCTCGGTGGCGCCGCCGCTCTCCACGGTCTCGCCGACGAAGCACCGCAGCACGTTCGGCGTGCCCGGCAGGTCCCGCGTGCCGGCGCCGTAGCCGACACCGCTCAGCGTCATGGCGGGCGGCCGCAGCGCGGGTTTCGCCAGCGTCGTGAGGATCGCCGCGCCCGTCGGCGTCACCAGCTCGACGCGCACGCCGGTGTCGACGACGGGAAAGCCGCGCAGCAGCTCGGCGGTGCCCGGGCCGGGAATCGGCATCCGGCCGTGCGGACCGTCCGAGAAGCCGCCGCCGAGCGGCAGCGGCGAGACGTAGACCGTCTCCACGCGGAGCAGGTGGAGCCCGAGCACGCCGCCGGTCACGTCCACGATCGCGTCGACGGCGCCGACGTCGTGGAAGTGGACGCGCTCGCGCGTCGTGCCGTGCACGCGCGCCTCGGCGTCGGCGAGCCGCTCGAAGATCCGTCGCGCCCGCTCGGTCACGGGCGCCGGCAGGTGGCTACGCTCCAGGATGGCGACGATGTCGCCGAGCGTGCGGTGGNCCTGGTGGGCGGCGGCGTCGATCTGGACGTCCACCTTGGTGGCGCGGAAGTCGCCCCGCCNCACCTCGTGGCGCACGAGGTCCCAGCCGGTGAGGTCGAGGCCGTGCAGCCCGTCGCGCAGCGCCTCGAACGGCGCGCCCGCGTCGACGAGCGCGCCCATGA
>JGI25382J43887_10000288_pt1 | contig 15452 bp, 17 predicted proteins | sample GraSoi013_1_40cm_3_FD_43887 | JGI IMG/M metagenome (IMG submission 43887) | reverse complement strand
AGGATTTATGAAAAATACCGTGTATTGCATCGCTTCAACCGAACCTCAGGCCAACGATATCTCCCATACTCGGACCTCTGGCAGTCGCCGGCCCAATAATCGGGGCTTTCAGCAGAGCTGCGGTCGGTGGTGTTATCGGCGGGCTGGCCGGCGGCACGGGCGCACTGGCCCGCATCGGGATTCCAGAACACGACAGGGCCCGAGTCGAGCAGAAAATTGGAGCCGGCGCGATCCTGATTGCAGTCGGGTCGGATGAGCCTGCGCGGCTCGACCGAGCGTTTCGGGTCTTCAAATCTTCAGGAGCCGAAGAAGTCTATTGGGCGGAGGATCTTGCAGCTTAAACACGCGCGCGGCTCACGGTGCGAGTTGCGGGGCCACATACGTATAAAACATCACCACCAGCCCGATGATGAAGGTGAGAAAGATGCTGTGCTTGAGCGTAAACCCAAAGAGCCGGCTTTCATCTTCCCGCTTCATTGTCGTTGCGGCAGCGGCAACGGCAATGCTGGTCAGGCTGATCATCTTTCCCATCACGCCGCCGGCAGAGTTTCCTGAAGCCATCAGGATCGGATTCATACCGAGTTTTGTGGCCGTCACGGTTTGCAGTGTGCCAAACAGCGCATTCGCAGACGTGTCGCTTCCGGTAAGGAAAACTCCCAAGGAACCAAGCACTGAGCTGAACATCGGAAACAGCACGCCCGTGCCCGCAAAAGCGAGACCTAAGGTCGCGGTCGCACCTGAGTAGTTCATCACATAGGCGAGAGCGAGCACGGCTGCCAGCGTCAGTTCGGCCAGCGCCAGTTGCTTTACGGTCTGTCCAAACACACGAGCGAACCGCCCTGGACTCAAGCCCACAACGGCGGCCCCAAGAATGGCCGTGATCAGACACGCCGTGCCCGACGCGGAAAGCCAGCTGAAGGCGAAAACCGCTCCATAGTTGGATGGCTGTGCGACGACAGGCGGCATTCGTTGAATGAGATTGTGCAGCCCGGGCCAATTGATGGGGATGGTGAATGAATCCAACCGAGCTTTGACCGGCGGATATCCCCACAGCAGCACCAGCACCACAAGGATCATGTAAGGCGCCCAGGCAACGGCGAGATCACGTCCCTTGTGAATGACTTTGCTCGGAGGTAGATGGCCGAAGTCAAATCTGTCGCGCGGTTTCCAGAATTTTACAAGTACAAAGAGTCCTCCCATAGCCGCCATCGAAGCCAGGATATCGGTGAGCTCGGGACCGACGAAATTCGAAACAAGGAATTGCGTCCCGCCAAATGCGATCCCGCATACAGCCGCGGCAGGCAATACGGCGCGCAAGCCCGACCAGCCGCACACCACCGCAATCATGTAGGCCGGAATGAACAAGGAAACCGGCGCGCAGATCCGGCCGACACCTGCGCTCAGACGATCTAAAGGAAGTCCGGTAGTCGCTCTGAGGGTGAGGATGGGCGTTCCGATCGATCCAAATGCCACGGGTGCCGTGTTGGCTAACAAACAGACCGCTGCGGATAAGAACGGTGAAAATCCGAGACCGGTCAGCATTGTGGCGGCGACCGCCACCGGAGTTCCAAATCCGGCGCAACCTTCAATAAATGCACCGAACGCGAACGCCACAAGCATCATTTGTAGACGGCCGTCGTCGGTGAGATGACCGATGGAGTCTTTCAGCGTATTAAATTTGCCGCTCTCTTGCATCACGCGATAGAGCAAAATCGCGGAGAACACGACCCAGCCGATNGGAAAGAGTCCAAATGCCGCCCCGAATAAAACAGACGAGAAGAGCATCCCCGCAGGCATCCCATAAACCACTGCCGCGAGGATGACCGTCGCCGCCAGACCCGAAAGCGAAGCGATCCAGGCGGGCTTGCGCCGGATACCTATCATAAACAGCAGAACAAAGATCGGCACTGCCGCCACAAGAGCGGACAAAGCGAGACTATTCGCGATTGGTGTGTAGGTTTGTTGCCACATGGCGGGCAACAATAGCACAAGTCGCCTGCGAGCCAATGCAGAAATCACCGGCCCTTGAATGCCTGCCGGTAACCACGCGAAACCACGAGGTCCACTTACATCGTTTGGGCCGGATGACGTTTCACAGCCACTCGAAATAGCAACGAAGGTGGCTTACGAGGGACAGGTGATTCGAACCGAAGTATACCNTTTCGNAATGGCCTGATCGAACGTTTCACCGGCGATCAAAGATTTCTTATGGGATGGGCTCAGGTGTAGCGGGGCAAATCCCGCGAGTACGAACAGATCTGCCGGATCAAGGTCGATCCGCATTCACCGCCTTCGGTTCGCGGCGTCGCGCCTGTAAAGAATCAGAATGCTTTCTTCGACGCCTTCGTATTAAGGATGGCGATAAAATGTTCCTCGCTCCGGCTAAACGCGTCACGGTTTGGTAGCGACTGCCTCCAATGGCCATGGCGTCTCTCTAACCGCTGTCTTATAGGATCCGCGCTCTTCGGCGTCCTGCCAGCAGGACCAATGCATCGGGCCTTTCAGCGTCTTGACCAATTCGTCTCCTTCAATCTCATAGCCGCACCAGTCGCATTCCAGAAGTTGGTCGAGCACACCAGGGACCCGCAACTGCCAGGATTCGAAGGTGATGTCATCAATATTCTTCATTTGTATTTCAAACCTTTCTCAAAAGTGAGAAGGGCTGCCGGAGCGGCTAGCCTCCATGCAGCCCAGCTGAAAAGGATTTTTCGCCCTTCAAACGTTTAGATCGTTTAGAGGCGTCGAAAAATACAACTTTTTCGATGCGAAAGCCGAAAAACATAAAAAAGCTCGTTTTCCTGTGCCGCTTTTCCGATCCCTGCCGAAGAGGTAGCTTTGGAAATGGAAAGCTAATGCTGTTACGGCAAAAGCAGCGTTGGAATTGAAAAGTTAACACTGCCACGGCAAAAGCAGTGTTGAAAATCAGAAGCCAACACTGCTTCGGCAAAAGCAACGTTGGAATTGAAAAGCTAAGGCTTCTGCGGCGGAAGCGGCGTTGTACACCCAGGCTACCGGCGTTTGAACGGAGCGGGCTGGACGAACTTCTCGGGGCCGATTACGGCGTTCGGCCGGATCTCTTTAAAAGTAAACGTGTTCTGGCCGTCGGTCCAAGTCATAACGATGCGGAAAGGCAGTTTGACGCNGGCCATTTCGCGGTATTCCGAGTAATCGATCTGTGTCGGGACNGTACCAACGGTTGTTTTGTTCCAGCGCACCAGTCGGACTAATAGCCCGGATTCATCGAAGTAGAGGTTAACAGGAGTTTCTCCGGGGTTAGATCCCTGTAAGATCTGAACCGGACGGTCGTCGATGACGGTGCTGCCGACTTTCCAGTCGCTGAACGATTTCTGGATGCCTGCAGGGAAGGATATCATTGCATCCAGGCGCGCTCCGGTCAAGTTGCCTCCTGTCAGTCTGACGAGCGGCACCGGTCTCCATTCTTCCGCAACCCAGCCATTCCGGCCATCGTAGGTCTTGACCCCGTCTCCAATATCCATGTGAATGATCTGGGTCCGCTGGTCGGGNGCGCGGGCATAGATTTCTACAGGGACATCTGCCCCGCCCGTATTGAACCCGGAGTAGGTTCCTGTGGCGACGAACGAGGTCAAGCCGGCCAACCGGTCCCTTCCGCCGAGTGCCTGAAAATATCTTTCAAACACCTGATCCGCCGTTACCTTTCGATCGGGATAAATATTGGTCGAGTTGGGATCCTCTTTGAGCTCGCCGTACTGCAGAGCCAGGCTCGGAATGATCTCAGGGTTGTAGTTGCCGCGGTGGCAGGTGAAGCACGATACGTGCGGTTCGCCGCGGAAGTAGTTACGGTTGATGGCATTCATCATCGTAATCATGCCTCGCGCCCTCTGAACCAGCGGAGTTTCGACGGCGAACGCCTCGCGATTGGTGCGGATTTCCGGGGAGTGGCAACTGCTGCAGTCGTAACCGAGGGAGGATGCAAACATTCCCATCGTGTCCATGAACTCGTCAACAGGAATGCCTTTAAGGACTTTAACGTTCTTGAAGACAGTCTCCGAAAGCTGTGAATTCTGCTCGGATCCGGATCGGCCGGGCGCAACCTGACCCGGCCCAGCTTGCCCTGCCGCCATCGCCAGGCCAAGCAGCAACACAGTGATTGTTGTCATGTTTGCGAGCTACTGCTTAGGAAAGCCCGGCTGCTCAGGTCCACCTGCAATAAAGAGCGGTTTGTCCGGATTCTCGACCTTGGCAATTCTCGCCAACGCGCCCCTCGTTTCGATAACCTTGCCGCCGTATGCTTCAAAGACCACCTTCTCTCCAGGCAGGAGATCTTTCGGGCCCCAGCCCTGCCGCCGTACGGTATTGGGACTGGTCAATTCCAGGTTCCAATTGGCCACGTTACCCTTGGCATCGGTGACATCGATGTAGACGCGCATATGCGGATTGAGCCATTCGATCTTCGTCACCACGCCGGTTAATTTGACTTTCTTATTCGCGTCATATTCCGTATCGAATCCATGATGGGCGATGGCCGGCATCGTGAAACAGAAAAAGCTGATTCCAGCGATCATGAGCCCGAGTTTGTTTTTCATGGCAACACCTCCTGAACGTCAGTCATTTATTAGTCTTCGGATCAACCGTATTACTCGTACCGGTTCCCGGCACGTAACCCCCTGCCTGGCCGACCTGATTGTTTTCCAAGCATATGAACTCCATCAAGTCGAGGTCTGGGCGCATCAGCTTCGCTGTAAACTTCAGATGAACCGGTTTCGAAAAGGCACCAGGATCATCAAGCGTGAAATCGTTGACGAGTGTTCCATAGTTGATCCGGGTCCATCGTTCGATCGTGTGGAGTTTCCCGGTGTGCGGGGTGCCGCGACTATCGAACCAGAACTTGTCGTTATAGCCAACGGTGTCGATGACGAGCGTGTCGCCCTCCCACGACCCAATCGAGTGGCCCCACCAAGTCGGAAGAAGATCGTCCGGATGCTTGCGGCCATCCATGTAGACCACGCGATGCGCGCCGGCGTCCCCGGTCTCGTGCAGGATGTAGATGTACGTCAGCCCCTTCGACGTGTACGACATTGCGAACTTCCACGGGTAGGGGTTGACTCGCGGGATACTCATCGGCAAACAGGCCGTATACGGCTCGTCCTCCTCCTTGCGTTTATCCCGGAGTTCTTTCGCCCAGGGTAATAAGGGAAGCTCGCCGGGTTTCAGTCCGCCTTCACGCTCGATGTCGGCATTCGAGCCGCCACCCATCCACGGGCCGGTCAGATCCGGCTTGCCGTCGGGCAGCCGCGGCACGGGGCCGTTCACAAGGTTGTCTGGAACCAGAGGAGTGCCGCCCACATTCACGGATCGCACCCGGTCCTGAGCTTGCGATTGCACCGGCAGCACCAGGATCAGCATTATCAGTGTCATTGAGATGACGAAGAATTTCTTCATATCTACGCTCCTAAAAAGGGGAACTGCCACAAAAAAGCACAAAATTCGCCAAAGGCATTGCGATGCTTTTGTGCCTTTTCGTGGCCATTTTATTCCTCCGACCAGCAAGTATCAAAACAGCAATTTCAAGGCGTGATTTCATAGGCGCCGACCGGAAGCAACTGCACATTGTAGCCACCGTTTTCGCTACTCGTAGCACTGCGGGACAGAGCATNGGACCACTTTCGAGATGCTTGGCGGTGATAGTGGCTCCACGCACGACTGCGCCTGGTGCTAGCGCGTACGATACCGGAAAGGGCGGCCGTCGCCCCCTGACCAAAAGCCAAACAGCTTCCCAACACAATCAACCCGGTCCAGTTCAGCAGCAGGCATAGATTTGTCCCCTTGCACATGACACCCTTCGCGGCCCTCTCCCAAAAGGGGAGAGGGAGCGATTTCAGTTGCTGGTGCGCGGCAAACGTTATGTCTGTATTGCTGAAATTTGTCAAGAAATCTAGTGCATTCGGACGATATGAGTGTGCTGATAAAGAGATCCACCAAAGCTTCATCGTCGACTTCCTCCACATTTTCCGGATTGGAATTGGAGATGGAAGGCTTCCTGCGGCGTTTCCAAGGCTCCAAGTTCTAGATGGAAGCTGCCAGGTCCTTGCGTCAACTTGCCAATTATGTCGAGCACAATTGCAAGGATGATATGACCACGTTCCTCAAGAGTGGTTTCCAGCCAGCCGGTCACCACGATACGTACTCCGGTTAAACCGTTGTCGGAGTCCATTCGTGCCATCGTTCCGGGCGACAACAGCGGCCAAAACGGATCTGCACGTAGATCCAGCCATCTCCCCCTGCCGGTTGATTCCACTCAACGGGCAGGGGAGGGCTGAAGAACCGATCGAGTGAGTATTAGTAGAATGATCATATGCAGGACAAGGTTGTGGTTATTACCGGAGCCACGTCGGGCATTGGTGCGATAGCTGCGGAGAAACTGGCCGCCATGGGCGCGCGCATGCTCGTCATCGCTCGCAATCGAACTCGCGGAGAAGCAACGTTGAAGCGATTGCGTGAGACGGCGCCCGGAATTGATCACCGCGTCTACTACGCGGACCTCTCGCTCGTTAAGGAAATGAAGCGCGTGGGGAACGAAATTGCGGCCGCGGAACGGCGGATCGATGTCTTGATCAATAACGCTGGGGCGTTATTCGGCAAACGGGAACTGACCGGCGAAGGATTGGAGCGTACGTTCGCCACCAATCACATGTCGTATTTTGTAGTNACCGAACGATTGCGCGAGCGTCTGCTCGCGTCCGCTCCCGCTCGTGTGATCAACACGTCTTCGGAAGCGCACCGGGGGATGAAAATCGACCTCGGCGACCTGCACGGATCCCGTAGCTACCAGGCCTTCCGCGCGTACGGACGCTCGAAGCTATGCAATATTTTGTTCACGCGCGAACTGGCGCGGCAGTTGAGCGGCACGGGCGTCACCGTCAATTGCCTTCATCCCGGGTTCGTGAATACCCGCTTTGGCGACGAAAGCAAAGGACCGCTATCCCTCCTCTTCCGGATTGCTAAGAAATTCGCCATCTCCCCCGAAAAAGGCGCCGAGACCATGGTATTTCTCGCATCCGCGAAAGAAGTCGCCGGAACGACGGGCCAGTACTTCTATCAATGCCGCCCGAAAACCTCGTCGATAGAAGCGCAAGACGAGGATGCGGCGAAACGGCTGTGGGAAGAGTCTGTGAAATTGGCGCGATAATAAAAAGAGAAAACGAATCGGAGTTTTTTATGATCCGTAAACTTGCATCCGGGGAGTTTCGGCTTTATTCGCGCAAGAAGGACCCCAAGACAGGCAAACGGCGAAATCTTGGTACGTTCAAGACTCGTGAAGCGGCAGAGAAGCACGAACGAGCGGTTCAGTTTTATAAGTCCCGCTAAGGATGATGTCGACTCCGCGGGGCCGTCCCGTGGAGTCAGCATCATCCCTCAGCGGGACTTGAAAAGCGGCATTGATGAAGTTCGACGTTTATTCCATGGGTTTCTCGAACCGGACATGGGAGGAGACCATCGCGATTCTGTCAGGTTACAAGATCGGGCGGCTTGCGGATATTCGCACACTGCCGGGCTCGAGGCACACACCGCAATTCAATCTTGAACATCTGCAGGTGGCGCTTCCACGAGCCGGAATCGAATATGTTCACTTGAAAGCTCTCGGCGGTTTGCGCAAGCCGCGCAAGGATTCGGCTCTGAATGCGGCATGGAGAAATGATGCATTCCGCGGCTATGCGGACTACATGCAAACACAGGAATTCGAGGCAGCACTCAAGGAACTAATCCGGCTTCTGCAGGAAAAGACCACAGTCTATTGCTGTACCGAAGCGGTGTTCTGGCGTTGCCATCGCCAGCTCGTATCGGATGCGCTCTTAGCTCGCGGCTATCGCGTCGGTCACATCTTCACTGCAACAAAGATCGAGGAGCACACATTCACCAAATTTGTGAAGGCGGAAGGAACGACGCTCACGTATCCTAACCTGTTATGAAGCTTACTTTTCTGGGCGCGACTCAGACTGTTACCGGTTCCAAATTTCTGATCGAGACGAAGGACCGCCGGATTCTTCTTGATTGCGGTCTTTTTCAAGGTTCGAAAGAACTGCGACTGAGGAACTGGGAAGCGCCGCCGGTCGATCCAAAATCGATTGACGCGGTCGTACTCACACACGCGCACATCGATCACACCGGTTATCTGCCGCGGTTGGTCGCGCACGGTTATAAAGGTCCCGTCTTCGCAACATCCGCTACTGTTGACCTGGCCCGAATTTTGTTGCCCGATGCCGGACACCTTCAGGAAGAAGAAGCCAACTATCGAAACAAGCATCACCTAACAAAGCACAAGCCGGCATTGCCGCTATACACCGTCAGCGATGCGATGTCCTCGGTTCATGTGATCGACAGTTTCTCGGCCCATGGAGATTACAGGGAAATTCTTCGCTGGTTGGCCGGTTTCAAGCGCGCTCCGCGAACGACATTTCTTGTGCATGGAGAACCTGTGGCCGCCGCAGCAATGAAAGATCACATTGTTGTTTCACACAAGGGGTGGGGCGTTGAAATCCCGGCGTATCGTCAGACGTTCGAGATCAACTAGAATGAGAAAATGAAGGACTTCACTTCACACGCTCTGAACGTCGCCACGGCAAAAGGCGCACGGTACGCGGACATCCGCATCATCGATCATCGGCAGCAGGTCGTCAGTGTGAAAAATGGAAACGTTGATGGTATCGGTGATCAATACAGCCAGGGATTCGGCATTCGCGTTCTCGTCGGCAATTCCTGGGGATTTGCTTCCAGCGCCTATGTCGCAAAGGCCGAAATCGAGCGTGTCGCAACTCTCGCGGTTCAGATTGCGATGGCCAGCGCCATGGTTCCGGGCCCACCCGTGGATCTGGGGAGTCCTGTTCGGAGCACCGGACAATACACAACTCCGATCGAAGTCGATCCGTTTTCCATCTCTCTGGAACAAAAACTCGATCTGCTTTTCCGCGCTGACGAAATCCTTCGTCGGAATTCTGGCGTGAGGGTTTCCGAAGCCAATGTCATCGCGATACGCAATCACAAGTTCTTTTCGAATACGGAAGGCGCCTTCGTCCAACAGATACTTTATGAGAGCGGTGGCGCGGTTGCGGCAACAGCTGTCAGCGACATCGAGGTGCAGACTCGCTCCCATCCGAATTCTTTCCGCTATCAAGGCACCGGCGGCTGGGAGTACGTCATCAATGCCGACCTGGTTGGGAACGCCGAACGTGTCGCCGCCGAGGCCGTGGCATTACTCGCGGCCGATGTATGTCCGAGCAAAGACACGACGCTCGTTCTCGACAGTTCCCAACTCGCACTTCAAATCCACGAATCGTGTGGCCATCCAACTGAACTGGACCGTGTCTTCGGCACCGAAGCGGCCTTCGCGGGACGTAGTTTCTTAACCCTCGAGAAGCGCAACAATTTTCGGTACGGGTCCGACATCGTCAATATGACGGCTGAGAGCGTTCGGCCCACGGGACTCGGCACATTTGGATGGGACGATGAAGGAGTGCCCGCGTCGAGTACGCCACTTGTCCGAGAGGGGGAGTTCGTCGGTTATCTGATGTCACGGGAAACTGCGTCGAAGCTTGCTCTGGAGAGCAACGGTTGCATGCGAGCCGACGGTTGGAACCGGTTACCTTTGATTCGTATGACGAACGTGTCGCTTGAACCTGGCACATGGGAACTGGACGATATGATCGCGGATACCGACGACGGTATTTTCATGGAAACGAATCGATCGTGGAGTATCGACGACATGCGCCTGAATTTTCAGTTCGGCACCGAGATCGGACACGAGATCAAAGGCGGCAAGCGCGTCCGCTTGCTGAAGAACTGTACGTATGCGGGAATCACACCCGACTTCTGGAAATCTTGTGACGCAATCGGAAATAGCCGCCACTGGCGGCTCTGGGGAACGCCCAATTGTGGTAAAGGAGAACCAATGCAAACCATGGGCACCGGACATGGCGCATCCCCCGCGCGTTTCCGCAATGTGAANGTTGGGGTATTCCGATGAACTTCAGGCAAATCNCCGACCTGGTAATGAGTGCTTCGTCCGCGGACGAAACCGAAGTTCTTGGCTTCGAGCAAAACGAAAGCCTCACTCGCTTTGCGAATAACTGCATCCATCAAAACGTGACCGAGAGAAACGTTCAGATTACCGTCCGGTCGGTCATCGAAACAAAAATCGGCATTGCCATTTCGAACGATCTCAGGCCGGAAAGTCTCCGCGAATTGGCGATTCGCGCCGGCGACGTTGCGAAGCTGCAACCCTCGAATCCCGAATTCAAAGGTTTACCTCAGCCGCAGGTGATTACTCCAGTCGAATCATTCGACAGCGCAGTTGCCGAATGTACGCCCGAACAACGCGCGGCCCGCGTAGGAATTATCTGCCGGAAAGCGGCGGATGCAGGATGTGCTGCGGCTGGATCCATGACAACTTCCTCATTAAATGTCGGGGTCGCCAATTCCAAGGGCGTTTTTGCGGAGCACCGGCTCACGTTGGCGGACGAATCGACCGTCATCATGGGTCAGAATTCGTCCGGATGGGCTCAGCGTACGGGCTGGCAATTAGCCGCTATCGAAGCGGAAGCGCTTGCCGATGAGGCGATTTCAAAAGTGAGAATGGGAGCCGATCCCGTCGATTTCGAGCCCGGTGAATATAGCGTTGTCCTGGAACCCTACGCGACAGCCGACCTTCTCGAAATGCTGGCATATGACGGCATGGGCGCTCTGGCCGTGCAGGAAGGACGCTCATGGATGAATGGCCGGATTGGCGAACGCATCATGGCCGACAGCGTAAACATCGTTGATGACGGCACCAACATCGCCGGTATACCGTGCCCTTTTGATTTCGAGGGTTTACCCAAAAAGGTTGTGCCGATCGTTGCCTCCGGCGTCGCGCTGTCCCCCGTTTATGATTCATTCACGGCAGGACGTGAAGATCGAAAACAGTCGACCGGGCATGCCACGCCGCCATCTCCGCAAGGCCGGTTCGGTCCTGCGCCGATGAATCTGTTTCTGAGACCTGGATCGACGTCATTGGAAACGATGATCAAAACCACCAAGTTCGGCTTATATATCACGCGATTCTGGTATACCCGGACCGTGCATCCTCGCGATGCCGTCGTCACTGGTATGACGCGGGATGGTACCTTTGTTATACGTAACGGTGAAATCGCGCACCCAATCAAGTCGCTGCGTTTTACGCAGTCCTACGTTGAAGGATTGAAATATACGGAAGCCATTGGAGAAACGACGCGCGTGCTTCGATCAGGATTCGGCGGCGCCGTTAGCGTTCCGGCCGTGAAACTGGCAAAGTTTAGATTTACGAGTTCAACCAGATAGAAATGGCCACAAAAAGGCACAAAGACACAAGAGATCGAAATGCCCTTTGCGACCTTTGTGCTTCTTTGTGGTTGATTTTAGGGGTCAACACGTGATCGTCCTGTTGCTATCGCTGATCTTTTCCGCGAATCAAGGGAGCGCCGTACAAGTGACGTTTCCGGACGAGCCTGAGGTGAAATCCATCGAGATCGCCTGGGAGAACAAGAAGGTGCCGGCGTTTCACGTCCAAGACCGCTGGACAACGGTTCTTGGCGTGGACCTCGACGCGAAACCCGGGCAACACGTCACGCCCGTGTTCTTTACACTGAATGATGGGCGAATCGAAAAACGTGAGGCGGTGATTGAAGTTGAACCGAAGAAATATCCCACGACCGAGCTCAAGGTCGATGACAAATACGTAGAGCTCAGCAAGCCAGACCTCGCCCGGGCAAACCGCGAGGCGAAGGAGACCGAGGCCATTTTCTCACTCATCAGCCCGGAGATGTTCTGGAATGAGCCCTTCAGTGTTCCAATTCCTGGTGAAACCGGGACAAACTTCGGTCACCGCCGCATTTTCAACGGACAACCGCGGGCGCCACACGCGGGCGCCGATCTGCACGCAAGTACGGGAACACCCATCCATGCGACGAATCGCGGACGCGTGGTCTTGGCGAAGGCTCTTTTCTTCACGGGGAACACCGTCATTCTCGATCACGGTTTGGGCGTGTATTCCCTCTATGCCCACCTTTCGCGAATCGATGTGAAGCGCGGCGACGTGGTTTCGAATGGACAGCTCCTTGGGNTGGCGGGCGCGACGGGACGGGTTACTGGGCCGCATCTCCATTGGGGAATGCGGGTGCAGGGTGCGAGGGTGGATCCCTTTACCCTNGTGGAAATAGGGAAGTAGCCACAAAAAGGCACAAGTGAAGACAAATTTGTGTCTGTTGTGTCTCTTTGTGACGGGCTTTTTATGTTCGATTTTCTAAAACGAGGCTCGGCTCCGTCGCAGAAACAGATTGAGAAGCTGGTGAAACGCCTGACGGAACCCGGAGGGGAAAATTCTCCACGAATCGAAGCCGCAGAAAAACTGGCAGAGTGGGGCACACCGGAATCTTTATACGCGTTGTTGAAGCGGTTCACCATTTCGAGCAATGTCATCACCCAGGATATCGAAGAGAAGCGGATGGTTGTCCGGATGCTCGTCGAAAAGGGCAATGACGCGGTTGAGCCGATCCTACGGTTTCTCAGCAGCCACCACAATGTCGAATGGCCCGTGCAGGCTTTGTCCGAAATCCTCCCACATCAGGAATTGGTTCCGAAGTTAGTGGAGATACTCGAAAAGGTTGCTGCCGCAAGCGACTTCACACCACCGGAACACAAAGCTGATTTGATCCGCGCTATGCGTGGTCACGTCACACCCGAAATTGCGAATGTGCTGCGCCAGTTCCTGACGGACGACGACGATGATGTCCGGATTTCCGCCATCGAGGCCATTTCCGAAGCCGGCGAGCAGGGTCGCGAACCGCTGCTGGAAGCGTTCCTGGCGGCCAACGACCGCCCCNGAATTCGAATCAGGATTGCGGAAATGCTCGCAGATCGCGAGTGGCCGGTGAAGGGCTTCAGGCCCAAAATCGAGGAAACGCTGCCTGAAGGATTTCACCTCACAGCGAAGGGATTCGTCCGGAGAAAGTGAATTGCAAATTGGAACCGCACGGTCCTGGGCGATTTTCTGCGTGGCGGTTTGGCTCGCCGGCACGTTCACGGTTGCCGTCGTCGCGACGGAAAATTTTTTCACGATCGACCGCTTACTCGAAGCGAAGCCGAATCCCGCATTCGCAGCTGATGTCGAGAAGCTCGGCCACGACGCAACACGCGAACTGCTGCGATACTTATCGTCGGAGCTGAATCGACTCTATTTTCAATATTGGAATGTGGCCCAACTTGCCGTCGGAGTTGTTGCGTTGTGGTTTGTGATCAAACTCCCGGCCGCGACCANGCCGAAATGGGGCATTCTTGGAATGCTCGCGATCGCATTGTTCCTTACAGCTTTGATCACGCCATTCATAGTATCTGTCGGCCGTTCCATCGACTTCGTCCCGCGCGATCCGCCGCCCGCCAACCTCCGAACCTTCGGCCTCCTGCACGTCACATACACGGTCTTCGATGGGATTCAGCTGATCCTTGGGATCTTCGTCACAGTGTGGTTGGTGAAGGCGAAGGATTGAAACTTATTAAGGTCTATTGCGCCGGAACCCGTTCTTCAGTTTCGGCACGGCGGATCGTTCGCTTTATCTGAGGCGTCATCAGGCTCAAGGGTATCGCCGTGCCAGCCAGGATAACCGCCACCATTGCAAAGAAACGGCTGTGGGGCATCCGATCCCAGTACGCGCCGCTGTAGCCGGACAGGTAGCCGCCGAGCGCAAGGCTCGCAAACCAGCCGCCCATCAGCAGGCCTCGGCTGCGCGGCGGGGCGATGCTGTTGACAAGCGACAGGCCCATCGGACTAAGAGCGATTTCACCGAGCGCGATAATAATGTTCGCCGCGATGAGCCACAGCGGTGAGACGCGACCCGTGTCGCCGCCGATGGTTCCGGCATAGCCGAGCATGCCGAATGCGCCGGCGCAGAGCACGACTCCAAGCAGCATTTTGACCGGCGTAGACGGTTCCGCGTTGCGGCGCTGCAACCACATCCAAACAGCCACGAGCACCGGCGAAAGCACGATGACGCCGAGCGGTTCGAACACCTGAAACCGTTCCGGGGCGATTGTCGTCGCAGTGTTGTCGCGAGCCCAGAATGTGAACGTATAGAAGATTTGGTAGAAAGCCAGCCAAAAGGCTGTCGAGATGGTGAAGACCGCCAGAAGTGTGATGACGCGCGACCGCGCTTCAGCTGGCCCGATGGTGCGCGCTTCAGTTGACGTCTTGTCCACTTTAGTGGCCGCTTCGGCAACGTGACGGTTGAACCCGATGAAGGTCACCAGCGACAACAGCATCGCAACCGCCGCCGACATGAACGCTACGCTCCAGCCGTAATTCGTGCGCAGCCAGGACACCGTGAGTGGCGACACAAAGGCGCCGAGGTTGATCCCCACATAGAAAATGTTGAACCCCTGATCACGCAACTCGGGCCGGCTCCGGTACAAATTACCCACGATAGTGGATACGTTTGGCTTTAATAGCCCGCTGCCGCAAGCGAGTAGCCCGAGGCCCGAATAGAAGAATGGCATCAATTCGATGCCCAGTGCGATGTGTCCGAACATCATTAGCACGCCGCCGATGATGATCGCCCGGTTAAAGCCGAGCAGGCGGTCGGCCAGCAGCCCACCAACGAGCGGCAGGAAATACACCCCAGCCGTGTACAGACCATAGACGCGCCCAACGTGCGCAATGTCGAAATGCAACGCCTCGTTCATGTACAACGACAGAATCGCCATCATCGAATAGAAGCTGTAGCGCTCCCACATCTCCGTGAAGAACAGCACGTATAGGCCCGGCGGGTGAGAGGCGCGTGCTGCAATCGTGATCGACATTATCGAGAACTTACCATANTCACGTACAATGACGTGCGATGGAATTGCTGAAGCTGCGCTATGCTGCGGAAATATTGAACATCAGCTACCCGACCTTGAAACAGTGGATCTACCGGGGGAAGTTGCAGTCGATCAAAACTCCGGGCGGCCACCACCGCATCGAACGCAGCGAGATCGATCGGCTGACCCGCTCAAAGCCACGGCATAACAGCCCTCAATCCATCAGCGGCAGGAACAAATTGATGGGAACGATTGTGGATTTGAAGTCGGAGGGCTTGTTGTCGCAGGTCACTCTCGACATCGGTGGCCAGTACGTGACATCGATTATCACTCGCCAATCCGCCGAAGAGCTTCGTCTGAAGAAAGGCATGCCCGCCTACGCCTTGATCAAGGCAACGGAGGTCATGATTGGAACCGCTTCGGTTAAGAAGAAATCTTAAAAATGCATCTTCGCCGCAAGTTGGACCACACGGGGATCGCCGGCGGATGTAANCGATCCAAATCCCGGCGATCCGAGAACCGTGTTCGGAGCTCCCAGCGGGGGTGTATTCGTCAGATTGAAAACCTCAGCGCGGACTTCGGCCGTGTATCTTTCACGGAACTTAACGCGC
>JGI25382J43887_10000286_pt1 | contig 15487 bp, 14 predicted proteins | sample GraSoi013_1_40cm_3_FD_43887 | JGI IMG/M metagenome (IMG submission 43887) | reverse complement strand
CCGATCTGCGTCCGCTGCTGGGCGGCGACGATCGCGTGGGAGATCTCGCCGCGGTAGAAGACGTCGGGCCCCTGGGCCGCGATGAGGCGGAAGGTCCTGGCGAGGTCCGGCTGGACGAGCAGGTCTCCCTCCTGGAGCGGCGTCCCGTCGGGGCGGCGGAAGAGGGCGNGCGTCTCCGGCTGGAGCGTCGTGCGGAAGCTGGCGCTGTCGGCGGCGAGGAAGCGGTTGATCGCGAAGCCCTGCTCCGCCAGCGTGATCGCCGGTGCCAGCGCTTGCCCGAGGGAGATCGTCCCCCAATTGCGGAGCGCGGTCGCGACGCCGAGAAGGGTCCCGGGAAGGCCCACGGAGATCCCGCTCGTCGAAGCCCCGGTGAAGTCCGATCCCGTGGCGACGAACATATCGGGGGTCGCCGCCGCCGGCGCCTTTTCCCGCGACTCNACCGCGAACGTCTCGTTCGTCTTCGCAAGATGGATCATCATGAAGCCGCCGCCGCCGATGCCGGAGAACTGCGGCTCGACGACGTTCAGCGCGAACTGGACGGCGGCCGCGGCGTCGATCGCGTTGCCACCGTTTTCGAGTATCCTCGCTCCCGCCTCGGCCGCGAGCGGGTGCGACACCGCCACCACGCCCTCCCGGAACGCCTTGCCCGTCCACGACGGCGGCCCCGCGTCCGCGGGCGCCTGCGCGGTTCCCGGTAGCTGCGTGCCCGGCGGGACCCCGGGCGTCTCCTGAGGCCGGTCGCCCCACGATGGCGCCGCGATCACGAGCGCGAGGACGAAGGCGAGAGCGACACCTGACGGGGCGTACGGAGGCGGTCGGCGGATCATCGGAGGCTCCTTTCGGGTGCGGCTGGACTGCCAAGGAGATACAACGAGTCGGTCGCCAACGCAACGGAGTGGATTCGCGGCTCCAGATGTGTAGAATAAAAGTCCTGATGAAAAGACCGGTGGTCCCCACGGCCAAGGTCGTGCCGCTCTGGCGCGCNCGGGCGCACCGCCCCCCAACCGGTGGCTGCGCCAAGTGCGGCAGCACCTTCGTCGCGCGGGAGCCGGCGTTCATCCACTGCCGCTTCTGCGGCAGCCTGAGCCGGATCCCCAACGGATCGCTCCTCGACCAGGAGCTGTTCGAGATCCGTTCCGGTCTCCGCCTCGCGTCCTAGCGGCCGCCCGGCCCCTCGCTTCCGTCCNCCGCCCCTTTGACCGTGCCGTGGCTCCCACCTAAACTTACGGCACCTTGATCCCGGCGCTCATCAGCAGGCTGTGAGACGGTTCGTCCTCACCCGGATCGTTCAGTCGGTCGTGACGCTGCTCGTCCTGTCGCTCATGGTGTTCCTGCTCGCGCGGGCCACCGGCGATCCCCTGAGCCTCGTGCTGCCGCTCGGCGCCACCCAGGAAGACTACGAGAACGCGCGGCACTATCTCGGCCTCGACCTGCCGCTCTCCGTCCAGTACGTGAAGTTCATCGCCAACGCCGTCAGGGGAGACTTCGGCATCTCGCTGCGGGTCCGGCGTCCGGTGGTGGACCTCCTGTGGGAGCGCTTTCCGAACTCGCTCGCGCTCGCCGCCGTCTCCATGGCCCTGAGCCTCGCNCTCGCCTTTCCGCTGGGCGTCCTGGCCGCCGTCCACCGCGACCGGGCGCTCGACCGCGCCGCCAAGATCGTGGCGACGCTGGGCCAGGCCCTGCCGACCTTCTGGCTGGGGATCGTCCTGATCGAGGTCGTGGCCGGGCGCCTGCAGTGGCTGCCGGCCGGAGGCACGGGCGACCTCTCCCACTATGTCATGCCCGCGTTCACGCTCGNCTGGTTCGTGCTGGCCGGCATCATGCGGCTGCTCCGCTCGTCGCTCCTCGAGGTGCTGGACTCCGACTTCGTGCGGACGGCGCGGGCCAAGGGTGTGCCCGAGGCCGGCGTCGTGTGGCGCCACGCGCTCCGGAACGCGCTCATCCCGGTCGTCACCTTCGCCGGCGTATACTTCGCCATCCTCGTCACCACCGCGATCGTCGTCGAGACCGTATTCGCGTGGCCGGGCATGGGGCGCCTGGCCTACGAGGCGATCACCGCGCGCGACTTCCCGGTGATCCAGGCGGTGGTGCTGGTCACCGCGCTGGTCGTGGTGGTCGCGAACTTCACCGTGGACCTCCTCTACGTCTACCTCGACCCGCGGATCCGCTACGGATGACGGGACCGATGCGACGTCTGCCCGTCGGCCCCGCGCTGGTCATCGTCCTCTTCGTGCTGGTGGCGATCTTCGCCGACGTGTTGAGCCCCGACGACCCCTACGAGCAGCACCTGCGCGCGCGCTTCACGCCGCCGGCCTGGCTCGCGGGCGGGTCCTGGCAGCATCCGCTGGGCACCGACCGGCTGGGGCGCGACCTGCTCTCCCGCATCATCTACGGCACCCGTGTGTCGCTGGCGGCCGGCGTGGTCACCGTGGCGGTGTCGGCCCTGGCCGGCGCCGGCATCGGCCTCCTGGCCGGCTACCATCGCGGGCGGGTGGGCGGGGTGCTGATGCGCGCCACCGACGCCACCCTGGCCTTCCCGATCATCCTGCTGGCGCTGGTCCTCGCGGTGACGATGGGCCCCCGCTTCCTGAACGTCGTCATCGCCATCGCCGTCATCCTGTGGGCGCGCTACGCCCGGGTGATCTACGGCGAGGTGGTCTCGCTGATGGAGCGCGACTTCATCACCATGGCCCGGGCCATGGGCTGCTCGGCCCTGCGCATCATCGCCGTCCACCTCTTTCCCAACACCGCCCACACGCTCATCGTCCTGGTGAGCCTGCAGATCGGCTATGTCATCATCGTGGAGGCCGCGCTGTCCTTCCTGGGGGCGGGGATCCCGCCGCCGACACCGGCCTGGGGGTCGATGGTGGCCGAAGGTCGCGAGTTCGTCACGAGCGCCTGGTGGGTCTCATTCTTTCCCGGCGTGGCGATCCTGCTCGTGGTCCTCGCCTTCAACCTATTCGGCGACTGGCTGCGCGACGTGCTCGACCCCAAGCTCCGTCAACTCTGAGGCCGAAAGGAGCACGTCATGAAGCGACATCTCTCTCGCGCCGCCTGGCTCCTGCTGCTGTCTCTGGCCGTGGTGACCCCGGTGGCGGCCCAGCCCGCCGGGGAGCTCACCGTGGCGCTGTCGAGCCTCTCGACGGAGACGCTCGACCCGGTGCTGGGCGGCCACATCGGGAAGTTCTACCTCTCGCTGATGTTCGACTACCTCGTCGGGGTGACGCCCACCGGCCAGCTCTCCCGCGAGGGCGGCATCGCCTCGCGGTGGGAGGCCTCGCCCGACTCCACNCGCTGGACGTTCCACCTGCGCAAGGGCGTCAAGTTCCACAACGGCGACGAGCTGACCTCCGAGGACGTCAAGTTCAGCATCACTCGGGCGATGGGCAAACGCTCGACCACCGGCTACGCCGGCACCCTGCGCCAGCTCGTGAAGGACATCGAGACGCCGGCGCCCGATCGCGTCGTGATCGTCACCAAGGAGCCGACCGTCATCATCCCGTCGTACCTCTCCCGCGTGCTGTCGACNGAGGGAATGATCCTGCCCAAGAAATATCTCGAGAGCAAGGGCGATGACGTCCTGGTCCGCGCCCCCGTCGGCAGCGGTCCCTACCGCTTCGCCGAGCAGGTGTCGGGCTCGCACATCAAGGTCGAAGCCGTGCCCGCGCCCCATTGGCGGGTCGGCGTGCCCCGCTTCAAGACCGTCACGTTCAAGATCGTACCGGAGGAGACCACGCGCATCGCCATGCTCCGCCGTGGCGAGGCCGACATCGTCGAGGTCAGCCGCGACCGCATGAGGGAAGTGCAGCAGGCGGGCTTCACCATCCACGTGCGGAAGGAGGATGCCCACATCGACGGCTGGTGGATCCAGCCCTGGGACCAGACGCCGCTCAGAGACAAGCGCGTGCGCGAGGCGCTGAACCTGGCCCTCGACCGCCGGGAGATCGCCGCCACCATTTTCGGCGGCATGGCCGAGCCGGCCTCGGTGCCCTTCGGGCTTTCGTGGGCGTTTCCCGACATCAAGTTCAAGATCACGCCCGACCTCGTCTATGCGTTCGATCCGAACCGCGCGAAGAAACTCCTCGCCGACGCCGGCTACGGCAACGGCTTCACCACCGACATCTACGCCTTCCAGCTCCCCGGGCTNTCNGAGGGCAAGACGCTGGCCGAGGCCATCGCCGGTTACTGGCAGAAGATCGGCGTCCAGGCGCGGCTGGTGCCCGTCGACTATCCGGCCTTCCGCAAGGCGTGGTTCGACCGGAGCGCGCCGGGTGCGCTCGGCTATTACAACGTCGCCAACCGCGACTGGATCGGCACCTACGCGATCGTCGAGAAGTACACGCACCCGTCGAACAAGTCGGCGAGCATGCGCGATCCCGAGATCGACGCCATGGTGGAGGCGGTGCTCCACCAGACCGACCGCGAGCGGGTCAACGCGCTCATCCGCAACATCCTGGTCCGCCTGCGCACCGAGCACCTCGGCCTNCCGGTCGTCTACCTCCACACGCCTTACGCGGCCTCGAAGAAGGCCGCCAAGTGGAACCCGGGAACGGTGATGTACGAGCTGAACCTGGACGAGCTGGTGAGCACGAAGCCATAATGCCTGTCGATCGCCCCCGGACCTTTCCGGAGGTCTTCGTCCGCGAGCTGGAGGAGATCGAGCGCCGCCGGCAACAGCAGTACGTCCGGGAGGACGTGGCGCCGAAGCAGACTCTCGTCGGCCTGGCGCTGTCCGGAAGCGGCATCCGCAGCGCGACGTTCTGCCTGGGGCTGCTCCAGGGCCTGCATGGCCTGAAGCTGCTCCGGATCTTCGACTACCTCTCGACGGTCTCCGGGGGCGGGTTCGCCGGCGGCTGGTGGAGCGCGTGGCTCACGCGCGATCTCTTCGATGCCCGCCACATCGCGGACCCGCTGAGGCTGGCCCCCACGCTCGTGAACGACCGGTTGATCTCGCGGGCGGTGTTGAGTGAGGCGAATCTCAGAGACACGCTCGTCCGCGAGCTCAACACCTTGGCCGAGCGACGGAATCTCTGGGAGCGCGCCCCCTTCGCCGGGCTCAGCGAGGCCGAGGAGCTCCAGGCCCAGGCCGGCCGTCTCTCCCGCAGCGAGCTGCGCCACCGGAACGTCCGGCTCCTGCGCCTGCGGTACCCGAAGGAGCTGCCCGAGCCGTTCCCGCCCCTGCTCTTTCCCGACCGGGAGGCGATCGAGCCCAAGCGGTCCCCGGACTATCTGAACGACGCGATGCCCGAGGGCGCGCTGGCGGCNGGCGCCGATCCCATCCATCACCTGCGCCTGTTCTCGAACTACCTCACCCCGCGCAAGGGTCTGCTCAGCGCGGACACCTGGCGCGCCGTCGCCACGGTGAGCCGCAACCTCGTCCTGACCTGGTTCGTCCTCATCCCCGTGCTCCTGGGCGTCGTCCTTCTCGGTCAGCTCTATTTCGTGGCTCAGCCCTTCGATATCGGCGTCGTCCGTGATTTCGTCACGCCGCCCGGCACCGGCGGCGCCGCCGACTGGAGCGTGATCCTCGGCCGCGCCTGGACGGCGGCCCGGGTCGTCGGGGCGGTGCTCGTCTTGCTGGTCGTCGTGACCGTGCTCTGGATGCGGTTCAACAACGCCGGCTCGCCGCTGACGCACGACCTCTCGCTGGCCGCCCTCGCGCTGATGATCGTGGGCGCCATGGTCATCGCGCTTCCCCAGCGCGACGGGTGCGGCGNCCTCACGGAATGCCTGAGGGGCCTGGGCGAATCGTCCCCGATCTCTGCCGCCGACCTCTGCCTCGCCCTCCTCACCGCGGTCGCCGCCGCTTTGATCTGGTGGCGGGTGGTGCGGCTTCCCCGCTCCAACCTGGCCCCCTCCGAAACGGCGCGACGAAAGCAGATCCAGAGCACGCAGGCCACGCGCTGGCACGGCTGGCTGCTCACGACGTGGGTCGCGGCCACCGCCGTGCTCGTCTTCGCGGGCTTCGCCCACGAGGCGGCGGCGGGCGTCGTCCAGGCCTTGTCCACGCTGAACCTCAAGAGCCTGGGCGCCGCGCTCACCGTGGCCAGCACCATCGCCGGCACGATCTTCACGGCGCTCAAGCTCGCGCCCACCGGCGGCGGCGAGGCGAAGGGGCGGACCGGCGCCGCGCTCCCGAGCCGGATCGTCTTCGCCCTCACGCCGTCGCTGGTGCTTCTCCTGCTGGGCGCGGCGGCCGCCTGTCTCACGCACACGGCGCTGGCCGGCGTCCTCGTCGATCCCGACGTGGATCTCACGGTGCTGACGTTCGAGGCCATGGTGGGCGTCGGCCTGTGCCTGGTCTTCGCGGCCTACGAGGCGGCCACGGGAGAGGGATGGCGGAAGTGGGTCCTGCCGGGCCTGTGCGNGGCCCTCGCCGGCATCGCGCTGGTCACGGCCGGCCACGCCCTTGCCTTCGCCACCGACGCGCCGTTCTTCACGTCGGCCATCGGCACCCACGGGTTCGCGCTGGCGTTCCTTCTCGAATTTCTCGCCGCCGCCGTCGTCCTCGTGGCCACCGGCCAGTGGCAGCGCAGCGAAAACGGGCGGGTCCTCTCGCTGGCGCGGTTCGGCGGGGCGTCCCTGGCGGCGCTGTTCCTCATCGCGTTCCGGCTGGNGGACCTGCCGCCCGTCGACGACGACCGCCGCCTGCAGTGGACCGCCTTGTACGCGGCCGTGGGGCTGCTGACGCTCATAGGGTCGTGGGTGGTCGCGCTCGGCTGGATGGCCGATCCCAATGCGCTGTCGCTCCACACCTTCTACCGGGCGCGGCTGGTGCGCGGCTATCTCGGGGCGTCGAACTGGAAGCGCAACATCGAGCGGACGGAGATCACCGACGCGGTCGAGGGCGACGACATCGCGCTCCGCGCGCTGGAGAACTGCGCGCACGGCGGCCCCTACCACCTGGTGAACACCACCCTCAACCTGGTAGGCGGCCGCGATCTGAGCGCCGCCCAGCGCCACGCCGCCTCCTTCGTCCTCTCCAAGCTCTACTGCGGCTCGGTGCGGACCGGTTACCGGGAGACGGAGGAGTACATGGCGGGCGAGCTGACTCTCGGCGCCGCCATCGCCGCCTCGGGCGCCGCGGTGAGCCCCGAGATGGGNGCGCGGACGCCCTCGGCGGCGCTGGCCATGCTGCTGACGCTGCTCAACGTGCGCCTGGGCTTCTGGGCGCCGGCGCCGCATCGTCATCACTGGCGGCTGCCGCAAGCGCGCGTGTGGCCCTACTACGTGCTACGCGAGTCGCTCTCGCAGACCACCGACCTCTCGAGCTACTGCTATCTGACCGACGGCGGGCACTTCGACAACACCGGGCTCTACTCGCTCGTCGAGCGNGGGTGCCGCTTCATCGTCCTGGTGGACAACGGCGCCGATCCCCAGCCCGACTTCGAGGATCTCGGCGACGCCATCCGACGGTGCCGGATCGACTTCGAGGCNGAGATCGACCTCGATGTCTCCGGGTTCCAGCCCGATGGGCGGCCCGCGCCCCGGCATTCCGTGGTGGGGACGGTGACCTACTCCGAGGCCCACGCGAGCCAGCTCGGCTGGCCGCCGGGGAGCGATCTCACCGGGAGCATCGTCTGGTTCAAGCCCGCGCTGGNCGCCGACGAGCCTGCCGACGTGCGCCAGTACGGTCTGCAGCACCCAGTGTTCCCCCAGCAGTCGACCGCCGATCAGTGGTTCGACGAGGCGCAGTTCGAGAGCTACCGGAAGCTCGGCCAGTTCTGCGCCGAGCAGGCGTTCGCCCCGGCGCGGGCCGCCCTCCAGCGCGACGGTCGTCTCGGCGATGAGCAGCGCCTGGCGGCCGAGGACGTGAGGGCGCTGTTCGAGGGGATGCGGGCGGGCGCGGGAATCTCCTGAGGCGAGCAGGATCACCAGAGCGGAGGCGAACATGCGCATTGCATTCATCGGGCTGGGAAACATGGGTGGGCCAATGGCCCTGAACTTGATGAAGGCCGGCCACAGCCTCGTCGTTCACGACGTCCGCAAGGAGACGGCGGCGCCTCACCTGGAGCGCGGCGCCANCTGGGCCGACAGCCCGCGGGCGGCCGCGCCGGGCGGCGAGCTGATCCTGACGTCGCTCCCGGGGCCCCCGGAAGTGGAAGCCGTCGCGCTCGGCGAGAACGGCATCATCCACGGCGCCGCCCCCGGAGCGATCTACGCCGATCTCTCCACCGGCTCGCCGAGCGTCATCCGCCGCATTCATGCCCTCTTCGAGGCCAAGGGCGTTCACGTGCTCGATGCGCCGGTGAGCGGCGGCGTCTGGGGCGCCCGGAGCGGCAAGCTGCAGGTGATGGTCGGCGGCGACGAGAAGCTGTTCCGGCAGATCAAGCCCGCCCTGGAGGCGATCGGCGACAAGGTCGGCCTGATGGGCGACATCGGCAGCGGGACGATCGCCAAGCTCGTGCACAACATGATCGGGATCTGCACGCGGCAGGTGGTCGCCGAAGCCTTCACCCTGGGTGTCAAGGCCGGGGTGCGTCCGGAGGCGCTGCTGGCCGCCGTCAAGGGCGGGTCGTTCGGTCAGGGGCTACTGCTCACGCAGGTGCTTCCCGAGATCGTGTTCAAGGGCGACTTCGATACCGTCCGCTTCGCGCTGCGCCTGGCCCGCAAGGACCTGGGGCTCGCGACCGAGCTCGCGCGGGAGTGCAACGTGCCGATGGAGATGGCGGCGCTGGCCGAGCAAACCCTCGTGGAGGCCCTGGCCCGTGGCTGGGGCGACAAGGACTTCTCGGCGCCCTTCATGATTCAGGAGGAGCGGGCCGGCGTCCGGGTGCGCACCTAGCGGTCACGCCACCGGCTGCCCTCANATAAGCCACGGGTCGTCGTTCGACGTCTCCGGCGGTTGGATGGGCGGGGGCTCGGTAGACTCCACGGACAGGATCGCGAGGTCGAGCTGCTTCAGCTTGTCCCGAAGCTCGCCCAGGGCTCCGTCGATCTTGTCGTCGGCTAGAAGCATCGCCTGCGTCTCGACAGTCGCCTGGATCTTGATCCGTCTGAAGGTAGGCATGGTAGGCATTAACGAAACCTCCCCCTCGAATGGGGGAGTCGCATATTCGATGCCTAACCCTTCGGCGGCAGATTGATGGCAATTCAAGCGGTTGCCTGACAAGCGCCCCATGCGCGTGCCAGAAAGGCCCAGCATTCGATGCCATCTCGGCTCTCGGCTGCGTGGCTCGCAGCCGGGTCAGCGGTTTCCGAGGCGCGGGTTCAGCGCGTCGTTGAGGCCTTCACCCAAGAGGTTAATCGCGAGCACCGTCAGGAGGATGGCGACGCCGGGGATCGTGCAGAGCCACCAGGCGCTCCGGAGAAACGTCCGCCCGGCGCCGATCATGAAGCCCCAGCTCATCGTGTTCGGGTCGCCCAACCCCAGGAAGGAGAGCGCGGACTCGATCAGGATCGCGGTAGCGACGATGAGCGAGCCGGTGACCACGATGGGCGAAAGGCAGTTGGGCAGGATGTGGCGGAAGATCACCCGCGCGTCGCTCATGCCCAGGCCCAGGCAGGCCTGCACGAACTCGCGGCTGCGCATGCTGAGGAACTCGCCGCGGACGAGGCGGGCCACCGGCGGCCAGCTCACCACCGCGATGGCGACGACGATGCTCCTGATCGAGGGCGTGATGATCGCCACCAGCAGGATCGCGAAGAGGAACGTGGGGATGGTCTGGAAGAACTCCGTCGCCCGCATGAGGACGTCGTCGACCGCGCCCCCGTAGTAGCCGGCGCAGCCGCCGATCAGCGTGCCGAGAAGGACGGCGACGGCGGTGGCCAGCACGCCGATCATCAGCGACGTGCGGGCGCCGTGCGCGAGGCCCGCCGCCACGTCGCGCCCGAGCTGGTCGGTGCCGAAGAGGCGCTCGCCGAAGGGCTGGAGGAACGGCCGGTCGACCTGGCGGAAGGGGCTTCCCGGGAAGACGACCGGCGCCGCCGCCGCCACCAGGACGACCAGCGCCAGGATCGCCGTCCCCAAGATGGCCGCGCGGCTCCGCGCGAAGCGGCGCCAGAAGGCCTTCATCGCCGCGCCCCCGCTCTCATCCCAGGTGAATCCGCGGATCGAGGAGCGTGTAGGCGAAGTCGACGGCGAGGTTGACGGCGATCACCAGGCAGGTCGAGAGGAGGAAGATCCCCATCAAGAGATTGAGGTCGCGGGCGAAGAGTGACTGGAACGCCAGCAGCCCCAGCCCCGGCCAGGCGAAGACCGACTCCACCACGATCGAGCCGCCCAGGAGGCTTCCCACCTGCACGCCGGCCATGGTGACCACCGGCAGGATCGCGTTGCGCAGCACGTGGGCCAGGACGATCCGCCGCTCGCTGAGCCCCTTGGCCCGCGCCGTGGCCACGTAATCCATCCCCGCCTGCTCCAGGATCGCCGCCCGCATGAGCCGCGTGTAGAGCGCCATGTAGAAGAGCGAGAGCGTGAGCGCCGGCAGCACCAGGTGGTGCGCGATGTCGAGGGCGCGCCGCCAGCCCTCGTAGAACGCGGCCACCGTCTCCATCCCGCTGGTGGGGAACCAGCCGAGCCGCAGCGAGAAGACCACGATCAGCATGAGGCCGATCCAGAAGAGCGGCGTGGCGTAGGAGATGAGGGCCAGGATCGAGATGAGCGTGTCGCGCCAGCTGTGCACGCGCACGGCCGCTAAGAGGCCCAGCAGGATCCCGGCACTCACCGAGAGGAGGAGGGCGACTCCCATCAAGAGGAGCGTTGGCCCGAGCCGCACCAGGATGAGGTCGAGCACCGGCATGCTGTGGCGGAAGGAGAAGCCCAGGTTCAGCGTGAGGACGTTCGTCACGTAGAGGACGAGCTGGGCGCCGAGCGCGCGGTCGAGGCCGAAGCGGGCGCGGAGCTGGGCCATGTACTCCGGCGAGGCGGAGCCGGCCTCGCCGGCCAGCACGTCGGCGGCGTCTCCGGGCGCCAGGTGGAGCATGAGGAAGTTCAGGACAACGATCGTGAGCAGGACCGGCACCGCCTGCAGCAGGCGCCGCAGGAGGTAGCTCGCGCGGCCGCGCCCNGCGCTCATGCGCCGGTGCGCGGCGCGGGGAGGGCAGGGGGTGGCTCGACCACGAGNCCGGCGGCCATTCGTCGGGTCGCGGCTGGGCTCCACCTCGCGGGCGGGAGCGCGTGTCCGGGCGGCGGGAACGGGTCTCGCCACCCCCTGCCCTCCCCGCGCCGCGGACCCCCGCCCGGGGCGCCGGTCATGCTCGGCGTGTCGCTCCTACTTGTCGAGGTACGCCCGATCGAACGTGGTGTAGATGCCGAGTGGACTGACAATGAGGTCCTTGAACTGCTTGTTGTACACGGTGACGAAGTGGAGCTCGTGCACCCACACGATCGGCGCCGCCTCCACGACGAGCTGCTGGAACTCCTTGTAGAGCGCGGCGCGCTTCTTGGGGTTCTGCTCGACCGTCGCCTGGTCCATGAGCTGGTCGGTCCGCGGCGACGACCAGCGGGTCAGGTTCACGAAGACCGTGCCCTGCCGGATCTGGTTCGAGTGGTAGAGACGGTGGACGCCGATGACCGGGTCGGCCAGCCCCTGGATCCAGTTGTTGGTGAGCTGGAAGTCGTAGTCGGTGTAGAGGCGGCGCAGCCAGGTGGGCACGTCCTCGTAGCGGAGCGTGGCCTTGATGCCGATCTCGGCCAGCACCTGCTGGACATATTCGCCGAAGCGCTGCCACTCCTCGCCGTAGGGCGTGAGGTCGTGGACGATCTCGAAGCGGACGCCGCCGGGGCCGCGCTTGAAGCCGGCCTCCTCCAGGAGCTTGTTGGCCATCTCGATCCCGGTGGGCACGTGGTAGCTCTTCACCTCGGGGGTGTAGAGCCCGGTGACGGCGAAGTTCGAGCTGATCGGCCCGGTGGCCGGCTTGCCGAAGCCGAACCAGACGTTGTCGATGACGAACTTGCGGTTGATCGCGTAGGAGACGGCCTGGCGGACCTTCAGGTTGTCGAAGGGCGCCCACGTGGTGTTGAAGTCGAGCTCGACGATGGGCGAGGACATCTCGTAGCCGCGCGTGGTGGCGGCGATGTGGGGCAGCTTTTCCAGCGTCCGCACGTCGCTGTAGGGGATGGCGCCGAAGCCGCCGATGTGGGCCTCGCCCTTCTCGATGGCGGCCGTGCGCGTCGCCGAGTCGGCCACGAAGCGGGCGACGATCCGGTCCAGGTAGGGCCGCCCCTTCCGCCAGTAGTCGGGGTTCCGGTCGAAGCGCATATACTGCCCGCGCTGCCACTCCACGAACTTGAAGGGCCCGGTGCCGACAGGGGCGTTGGCGTACTTGCTGGTCTTGACGTCGGTGCCCTCGAAGAGGTGCTTGGGGACGATCGGCGACTCGTAGCCCGAGAGCGCCATCATGAGGTAGGGCGCCGGATTCTGGAGCTTGAAGATCACGGTGTGCTCGTCGGGCGTGTCGATGTCGCTGACGTCGCGGAAGGTGATGGCCCCGCGCGGGTGGACCTTCCGGAGCACCTCCAGCACGCTGAACTTCACATCCGAGCTGGTGAGGGGCTTGCCGTCGTGGAAGCGGACCCCCTTCTGGAGCTTGAAGGTGATGGTCTTGCCGTCGGCGCTGACCTTCCAGGACTCCGCCAGGCCGGGGATGGGCTTGAGGTTGAAGTCGTACTCCAGCAGTCCCTCGTAGACTTTCGTCGCCACCTGGCCGATCGGGCCGGAGGTCGAGAGGTAGGCGGCCAGCGTGGGCGGCTCGGGCTGGACCAGCATGACGAGGGTGCCGCCGTGCTTCTGGGCCGAGGCGGCGCCGGGCAGGAGGAGGAGCCCCGCGACCGCGATCAGCAGGGACGCTCGGGCCAGTCGGGCGAATATCATATCGGCACCCCCATCAAGCGATTGTTGCCGCGCGCCGGCGGTGGAGCCCCCCCGCGATGCGGGTGTCGCCGGCGACGCCGGCGTGATATTAGGTCAGCGTGGAGGGCCGGCGCAATGGAGAGGTGGGCCAGAGTTCAGGAGGACGAGGCATGACGGGCGAGGGCTGGTATGACGCTGTCACCACCGAGCTGCACGTGCGGAGCCCGTTCCGGCGCTCCGAGTACTTCAAGCGCTTCGCGGACGGCTCGCTGACGCGTGAGCAGGTCTGGGGCCACATCGGACAGCACTACCTGCTCGTCGCCTGGTTTCCGCGGATCTTCAGCGGCATTCATGCCCGCTGCGACGATCTCGAGGTCCGGAAGGATTGTGCCCGGCACCTCCTGGTCGAGGATCTGGGGTACTTCCGCGGGCAGGTGGGCGGCACGCCCGATCACGACGAGCTCTTTCGGCGCATCGGCGACGACCTGGGGTACGGGCGCGACGTGTACGACCGCCTCGCCCCCGTGCCCGAGATGGCGGCGATCCTCGAGTTTTTCCGGCGCCTGGCCCAGGAGATCCCCTGGAGCGCGGCGCTGTGCGCGACCGCGTTCATCGAGGAGGAGGTCGTCGAGATCTCGCGCACGGTCGGCCGCGCGCTCGTGCAGCATTACGGCTGCCGGCCCGAGTGGGGCGGCCTGAACTACGCGGTCCACGAGGCGGTCGAGCTGGAAGAGTCCGGTGAGACGAAGAAGACGATCCTCGAGCATCTCCGGACCCCGGCCGACCGGGAGGCCGCCGAGAGCGCAATGCGCGAGATGCACCGCTTGCTGGAGGCCTACGCCGAAGGGCTCGCCCGGCGGCATCGGCAGGGCTGACGGCGGGGAAGGGTGGGACGCTAGCGCTGCCACAGCCGAGGGTCGAGGCTGAACGGCTGCGGCTGTCCGATGCGGATGTTTTTGAAGGCCGGGTGGCGAGGGTNGAGCAGGTAGTTGAGCTCCTCGGGGATGACGACCGACGGGACGGCCAGCACGGCCGTCCGTTGAGCACGAGCCCATCGCGTGCCGAAATCAGGGAGCCCCTCCGGCGCCGGATAGCGCCTCCAGTTCGCCGGAAGCTGTTGCCGTCGAATGTGCGATACCTCCAGTGATTCCGGAATGTCGGCGGGAATCGCCACGAGCGCTTCGGGCGCTACTGGGGGCTCGAGATGGACGAGGAATTCGAGGGCGGCGAGGGCGAGGGTCGCGGAGGTGTAGACGACCGGCGTGCCCGGACGGTTCCACCGGCCACCGTAAAGTCTCGCACCCTCGCCATCGAAGGCGGCGCGGTGAGGCTTGCAGATACGCCAGACGCGGATCAGCTGTAGACGCCGTACTCGATGCGATGGAGAAGCTGCTCGACCTTCTGGGCGCCCAGATCGGTATCAAGACAGTCGAGAGGGCTCGGNCCGCCCAGTACCCTGTTGGGCGCGCGAAGCCAGGCGGCCGCCTTCTCGCGGGTACCGAGGATCTCTTCGGCCAGCGCCCCGACGCGACTGAGCCGCAGGAGCCGATCCGATTCGTCGGCGCGGAGCCGGCGCTCCTTTTTCCGGCGGGCGAGCGTGCGCAGCGGGAGCGCGAGGACGCGCACCAGCGCCTCCTGCGGGATCTCGAACCGAGTGGCCACGGCTTCGAGCGCGGCGTACGGAAGCCCGGCCCGCACGCGATCGATGATGGCCTCGTATGTTCGGGTGCGCTCCCGGAGAACGCTCTTGCCGCCGAGGGTGTCGAGGAGCCGCGCCGTGGAAACCATCGATGCCTCCTGGCAAGTACTATAACGCCAAATGGCAGGTGAGGCCAGGNTCAGGCGCGCAGCGAAGCCGACCAGGCCCGGCGCCNGGCGCTCTACGCCCAGGTCACGCGGCTGGCCGCCGAGGACGCGCCCTACATCTGGGTCCACCACGACGCCGAAGTGAAGGTGTGGGCGGAGCCCGTGAAGGGCTTCGAGAAGGGAGTCTGGCTCGAGAAGCGCTGAAGCGCCGCTTGACGTGGACGCTCTTTGGGCCAATCCTCTGGCGCATCCAGTGACTCGCGTGACATCCCACCCTCGGAGCCCGCAGAGGGCGGGGGAGGACAAGATGGGCCCACATCGTCGCGTCATCCTGGTGCTGATGACCGCCGTGCTGTCCCTGGGCGTGGCCCCGGGGCCGGCCAGCGAGCCAGCCCCTGCGGGAGAGGTGGTCATTGCCTGGCATGTCACCATCTCCCCGAGCTGGTTCGACCCGTCCACCGCCCCGCCCCAGATCACCCCCTTTGGGATGCTCTATGCCCTCCACGACGCGCTGGTCCGTCCGCTGCCGGGACAAAAGATGGGCACCAGCCTGGCGGAGTCGTGGACATCTACTCCAGGGGGAGCTACGCCTACGGCGGGTATCCCGACATCGACGACTTGTTCCAGCAGCAGGCCCGGGAGCGCGATGTCGCCAAACGCGAAGCGTTGCTCCATCGCATTCAGCAGCTCACGATCGAGCGGGTGATGTTCGCGCCGATCATGGACTACCGCACCCTGAGGGGAGTGGGCCCGCGGCTGGCCGAGCACATGCTCGACTCGATGCCCTTGGTCCCTTACCCGTCCTACGAAGACATCCGGCTCAAGGGCCAATAGCGCGACCGTACTTCGGGAGGTGTCAGATGACCCCACGAATCCGACGTCAAGGA
>JGI25382J43887_10000284_pt1 | contig 15527 bp, 18 predicted proteins | sample GraSoi013_1_40cm_3_FD_43887 | JGI IMG/M metagenome (IMG submission 43887) | reverse complement strand
GAATGTCAAGGATTCGTTTGCGTATAACAGGAATTCCTGCTTTATACCACCCTGTGAAAAGTCAAGCGCTACTCTCACGAACACATGTCCAAGCCCGTCTTGGAGTATATGCAAATTAGTTTCTACTGATACAGGTCTGCCGGCTACAGATTTCATGATACCATCAAATCTTGCTTCTTGTACTATGATACAAGGAACCTTGGTATCATTAAAATCAAAGAGGACGAAATCTTTGTGTCGTTGTGATAACAGCCTTTCTAGTTCGTTGTCTTCCATATCAAACAGGTCACCACTTCTCTTTTTAAACTGATACAGAATTATATTGACAGGTTATCTGCTAATGTTTTTAGAGTTCTTGCAGGGATCTGTATTCTTTCGTTGTCGGATTTCAGCTATTTTCTCTCGAGTATACTTAGGCTTTCTCTGACTTTCAATCCAGGATAGGAATGTCTAATTGCATCATATATGGCATCTTCATCAATCTTTTCTAGTTCCAGTTCTTCAGACTTTTCCATGGTATGGTATAATATGTTAATGAGTGAACGAACGTTTCGAAATTCCGGAAATTCGTCGCATAGAACCTGAATCTTGCCAGATAACTCTTCTTGTTCTTTTAAACCAAATTTGCCAGCTTTGTCATTGTGTTTGATATATTCTATCGCTATCTCGGACAATTCTTCTTTNGAGTTCGAACCAACAAGGTCTATCTTGTAATTTGCCTTCTCCAATCTATCAAAGACAGACGGNTTTGTATTCTGTACTTCGANATATCCAGAAGGTGTCGATATCAACATAAGTATAGACGCAGGAATGTGTGCATTAATTATTCCCTTTACAAATTCGGTTGACTCTATATTCCCATCAAGCTCGTCCATTTCAAAGAGAACAAGTTTTCCCAAAAATCTTTGAGTTAATTTTGATATAGATGACATCATTCCTATTAATTCTTCCAAGCTACTGATACCTGAAAACGAGTTTGTGATAACATTTCTAATTAAAGTTGATTCAAATTGATTTAATCTCTGATTTAGATAGGTATTCAAGTTTTCAACAGAGACTTGGTTTTTTCCTAAAACAATATCATCAACTTTGTCCTTTATGGTGATTCCAGCAAGCTTGTTTACAAGGGTATAATCGATGGCTTTTTTTGCAGCCTTGTCTCCTTGTTCTGCCCGCTCTTGCAGGTCTTGTAGAAATTTAGTTCTTAATTGTACAAAAAATTCGTTTTCAAATCCTTTGAGTATTGCGTTGTATATGCTTGATATTGTTTTAGGCGATATTGTAGATAGGTCAACAAAGGAGCACGCTATACCGTGCCTACCTTGCAGATTTTTAATATGCAAGGCCAGGTGGGTCTTGCCAGATCCAACGTCTTGAATTACAGTAATTACTCTAAAGTCCCCTGCTGTCGCATCTCGGCAGTCTACTTTGCCGTGTAGTTCTTTGATACATTCTAGTATGGCCGATTTTGCCTCCTTGTGCCTCCTTCCTCCAAGAATTTTTGCATCCTTTTCAGTCGGTGTAGGGCTGGAGGGATAAGGATTGGCTTCTAATCCATAGGCGTACATTAGACATTCCTCACATAACCATGAACTAGTCCGCGGACGATTATTCCTTCCTGGCCGCCTGAGGAAACCTCGTATCTTGCCCCGTTTTTATCAATTAAATCTCTAGCTAACATGTAAAATTTTTCCTTTGAGAGATTGTGTATTTCACAAATTTTTTCTCTGACCTTATCAAATGAGGTCCAGCCTATCGAAGTCGCGGATTCATGGAGACATTTGTTGAAGATACTTTGAAAATCATTATTTTCCAAGGTAGAATAATTAGAAATGGTTCGAGCTTCTCGTAAATTCTGTGTATGTTTTGATTTGGCTGTGGACTGGCTTGGGCCAGCTGTCTCAAGTACCAGCTTGCATTTTGGGTCATTGCACTTGAGATAATCAATATAATTTTCTTTAGACCATACGAAATAAGCAACACCTCTTTTTTCTATGAATATTTGCTCTTTTTCCTTGAGAGACTCGAGTGTGTTATCGCAATCCTTACCATATGCTTTCTTTAGATCAGCCTTCTTGATACCGTTTATTCCCGCAGAATCTATTGTCTGCAGAATATCTTTTCCCATGGGCGATCTGTCGCGAAATTTTATTTAAGACCCAAGGTAGACTAGACCGACAATTTGGTGAAAAATTATTGCTTCTCATTCTCTCATAGAATTTGCCAATGAGACGTATCTAATTCTAGATAGANACGAGTCAGATTATAAGGACTGATGAGATAAAACCAATGGCAGAATGATGATCGGGTTTGCTGATTATGATGAATTATACCTGGGGTATCTGACTGCTTTCAAGATTAGAAATCAATAAGATTCAGACTGGTAATACTGAACTTACCTCTTTGTTAATAGTACCTTATAGTACGGTAATTCATGTTAAGTTGCGAGTTTTGCCCAAAACAGTTCTTTGAGACTGCAAACGGCTTGGTAGAAAAGACATTTCATGAAGTTCTCCATGACCCAGAGACAATCAATAACTAAACTCTGGGNTATTTTTTTTAGTTATACACAAAAATCAAAAACGAACTTTTTTATCGGCTAGCTTTGTTCTAATTAAAAGTGGCTAAATCTAAACGGGCAGAACCTAAACAAAGTAAAGACTCTACTTTAGACATTCTCAAGAAAATGAGTTCAATTTCTGATGCCACTAAAGCTCTGGCTTCAGAAGTGAAAGCAATGTCAAAGATTTTTGTAGAAAACCAGAAGATACTGATTTCTTTGAAGAGTATGGTAGATGCAGTTAACTCGTCATTGGAACAGATTCAGAAGAATTCAAGGCAAATAAATATTATTGAAGAAGATACTCAGAGGCTCTTTTCTGGAATGAGCCAAGTAAAAACACATTCCACTTTGATCGAAAAAATCAATGATCAAATAAATAGGCTTCAGGACCAGGTTGGCAAGGTTCATCAGAAACAAGAATCTATTCCTGACACCAATAAAATAATGCAGAGTGTTGCTGACAACCTAGATTCTATTAGAAATAACACTAAAATGATAATGAATATTTCAGATAAAACTGAGAAGATACGTGAAGAACTCAAGAATGTATCAAGCAAAGCTGAATCTCTTTCCAATCTAAAAAATGAGATTGGCAGTATATCGACAAAGACAGAACCTCTGCTTAACTTGGACTCCCAGATAAGAAAAGTGGGAACAGAGATTGAATCTCTTATAAAGAAAACTGATTCACTCTCAGTTCTTAGTGGCGATATTAGAAATGTTAATGCCGAATTTAGTAATTTCAAGGAGAATGTGCTTGGTAAGACCAAAGAGTTGGACGAGAAAATGTCAGATTTTGCAGAATTACTAAATAGAAATTCTGCTTCCATATCAGAATTCAATAAGAAGACCTATGAAATCTCGCAACAATTACAAGAAATTCAAGGTATTACACATAAGACATCCCAGAGTACGTCACGCGAAGTTATGGGGTTGTTACGCTTATCTGAATTTCAGTCCAACATTAGAATGCGTTCTGAATCAAAGTACGGCACGTTAGAAGACATACAAAAAATGGTGGCTCAAACAGTCGATATGATAAACTTATTTGACCGTCTTTCANTTGAGGTAGAAACGAAGATGCCGCTACCTCTTGAGGTAAAGCAATGGAGCCTATCAAAGATCTTAGATTGTGCAGACAGATGGGAAGTTAGATTTACAGATGTCTTCAGGCTTTTAATAAGTGAACTTGGTTCCGATCTTGTNAAGGAATCGATTAGAATGGAACAGGTTCGTGACCTTTATGGAATTAGAGCGGTTGACGAAGTAAGACACGAACTGAATATTTCTTAGTTTTATTCAGATATCTCAAAGGATTGTAGTCTGTCTCGNTTCTTCTTCAGAACAGCAAAGATCCCAATTATTACTGCAATCCATATACAACCAAACAAGATGTTTGAGACACTGACGTACATGTATGGTGTAGCGTCAATGATATTACGTATTACTACATCAGACATCATATGTATGTTATACATTCCTGTGTGATACGCAGCACTGTCAGGTGAGACACNTGAAATTTTGTCTACTGTTGATATCATATCATTAAGATCTTCCTGAATTTTTCCAAAATCTGTGGAATCGGTTGGAAATATCCAAACAGGATTACCAGTCTTTGGAAGAAGCTCTTTTACGTTTTTAAGTTCAGTGTGTATAACCTGTGGATCTGCTGCAGTCTGTATTCTAAACAGAATTCCTCTTGCCTCGTCCAGTGGATAAACTGCGGTATTATATTCCTCAAAAGCCATGACTACACCAAGCATGATAAGACCGATGATTCCGGCTAATGCAGCTTTATAGTATGTATTTGCCATCCTTTCATTCTTTGTTCTTACTGGCATATTTCTTGATTTGCTTTTTTTAAATGTCGAATGTGATATACTAAGGTATGCGATGTATAGGAATCCAACTACCTGTATACCCAATATTGGAGCAAAGATGGGATTATTAGAAAAGATCGCGATAAACATGCCAATTATTCCGTAGACGCCAAAGAATATCTCAAGAAGTGTGGTTTTTGTAAAAGGTAACGCGTATGCTTTATCTCTCCAGTCATCACTATTTTTTATAATTCCAAACTTTGGAGTACGCAAGAATTCATTCTTTTTACCAAACAGGGCATCAAATACAGCTATCGTGTTGTTTACTGACATGCCAGCAGAATAGAATACCAAGTAAAGATAAGACACGGCCTTTGATTTCCAGCTCTTTTCCCATAACTCACGTATTATCATCACGTATGCAACTGGTCCCACTGCGAGGTATGCAATTATGGTAAAAAGCGGCAATCCACTTATCACATAGAGGTTTATCTTTGCTGCAAGTAGTATTGGCAGGATTAGAAACTGTATTAGCACTAAGGGGTGAACAATATGTCTTGTAAGCTGAACAAAAGCTTGAATCTTTGTGTTGATTGGAACTCGTTTTATTACAACATCTCCAAGTAACTTTATTGCACATTGAATAGACCCTTTTGCCCACCTAAATTGCTGTCTCTTTGCTGCATTCATCTGTACTGGCAGTTCAGCATTTACTACAATATCCGGTATAAAGACACATTTCCATCCTTTCATCTGAGCACGATAGCTTAGATCTAGGTCTTCTACCAATGTAGCTGTGTGCCATCCACCAGAATCTTCGATACACTGTCTTCTCCATACACCTGCGGTTCCATTAAAGTTCATGAATAGATGAGTATTACTTTTTGCCTTTTGTTCTATTAGAAAATGAAAGTCTAGGCTTAATGCCTGAGCTTTTGTAAGGGCAGAATATTTTTCGTTGACATGACCCCACCGACATTGCACAAAACCTATTTCTGGTTTGCAAAAATATGACAGTGCCTTTTTGAGAAACCACGAAGGTGGAATAAAATCTGCATCAAATATAGCAACAAAATCACCTTTAGCAAACTTCATCGCGTGTCGAAGTGCGCCTGCTTTGTAACCCTTTCTATTTCCTCTTCGCACGTGTAGAATGTCAAATCCTTTCTTTTGATAATCTGCTACTAGACTTTTTAAAATATCATAAGTTTCGTCGTCAGAATCATCAAGTACTTGGATACATAGTTTTTCCTTCGGATAATCTAACGCACAAACAGCATTTACTAATCTTGCAGCCACATATTTTTCATCATATATTGGCAGATGAATAGTAACCATCGGAGTTTCCTTTAGTTCCACAGAGTTACTCTTCTTTTGTTGTCTAGATAAAATAACCAGATAATAGAAATTACAAGTGTAAAGGGTTATCACAATTGCGATAGTAATGAACAGATTCCACAGAAATTGTATTAACGGATTTGGGAGAGTGTGTGAAAGCATCATCGCAGCTGTTCAACTCACAAGTCTTTATAGGCTTACCGCTAAACCTTTTGTTATCCCTTCTTTGCTATTTTTATCGCTTGAACAGGACAAACATTTTCGCAAGCTAAACAGAATATGCAATCAGGCTCTCTTGACATCAATGGTTTCTTCTCAGAAGATGGATTCCCTTTAAACTCAACCCATTCGAATACCTTGACGGGGCAAGCATCAATACATGCACCATCTGCTATGCAGACGGGGCAAGCATCAATACATGCACCATCTGCTATACAGATATCATAATCAACTGAGACATATTCTCCCCATATTCCCAATATTTCATTTCCTTTTCTTTGGCCAAAGATCTTTATCTTGTGACCACTAGATGGCGCAGCGAATGTTTCAGTTACCTTGAGTTTCGTCTTAAACTCTACATCTATCGGTCCTGCTTTTGCGCCTGATGGAGTCTCGACCTCTACCTGCTGCACTTCTTGTCCTGGCGGAGGAGCAGCTGGCTTTGGTTTTGGTTTTGCATTTGGAACAATTTGAGCTAGTGGTGTCATTTCTTCTAATTCTTTGACAGCTTGCTCTTGTGAGAGTTGTCTATTCTTTACAAGATATTCTATCATTCTGTCAGCAAGTATACTATTTCGTAATATGGTATCAATTATCATTTTGGCGTTTGCGTCTGCTTTCTTTCTATAGTCTTTGACCCACAGTCCATCGCCATATTTTTCAACTGGGTATATTTGATATATCATATCAACAACTTCGCCTGTAACTATTTCCACCTGAATCTCAAGTTCAATCTGCTTGTATCCTCTAGTATCAGGGTCTGGCATGTTTTCTTCTTTCCAACGATATGTAGCATAGATCCTGTCAGCGAACTGATCCATAACCAAGATTTTCTTGAAACCATTTACTATAGAATCAATTTCATATTTATCTTCTAATTTTATTGGAAGACGATAAAGACCAAGCTTGTAACTGTGCAATGGATATATTCCTCTCTTCGAAGTAGCTGACTGGATGGTGTAGACCCTATCTTTTAAGAGAAGTGACATCTAGCTTCTATAATTATGAATAGATCTTAAAAACGCTTCTTAGTAATCTGGGCAAGTTTCTTCTCTGATCTTTCTATATCTTTCTTCCATTTCTTTTGCGTAATCTAGGACCTTATCAAGTGTAAATTTGTCCTTTGGGAAGTACCATCTAATTCCTACCTTATGGCCAATCCCATCCATATCGTAGATCATTCCCTTTTCGGCTTCGACATTATATTTCTCATCATTGGACCTTTCCTGCACAGTTAAACCTCGCTTTGTATTGTCTTCCATTATGATATCTAAAGGTCCATCTCTAATTGCGTAGAAGATGCCTTTCTTTAGAATAGAAAGTTCTTGATCTGATTCGTTATTTTTCAATTGGATTTCCAATCATATTACCCCATTCAGTCCAAGAACCATCATAGTTCCTAACTTGTGGGATAGCCAAGAAGATACTTCAAGACAAACCAANTATGTGATGATCGTTCACCTATTCTACAATAACATATTACGTCTCTGTCTGGTGTCACTCCCTTTGATTCGTAAATTTTCCTAAGTTCGTCTACAGCCTTGAATGTACCATCAGCGTCATTTACTGCAGAAGCCCATGGAATGTTACTTGCTCCTGGAATATGCCCTCCTCTTTGGGCATGCTCCATCGGATATTCTGGAGGGGCTGTTATCTCACCTGAAAATTCCTTTGGAGAACGGACATCAACTAGAACAGTATCTTTGCGGTCAACTGCTCTTCTTACATCAAACAAATAAGCTCTTACTCCTTCATTTGGTGGTTGAGAGATGTATTTTGTTTTTTGAAATTGCGGTTCATCCTTTGTGTATGTTCTCTTTTCTAATTCCCATTTCTTTCTTCCACCATTCATGATCTTAACTTTTTCATGCCCATAATACTTGAAGATCCAAAAAACAAAAGCTGCAAACCAGTTATTGAAGTCTCCATACAGAATAACTTCAGAATCAGAAGTTATTCCATTTCTTGACATCAATTCTTCGAATTGAGCCTTGTTTACAATGTCACGTGTGATAGGATCGTTGACATCACGTTTCCACCAAATCAAGCTAGCACCTTGGATGTGGCCTTGTCTATAAGCATTTTCTGGGTCGTAATCCACTTCAACGATTTTAATCGAATTGTTACTTAGATTTTTTGCAACCGTTTCTGTATCAGTTAGAACGTTTAGTTGTATATTACTCATATTTTCTTTCTTACTAGTTTACTCAAGAAGGTTCTTAATATTTTATACTTATCAGATGCTTTTTAAGTGAAATTAGAATAGTACTTGTAATTGGATCTTAATAATGTCGCCGTTGTAAGTAAATTTGGTTCAAAGGAAGCCGAAGACGCAGCAAGAAAGGTAGCAAAGAAGTTGCTTGCAAAAAAGGTTAGTGTCTATACAGTATCACCAGTAGGTGTAGAGGGTACAAAAAAAGTAAACGAACTAGAAGACCTCAAAACTGCAAAGCTTGACCTGACAATTACACTTGGTGGAGATGGAACCACCCTACGAACATTCAGATATTTGGAAAACGAAGTTCCCAATTTGGCAATCAACGTAGGCGGCAACCGTGGCATATTATCAGAAATCACGTTACCTCAGATCGATACTGCTATAGACCAAATAATTTCTGGTAACATGTTCCTAGATAGAAGGACTAGAGTGGTTGCCTCTTGCGCTGGAGAGGATTTTCCGCCAGCACTCAATGAGATATTCCTCAATAGGCAAAACTTAACAAAGACTTCACTATTTGAGATAAGATTCCAAAATGATACGGTTACTCAGAGAATGGATGGAGTGATAGTGGCTACACCAAGCGGTTCTACAGGGCATTCTTATTCTCTTGGTGGACCAATTTTGCATGAGAGTCTTGATGTTTTAATAATAACCCCAGTTGCGCCAGTAAATAAGCTACCATCTATAGTAGTTCCTGATGAGAAAATTGAAATCATAAGTAATCACGATTCAAACATAATCATGGATGCCCAGGTAATCAAAACCGCGAGGTTTGATGATGTGATTACAATCCGAAAATACAAAAAGCAAGCAGTCTTTGTAAGGCTAAAAAAACAAGGTCTAAGACAGATGAGCAAGCTTGGTTTCTAGAGTCTTAGATGCTACTTCTTTCTATGCAGGAATACCATTTTCTTCGCAAGAGACTAGTTTTACAACGCCATTGATCTTTGAAGAAATCAAACATATCAAAAAAGAGCAAGGTGTGATTAATGCTTTGATTGAATCAAACAGATTAAATATAATTGAGCCTGAAAGGGAGTTTGTTGTGAGAGTACAACAAAAAGCAAGCCAAACAGGCGATATTCAAAGTCTCTCAGATGAGGACGTCTCCATACTTGCGCTCTGCTTGCAGCTAAATGGTGAATTAGTTACAGACGATTTTTCAATATTAAATGTGGCCAAACATCTTAACCTAAAGGTATCCCCAGTCATGACACAGGGCATAGCAAGGATTAAGGATTGGATTTACTTTTGTTCGGGTTGTCAGAAGACGTTTTCTAAAATTTCTCAGTGCCCTATTTGTGGAAATAAGCTGAAGCGACGTTCAGCCAAGAGGCAGTCTTCTTCCTACCCAATCGGCAAATGAACCATCGTATAATCGCACATTAGCATACCATTCATATATCGTGCAAAGTCTTCTGGCCAATTCCTTGGTTACTCTTGGTCTTGGCATCAAGTATCTTTCTTATCTTTTTGGCACGTGCCTCTCCCATTCCTTTTATTTTTGATAGTTCTATAAGAGATGCGTTTAATGAATTACTAGTAGAACCAAATCTCTCTAGCATTCTTGTAGCAAGTTTTTCTCCAACACCTGGAAGACTACAAAGTATTGATAGTTGTTGTCTCTCCAAGTCTCCAGACTTTCGTATTTTTTTAAGAAATGGACCTTTGATATTGCCTTTCCTTGTAGACATGGAGATTAGTAATTTAGCAGTGTGAGATGCGTTAGGCGTAGGGATAACTGGAATCTTAAAATCTAAAACTACTGAGGACATGGCACCATAAAAAATTAGAGGGTTTTCTGCAATTTGGTCTATTTCATCAACGTTACCTTCTATTACGATAGTAGGGTGCTCAAAGTGTTCCTTTAGTCTGTTACATTGATCAAATAATCTGCCGTCAAAAACCGAAGAAATGAAATCGTGCACGCTCTTTCTTTCTACTACTGTTTCTGGTGCAACAATATAATCGCCTACAGGAAGATTTGTCATTTCTACCTTTACACCTACTTGTTTTAGTAGATCAGGAATTCCACTTTTTCGTTCACGTTCATCAATTACCATTCGAAGATCTTCTATTTTCATTGAACTGCTAAAATTCTGTTTATATTTTATTTAGGAGTATCTGTCTTTTGTTGACCGGCTGTGGGAGGAGGTCGTAACATCTCTTTGATCTTTGTTTCTGCTTCTTTCAAATTTTCTTTAATTCTAGTTTCTTGTTTTGCAAGAACTACAAGTCGTGTATTTGCAAGCTCCTTTTTTTCTTCAAGCTCNNAAATCAAACTAGCTTTTGTAGATTTGATAAGGATCGAGCCAGCTGACTTGTACACAGTTTCATCATCACTTGCCTTTTTTAGTACCTCAAGAGCTCTCTCAGTCTCCAGTTGTTCCGATTCAAGATGTTGCTTTTGAAGTAATATAGATTGAAGATTTTGTTGCAGCTGTTGTAGTCGAGCTACTTGTTCCTGCAACCATGGAGGAATTTGTTGTTCTCCAGAAGACATGATTGTCACAGTTGTTGTTTTGTTTATATCTTTACCGATTCTATGGAATCATTACTTGTCTGAACAAGTCGCAGAGTGGAATTGAGGTTGGCGCGAAGATGTGAGAGTTCTTGTGTTTCAATTAAAATTGTAATCTTCTTATCGTCAAGCGTCATCATTGTTTGAGTTGGGTTCTCATCGTAGAATTTGTTATCAGTATCAATAGATTTGAAAATTGCTTTAGTTCGTTTGTCCGCAGAAATTTCTATCTTGGCGCTATAGTTTGATGTCATAGGCCATGCCTGATATCTTAAAGCCACATTTTTTGCAGGCCCAAATGCCAACAGCTACTCTGCCAAATCTTTCGGAACCACACTCTGTACAGCGTCTTTTTGTTTTTAGGAGTCGGTGTACTGCTGTGAACTTTTTCCGTGGTTTTAGTCCGTACTTTTGACCTAATCCTTTCAGTGATGAACCTTTACCTTTTGCCATTTTACATCAACTGCTCAAACCGCTTCCTTATTTTTGTTCCCACGGAAAGCGCAATTTCTGAGCATCGAACAAGTTGGTCAACTGTAAAGCCATCACTTCCTCCCTTTTGTAATGCACAGATATTACCTTCCGAGTTGGTTGTTATCGTTATTCTTGCATCCATGCAGGCTTCTTCTTCTGAGGTGGGATCTACAACTATGTAGTTTCCAATTCTTGCCATCGTTACTGAAACCGGTATTGTCTTTAAGGGAGGTTTTGATGTAACTCCTTCAACTAGAACTGGAACATCATCTTTTAGCTCGTACTTTGGAACACTACATGAAAGAATAGCTGTGACTGATGCATAAGAACATGCGTCAAACAGATTTCCATCAGAATCTATTACACTGCTATCTATAAACAGACCTATTACTGATTTGCCTTCTTTTAAAACCAGTTGGCGGAGGTCAATCATTTCTGTTTCTCTTATTCCCCTATCTACGACTCTTGCAAGCTCGATTACTTCTTCTGTTGGGGGTCCAGGTTCTGCGCGTGGATCTGCTAAAGGCAAAATTTCTGCCGTACAGATTAGGATTCCCTTGTCACCTAGGTCTGGAAATGGCTTGTCAGGCTGTATCTTTACACCAGTAATGACTTGAGTATTTCCTAGTTTGATTCTTGCAGAACCATTTGCTTTTGGAATTACTCCAGTCTCAATAGAAAGTGGTCTTTGTTCATCTAAAGCCCTCCCATCAATTCTCTTATCTTCTTTGAGCAGGTCTAAGATTCTATCTCGCTTTAATTGATCTAATATTACCGATTCCAAATTTACTGCTCCCCGTTTTGGAAGTATTTTTCCATCAAAGCTTTTCTTTGTATTTCATAGACTCGCTTGCAACCACCAATTGCAGTATGAAGACATGTCTTGTATTCTTCAGGAGTTAGAATTCCATCAAGTTGCATTAGAGTAATTTTTCCTACATTTGGCATCAAGGCTACTGGCATATCCGCCTGTCCTTCTTGATCCTCTTCATTATTGACATCCAAGACTATCCTATCAGCAACTTTTCCTGCAGCACAAGCTGATACTAAATCACGCATTGGGATTCCTGCGTCTGCAAGTGCCACCGCAGCTGCATCAAGAGCAGCACATCTCGAACCTCCATCAGCTTGTAGAACCTCAACAAACACATCTATGACAGTCCTTGGAAAGTCCTTGAGAATTACTGCTGGTTGTAATGCTTCCTTGATAACTTTTGATATCTCGATCTCTCTTCTGGACGGAGCNGGATTCTTTCTCTCTGTTACAGAGAACGGAGACATGTGATATCTACAACGTAAAATTCCTGTATCTTGGTTTGCCATATGTTTTGGATGTACATCCCTAGGACCAAAAACACCTGCTATAATCTTATTTTTACCAAATTCGATATATGCTGAACCATTGGCATTTTTCAATACTCCAACTTTAAGCGAAATATCCCTTAGTTCGTCTACCCTTCTTCCATCGCATCTAATTCCATCTTCAGTCATTAATTGTGTCATTATATTCACCCGCTGGTACCCCAAGCATAGATTTGACTCTTTCAGTCAAATTTGGTGTGTGTGCTAGGGCATCAACCATCTTGATTGCTTCTATTGCCTTTAATAACCCATCTGGAACTTCACATGAGATAACAATCCATCCATTCTGACCTATTGTTATCATCGCTTTAGTTGCCATCTCTATTGTCTGAATCATAGAACCACGTTTTCCTATCAATCGAGGGACTTTACTTGGAGAAATTTCAACTAATTGTCCTGACTCTATCTTGCCAAGATCNCTATCCTGCACTGTCAGAAGTGGATCTCTTGATCTGTCAAAATTAGCAATTCTGGCCGCTACCAAGTCTCCTATGTCCAATCTTTGCCTAAGCTCGTCTTTGGTAGGAGAATAATCTCTTCCAAAGACATCTTGAGCGGGAAGGAANCCCATGAATGGAGAATTTATATCAAATTCCCAAGAGAGTGGCGAAGTCCCGATTACTTTGCCTATAATAAGATCGTTTGTTTTTGGAACGTATGTTCCAGTTAAGGGTATTACTCTAACGACATTTTCATAAATTTCTGAAATTCCCACACTTGTGGCAATTATTCTGTCGCCGTCTTGGTAGACATTGTGTTCTGGTCTGAGTGGGCCAGTAGCTATTACGTCTCCAGGTATAACATATCTTCTTTTTACGTCCATTATTTTGAAACCTCAACTGAAGCTGTACCTTTTGTTACAGAACCCAATCTATCTATCACATTTGCCCTTGCCGCAGCCGGTATATCTAGTATTACTTTGAGGGAACCATTAGACTGCCATTCTTCTTTTTTCAAGGTTCCATATGATTTCAAAACAGAATAAGATTGAGCCGCAAATTGTGCTGGCACAAGAATCTCAAGTAACATATTTTCTGATTTTAATGGAATTATTGAACGTAATTGTTCGATTACAGTTTTTATCTGCTCGTCGGTACTTCGAAAAGGATCAATTGAGATCTTGGCATCATCCATAGCCTGCTCGATTCTCAGAGGTGGGTGTGGAAGATGGGATCTTGGGTCAACGAAACTTTTTGCGATAAAGTCGATTACCTGTTTTCGTTTTTCAGTAACCATCTTTCGTCTCTGATCAGTAGTAAGATTTAGATCTCCTTTCTGGAGTATTATTGTGGCAATAGTGGCAGCATCTGTTGTCTTAAACGCCTTCGTCAGCTTCTCAGTAGATGCTCTTGTTCCCTTGCTAGAATCAGAATAGATCTCATCAGAAACAAGAACTCCTGAGATTTCTTTTCGTTTCCCCAACTTGTATTCCAAGGCTGGGTCAGGCTTAACCAAGATTTCAAACTTCTCGCCTTCAACTGCCAGCCTTACCACTGTCACCTTATCCATAATTGTGGCTATCCTTTCTTGGTATTTATCTATACAGAACAACTCGCTAGATTTTTATTTGGACTTTTTACCTTTTCCAACAAGATTTGGCTTCTCTTGAGATAGTTGAACAAAGTGGAAACAGAATTGTTGTTAAACTGAAAGGAATACCTCTGCAATACGCTAACGCTCTTAGAAGAATCTGTTTATCTGGAGTTCCAACGTTTGCTATTGATGATGTTGTGATAATTGAGAATTCGTCTGTCTTGCCTGATGAAGGTGTGACCCACAGACTTGCAATGACCCCATTAAGAACTGATCTTTCAAGATTTGTGGAACCTTCTGTATGTGATTGCCACAGTGAACTTGGCTGTAGTCGTTGCAGGGTGTTATTGATGCTTGATTCTGGTAGTTCTGATGCTACTCGCACAGTGACTTCTGCTGATCTTAGCTCAGAGGACGAGGTGGTAAAACCTGTTAGTCCCAATATTCCCATAGCTGTTTTGGCACCTGGCCAGAAACTAAAACTTGAAGCATATGCCAGACTGGGACGTGGGAGCGAACATGCCAAGTGGAACTCAGCAAGCGTATCTGCTCTAACAGAGGGCAATGACTCTGATCAACACATTCTGACTTTAGAAACAGTTGGAAGCTTGACACCTGCAGAGGTAATTAGAACAGCAGTTGAAGAGCTTGAAAAAAGACTTGGTGAATTCCACCAGACACTAGCGACGATTGGTTGAAGCATATATTATATTTGGGTTAAATTTGGCATAATTACACATGACCGGTCAAGTAATATTACAAATGGCAAAACAGCTTCGTGGAGCCTCAAAGAAAAACAATGCTCCAATATGGTTAAAACTTGCAGAACTTGCTCTAAAACCATCTAGAAGTAGAAGAGTAATCAATTTAGGGCAACTTGATAAGTTTGTAAATGATAATGATGTTGTGGTAGTACCGGGAAAGGTCCTAGGTACTGGAAATATATCACACAAGATAACACTTTGCTCATTTTCTATATCTACTACCGGGGCAAAGAAAGTGACACAGTCAGGAGGAAAGCTGGTGGACTTTGCTCATTTAATAAAGAATCATCCTACTGGAAAAGGAGTGAAAATAATTGGCTAAGCAGCAGCAAGCGCAAGTTAATTCTGCAGAAAAGAAACCAGGTCAGCAAAACATCATCGTAGATGGGACAAACCAAATAGCAGGCAGATTGTGTTCTCATGTTGCAAAACTTCTCATAAATGGAAATCGAGTGTCGATAGTAAACTCAGAGAATATCATGCTTAGCGGTAACAGACATGCAATCATAGAAGAATACAGAAAATATCTAGAGATATCTAGTATAACAAATCCTAAATTTGGCCCATTCCATCCTCGTAGACCTGATACGATGATATCAAAGATGGTACGTGGAATGCTCCCAAAGAATAAACCTTCTGGAAAAACCGCATTAAAAAGATTGAGAGCATATTTGGGAGTACCAAACGAACTAAAATCGAAAATTACAACACA
>JGI25382J43887_10000283_pt1 | contig 15532 bp, 15 predicted proteins | sample GraSoi013_1_40cm_3_FD_43887 | JGI IMG/M metagenome (IMG submission 43887) | reverse complement strand
TGTGCCGGATGTCACGTGCGGGGCCACGAGCGCTTCGGGCCGCCGCGTCGCGACGGCTCCCTCGCGAGCGCCGCCCCGCGCGAGACGCTTCCCCACAACGGCGTCACGCGCACGCCTGCCTTCCTCAAGTCCGAGTTCTGCCGGGGCTGCCACCAGTTCGCGCCCGACGGGTTTTCGCTGAACGGTAAGCTGCTCCAGAACACCTACGACGAGTGGAAGGCGAGCCGATTCGCCCGCGAGGGTGTCCAGTGCCAGGACTGCCACATGCCCGACCGGCGTCACCGCTGGCGCGGGATTCACGACGCCGACATGGTGCGCTCGGGGCTCACGATCACGGCCAGGACGGGTGCGGCGCGCTACAGTACCGGCAACACCGCGCTCGTCACCCTCCGCGTGACCAGCACACGCGTCGGCCACGCGTTTCCGACGTACGTCACGCCACGGGTCGTCCTGAGCGCCGAGCTGGTGGACGGCGCGGGACAGGTGGTGGCCGGCAGCCGTCAAGAGAAAGTCATCGGGCGTGAGGTGGCTCTCGACCTCTCGCGCGAGGCGTTCGACACCCGACTCCTGCCCGGGCGAACCGCGACCCTCGAGTATCGAATGAAGGTTCCCGGCCCCGGGATCCGCGCGCGCGTGGCCGTCGTCGTCGAGCCGGACGCGTTCTACGTGGGGTTCTTCGAGGTGCTGTTGCGGCAGGGCGCGGCCCGCGGCGAGCCGCAGATCCGCCAGGCGCTCGAGACCGCGCGCCGCGCGCCGTTCAGCGTGTTCGAGCGGGAGCTCCCGCTGAGCTGAGATGACCTGGACATGGGGGCCCCGAAATGGCCCCCATACCCCCAACGCTCGGAGCGCCCCGGCCAAGCCGTGGCGCTCCTCGTTGAAGCTCCGATGCGCTCAGAAGCCCAGGGCCGCGCCGTCGGCGCGCGGGTCGGAGCCGCCGGAGAGCCCGTCGGGATCGACGCGGACGACCTGGGCGTGTCCCATCAGGTCGCTCCAGTCGTCGACGACCTCCACGTCGTGCCCGCGCTCCCGGAGCGACGCGCTCACGGCGTCGCCGAACCGCGCCTCGAGCCTCAGTGACTGCGTCTCCTCGCCCCACGTGCGCCCGAAGAGCCAGCGCGGCGCCTCGACCGCCGCCTGCGGACCGAGGCCGCGATCGAGGATGCGTGTGACCAGCGCCGCCTGCGTCTGTGGCTGGCCCTCGCCGCCCATCGTGCCGTAGACCAGGCGTGGGCGGCCGTCCACCAGATACATGGACGGGATCAGCGTGTGCGCCGTCTGCTTGCGCGGCGCCAGTCGGTTCGGGTGAGCGGGGTCGAGCGAGAAGAATGCGCCGCGGTTCTGCAGGAGGACGCCCGTATCGCCGGCGATCACGCCCGAGCCGAACTCCCAGTAGAGGCTCTGGATCAGGGACACCGCGTTGCCGTCCGCATCGGCCGTGACGATGGCGATCGTGTCGCCCTCGATCGCCGCGCCGCGCGCCCGCCTCGCGACCCGTCGCGAGATCTGTCGGCGCTTTGCGTCGAGGCGAGCCGGATCGAGACAGTGGTCCACCGGGACGGGCGCGAAGGTCGGGTCCGCGAGGTAGCGGTCGCGGTCCTCGAAGGCGAGCTTCGTGGCCTCGACGACGAGGTGAACGTAATCGGCCTCGGTGAGCGCCCGGACGTCGAACCCTTCGAGGAGCGAGAGGATCGCGAGCGCGGCGAAGCCCTGCGTCGGCGGCGGAAAGCTCGCCGCCTCGCCGCCCCGGTAGGGAACGCGCAGCGGCTCCACCCAGGCGGCCTGGTGGCGAGCCAGATCGTCGGCCGTCAGGGGACTGCCGGCGGCGGCCGCGCCCAGCGCGATCCGCTCGGCCAGCGTTCCGCGATAGAACGCGTCGGCGCCACCCCGGGCGAGCTCCTCGAGCGTCGAAGCGAGATCTGCCTGCACGAAGCGCTCGCGCGCCAGGAGCGCCGGATGGTAGATGCGCCAGAGTGCCTGCTGCAGATCGGCCGACGGGGCGACGCCGAACAGGTCGTCGGCATCGGCGGTCTCGCGCCGCTGGCCGGGTGACGGCGGAAAGCCATCGCGGGCGCGAGCGATCGCGTCTTCGAGGAGTGTGCGCCAGTCGATCGGTGAACCGAGCAGGTCGCGGCTCAGCGCATGCGCCTCCCACCAGCCCGAGACGACCCCGGGGACCGTCAGCGCCGCCGCTCCGCCGCGCACGGGAATCGCCGCCCCGAACCGCGCGCGGTAGCGATCGAGGTCGGCGGCCGCGGCCGAGCGGCCGGCAGCGTTCAGCGCGCGGAGCGCGCGACGCTGGCCGTCGTAGATCAGCCAGAAGCTGTCACCGCCCACGCCGTTCATGTGCGGGTAGACGACGGCGATGGTGGTCGCGGCGGCGATGGCGGCGTCCACCGCGTTGCCGCTGCGCTTCAGGATCGCCACTCCGGCTTGGGATGCGAGCGCGTGCGGCGTGGCGACGACCCCGCGCGTCGATCGGCATTCGGCCCAGCGGGTGGCGGCGCTCACTCGGCCCATGATACTTGGGCATATCTTCGACGAAGACCGAGGTGGTCGCCATCGCTTTCGCCATGATCGATGCCGCCTGGAAAAACGAGGACGCCTCTCCATGTCGATTTACAGGGTGCTGAGCGCGACCGGTCTCGACGAGGCGTCACGCGCTGCGGGTTCCAGGAGGGCCGGATGATTCCTTAACACCCCGTTCTGAATCGTCCAGCCGCCACGCAGCCAAGCCGACGCCGGGTCGTCCCACCCGGCCTTATCTCTTCGCTGGTTGGTGCTCAGCCGCCGGTGGCACTGCCCTTGCTCTTGACCTACGATCATGACCCTCAACGAGCGCGCTCTCTACGCCCTGAAAACAGCTCAGGCCAGGGTGACGATGTTCTTCCTGTCGGAGCCAGTGATCCGGCTGATCGCTACGCTGATGTAAGCCGCTGCCGCGTTCCCGCACGCTCTGTCGCCCGCATCGGCGGCCATCGCGTTCGGCGCCGCCTCCTCCCTGAACCAGAATGGCTGCGACCTGATGGGCATCGAGGTTCGTCTCCGATGCAACACTGCCAGAGCCACACGAATCCTGACGTGGCGCGAGAGTGCGATGCTGAGAGGAGCTGAACTCTAGATCATCAGCACGGCCGTCTTCCACGTTGTGTCGCTCGTGGAAGACGACGGTCAAGCCGGCGGCGCGCGCTTCGTCGTGGAATTCCCCTTCGGTGCTCGTAGTAGACGACACGCCGTCCCCGCGCGGGTCGGATCCGCCACGGAGCTCACGACCGGCGATCTGGATCACTTGCATGGCCCATCAAAATCGCTCCACGCGCCCGCGATCAACGATGGCGCAGGACCAGCTTCACGGGACCGTCCGCCATCGTGCGGTAAACGAGATCTCGATTATGCGGTGGCGCTCGCGCGCCCTTGATTTCAGCGCATGAGTGTGGAAGATTCGGTGCGAGGATGGTGCCGATGAGCAGGTCCACGCTGGCCTCCGTGGTGACGATCAATCCCGATGTTGCGTTCCGCGAGCTGGACGGCGAGATCGTGATTCTCAACCTCGAGACCGGCACCTATTTCGGGCTCGACGAGGTGGGCGCACGGACCTGGAAGCTCATCGAAGACCACGGATCCCTGGGCGCGGTGTTCGAGGCGCTCCGCTCGGAATACGACGCCACTCCGTCCGTGCTCGAACGCGATCTCCTCGAGCTCGTCGACCACCTGTGTGCGAAAGGCCTGACGCGTGTCGCTGCGAAGTCCACGTAGGGCCGGGTTGACCTGCACGCTACGAAACGCCGCGACGCTCTCCCGAGACGACTGCGCGATCCTCGTCGGCGCGCTGGGCCTCCTGCTGCCCGTGAGCGTCGGTCTGAGGCTCGTCGGCCTCCGGCGCGTCCTCGCGCTCGTCGAAGCGCTCGTCTCCGTGCGTCGTCGCAACTGCGCAGCGGACGATCACCGTCGCCCCGCGCGCACGGCGTGGCTCGTTGAGATTGCCGCCCGCTGGTGCCTGCCGAGACCTACTTGTCTCGCGAAGGCGCTCGTCGTCTTCTCGCTCCTTCAGCGGCGCGGGCTGCCGGTGGAGCTGGTCATCGGGGTCACGAAGGCCCAAGGGCCGCTCGAGGGACACGCCTGGGTACAGCTCAGCGGGGCCACGATCGGCGGCGATTCGAGGCCAGCGAGCTACGCCGCGCTCGTCCGGATTTCAGCGGTACCGCTCACGGCCACGACTATCGCTCTGAGCGAGCGCAAGCCGTGAGCGGTCTCGCCGGCATGTGCGGCGTCGACGGTCGCCCGGTCGATGTCGCGCGTCTCAGGAGGATGACCGCGGCGGTNGCTCACCGCGGCCACGACGGTGAGGGCTACTGGTCGGACGGGCCCACCGGCCTCGGGCATCGCCTGTCTTGCACAACACCCGAGTCGCTGGGCGAGAAACAGCCGCTGCTCGACGAGAGCGGATCGCGGTGCCTCGTTCTCGATGGGCGTGTCGACAATCGTGGTGAGATCACAGCATGGCTGCGAGCCGCGGGCGTCCATCTCCGGACTGACACCGATGCGGAGCTCGTGCTGCAGTCCTACGCCGTATGGGGCGACGCCTGCGCCTCGCGGATCGTCGGCGATTTCGCGTTTGCGATCTGGGACCGCCGGCGCCGCCGGCTGTTCTGCGCGCGGGACCCGCTGGGGATCCGGCCGTTCTACTATCGAGACGACGGACGGACCTTCATCTGGGGCTCGGAGCTGCGCCAGCTTCTCGACACCCTGCCCCTCGGCCCCGAGCCGAACGAAGGAGTCGTGGGCGAATACCTGAGCAGTCGCTTGGTCGATGTCAACGAGACCCTCTACCGCGGAATCATGCGTCTGCCGCCGGGCCACGTCCTGACCGTCGAGGACGGTCGTGTCCGCACGAGCCGCTACTTCGACGTCGATCCGCGCCGAGAGATCCGGTATCGTTCGGACGACGAGTATGCGGAGCACTTCCGCGAGATCTTTCGTGAAGCGGTGCACTGTCGGCTCCGGAGCGTCACCCCCGTCGCAGTGTTCCTGAGCGGAGGGCTCGACTCTTCGTCGATCGTCGGCGTCGCCGCGCGGCTCGCTCGCGACGGCCACGTGCCGGGACCGGGATTCGAGGCGTACTCCCTCGACTTCACGCAAGCGGAGGCAGACGAGCGGGGCTGGGTCGACGACGTTGCGAGGATGTGGGAGTTGCCTGTGCGTCACGTGAGAGCCGACGACGTCGTCTCGCCCTCGCTGGCCGAGCAGGTCGTGGACCTTCGGGACTTCCCGGATCTCCCTAACACACACCCCTGGGGACTCCTGCTCGCCGAAGCGCGTCAACGTGGCGCCCGCACCGCGCTCTGGGGATACGGCGGCGACGAGTGGCTCACCGGCGACACCGCGCACGGCGCCGATCTGCTCCGCCGGTTGCGTCTGGTCTCGCTCGCGCGCCGCCTCCGCGACGATATTCGCTCTCTGAATTTGCTGGGCGGCCCGCCGGTCGGCCTGGCGGATGCAATCCGGTGGTGTGTGATGCCGCTGGTTCCGCGCCCGGCCAAACGGCTCGTGCGGCGTCTCCGAAGCTGGGACGTCCCGGACTGGATCGCCCCCGACTTTGCCCGGCGCGTCGGACTCCAAGAGAGGCTCGCGCGGGACGTTGCCACGCCTCGCTTCTCGACGTTCGCCCAGCGTGCCATCCACCGCCAGCTGCGGAGCGGCTGGAGCGCCGCCGAGTACGAAATGGTGGACCGGTGCGAGCGGCGCCGATCCATGGAGAGCCGTTTTCCCTTCAACGATCGGCGGCTCATCGAGTTCGCCCTGGCTCTGCCCGAGGAGCAACGCTGGCGCGGCACCGAGACGAAGTTCATCCTACGACGAGCGGTTGGAGACCTCCTTCCCTCCTCCGTGGCGCGCCGCAAGAGCAAAGGCGACTTCACGTACCTTTACGCGGCGTCGCTCGAGCGCGAGGTCGCCCACGAGACGTTCGCCCAGCTCCACCTGGAGGCCGACGGGTTCGTGCTCGGCGAGCGGGTGCGAGAGATGTATCGGCGTTTTTGCGGCGGCGATCGCGGATGTCTGGGTACCCTCTGGATGATCCTCGCGACCGAGTGGTGGTACAGGACCATGTTCCCCGCGTCACGCGCGGCGCGGGCCTACGAGGAGACGCGATGAACGAGGAGCCGACTCAGGACGTGACGCTCGGGCCTTCGAAGAAGCCCTATGCGAAGCCCCGATTGATCGAGTACGGACCCGTCGAGAAGCTGACGCATTCGGGCACGCAGAACCTCGGCGACGGGGGCCCCATGATGATGCCGTGCCTGTGATGAGGGGACGCGCCGGAATGCCGGTGCCGGCGATCTGATGTCGCTCGTCCTCGACGAGCACCGTCAGTATCTGGCTGACACGGCCCGCGTGTCCGCCTTCCGACAGGCTATCGAGGAGGTCGTCACGCCCGGCGACGTGGTGCTGGACCTCGGCGCTGGCACCGGGATCCTCGGACTGATGGCTTGCCGCGCCGGGGCCAAACGTGTCTACGCGGTCGACGAGGGGCCGATCATCGGTCTCGCGCATGAGGTCGCCGCGGCCAACGGGTTCCAAGACCGAATCACCCACGTCAAGGGGCTCTCGACCCGCGTGGAGCTGCCGGAGCGAGTCGACGTGGTTCTCGCCGACCAGATCGGGCGATTCGGATTCGAGTCGGGCATCCTCGAGTACTTCGGCGACGCTCGGGCGCGCTTCCTGAAGCCGGCCGGAGTGATGGTACCGAACGAGATCGGGCTCGTCGTGGCGCCCGTCGAGAGTCCCGAGCTCTTCGGGCAGGTCGAGTTCTGGGGGCGCACGCCCGCGGGCTACGACTTCCGCCCAGCGCTCCCGATCGCCGCCAACACCGGTTACCCGGCCAGGTTCGATCCGGCTCACCTGCTCGGAGCTCCCGTGCGGGCGATCTCGCTCAGGCTCTCGACGGCGTCGACGGCGGCCGCCCTGAGCGCCGAGGTCACCCTCGTCGCGGCGCGGCCCGGGATTCTTCACGGGCTCGGTGGCTGGTTCGAGGCGCAGCTCTCGTCGAGCGTCACCCTTACCAACTCCCCGCTCGCGGCGCAGCCGATCTTCCGGATGCAGGTCTTCTTCCCGATCGCCCGGCCCGTTCCGCTGGAGGAGCGCGACCAGATCGGCGTGAGGCTGCGGATCCTTCCTGCTGGGGCCATCGTGAGTTGGACCGTCGACGTGAGGGATGGTCGCGACGGATACGGATCCGATCGGGTGAGCAAGGGCCGGTTCGCTCACTCGACCTTCCAAGGGATGCTGATCTGCAAAGAGGACTTGGAGAGAACGAATCTCCAGTTCGTGCCGCGCCTCTCCCCCTGGGGCGAAGCGCGCCGGTCCGTTCTCGAGTTGTGCGATGGTCGGCGGGCTCTGGGAGACATCGAGCGCGAGGTCCACCGTCGCCACCCAGCGCTCTTCCAATCGCACGCGGAAGCCGCCGCTTTCGTCACCGAGGTCGTCACGCGCTACGCGGTGTAGTTGAGCGTGACTGCGTATTCTGCCTTTGGGCTGGTCGTCTCCAGTAACGTGCCGCTGCCGGGACTCCCTCAGGTCGCAGACAAGCGGTCCGACTGCGTGCTCGAATCGCGTCGCGGCCCGATCAGCGAACGTTCGACCGGTCGCCGCCGTGCGCTTCGCCTGCCGAATGGTACGATCTCTCTGACGATCGGCCGCTGCCGATCGGGATTCCTCGTTCGGTTTCCCGGTCTCGCCGTCTTCCTCGTGTCGCGCGACGGAGACCGTGTGCGCTGTGTACCGCGGCGAGGCACGCGACTGCGGATCGTCGCGCATCTCTTCGTGTCCCAAGTGCTGCCTCTCGCGCTGAGCCAGCAGGGCCGGCTTGTCATGCACGCGAGCGCCGTTGCGACGCCGCACGGTGCCGTCGCGTTTCTCGGGGCGGCCGGCCAGGGAAAGTCGACGCTGAGCGCGAGTTTCGTGCGCCGATCATTCCCGCTCCTCACGGACGATGGTCTCCTGCTCGTCGAGGACGGCGCGACGCTGGCGGGCGTGCCCAGCTACCCCGAGATCCGGCTATGGCCCGACGTGCTAGCGGTGCTCGGGAACGGTGGCCTCGAGGTGCACGATGTCGTGCATCGGGCCGGCAAGAAACGGCTCAGGATCGATCGCGGATCATGGCTATTCAGCCGGGAGCCCGTGCCGGTTCGGCGGATATACGTCCTCAGCCGAACGAAGCCGACTGCGCGCTCTCGTGCCGCGACCATCTCTGCTCTCACGCCGCGCGAGGCGTTCATCGAGCTCGTCCAGCACACCTATCGGCTGGATCTCGACGACCGAAGCCGTTTGCGCGACGAGTTTGACTCGATCGGCCGCATCGCGGCGCGCCCCTCTCTCATCTACCGCCTCGCCTTCCCGCACGATCTGTCACGGTTGCCCGCGGTGCAGGCGGCGATCCTGGATCATTGCGCGTCGTGAGGGCAGCGGGCCTGCACTCGACAGATATTGCGCTGTCGCGCGAGACGCAGGTGCTCGTGGGCGCCGTCCGTTGGTTCGTCGGCGCCGCCACCGAGGACGAGCTCGTAGGGCTTCTCGACGGTGGCCTGGACTGGCACGTGCTCCTCGAGCAGGCGGAACGCGAGGGGATCGCCGGACTCGTCGCCCGAGCGCTCGATCGCCTGGCGCAGCGTGAGGGTCCGGCCCTGCCACTCGATCGCTGGCGTGCCACGGCGCGGGCCGTCGCTGTCAGCAACATGTCGTCGCTGTCCGAGCTGGCGGCCCTCCGAGCGATGCTGAGGCGAGACCGCCGCCAGGTGATCCTGTTGAAGGGCGCGGCCCTGCTCGACGACGCGTATCGGGGTCACGTGGGCCTGCGCCCGTTGGGCGACATCGATCTGCTCCTGCGCCCGTCGGACCTGCCTTCCGTCACCGGATGGCTGCGGGACCGTGACTACAAACCAGTCTCGTCGTCATCCCCGTTCTTCTCCCGAGGCGTGGTTTCGTTCGACCTCCACACGGAGATCATCGGAAGCGAGTGGGTTGGCCGCAAAGGACGCGCCTTTTGCCTGGACTCAGCGGCTCTCTGGCTCGAGGCCACACCACTCGAGCCACACGATCCAACTACGCTTGTCCTCTCGCCTGTCCACCTGCGGCTCCACCTTGTCGTGCACGCGCTCAAGCACTCGTACTCCCGTCTGATCTGGCTTGTCGACCTTGCGCTCGTGCTACGAGACGCGCCCTGGGTGTCTCTGCTGAGGCAAGCTCGAGCCTCAGGGACCATGCGACCGCTCGCTTACGCCGTCTCCGCCCTCGACACGCTACTCGGTCGTCTGGAGGTGCCGGACGTAGTGCGCAGAGAGCTGCCGGCACTCGGCCCGCTCGAGCGGGCGTTCATCCGCCTCGTCGCGAATCGAAGGGGGATGGAAACTCCGGGTGAGCTGTTGGTGGCGTTCTCGATCCCGGGGGCGATCGGGAAAGCCGCGTACCTGGCCGAGCTCGTCTTCCCCCAGCGACAAATCCTGGCGCGGCACTATCCCATGACTCCGTGGTGGCTTCTATATCCCCGCCGGATGCTACGCCTCATGAGCCTCGGCCTTCAAGAAGGGACGAAGCTCTGGGATCGATCGAGGGGGTGATCCAGCTCCCATGCACTGGCTCATCGACGGCTACAACGTCATCCGGCGCGATCCTGAGCTGCGGGCCCGCGAAGCCGAGAGCCTCGAGGCCGGGCGGCGGGCGCTCCTGCATCTCCTGGCGCGAGCTCACCGGGGACCCCGTGACGAATTCACCGTTGTGTTCGATGGCGCCCGAGTCTCGGGCGGCGCCCCGGCGGAGGGCCGGATCCGCGTGATCTTTTCACGCCCGCCCCTGACGGCCGACGACGAGCTCATGCGGCTCGCGCGCCAGCGGAAGAGCGGCGCGGTCGTCGTCAGCTCCGACCGGAAAATCCAGGACGCCGCCCGTCGCTCCGGCAGCGCCGTCCTCACCGTCGACCAATTTTTGGAAGGCCTGGAATTCCAGAAAGGGTTGGCCCCGGAATCCGAGCTCCCGAACCCCGCTACAAAAAACGACTCCTATCTCGTGCGGGACAAGCGGGGCAATCCCCGCCGCCTCTCCAAGGTGGCCCGGAGGGCGCAGCGGGCCCTCCGTCGGCTCCGCGAACCTTGACCCCGAAGGCGATTCGTGGAATAAAATCTTATATGGCTGTCATGATCCGCCACTACTTCATCGTCGCGCGCGACCAGACGAGCCTCTGCGAATACCTGACCCGCCAGTTCGCGTCCGAGCAGAACGTCGAGGTCTTCATGGATCGCCGATCCGGTCGTGACCGCCGCCTGGCCGACCGCGATCCGAGCACCGTCGAGCGTCGAGCCACCGACCGGCGCAATCAGCCCTTCGTCGATACGCAGCTCCGGTCGCTCGGCTACGCCATGTTCCGCGTCGACTAGTCCTGCGGGCCGCAGGCCGTCGCGAGACTCCCCCAGCCGGGACCCGCCGCTGATCCGTCGTAAGCTCGCGCTCTCTCGAAGCGAACAGGTCAGCTGTCTCTAAACGTTGACACCCGCCGACCCGGGGTGACACCGTGGCGGCGTGGCGCTCCGGCCCTGGCAGCCTTCCCTCCGACTTCTCCCGCTCCTGCTTCTCTCGCTCTTGCTGACGTCGACAGCGCAGGGAGAGCCCGTCGAAGGCACCGTCGTCCGGGTCGTGGATGGCGACACGATCCACGTGAAGGTCGGCGACTACGTTGAGAAGGTTCGCTATATCGGCATGAACACGCCCGAGATCCATCACCCGACCAAGGGTGAGCAGCCGGGCGGGCGCGAAGCCGCCGAGATGAACCGGCGCCTCGTCGGCAAGCGGGTACGGCTCGAGCTGGACGTCCGGTCGCGGGACCGGTACGGGCGGCTCCTGGCCTACGTGTGGGTCGGCGAGCTGATGGTGAATGCCGAGCTGGTGCGCCTCGGCTACGCCCAGGTGATGACGGTTCCGCCGAACGTTCGACACCAGGAGCTCTTCGTGAAGCTGCAGCGGGAGGCCCGCGAGGCCGGCCGGGGCCTCTGGCGCCGCGCGTAGGATGCCGGGCGCGGCAGGCGATCGTCGGCTATCTGATGTAGCGCGTCATCCGCTCGTCCCGTCGCCAGCCGCGGTCCCCGAGCGCGTCCCAGAATCCCACGGCATGGGCTTCGTGGCGCTCGACGAGCGCCGACAACCGGCGCGCGCCCTTCGTCTGCATGACGTGCTCGGCCTCCTGGACGAGCCGGCGCGCCAGGCCGCGGCGGCGCGCCTCGGGGGCCACTGCCAGACGATAGATGTTGCCGCGCCAGCCGTCCCATCCGCCGATCACGCTTCCGACGATCCGGCCCTGCTGCACGGCGACGAGGAATCCATCACCGTGCTGGTCGACCAGTCGCCGGAGCTCCTCGAGGCTATCGGTCGGGCCCGGGATGGCGCCGGCGTGCTCCCACAGAGCGAGCACGTCCGGACATTCCTCGCGACGGCAGGGTCGGATCACGATCATCGAGGTGGCTCCTGGCCCGATCTGATTTGCGCCGTACCGGGGCCCCCCGTATCATACGTGCAGCCATCTCGAGAGGAGATCCATGGCGATCAAGCGTGATTTCACTCTGGACGCCAAGTACCGTCAGGAAGAAGGGCTCATCTTCCTCTCGGGCATCCAGGCGCTGGTGCGGTTGCCCCTCGATCAGCACCGCGCCGACAAGCGCCGAGGACTCAACACCGCCACGCTCATATCCGGATATCGCGGCTCACCGCTCGGCGGCCTCGACCTCACGCTCGAGCGCAATCCCGATCTGCTCCGCGAGCACAACGTCGTCTTCCTCTCGGGCGTCAACGAGGACCTCGGGGCGACGGCCGTCTACGGCAGCCAGCTCGCCAATCTGTTCCCGCAGCCGAAATACGACGGCGTCCTCGGCATGTGGTACGGCAAGGGCCCCGGCGTCGATCGCACCGGCGACGTCTTCAAGCACGCGAACTACGCCGGCGTCTCGCGCCACGGGGGCGTGCTCGCGCTGGGCGGCGACGATCCGCTCTCCAAGTCGTCCACGATCCCGTCGCATTCCGAAGTCGCGTTCTACGATGCGCTCTTCCCCGTGCTCTATCCCGGCAACGCGCAGGAGATCCTCGACCTGGGCCGGCTCGGCTTCGAGCTCTCTCGCTATTCCGGGCTCTGGGTGGGCTTCAAGATCGTGACCAACGTCGCCGACGAGATCGGTACCGCCGAGGTCGCGCCGGACCGGATCGTCCTCGCCGATCCCGGCTTCGTCTACGAGGGGCGGCCCTGGCAAGCCCGACAGAATCCGCTACTGATGCCGCCGTGGGGCCTCGAGACCGAGCGGGAGATCCACTACGGCCGGCTCGAGGCGGCCAAGGCGTTCGCGGCGGCGCACCGGCTGAACCGCGTCACGCTCCCCACGCCGAATGCCTGGCTCGGCATCGCCGCGCCCGGCAAGACGTACTACGACCTCCGCGAGGCGCTCGCCGAGCTCGGGCTCGACAACGCGGCGCTCCGGGAGTACGGCATCCGCCTGCTGAAGATCGAGATGCTGTTCCCGATGGAGCCGGGCGCCATCCGCGAGTTCGCCCGCGGCCTCGAGGAGCTCCTGGTGGTCGAGGAGAAGCGCGCGTTCTGCGAGCTCTTCATCCGCGACATCCTCTACAACCAGGCCGAGCGCCCACGGGTGGTCGGCAAGTACGACGAGCACGGCCGCCCCCTCGTGCCCGCCGACGCCGAGCTCGATGCCGACCGGATCGCCCAGCTCGTGGCCGCGCGCCTCGAGCGACGGATCCATCTCGAGTCGATCACGGCGCGCGTGGCGCTCCTCGAGACGTTGCGTCAGCGGCCCGCGCCTCTGACGCTGGCGCGTCAGCCCTACTTCTGCTCCGGGTGCCCGCACAACCGCTCGACGGTGCTGCCCGAGGGCTCGATGGCCAGCGCGGGCATCGGCTGCCACGGGATGGCGCTGTTGATGGACCGTAAGACGATGGGGCTCACCCACATGGGCGGCGAGGGGGTCCAGTGGGTGGGGATCGCGCCCTTCACCGAGACGAAGCACCTCTTCCAGAACCTCGGCGACGGCACCCTCTTCCACTCCGGTTCCCTGGCGATCCGTCAGGCGGTCGCGTCGAGCGCCAACCTCACCTACAAGATCCTCTACAACTCGGCCGTCGCGATGACCGGTGGCCAGGACGCCGCCGGCGCGATGCCGGTGCCCGAGNTGACGCGCTCGCTCGCGGCCGAGGGCGTCAAGCGCATCATCGTGATCACCGACGAGCCGGACAAGTATCCGAAGGGCACCGCGTGGGCCGTCGGCGTCGAGGTCTGGCACCGCGATCGGCTCGACGAGGCTCAGCGGCTGCTCCGCGATATCCCGGGCGTCACCGCGCTCATCTACGACCAGCGCTGCGCCGCCGAAAAGCGGCGGCTGCGGAAGCGGGGGCGGCTGCCCGACCCGAACCTGCGTGTCTTCATCAACGAGGCGGTCTGCGAGGGCTGCGGCGACTGCGGTGTGAAGAGCAACTGCCTCTCGGTGCACCCGGTCGAGACCGAGTTCGGACGCAAGACGCAGATCCATCAATCGTCGTGCAACAAGGACTACTCCTGCTTGCAGGGGGACTGCCCGTCGTTCCTGACGGTCGTGCCCCTCGTCGACCCCCTGAAGAAGGAGCGCCGCGTCTTCAAGGTCGAGCGGACACTGCCCGAGCCTCCGCTCAAAGTCNGTGGCGACGCCAATGTNTTCATGATGGGCATCGGCGGCACCGGCGTGGTGACCGTGAATCAGATCCTGGGCACCGCGGCGCTGCTCGACGGCAAGCACGTNCGCGGCCTCGACCAGACCGGCCTCAGTCAGAAGGGCGGGCCGGTCGTCTCGCACCTCAAGATCTCCGACCGGGCGTCCGAGGCCTCGAACAAGGTCGCCGCCGGATCGGCGGACTGTTATCTCGGGTTCGATATCCTCGTCGCGACCTCGCCGCAGAACCTCGATCACGCCCGCCCCGACCGGACGATCGCGGTCGTCTCGACCAGCCAGGTGCCGACGGGCGCGATGGTGACGTCAACGGCGGTCGAGTTCCCCGAAACGAACGGGCTCATCACGTCGATCGATCGGGTCACCCGCAAGGACGAGAACGTCTACCTCGACGCGCTCGGGCTCGCCGAGACGCTCTTCGACGACCACATGGCCGCGAACATGATCGTCCTGGGCGCGGCATGGCAGGCCGGCGCCATCCCCGTGAGCGCGGCGGCGATCGAAGAGGCGATCGCGCTGAACGGGGTGTCGGTCCAGATGAACAGCCACGCGTTCCGCGTGGGCCGGCTGGTCGTCGCCGATCCCGCCAGGGTGCGCGGTGTCACCCGGCGTCGCCTGGGCGCCGTCGATGGGGCGCAGGAGCTCTCGGCGGAGGCGCGGCAGTTCGTGGACGGCGCCGGCGCGACCGGCGAGCTCCGACGGCTCCTCGAGGTCCGCGTGCCCGAGCTGATCGCCTACCAGCGCGCGGCGTACGCGCGGGAGTACGTCCAGTTCGTGTGTCGCGTCCGCGAGGCCGAGACCGCGGCCACGCCCGGAGAGTCGCGTCTCTCCGAGGCCGTCGCGCGCTACCTCTTCAAGCTCATGGCGTACAAGGACGAGTACGAGGTCGCGCGCCTGCACCTGAAGACGGACATCGCCCGCGCGCTGGCGGAGGAGTTCCCGGGCGGCGTCGAGCTCAAGTACAACCTACATCCGCCTTTCCTCCGGGCGCTCGGGCTCGAGCGGAAGATCAAGCTCGGCACGTGGTTCGTGCCGGTCTTCGGCGTGCTCGCCGGAATGAAGTGGCTGCGCGGCACCCCGCTCGACCCGTTCGGTTTCGCCGCGGTGCGGCGCCTGGAGCGGCAGCTCCCCGGCGAGTATCGCGCGGTCGTCGAAAAGGCGCTGGTCGGACTCTCGCCGGAGAGCTACGAACGCGCGGTGAAGCTCGCGGGACTGCCCGACTTGATCCGTGGCTACGAAGAGATCAAGCTCCGCAACGTCCAGCGCTTCCGGGACGAGGTCCGCGCGCTCGGCTTCTGATCGCGACGATCGCGCTGCGGCGCGGAGCCGCCGCCGGCGCGTCCGCCCTTCGTCCTCCTCGCGCTGGTCGGTGCCATCGGGTGCGCGCGCTGGGCGCGGCAGCAGTCAAGGCAGCTCAAGACGGGAGGCGTGATGACGAATCTCGACCGGCAGATGAAGACGCTCCAGAAGCACCTCAAGACCCTGAAGCGGGAGGCCGACCGGGCGACCGGCCAGGCGCGCCGGCGCATGAAGCGGATCGAGCGACGCACCCGCGTCGAGGTCGAGCGGGCGATCCGCCGCGCCGAGCCTCGGGTGCGTCAGGCGGTCGCCCAGGCGGCGTTGCTGAGCCGGAGCCTGCGGGTCGGCGTGCGCGCGGGCGCGGCCGCGTATCGAGCGGGCCGCGCGCCCAAGCGCTGACCTCGCTCGCTCAGTCCTGCTCGCGGGCGCGCTCGCGCTTGAGCGCGCCCCGCCGCTTCTTCGTGTCGAGCCGCCGCTCGCGCGCGCCCGCG
>JGI25382J43887_10000280_pt1 | contig 15575 bp, 15 predicted proteins | sample GraSoi013_1_40cm_3_FD_43887 | JGI IMG/M metagenome (IMG submission 43887) | reverse complement strand
GTGAATCCGAGGACGTCGCTCGTCATGGCCAGAGCGGCAGCGCTTCGAGGCCCATCGTCTCGGGATAGCCGAAGCGGGCATTGAAGTTCTGGAGCGCCGACCCCGCGGCGCCCTTCACCAGGTTGTCGAGCACGGCGAACGCCACCAGGCGCGACGTCGACTCGTCGACGAGCGCGTGCACCAGGCACCAGTTGCTCCCGAGCGTGGCCTTCGTCGCCGGATACGTACCGACCACGCGCACGAACGGCTCCTCCGAATATTCACGCGCATACGCGTCGGCCACGTCCTTCGCCGTCTTCCCCGACCGCAGCGGCGCGTAGCACGTGGCGATCAGCCCGCGGGTCATCGGAACGAGATGCGGCGTGAAGGTGAGCTTGGGCTCGGTGCCGAGCAGCTGCGCGGCCTCCTGCGCGATCTCGGGCGTGTGCCGGTGTTTGGGGACGCCGTACGGCCGCACGCTCTCGTCGATGGTCCCGTAGAGGTACGCGTCGTCGACCGTGTGTCCGGCGCCGCTCACACCCGACTTCGCGTCGACGATGATGTCCCCGGTGACGATTCCCGACCTGAGGGCGGGCGCGAGCGCGAGGAGCGCGGCCGTCGGATAGCACCCCGGATTAGCGATGAGCCGCGCGCGGCGCACGCGGTCGCGCGTGAGCTCCGTCAGCCCGTAGACCGCCTCTTTCAGCAGCTCCGGCGCGGGATGCGCGAAGCCGTACCACTTCTCGTAGAGGGCCGGATCGCGCAGGCGGAAATCGCTCCCGATGTCGATGATGGTCCGGCCCTCACCGAGCCACGCGCCGGCCTGCTTCGCGGCCTCGCCGGCAGGAAGCGCCGTGAACACGACCTCGGCGTCGCCGACCTCGCGGCCGACGAGCAGCGAATCGGGCGCGCTATGCAGATGCGGCTGCACGGCGCGGAGCGGCTCGCCCTGATGCGAGCGTGCCACGGCTGCGACAAGCCGCGCCTCCGGGTGCCGCAGGACGAGGCGTGCGAGCTCCCCGCCCGCGTAACCCGTCGCCCCCACGATCGCTACCTGGGTGGGCATAGACGGGAAATTATGCGGTTCCGTGGATAATTATGCAAGGAGCGCGATGGCGCTCAGGCGAGGGCGAACACCTGTCGCGACTCGGGGATCCCCTTGAGCTGGTGGGCGCCACGGTCCACGAAGTTGAATCCCGAGCCGGCGACNAGATCGCGGACTGTGCTCGAAACGACGACTTCGCCAGCGCCCGCCAGCGAGGCGAGGCGCGAAGTGACATGNACCGCGATACCCCTCAGCGCTGACCCGGTCGCCTCGACCTCGCCGGTGTGAATACCGGCACGAAGCGTGATCCCGAGCGTCGCATCGTCTCCCTGTACCGCCTTGGCGAACCGGATCGCCCGCGCTGGTCCGTCGAAGCGCGCGAGGAAGCCGTCGCCGGCGCGGTCGACTTCGACGCCACCGTAGACCGACAGCTCGCGCTGGACCTGACCGTAGTGGCGCACCAGGAGGTCGCGCCAACGCTGATCCCCGATCTTCGCGAGGAGCTCGGTCGATCCGACGATGTCCGCGGCGACGAGCGTGGCGAGGAAGCGATCCGCCGCGAGCGGCGTGGCTGTTCCGGTCACGAACTTCTCGATCGTGCCAACGAACTGCTCCCAGATGTCGAAGGGGAGATGCCCCTGGCCGGGCAGGACCACGAGCTTCGCGTCCGGGATTAGGGCGGTGTAGGCCCGAACGGCTTGCAGCGCGATAACCGGGTCATCCTCCCGCACCATCACGAGGGTCGGCACGCGGATGGCTGGGAGGACACCCCGTACGTCGATGCGGCGGTTCATTCGGCGAAGCGCCAAGCGGTCCTTTGGAGAGGCGCCGGCCTGAAGGAATCTGCGCCAAAAATCCACGAACGCTGGATCGTCGGCTGTCGCTCCGAGCCACCGGCGCCAGTCGGGATCGCCGAAGTCCTCCTCGAACCCGCGGGCCTCCGCCGTTCGCCAAGCCTCCTCGAATTCTTCTTCGGTCTTGCCCCAGGGCCATTCCGGTGCCCAGGCGTACCGCGGTGGCGCACCCCAAAGCAGAAGCGACCGCGTGCGGTTGGGAAAAGTCGCCGCGAAGAGCATGGCCATCGAGCCGCCCTCCGAGACCCCGAAGACGTGCGCGCGCTCGCTCCCGGCCGCGTCCATGACCGCGCGGATGTCGTCGATGCGCTCCTCGAGCGTCGAGACGTGGTCCACACGGTCGGACAGTCCTGTCCCGCGCTTATCGAGAATGATCAACCGGCTGAACGTCGCGAGCCGCTCGAAGATGCGTACGAACTCCGGCGACTCCCACACCAGGCCGAGATGCGACGACGCGCCCGAGGTCCAGACAAGGTCGGCGGGTCCGGTGCCAAGCACCTGGTAGGCGATGTTGAGATCGCCGCTTCTCGCGTAATGCACCCGCGGCGGCATCGGGTGATTCTGCTCCCTAGGGGAAGATTCCCCTCTTGGTGATCGCGCCGGCGACGCGCTCGACCGCGACGATAAACGCGGCCTCACGTGGCGGACATTCATACGCCTTCGCTTTGGCGAGGACGAGCTCCATCGCGCGGCGCATGTAGATCTCGAGCCGCTTCTCCACCTCCTCGAGCTCCCAGTAGAACTGCGCGCGGCTCTGCACCCACTCGAAGTACGAGACGACCACTCCACCGGCGTTGGCGAGGATGTCCGGAACGATGAGCACGCCGCGCCCGGCGAGCAGCCGGTCGGCTTCCGCGGTGACCGGACCGTTCGCGCCCTCCACGATGATCGGCGCGCGGATCTCGTGCGCGTTCTCGCGCGTGATCTGACCCTCGAGAGCCGCCGGGACAAGCACGTCGACGTCCATGGCGAGGAGCTCGGCGTTCGAGATGCGCGTGACGCCCGCGAGGCCTTCGAGCGTGCGCGACGGGTTTCGCCGCACGTGCTCGATTGCTCGCGCGATGTCGATGCCATCGGGGGCGGTATAGCCGCCACTCACGTCCGAGATCGCGACGATCCGGCAGCCCGCCGCCGCGAGCGACTTCGCGGTGACGCTGCCCACGTTGCCGAAGCCCTGGATCGCGACCCGCGTCTCCTGCGGGTCCTTCCCCTCGCGGCGCAGCACCTCGAGCGTCACGAACGCCACGCCGCGTCCGGTCGCCTCGGTTCTTCCGCGCGAGCCGCCCAGGTCGACGGGCTTGCCNGTCACGACCTCGGGCGAGTGCTTCCCGGTCATCATCGTCACGGTGTCGACGATCCACGCCATCGTCTGCTCGTCGGTGTTCACNTCGGGCGCCGGGATGTCCTGTTCCGGCCCGATGATCGGAAGGATCGCGGCGGTGTACCGCTTGGTGAGCCGCTGCACCTCGTTGGTCGAGAGCTTCCGCGGGTCGACCGCGACCCCGCCCTTTGCCCCGCCCAGCGGGAGGTCGGTGACCGCGCACTTGAAGGTCATCAGCATCGCCAGGCCCTGGACCTCTTCGAGGGTGACACCAGGGTGGAATCGGATCCCGCCCTTGCCGGGGCCGCGCGCGGTTGAATGCTGAACGCGATAGCCGGTGAAGACCTCGAGATGCCCGTCGTCCATCGTGACCGGCAGCGCGACGATCAGGGTGCGCTCGGCCTGACGCAGGAAGCGGTGCATGCCGGGGTCCAACGCGATGGCNTTGGCGGCGCGATCGAGCGACACGAGCGCGGACTCGAGCAGCAGGGTGCCCGGGTTGGCGGCACTGGGCATCTTGAGCACGGTCATGCGAAGGCCTTCGCGACCATCATCCCCACGAGGGCCGCAGACTAGCAGCCGTGAGCGACGCGGACACCACGTACATGCGCCGTGCCCTCCGGCTCGCGGCGCGCGCCGCCGGGCGGACCAGCCCGAACCCGCTGGTCGGCGCGGTCCTGGTGCGCGACGATCGAGTGATCGGCGAGGGCTACCACCACGCGGCGGGCGAGCCGCACGCCGAGGTCAACGCGCTGCGCAAGGCGGGCGATGCCCGAGGCGCGACGCTTTACGTCAACCTCGAGCCATGCACGCACCAGGGGCGCACGCCGCCGTGCGTCGACGCGATCGAGGAAGCCGGCGTCGCGCGCGTCGTCGTGGCGATGCGCGACGTGGATCCCCGCAATGACGGGAAGGGGATTCGCGCGCTGCGCGCGGCTGGCATCGCGGTCGAGGAGGGTCTGCTCCGTGAAGAGGCCGAGCGTCTCAACGCCGGGTTCGTCTCGCGCATCACTCGCGGTCGGCCATTCGTGCTCGTGAAGCTTGCCGCGACGGTCGACGGGCGCGTCGCGGTGAAGGGCCGGCGCTACCTCTCAGGGAAGGCCGCGCTCCGTGAGGTCCACCGCTTGCGCGATCGATTCGACGCGGTGCTCGTCGGCATCGGCACCGTCCTCGCCGACGATCCGGCGCTGACCGTGAGAGAGGTCAAGGGCCGCGATCCGCTTCGGGTCATCGTCGACGCCGACGCGCGCACCCCGCCCGGGGCGAAGGTCGTTCGCGCGAAGGACCCCCAGCACACCGTCATCTTCGTGGCGCGGGACGCGGAGGCGCGACGAACGAATCGGCTGCGCGAGGCCGGTGTGCTGCTCGCGACGGTGCCGCGCGCGGACGGAGGACTCGACCTTGGCGCGGTGCTGCGGTGGCTCGGCGAGCACGGCGTGAACACGGTCCTGAGCGAGGCCGGTCCGCATGTCGCGGGGTCGCTCGTCCGATCACGTCTCGCGGACCGGCTCCTGCTTCTGTTCTCNCCCCTCGCCGGGGGCGACGGGCCGCCCGCGCTCGAGGGTGTGACGTCCGCGAGCGAACTGAAGGATGTCCGAATTCGAAAGCTTGGCGATGATCTGGCCATTGAAGGATCGTTGGAGGTCTGAGGGGGCATAGCCCCCTCAACTGTGTTCACCGGGATCGTCGAAGAGATCGGCACGGTCCGGCACGCTGGAACGAGCGCGTCGGGCATGCGCCTCGAGATCGCGTCGTCGCGAGTTGTCGAAGATCTTGCCGTCGACTCGAGCGTGAACGTCGCCGGCGCGTGCCTGACCGTCGTACAGCGGGACGACCACGGCTTCGCGGTCGATCTCGTCCGGGAGACGCTCGACCGTACGACGCTCGGGAGCGCGCTGCGCGGCACGCGCGTGAACCTCGAGCGCGCGGCCACGCCCACGACGGCGCTCGGCGGGCACTTCGTGCAGGGACATGTCGACGCGACGACCAAGCTCCTCTCGCGAAAGGAGGAGGGCGGCGGGGCCGCCCGGCTCCGCTTCGCACTNCCGAAGGGCCTCTCGCGATACGTCGTGCCGAAGGGCTTCATCGCGATCGANGGCGTGTCGTTGACCATCGCCGCCCTTGGCAAGAGCTATATCGACATCGCGCTCATCCCCCATACCGCCGAGCGGACGACCCTCGGCGCGCTNCGTGCGGGCGAGCCGGCCAATCTCGAGGCCGACGTGCTCGCGAAATATGTGCAGCGCCTGCTCGGGAAGAGCTGACGGCGAAATACACTTGATGCGATGAGGGGCTCGCCGAAGAACTTGCCGACGCGACCAAAGGCGGTCGCACCGCGAGGCGTGTTCGCGACGGTCACCGAAGCGATCGACGACATCAAGCGGGGCCGGATGGTGATCGTCGTCGACGACGAGGACCGCGAGAACGAGGGCGACCTCACGATCGCGGCGCAGCTCTGCACACCCGAGAACGTCGCGTTCATCCGCAAGTACGCAAGCGGCGTGATCTGCGTGCCCATGACCGGCGAACGGCTGGACGCCCTCGACCTGCCGCAGATGGTCACGCGCAACGAGGCACGGCTCGGCACAGCGTTCACGGTGAGCGTTGACGCCCGCGAGGGCGTCACCACCGGCATCAGCGCGGCCGATCGGGCGCGAACGATCCGGCTCCTCGCGGATCCGTCGACGCGACCGCACGACTTCGTGAAGCCCGGTCACATCTTCCCCCTCAAGGCGCGCGANGGTGGTGTGCTGGTGCGGGCGGGGCAGACCGAGGCGGCGGTCGACCTCTGCCGCATGGCCGGCCTGGCGCCGGTCGGGGTCATCTGCGAGATCACGAACCCCGACGGTTCGATGGCGCGCCTTCCTGAGCTCAAGCGCTTCGCGAAGCGCCACGGTCTNAGGCTCATCACGGTGAAGGAGCTCATCGCTCACCGCCTGTCCCAGGAGCGACTCGTCGAGCGCATCGCGACCGCGAAGCTTCCGACGGAATACGGGGAGTTCACCGTGCACGGGTACCGCGCGCGCTTCGGCAACACCGAAGCCGAGCACGTCGCTCTCACGCTTGGCGACGTCGCGAACGGNGAGCCGGTGCTCGTCCGCGTTCACGACGAGTGCTTGACCGGCGACACGTTCCGCTCGGTGCGCTGCGATTGCGGCGAACAGCTCGAGATGGCGCTCAAGCGGATCGCGAAAGAGGGCCGCGGCGTCCTCCTCTATCTACGTCAGGAGGGTCGAGGCATCGGTCTGATGAACAAGCTTCGGGCGTACGCGCTGCAGGATCAGGGGCTCGACACGGTCGAGGCCAACGAGCGGCTCGGGTTCAAGGCCGACGAGCGCGAGCGTGGCCTGGGCGTGCAGATCCTCCTNGACCTGGGCGTCCGCCGCGCGCGCATCCTCACGAACAATCCGCAGAAGCTCGTCCCGCTCTACGGCCTCGAGGTCGTCGAACGGATCCCGATCGAGGTCCCGCCTCGCGCCACAAATCGCGGGTACCTCGCGACGAAGCGGAGCAAGCTTGGGCACCTGCTCACGGTGGTCGACGCGGACTCTTAAGGCGGGGCGGCACCCTCGCGCCACCGGGTGGCGGCGGTCAGAAGCTGTTTGTCGGTTCCACCGCGCAGGCGCGTGTCGAGCGTTGAGATCGGCGACTTGTTGGTGAAGCGGAAGACCACGGCGATCCCTTCGAAGTGCTGGATCGTCGGCGCGGGGACGGTCGTGATCTCGGTCACCGTGGTCCAAGGCCGATCTTCGTCGAAGAAAGGGATCTCGCGCATGAGGTGGAAGCCTCCGGGCTCGATCACGGTCTGCACGCGCGCGCTCGGCAGGCAGAGAACGATCGCCANGAGCAGGACCGCGGCGGACATCGCCGGGTTGAGGATGATCGACGCGAGACCGCGGCGCGCGAGCTCGATGTACCGACGCGGTTCTTCGTGCCAGCCACGGAGCGTGCCGCGCGCCCACGCGGTCGCCGCCTTTCCCATCGCAACACGCACCACTCCTGCGGCGAGCATCGCTGCCGCGGCGAACGACGCGAACAGGATGCGCGGATCGAATGAGGAAAGCGGCGAGTCGAGCAGATAGGCGCCCGCGGCGATCGGGGTGCGCGTCGCGATCGCGATGGCGTCAGGGAGAAGCGCCGTGACGGTCAGTCCGGCGAGCACGAATACCAGTCCGACGACCGTCGGGATGAGCGGGTCATCCTCGTCGTGGTAGTGGTCGCGAAGCGAGTCGGTCGCGTTCTGCAGCTGGAGGAACGCGCTTCCCGCGAGGTCCAGGCTGCCGCCACTCGCCTCTTTCACGACGAGCGCGAGCGGCCCCGCGAGTGTCGGCTCGGAGACGCCCTCGACCGGGATACCGAAGTTGACCGGTCTTCCGCCCTTCAACCGGACGGAGACGCGTCCGCGACGCGGCTTGATCTCCTTGACGGCCGTCCACGCGACATCGATCGGCTCCTTGCCGTCGATACGGAAGCCGAGCTGCTCGAGCGTGATCTGAAGCTTCTTCTCGGGATAGCCCATGACCACCGGCCCTCTCAACAGAACGCCGCTCGGCGGTAGAAGGAATCGGGGCTTGGGGGGCGGCTTGACCCTCTCCGGTCTCGGCGCCCTCGGCGGCTTCGGCGCTTTCGCCGCCTTCTCGGCCTTCGGAGCCTTCTCGGCCTTCGGAGCCTTCTCGGCCTTGGGCGGTTTTTCCTTCTCTCTTTGCGCGGCTTTTCCTTCTTCTCCTGCCTCGGCGGCGCCTCGACAGCTGCCCGCGCGGTCGGCACGGCCGACGCGAGCGGTGGCAGCGGCGGCGGCGCCTCGCGGGTGGGCATTTCCGGCTGGCGAGGCGCGGCCGGCGGCGCGGAGTACGTCGGTGGCGCGTATGCCGGCGGCGGGGTCGGCGCCGTCGCAGGCGGTGGCGCGTAGGTCTCTGCAGGTTCGGTGAAGACGGAACGCGACTCGACCGGCTGAACCGGAGGCGCTTCAGCCGGCATGCCCGTGAACTTCCCCATCCCCGCGAAGATGTCGCCGGGGACAGCTGGGGCGCCGGGCGATGGCTCGGCGAACGGGTTGGGTACCGTCGATCCGGTGGGGGCCTCTACGGGANCCGCAGTCCCCGCGAGCAGCTGCTGCTGATGCTCGCGCCAGCCGGGCGGCGCGGGAACGAGCCCGAGCGCGACGAGCCGCGGATCGACTTCTTCGGTCATCTGGCTACCCGGGGAGAGCGCATTCGTGGGCTAGATTGCGCCTGTTGTCGATGGCTGGGAAGGCGCCCGCGCGAGTGAGAAACGGGTTTGTCGCGGCCCGCGTGGCACTCGTACGGGCCCGATGGAACGAAGAGGTCACTCGAGCCCTGGCGCAGGGGGCGCTGGAGCGCGCCCTGGCCGCTGGAGCGACTGTCGACGAGTTCGAGGTGGCGGGGTCGTTCGAGCTGGCGCCGGCGGTCTCCGCGCTCGCGCGGACCGGACGTTACGACGCCGTGGTACCGCTGGGCTGCCTGATACGCGGCGACACGCCGCACTTCGATGTGCTCGCGCATGCGGTCGCGCGCGCTCTCGCGGAGCTGGCCGCGTCGCTGCCGGTGGCGATCACGTTCGGCGTGCTCACCTGCGAGAGCATCGAGCAGGCCCGCGCGCGCTCGGGCGCCGAGCGTAACGTCGGGGCCGAAGCCATGGACGCGGCGCTCGAGCTCGTCGCGCTCCGTCACGCGATCTCCGCGAGCGCACCGCGCGCCTCGCGCAGCGCGACGACCGCGCGATCGCGATCGACGCGAGTGAAGCGGAGACGTTCGCCCGGGAGTCGCTGAGCGACGAGGCCCAGGTCTGCCGCGATCACCGTTGCGATCAACGGATAGCCACCGGTCGTCTGGTGATCCGCGAGGAGGACGATGGGCGCGCCGCCCGACGGGACCTGTACGGCGCCCGCGACGACGCCACAGGTGAGGATCTCTCCCTCGCGCGCGACGATCCGCGACCCGCTTAGCCGCGCGCCCATGCGGTCGCTCGCGGGTTCTACCTGGAAGTCGCCCGAAAAGAACAGCGCCTGTGCCTCGTCCGTGAAACGCTCCGCATGTGGGCCTGTGATGGCACGTATCGTTCCGGTCTCGTAAACAGGGGGATGAAGCGATCGACCGGCACGCTCGGGGTCGACGCGGGCGTCGCCGAGGGCAAGCGCGTCACCCGGGCGCAGCGGTCGGCCGATCGCGGCGGGAAGATACGTCGCGCGGCTTCCGAGCGCCGGCTCTACCGCGACACCACCTGAGATCGCGAGGTACGCGAAGCGCGATCGCCCTCCCGCGATCACGGTGAGCCTGTCTCCGGCGCGCGCGAACGTGGCGGTCCAACCCGGGATGCGATCTCGGGCGCGGAGCGCGACGTCCCGACCCGTGACCGCGACGAGACGGCGATCGTCGCAGCTGAACGTGAACGGTGCGCCGACGATCTCGATCGCGGCGGCTCCCTGGTCGTTGCCGACGAGCGCTTGCGCCGCGGCGAACGCGAAGGGATCAGCCGGCCCAGCCGGCGGGACGCCGTCGCGAAGGTGTCCGAACCTGCCGCGGTCCTGCACGGTGGCGCGGAGTCCCGCCGCCTCGATCCGGATCACGTCGCGACGAACCGCACGCGGTCGCCGGGCCTGATCAACGTGGGGGGGTCGTTCGACGGGTCGAAGATTCTCCTGTCCGTGTGACCGATCAACCGCCACCCGCCGGGCGAATCGAGCGGGTAGACCGCGGTCTGTCCGTCGGCGATGGCGACCGCGCCCGCCGGGACTCGCTCGCGAGGTCGCCCGAGGCGCGGGGCGACGATCCGAGGATCGAGGGTGCCGCAATACGCGAAGCCGGGAAGGAACCCGAGGAAGTACGCGCGGTATTCGCGGCCGGAATGGAGCGCGACGAGCTCGTCGCGTGAAAGGTTGGACCGCGATGCGGTCTCGTCGAGGTCAGGCCCGTCGTACACCGTCCGGATATCGATCGAACGCCCCCGCGTGGCCGGCGCCGCGCGGAGCGATGACAGGATGCGTTCGGCCTCGCGCTCCGCGTCGCGGGGGTCGAGGCGCAGGGGATCGAACCGCAGTACGACCGAGGCGTACGCCGGCACCGACGGCCCGTGCCCGAGCGCATCCCACGCGTCCGCTACCGCGCGCGCCGCTGCGACAAGCGCATCGTCTATCCGATCACCGATCTGGACGAGGAGCGCGCTCTCTCCGAACGGACGGATCCGCGTGCTGTTCAGGACTTGAACGGCGCGACGTTCACGTTCGCGCCGCGAAGTGCCTCGCGCACCGCGCGGGCGATGTCCGCGGCGCCCGGTGTATCGCCATGGACGCAGAGCGTATCGACCTCGACCTTGAGGAAGGCCCCGTCCGCTGCGGTCACGCCTCCTTTGCGCACGAAGGAGAGCGCCTGAGCCGCGGCGTCAGACGGGTTGGTGACCAGCGCGCCGGCGAGCGTGCGCGAGCGGAGCGTTCCGTCGGACTCGTACGCACGGTCGACGAATCCCTCGCGCGCCACGCGCATACCCATTGCCCGAGCCTCCTGCCACATCGCCGAGCCGGGCGGTGCGAAAACGACGAGCTCGTGGCCGCCGGTAGCGGCCTGTATGCCGAACAGGATGTTGCGGGCGGTCGTCTCGTCGCGCTCCGACTGGTTGTAGAGGGCGCCGTGCGCCTTCACGTGCGTGACGCGCGCGCCCACGCGCGAAGCGATGCCGATGAGCGAGTCGAGCTGACGGCGGATCGACTCGATGAGCTCGCGCGGAGGCATCTCGAGCGGCACGCGACCGAATCGTTCTCGGTCGGGGTAGCCCGGATGCGCGCCGATGGCGACCTTGTTCTTCAGCGCGAGCTCGACGGCGGTACGCATCGTGTTCTCGTTGCCGGCGTGTCCGCCGCACGCGATGTTCGCGCTCGTGACGAGGGGCATGATCGCGGTGTCGGTCCCGGCACCTTCCCCGAGATCGCCGTTGAAGTCGACAGACTTCACGGACTAATGAACGCGATCTGACCGAGCGGGCGCGCGTCCGTGTAGAGACTCAGTGGGGCTCCGCCCGCAGGTGATACCAGCATGATCTCCGTCCCGCCTTGCGATGTCGCGCGAACGAACACGATGCCACCTGGTGTCCAGAGGTGCCGGCCCGCGCCTTCCGTCCCGGTCACGGCCGATGCGCGTGCCTGCCGGATCCCAGCTCGCAGCGGTCGGCGCGACCGGCGGATCGGACCTCGGCCCGAGGAGCATCTGCGTCGTCCCCGCGACGTCATCCCAGAGCCAGAAGACAAGCGTCGGGCCAGGCGGCCGCCAGTTGAGGATCAGCGGTCGGATGCGCGAGGCCAGATCATCGCGCGGAGGCAATGAGGGAACGGCGGCCAGGGCAGTCGGGCTCGCGGCCGACGTGGGGGTCGGAACCGGTGACGGGGGCGGCGTCGGCGCGGCCTTCGGCGCCGCGCAGCCGATCAGCAGGGCCGCGGCGAGAACGCCGGCGCGATTCAGATGAAGAGCGGAGCCAGCACCAGAGTGATGGTCGAAAGGAGCTTCACGAGCACGTGAAGGCTGGGCCCCGCGGTGTCTTTGAACGGGTCGCCGACGGTGTCGCCAACGACCGCGGCAGCGTGCGCGGGCGTCCCCTTGCCGATCACCCGGCCGTTCTCGTCCTTAAGCTCACCGAGCTCGATGTACTTCTTCGCGTTGTCCCACGCCCCACCGGCNTTGTTGAGGACGGTCGCGAGGATCACGCCCGCCATCGTGCCGACCATGAGCATCGCGGCCTCCGCCTCCGCTTTGAGAAGCATGCCGACGACGATCGGCGCGAGGACGGCGAGCGCTCCGGGGGCGATCATGTTACGCAGCGCTGAGGCGGTCGTGATGTCCACGACGCGCGCGTAATCCGGCTGCTCCGTTCCGTTCATGATCCCGGGGTGCTCGCGGAACTGGCGGCGCACCTCCTCGATGATCGCCGCTCCGGCGCGGCCGACCGCACGGATCGCGAGCGACGAGAAGATGTACACGAGCATCGCCCCGAGGAGCCCGCCCAGGAAGACGTTCACGCTCGCGAGGTTGACGGTGTGGAACGGCTTCCCGGTGAGCTCCGCGACCCGATCGAGGTACGCCGAGAACAGCAGGAACGCCGCGAGCGCGGCCGACGCCACGGCGTAGCCCTTGGTGAGCGCCTTGGTGGTGTTCCCGGCGGCGTCGAGGCGGTCCATCCGCGTTCGAACCTCCTCGGATGCGCGCGCCATCGTCACGACGCCAGCCGCGTTGTCCGTGATCGGGCCGAACGTGTCCATCGCCAGGATGAACGCGGCGCTCATCAGCATGCCCATCGTCGCGACGGCGGTGCCGTAGACGCCGCCGTTCGGCAGGCCGGTGACGTCGCTCCAGCGCGAACCGAACGCGTACGCAAGGAAGAGAGCGACACAGATCGTGATCACGGACGGCGCCGTCGTCTCGAAGCCGACCGCGGTCCCCGAGATGATCGTCGTCGCGGGCCCGGTCTTGGCCGCCTCGCGATCTCCTTCACCGGCCGCGAGTTACCGGACGTGTAGTAGCGCGTGATGTACACGAAAGCCTGGCTCGTGAGGATACCGACCACCCCGGCGAAGAAGAACCAGTACCAGGCGCCCTTTTCGTTGAGGAGGGTGTTCGTGACGAGCGCCATGAAGAGGATCGAGAGGCCGGTGGTCACGTAGAAACCGAGGTTGAGCGAGTTCATCGGATCGCCGGTCTCGCGACCACGGACCAGGAAGATACCGACGACGCTCGCGAGGAGGCCGAAGCCGCGGACGATGAGCGGGAAGAGTATCCATGCGATATTGCCGGTCGCGGCGAAGATCGCGACTCCCAGGATCATCGCGCCGATGTTCTCGGCGGCCGTCGACTCGAAGAGGTCCGCGCCGCGGCCGGCGCAGTCGCCGACGTTGTCTCCGACCAGGTCCGCGATGACAGCAGCGTTGCGCGGATCGTCCTCGGGGATCCCAGCCTCGATCTTGCCGACGAGGTCGGCACCGAGGTCCGCGGCCTTGGTGTAGATGCCACCGCCCAGCTGTGCGAAGAGCGCGACGAACGACGCGCCGAACCCGAACCCGACGATCAGGAATGGCGCCTGGCCCGGATTTCCGAAGCCGTTGTACGCGAGGAACATCACGAACACCCCTATGAGCGAAAGGGCCACGACAAGGATCCCGGACACCGCCCCGCCGCGGAGCGAGATCCGCAAAGCGTCACCGATGGAGTGCTGCGCGGCCGCGCCAGTGCGAAGGTTCGACTTCACCGCCACGAACATGCCGATGATCCCCGAGAGCATCGAGCGGTCGCGCCGACGAGGAAGGCGATCGCCGTGCGGAGCGCGAGCTCCGTCGGTGTGATCCCTTGGACGCGCTCGAAGAAGTACACGACGGCCGCGATCAGAACGGCGCCGCCCAGGGCGAGGAGCGCGATGGTCCGGTACTGGCGGCGAATGAACGCGACCGCGGCCACGTAGATCGCGTCCGCGACCCGCTGCATCTCGGGCGTCCCGCGCGGCGAGCGCAGCACGTCCCAGGCGAAGTATCCGGCGACGGCGAGAGCGACGACGCCCGACAGCGGGACGACCCAGATGAGCGGCGTATCCAAAGAAACCCCCAGCAGGCAAGAAAAAGGCGCCCGCCCCGACGGAGGGGGCCGCAGCGCTTCGAAGACAGTTTAGGTCACGCTGGCGCAGCACGCAAACGAGCTAGAGTTTCACGACATGCCACCTCAAAAGGCCTCGAAGTCGCAGCCGAAGGCCGACGCTTCCGAGAAAGCCAAGAGCAAGGACCGCGACTGGCTCACGACCGCGGAGCTCGCGACGAAGATCGGTTGGCGCGAGCACGCTCTCCGCGACGCGATGCGTGGCAAGGAGCTACCCGGCGTGCGGCGCACCTCGTTCGGCTATCACGTCGAGGCCTCGGCCGTGGACGAGATCTCGAAGCTCCTGGGCGCGCCGCCGCCGAAACCGAACTCGCCCAAGCGTCCGGGTGGCCCCGCCCCGCGGCCCCCGAGCGTTACCGCTTCCTAAGCCGCGCCGGGAGGATCTGCAGCTCCTCGCGGTACTTGGCGACGGTCCGCCGCGCGAGGCGAATGCCGTGGTCCTCGCGGAGCTTCTCGACGATCTCCTGGTCGGAGTACGGCCGCGAGCGGTCCTCGGCGTCGATGATGTTCTTGATGACGTCCTTCACGCCGAGCGACGCGGTGAAGAAGGTCGAGAAGGGAATGACCTCTCCGGCCGGGAGCAGCACGAACTTCCCGGCGGTCGCGCGGCTTACGGTGGACTCGTGCATCCCGATGCGCTCCCCCACCTCCGCGCGGGTGAGCGGACGGAGCGATTGGACGCCCTTCTCGAGGAAGTCGCGCTGGCACTCGACGATCACGTCGGTGATACGGGCGATGGTCTGACGGCGCTGGTTGATGTTGTCGATGAAGAACTTCGCTCGTGTGACGTACTGGCGGATGTGCTGCCGTTCGTCGTCGGTCATTTGCGGCGCCTGCGCACCCGCGCTCCGCGCGGCCTGGAGGTCGGCGACGAGCTTTCGATAGACCGGATTCACGCGTAGCGAGAAGCGCCGCGATTCGATGACTTCGACCTCGAAGTCCTCCCGCTCGTTCCTGCGGATGATCACGTCCGGTCGCAGCGCGACCTGCCGCCCCCCGATGCTCGTGCCGTCGGGCCCCGCGGCGAAGGCATGAGCTGGATAAGGATTCAGGTTCTGTTTCACCCAATCCCAGGCGGTCTGCACCTCCTCGCGGGTGATGCGGAAGGCTTGGGCGATGTCGCCGAACTTGTGCTCGCCGAGCTCCCGCACGTGGTCGGCGACGATCGCGCGCGCGTGCTCCGGGATCTCCTCGCCGATCTCCGAGAGGTGGTCGATCTGGATGAGAAGGCACTCGCGCGTATCGCGCGCCCCGATCCCCCACGGCTCGATCCCTTGGATCGTGCGCAGCGCTTCGGTCGCATCGGCGATCGATATCTTCATCGTCCTCGCGATGTCCTCGATCGGGAGCTCGAGGTACCCGCTGTCGTTGAGGTTGCCGATGATGTATTCGGCCACCGGATGGAGCCCCTTCGGTAGGAGCACACGGGTGTTCCACGAGAGGTACTCGGCGAGCGTCTGCTCGGCCTCGGCGCGGACGATCGGGTCGAGCTCGTCCTCCTCCTCATCGCGCTGCATGAGGCTCGTGCCCTCGAGTGGCTCCGTCTCGACGTCGTCGGCGCCCTTGTATGGGCGGTTCCCGATGCCGAAGCAGTTGAGGCACACGCGCCCGGTCAGAGGCTGACCGCAGAGCGGACAGACCTGGATCTCGTCCAGATCGAGTGCTGGGTTCTCCTGAAGCTCCTGGTTGATCACATCCTGCAGCTCGAGCGAGCTGAGCTGGAGGATGTAGTT
>JGI25382J43887_10000278_pt1 | contig 15617 bp, 13 predicted proteins | sample GraSoi013_1_40cm_3_FD_43887 | JGI IMG/M metagenome (IMG submission 43887) | reverse complement strand
AGCCTGAACGTGGTCGATCGCTCGGACGCGGCGACACGGCCGTGGCACCCCCGCCCGGGGCGGAGATGAAATGCGGCCGGGACATCGTCGACGCGACACAATGCAAGGAGGACCACTCATGAGCTTCACAGCGGTCGGTGTCGAGTGACGCGGTCGGGCCGGCCGAGCCGCGCGCTCGTGCGGATGGCGATCACGGGCATCTACCTCGTGCGCGGCATTCCTCTCGAGATCCAGCGCTCCGCGCGCGCGCGCGCCGTGAGTGAGGGCACCACGCTGCGCCGGGTGCTCGCGCGCGCGCTGGGTGAGTACGCGGCCGGGACCTGGACCCCGCGGGCGGACGACGTCCATGTCTGAGACCCTCGTGCAGATGGTGCCGATGCTCGTTCTCGCCGGGCTCATCGCCGCGTGGCTGGCCGAGGCGGGCGTGCGCGCCGGCGGCTACGGGTTCATCCCCGATACGCTCCTGGGTCTCACCGGCAGCATGATCGCGGGCGCGGTCGTGTGGGGAGTCACCTCGCGGGATCCCGCGATGACGACGATGCTCCTGGCCGGCGGCGTGGGGGCGGGGCTGGCGATCGTCGCCCAGCGCGGTCTCTGGCGCTCCGCCCGGCATGCCACGTAGGCCTCGGAGGGAACGCTCATGAACGATGTTGCCGCGACACGCGTGTCCGGGGGGTCTCCGCCGCGGCGGCCGAGCGCGTCAGCGCATTCTTACGGGCCGTCTACGGCTGGATGTGCGTCGGTCTCGGCGTCACGGCGGTGGTGGCGTATGCGATCACCGCCTCGGCCGCCGTCGTGCAGACGATCGCGTCGAATCACCTGCTCTTCCTCGGCGCGCTCGCGGTCGAGCTGGGGCTGGTCTTCTACCTTTCGGCGCGCGTGCAGAGTCTGGCGCCGAACGCGGCCATGCTGCTCTTCCTGCTCTACTCGGGCCTGAACGGCGTCACGCTCTCGGTGGTGCTGCTGGCGTACACCGGCGCCTCCNTCGCGACGACGTTCGTGGTCACCGCCGGGATGTTCGGGGCGCTCGCTGCGTTCGGCTCGACGACGAAGCGTAGTCTGGCCGGCGCGGGACAGTTCTTCTTCATGGGGCTCGTCGGCCTGATCCTCGCGTCGATCCTCGGCCTGTTCTGGCATAGCGACGCCCTGCAGTTCCTGATCTCCGTCGTCGGCGTCATCGTCTTCACCGGGCTGACGGCATGGGACGCCCAGCGCCTCAAGCACATGGCGACCGAGCTTCCCGAGGGACGCAGCGCCGCGTACGCGATCGTCGGCGCGCTGTCCCTCTACCTGAACTTCATCAACCTCTTCCTCATCCTGCTCCGCTTCACGGGCGGCCGGCGGAGCTGAGCCGCGCGGATGAGGTGGGTGGTCGACTTTTATAACCAGCGGCGCGCGCTCGTGGCGCGCTATGACGTCGACGCGCCGTCGGCGGCGTCGGCGGTCGTGTCGGGCCGACAGGCGATGCTCGCGGAGTATCCGCCGGCGCGCGCTCCGGGGCCTCCGAGCCTCTTCGAACGGGCCGAGCGCGTCGGAGGCCAGGATGGCAGCGGGTGGATCGTCTACCGGATCGTGAAGGGCGACGGATAAGCGTCGAGGAGCCGGTTCGGTCGGAGCTCTTCGGCATCGAGCGGCTCGAGCAGCACGCGGAGAGCCTGGCCGCCGCGCAGCCCGTGTGGCGCGGCTCGGAGCGCGGGCATCGCCTGCTGGAGCGCGTCCACGGCAACGGTCGCGTCCTGCGCGAAGCCTATCGCGCGATCAGCCGCTCTATCCGCGAGGAGCGCGCCATCACGCCGGCGGCGGAATGGCTCGTCGACAACTTCCACGTCGTCGAGGACCAGCTACGCGAGATCCGTGACGACCTGCCTGCCGGCTTCTATCGCGAGCTGCCCAAACTCGCCGAGGGCCCCCACCAGGGTTATCCGCGCGTCTACGGCCTGGCGTGGGCGTTCGTCGCTCACACCGACAGCCGCCTGGACCCCGACACGCTGCGCCGCTTCGTGAACGCGTACCAGCGCGTGCAGCCGCTCACGATCGGCGAGCTATGGGCGGTCGCGATCACCATCCGAATCGTCCTCGTCGAGAACCTCCGCCGGGTGGCGGAGGCGATCGTGCGCGGGCGCGCGGCGCGCCAGGAGGCCGACGCCCTCGCGGACGACGTGCTCGGGCTCCGCGGCGGCCCGGTGGACCCGGCGGCGATCGGGCTGCAGTGGCTCGACGACGGCCCGCTCGTGACCGCGTTCGCTGTCCAGCTCGTCCAGCGCCTGCGCGATCAGGATCCGGCCGTTACCCCCGCCCTCCTGTGGCTGGATCAGCGTCTGGCCGCTCAGGGGACGACGGCCGACGAGATCGTCCGGGTCGAGCACCAGCGGCAGGCCGCCACCAACGTGACGGTCCGCAACGTGATCCTGAGCATGACCCTGATGTCGTCGCTCGACTGGGCGGAGCTCTTCGAGAGCGTCAGCCTCGTCGACGGCGTCCTCGGCGCGACGCCGACCTATCGCGCGATGGACTTCACGACCCGCGACAGCTACCGCCACGCGATCGAAGAGCTGGCGCGTGGGTCGAGTCGGTCCGAGCTCGACGTCGCCCGGGCGGCGGCGCTCTATGCGGAGCGCGCCGGGGCAGGGGAAGCCGGCGAGCCGCACGATGCTCGGCATCACGAGGTCGGCTACTACCTCGTCGGCAACGGGCGCGCGACCTTCGAGCAGTCGCTCCGCTTCCGCGGTCCCCCGATGCGTCGGTGGCTTCGGGCCTTCGTCGGGGCGGCGGTTCCCGCCTATCTCGGAACGATCGCCGTGCTCACCGGATGCCTCCTCGCGGTCCTCCTCGTCCGGACCGCGGCCTCGGGCGTCGGCCCCGCGATCCTGCTCGTGCTCGGATGTCTGGCGCTCGTTCCCGCGTCCGATCTGGTGATCGCGCTCGTGAATCGCGGTCTCGCGACCCTTCTTCCGCCGAGCGTTCTGCCGCGNCTCGACTTGCGCGAGGGCGTGCCCTCCACGCTGCGGACCCTCGTCGTCGTCCCCACCCTGCTCGCCGATCCCGTCCAGGCCGCGGCGCAGATCGAAGGGCTGGAGGTGCACTACCTGTCGAATCCCGATGGTGACCTCCGCTTCGCCGTCCTGTCCGACTGGACCGACGCGACGGCGGAGCACATGCCGGGAGACGAGGAGACCCTCGCGGCGGCGCGCGCGGCCGTCGCGCGCCTCAACCACCGTCACGGCGGAGCACCGGGCGGCAGCGACCGCTTTCTCCTCTTCCATCGCCGGCGGCTCTGGAACGCAGGCGAGCGGATGTGGATGGGCTGGGAGCGCAAGCGCGGAAAGCTGCACGAGCTGAACCGCCTCCTGCGGGGAGCGACCGACACGAGCTTCGCGCCCGTGAACGGCGCGTCCGATGGCGTCCCGCCCGACGTCCGCTACGTCGTCACGCTCGACGCGGACACCCAGCTGCCGCGCGAAGCCGTCAAGCGCCTGGTCGGCACGATGGCGCATCCGCTCAATCGACCGCGCTTCGATGCGCGCTGCGGCCGCGTCGTCGAAGGCTACGGCGTGCTCCAGCCACGCATCACGCCGCCCTTGCCCGGCGGCGAGAGCTCAGTCTTCCAGCGCCTGTCCGCGGGGCCGGCCGGGATCGATCCGTACGCGGCGGCCACGTCCGACGTGTACCAGGACCTCTTCGGCGAGGGCTCGTACACCGGCAAGGGGATCTACGACGTCGACGCGTTCGAGGCGGCCTTGACGGGCCGCGTCCCGGTGAACGTCATGCTGAGCCACGACCTCTTCGAGGGCGCGTTCGCGCGCGCCGGCCTTGTCAGCGACGTCGAGCTCTTCGAGCACGCCCCCTCGCATTACGGCGTGGCCTCCGCGCGCCAGCACCGATGGGCACGCGGCGACTGGCAGCTGCTGCCGTGGATCTTCGCCTCAGGATCCCGCTCGATCCCGGCGATCGGGCGCTGGAAGATGCTCGACAACCTCCGGCGCACCCTGTCGGCGCCGGCGGCGCTGCTCACGCTGGCTGTCGGCTGGACGCTTCCGGGGGCGTGGCCCGTCGTGTGGACCGCGTTCGTCCTGGCGACCATCGGGCTCCCGACGCTTCTGCCCGTGCTCACCGGCGCCATCCCGCGCGGCCGCGGGATCTCCAAGCGCAGCCACGTGCGTGCCGTCGGCCGGGACCTCGTCCTCGCCGCCTCGCAGACGGCGTTCGTGACGACGCTGCTGGCGTACCAGGCCTGGCTGATGACCGACGCGATCGTGCGGACGGTGGTCCGCGTCGGCGTGACCCATCGCAAGCGGCTGGAATGGACGACCGCGGCGCAGGCGAAAGCCGGGCTGCGCCTGGACCTGCGCGGCTTCTACCGGCGGATGGCAGGCGGCGTCACCCTGGCCTGCGTCGCCGCGGTCCTCAGCGTGTGGGTTCGTCCGGCGGCGTGGCCCATCGCGCTCCCGTTTCTCCTGCTCTGGGCGGCGTCACCGGCGGTCGCTCGCTGGAGCAGCCTGCCGTGGCTGGCCGTGCGCACGAAGGCGCCCTCGGCTGCGGAGGCGCGCGCGCTCAGGCTGATCGCGCGCCGCACCTGGCGCTTCTTCACGACGTTCGTCGGCGCCGAAGACCATGCGCTGCCTCCCGACAACTTCCAGGAGGATCCGAACCCCGTGGTCGCCCACCGGACGTCGCCGACGAATCTCGGGCTCTACCTGCTGGCCACGGTGGCGGCGCGCGACTTCGGCTGGCTCGGGACCGCGGACACCGTCGAGCGACTCGAGGCGACGCTTCAGACGATGATGGGTCTCGAGCGCTTTCGCGGCCACTTCTACAACTGGTACGCCACGCGGGACCTGCGCGCGCTCGATCCCCGCTACGTCTCGTCGGTGGACAGCGGAAATCTCGCCGGGCATCTGATCACGCTCGCCCACGCCTGTCGCGAGCTGATCGACGGTCCGCGCCCCGGCGCGGCGCTGGCCGGCATCGAGGACGCGGTGTCGCTCGTCCGCGAATCGCTCAACGCGCTGGCGGACCGAGGGCGCGTACTGGCGGTGGCGCGACGGCGTCTGGAGGGGGCGCTCGACATCATGGCGGCCGCCATCGAGAGCAGCGTCCACACGCCGGGCGCGTGGGCGGCGTGGCTGGCAGAGCTGGAGGCCGGCGCCCGGATGGTGACGGCCATCGCCCGCTCCATNGCGGAGGAGGACGCCGAGAGCGCGCAGCCCGTCCTCGACTGGGCGGAGGCGCTGCGCGGGTGCGTCGACAGCCACCTGCGCGATCTGCAGACGCCGGCGCCGGCGCTGGCCGAGCGTCTCGCGGCGCTGGCCGAGCGTGCCCAGACGCTCGTCGCCGGCATGGACTTCACGTTCCTTTTCGACTCCGCCCGCAAGCTCTTCTCGATCGGCTATCGCGTCTCGGACGGCACGCTCGATCCGGGGCGCTACGACCTGCTGGCCTCGGAGGCGCGGCTGACGAGCTTCCTCACGATCGCGAGGGGTGACGTCCCGGTGTCGCACTGGTTCCGGCTCGGCCGCGCCCTGACGCCGGTGGAAAGCGACTCGGTCCTCGTCTCGTGGTCCGGATCGATGTTCGAGTACCTGATGCCCGCCCTGGTGATGCGCGTGCCCGCGGGCAGCCTGCTCGCCCAGACCGGCGAGCTCGTCGTCGCGCGCCAGATCTCGTACGGGGCGGAGCGGGGCGTGCCGTGGGGCGTCTCCGAGTCGAGCTACAACGTCCGAGACCTCGAGATGACCTACCAGTACTCGAANTTCGGCGTTCCGGGTCTGGGGCTGCGCTTCGGCCTCGTCGACGACGTGGTCATCGCTCCCTACGCGACGGGACTGGCGGCCATGATCGATCCGTCGGCGGCGGTCCAGAACTTCCTGCGTCTCGAAGAGGCCGGCGCGCTGGGCGCGTACGGCTTCTACGAGGCGCTCGACTATACGGCCCAGCGGCGGCCCGAGGGGACGGGCGTGGCNATCGTCCGGACGTACATGGCGCACCACCAGGGCATGGTGATCGTGGCCATCGCCAACGTGCTGCACGACGGGGCGATGCGCGCGCGCTTCCACGCCGAGCCGATCGTACAGGCGACCGAGCTCCTGCTGCAGGAACGCACGCCCCGGGACGTGGCCGTCACGCGCCCGCGCCGCGACGAGGTGAGCGGCGTCGCCGACGTCCGGGAGCTCGCCCCGGCCGTGGTGCGCCGGTTCACCTCGCCCCACGCGGCGACACCGCGTACCCATCTGCTGTCGAACGGGCGCTACGCCGTGATGATGACGGCGGCGGGATCCGGCTACAGCCGCTGGAAGAGCCTCGCGATCACGCGCTGGCGCGACGACGTCACGCGCGATCTCGGAGGCACCTACGTGTTCCTGCGCAACGTGCAGAGCGGCGAGACCTGGTCGGCTGGCTACCAGCCGACCGCCCGCGCGCCCGACCGTTACGAGGTGCGGTTCGCCGAAGACCGCGTGGAGATCGTGCGGCGGGATCGCGGCATCGCCACCACGCTGGAGGTGATCGTCTCGCCGGAGGACGACGCCGAGATGCGCCGCGTCTCGCTGAGCAACCACGGAACGCGGACGCGGGAGATCGACGTGACCTCGTACGCCGAGGTGGTGCTGGCCGAGCCGGCGGCCGACGCGTCGCACCCCGCCTTCTCGAACCTGTTCGTGCAGACGGAGGCGGTGCCGGAGCTGGACACCCTGCTCGCCACCCGGCGCGCGCGCTCGCGCGACGAGACGCCGGTGTGGCTGGCGCACGTCGCGCGGGTCGAGGGCGAGGCCATCGGCGCCCTGCAGTGGGAGACCGATCGGGCGCGGTTTCTCGGACGAGGCCGCGGCATCGGGACGCCGCAGGCCATCCTCGACGGCGGGCCGCTGTCGAACACCGTCGGCACCGTGCTCGATCCGATCGTGAGTCTTCGCCACCGCGTGCGGCTGCGGCCGGGCCAGACGGTCCGCGTCGTGTTCTCCACGCTCGTGGCGCCCTCGCGCGACGAGGCGGTCGCGCTCGCCGACAAGTACCGCGACGCGGCCACCTTCGACCGCGCCGCCACCCTGGCGTGGACGCAGGCGCAGGTCCAGCTGCATCACCTCGGCGTCAAGCCCGACGAGGCGCACCTCTTTCAGAGTCTCGCCGCCCACATCCTCTATCCGCAACGCACGCTGCGGGCCTCCGCGGACGTCCTGGCGCGCCACGTGGAGGGCCCGGCCGCGTTGTGGGCGCACGGGATCTCGGGGACACGCCGATCGTCCTCGTCCGGATCGACGAGGTCGACGACGTCGAGATCGTGCGGCAGCTGCTCCGGGCCCACGAGTACTGGCGGATGAAGCAGCTCGCGGTCGATCTGGTGATCCTGAACGAGCACGCCCCGTCCTACCTTCAGGACTTGCAAACGCTGCTCGAGACCGTCGTTCGCACGAGCCCGTCCTACGCGGCCTCCACCGGGCGCGCGACGCATGGCGGCGTGTTCATCGTGCGCGCGGATCTCACGACCGCCGCGCAGCGCGACGTGCTCCAGGCGGCCGCGCGCGCCATCCTGTTGAGCCGCCGCGGGACGCTGTCCGAGCAGGTCCTGCGCGCCGAGCGCGCCGAGCCGGCGGCCGCCCTACCTGCGCGGCACACGGCCGTGAGGAAATCCGCGGCGGCCGCCTCGCCCTCGCTGCCGGACCTCGAGTTCTTCAACGGCCTGGGCGGCTTTGACGCGAAGGGGCGGGAGTACGTCACGATTCTCGACGAAGGGCGCTGGTCGCCCGCGCCGTGGATCAACGTCGTCGCGAACGCGGCCTTCGGCTTCCAGGTCTCGGAGTCGGGCTCCGGCTACACGTGGTCGGTCAACAGCCGGGAGAACCAGCTCACGGCGTGGTCGAACGATCCGGTGAGCGATCCGGCGGGCGAGGTCGTCTACGTCCGGGACGACGAGACCGGCGAGGTGTGGAGCGCGACGGCGCTTCCGATCCGACAGGACAGCGAGACCTACGTGGCGCGGCACGGGCAGGGCTACAGCCGCTTCACGCATCGCTCCCACGGCGTCGCGTTCGAGCTCCTGCAGCTCGTGCCGCTCGACGATCCCGTCAAGATCTGCCGTCTCACACTGACGAACGCGTCCGGACGCCGCCGGCGGCTGTCGGTGACGGCGTACGTGGAATGGGTCCTCGGTGCGTCGCGGAGCGTCTCGGCGCCGTTCGTCGTGACCGAGATCGATCCGCAGACGGGCGCCATGCTCGCCCGCAACCCGTGGAGCGTGGATTTCGGCTCCCGGGTGGCGTTTGCCGATCTCGGTGGACGGCAGACCGCGTGGACGGCCGACCGCACGGAGTTCCTGGGGCGCCACGGAACGCCGGAGCATCCGGCGGCGCTGGAGCGGGGCCAACCGCTCTCGGGACGGGTCGGCGTCGGGCTGGACCCGTGCAGCGCGCTGCAGACGACCATCGAGCTGGCCGCCGACGAACGCGCCGACGTCGTGTTCTTGCTCGGCCAGGCGGCGTCTCGCGAGACGGCAACGCAGCTGATCGCGCGCTATCGCGCATGCGACGTCGAGGCGGTGCTGGCGGGCGTCGTGTCCCACTGGGACGAGGTGCTCGGCGCCGTGCAGGTCTCGACGCCCGATCGCAGCCTCGACGTCCTGCTCAACCGCTGGCTGCTCTACCAGACGCTCGCCTGTCGGGTCTGGGCGCGGTCCGCCTTCTATCAGGCCGGTGGCGCCTACGGCTTTCGCGACCAGCTCCAGGACGTGGCGGCGCTCACGCTGGCGCGCCCCGACGTCGCGCGCCAGCACGTCCTGCGCGCGGCGGCGCGGCAGTTCGTCGAGGGCGACGTGCAACACTGGTGGCACCCGCCGGCGGGGCGGGGCGTTCGAACGCGGATCTCGGACGATCTGCTCTGGCTGCCCTGGGTCGTCAGCCGCTATCTCGAGGTCACCGGCGACGCCGGCATTCTCGATGAAGTCGTCGCCTATCTCGAGGCGCCGCTCCTCGCCGCCGAGCAGACCGAGGCGTATCTGCAGCCGCGGCGCGCCGAGACAGCCGGCACGCTGTTCGAGCATTGCGGCCGCGCCATCGAGCGGAGCCTGCGCGTCGGGNCCCACGGTCTGCCCCTGATGGGAACGGGCGACTGGAACGACGGCATGAACCGCGTCGGCGTCGGCGGGACGGGCGAGAGCGTGTGGCTCGGGTGGTTCCTCCACACGGTGCTGGGCGAATGGGCGCCGCTGGCCGGCACGCGGGGAGAGCCGCAGCGCGCCGACACGTGGCGGCGACACGCGCGCGCGCTGCGCGCCGCGCTCGAACGCGANGGATGGGACGGCGCGTGGTATCGCCGCGCCTACTTCGACGACGGGACGCCGCTGGGCTCCGTGCTCAACGACGCCTGTCGCATCGACTCCGTCGCGCAGTCATGGAGCGTGCTGTCGGGCGCAGGCGTTCCCGATCGCGCGCAGCGCGCCATGGCCGCCGTGGACGAGTACCTCGTCCGTCCGGCCGATCGTCTGATCGTGCTCTGCACGCCGCCGTTCGACGCCACGCCGCTCGATCCGGGCTACATCAAAGGCTACCCGCCGGGCGTGCGCGAGAACGGCGGCCAGTACACGCACGCGGCGATCTGGACGGTGATGGCCTTCGCCGCGCTCGGAGACGGAGACAAGGCCGGCGAGCTGTTCACCATGGTGAATCCGATCGGTCGCGCGGCGACGCCGGCAGGCGTCGCGCGCTACGCCGTCGAGCCGTACGTCGTCGCGGCCGACGTCTACGCCGAAGCCCCGCACGTCGGCCGTGGGGGCTGGACCTGGTACACCGGCTCCGCGGGCTGGCTGTATCGCGCCGGCCTCGAGTCGCTGCTGGGCTTCCGCGTCCACGGTACCCGGTTGCTGATCGATCCCTGCATCCCGCGCGCGTGGCCGGGGTTCTCGATCGCCTTCCGCCATCGCTCCGCGCGGTACGACATCGTGGTGGAGAATCCCGAGGGCGTGAGCCGAGGCGTGTCGTCGCTCGAGCTCGACGGACGCCCCGTCGCCGGCTGCGCAGAGGTCGTGCTCGCCGACGACGGCGCGGAGCACCGGCTCCGCGTGGTCCTGGGCAAGCCGTAGCGGTGTAGATTGAATCTCAACATGGAGGGTTTTCCCATGCCACTGAAGTCCATGTCTCTCATCGCCGCCGTCATCCTGTTCGGAGCGTGGGGCGTTGGTCACGCCGACGTTCCGAAGCCGGACGACATCATGGCCTGTAACGACGAAGCGCAGGAAGCGGCCCGCAAGGGCGACGATTCTCGGGCAGCCTCGCCGAACACCAAGGACCACAGCCGGGCCGCCGACGCCCGCCGCGACGCGCCGTCGGCGACGGTGAGCGGCGACACCCGCGCGGCCGATCCGCAGACCGACGGCATGGACCCCGACGGCGCCAAGGACCCCGTGTACCAGGCGGCCTACCGGACGTGCATGCGCAAGGCGGGCTTCTGACCTTGACGCCTGGCGCCGCCGCACGTATATAAAGGACGCTGGCATGGCGTCCCGGATCAAGCGCGCGACCGACAAGAGCCGGCTGGGGTCCCCGTCGAAGGGACGCCCAGCGACGGCGGTGGCGCGCGCCTGCGGAGAGCCCTAGCGAAGTCTCAGCCACGTTCTCGGACCGACGAGGCCCGCGACTACCAAGGTCGCGGGCCTTGTTTGTTTGCGCACACGAGCAGAGGAGAGGGGCATGATCTCAGGAGTCTGGTTGCCGATCGTCACGCCGTTCGTGAATGGCGCCGTCGACTTCGCCAGCTACGAGCGGCTGCTCGAGCACTACCTGGGCAAGGGCGTGAGCGGCGTCTTCCCGCTGGGCACCACGGGCGAGAGCCCGACCATCGACGACGACGAGATGGAGGCGCTCGTCGAGCGGACCGTCGGCGTGGTCGCCGGACGCGTGCCCGTCTTCGTCGGCGTCGGCGGCAACGCGACCAGGAAGGTGCTCGCGACCCTGAAGCGGCTCGAGCGTCATCGCTTCGAGGGCATCGTCTCCGTGTGCCCGTACTACAACCGGCCGAGCCAGGACGGGATGCGGGAGCACTTCACGCGCATCGCGGAAGCCACCGACCGGCAGATCCTCGTCTACAACATCCCGTACCGGACCAGCGTCAACCTCGCCAACGACACGCTGCTGCGGCTGGCGGAGCTGCCCAACGTCGTCGGCGTCAAGGACTCGTCCGGCAACCTCGCCCAGTCGCTGGATCTCCTGCGGCAGCGGCCCGAGGGCTTCGCCGTNATGACGGGCGACGACGCGCTCTTCTACACGATGCTNGCCCACGGCGGCGACGGCGGGATCCTGGCCTCCTGCCACGTCGCCACCGAGGGGTTCGTCGGCGTCCACGCACGCATGGCCGCCAACGACCACCACGCGGCGCGCGCGATCTGGTCGCGGCTCGAGCCGGTGGTGCCGCTGCTCTTCAAGGAAGCCAATCCGATGCCGATCAAGCATTGTGTGTGGCGCCAGGGGCTGATCACGTCACCCGAATGTCGCCTTCCGTTGACGCGGATTTCCAGCGGTCTGGCCGATGAGCTGGATCGCGCGTTGAAGAATGCGGTAGTCTGAATGCATGGAGACGACGAAAGAGTGCAAGCACGGATTGAAGCAAGGATGCGTGTACTGTCACGCGCGCACGACGACGACGCCGGCCGCCCGGCCGGCGTCCAAGCGGCGGTCGCCGTCGAGCCGGCTGTCCGAGCAGATGAACGACCGCATGACGACGCTCAAGAAGCGGCTGAAAGAGATCCGCGGCGGGTAACGCCGGTCAGAACAGCGCGGTGATGCGCTCGCGCGTCGCCGCGTCGGGCAGGCGCCCCACGCCGGCCTGCATGTTGTCCTCGAGGTGCGGCAACCGGCGGGTGGCCGGAATCACGCAGGTCACGGCCGGGTGCGCCAGGATCCACTTGAGGAAGAGCTGCGCCCATGACGCGCAGTCGAAGTCCGCCGCCCACGNCGGCAGGCGACGGCCGCGCGCCTGNGCGAAGAGGGCGCCCTGGGCGAGGGGGCGGTTCACCAGCACCGCGATGCCGCGCTCGCGCGCCAGCGGCAACAGCCGCCGCTCCGCCTCGCGCTCGGCCAGCGAGTAGTTGAGCTGCACGAAGTCGAGCGGCACGCTGCGCATGACGCGCTCCAGCGCGTCGTGGCCGGTCGCGCTGTAGTGCGTCACGCCGAGATAGCGGATGCGGCCCGTGGCCTTCCACTCGCGCAGCGTCGCGAGGTGCGTCTGCCAGTCGACGAGGTTGTGGACCTGGATCAGGTCCAGCTGCTTGCCGCGCAGCAGCTCGAGCGAACGCTCCATCTGGGCGACGCCGGCCGCGCGCCCGTTCGTCCACACCTTGGTCGCGATCCAGAGGGCGTCGCGCACGCCAAGCTCGGCGGCGAGGTCGCCGACGGCCGCCTCCGCGGCGCCGTACATCGGCGAAGAGTCCACGACGCGCCCGCCGAGATCGACGAAACGCCGCAGCACCTCGCGGAGCGGGCCGCGCCGGGCGGGATCGCCGACGTCGAAGGCCTGCCACGTGCCGAGCCCGAGCGCAGGGATCCTCTCGCCGGTCGAGGGTATCGCGCGGAGGACCGGCGTCACTGAGCCTTGAGCCGCATATCCTCGTACGACGGGAACGAGTACATCGGGATCACGTTCATGGTGTGCTCGCTCAGGCGGGGGCCGATGCCGATCAGGCCGCGCAGGTCCATGATCGGCGCGTACATCACGCGGTCGATGGTGAGCTGCTGGATCCGATGCAGGATCGCCTCCCGCTTGACGGGATCCCGCTCGCGTGACTGCTGCAGGAACATCTCGTCGAGGTCGGGATAGCCGCCGTAGGCGTAGGGGCCCTTGCTGTACATGAACGTCTCGACGCGGGTGGCGGCGTTGCCCGAGTTGCCCACCGCGGTGAGGAAGAGCCCGCGCAGCTTCTTCTCCTGCCACGCGGCGTAGAACGACGCGCGCTCCATCAGCCGCATCCTCACGCGGATCCCGACGGCGTTCAGGTTGTTCAGCGCGGATTCGCCCACGGTCGAGAAGCCGGGGATGGGCGTGAACTCGCCGGCGTCGAGGCCGTTCGGATAGCCGGCCTCGGCGAGCAGCTGCCTGGCTTTCTGCGGGTCGTAGGGGTGCGGGGGGACCTGGAGCGCGAAATCCATCACGCGCGGCACGATCACGCCGGCGGGCGGGCAGAAGCCGAGGCAGGCCGCCTCGTTCGTGGACTTGCGATCGAGGGCGTAGTTCACGGCCTGGCGCAGCCGCTTGTCGGCCCACGGCGACTTCGGGTCCCACTGGTCCGGGAACTCGATCCAGAAGATGGACGCGTGCCGCGTGTCGACCAGCTTGTAGCGCCCGTCGCCCTTGAGCGCCAGCGCGTCGGGGCCGTCCAGGAACAGGGCGAAATCCGTCTCGCCGCTCTTCAGCATGGCCAGCCGCGTCGTGCTGTCGGGCACGCTCTTCATCGTCAGCTTCCGGATGTAGGGGGCGTGCCGCCAGTGCGCCGTGTTCGCTTCCAGGACGATCTCGAGGCCAGGCCGCTGGCTGACGAACTTGTACGGGCCCGCGCCGATGGGCTTCTGCTTGAAGCCGTCGGGGCCGACCGACTCGAAATATTTCTTCGGCAGCACGATGCCCGCCGCGGTGGCCGTGGTGCCGTAGAACGTCATGAAGTCCGGCCACGGCTCCTTGAGGGTGAAGCGCACGGTGAGCGGATCGACGATCTCGAGCTGCCGCACGCGCGCGCGCAGCTCTCGCGCGCCGGCGCCGTTGTAGCGATCGAAGCTGAACTTCACGTCCTCCGCGCTGAGCGGGTCGCCGTTGTGAAACTTGAGCCCGCGGCGCAGCCTGAACTCGTACACGAGCCCGTCGCGGCTCTCCGTCCACGACTCCGCCAGGCTGGCGCCCATCTTCTGGTTGGGCAGCGGCCGCACCAGCGCGTCGTGGATCGCGTACATCACGCCGAACGGCGTGATCTGGGGCGGGGCGGTGGACGGATCGAACCAGGCCGGCGCCAGCGTGACGTGGAACGAGACGGTGACCTCGCCCGCAGGCTCGGCGGCGAGCGCCGGCGCGGCGGCGGCAGCGACCGCCAGCGCGGCGAGCAGGACGACGCGAGCGCGCGTCGCGTATGCGTTCATGGGTGGACCTCCTGGAGCGGCGGTACGCTACCACGATTTCTTCGTCGGCGGCCAGTTCGGGCCGGGAGGCGCCGCGCCCGGCCGCGCGCCGCTTGACTCCGCGCCCGAGCCCGCTATAGTCCGGAACAACCGCGACCAGGCGCGACTCGGCCACCTCCGTCACCCGCGCAGGAGGAACTCATGAAGGACGGCCTCCGGTTCGTCGATTCCGACATGCACATCATGGAACCGCCCGATCTCTTCGACCGCTACCTGGACCCGGCGTTCAGGCACCGCATCAGCGTGCCGGTGGGCGCCGACGGCCGTCCCAAGCGCGGCGTCGCGGGCCTCACCATCATCGACGGGCTGCCCACGTCCGACATGGACCTGCAGCAGTACCGCAAGCGCGTCCGCCCGGCCGGCTCGCAGACCACCCAACCCCTCTCGGGCTCGCGGCTGTTCGACACCGGCCGGCTCGATTTCGCCATCGAGCGCGACTACAACGCCGAGGCGCAGGTCATGGGCATGGAGCTGGAGGGCGTCGACATCGCCGTCCTCTATCCCACCAGCGGGCTGGCTCTCATCGCCCGCGACAACATGGACCCGCGCCTGTCGCTCGCCATTTGCCAGGCCTACAACAACTGGATCCACGAGTTCACCCGCTACAGCCCCGATCGCCTGAAATGGGTCGCGATGCTGCCCGTCCACGACGTGCACCTGGCCTGCCGCGAGCTGATCCGGTGCGTGCGCGAGCTGGGCGCCGTCGGCTCGTTCATCCGGCCGAATCTGGTGAACGATCATTACTGGCACTCCAATTACTGGGACCCGCTCTACAGCGTGCACGAAGAGCTGAACGTCACCTGGGGCTTTCACGAGGGCGTGAGCGCAGTGTATTCGCGGATGATCCCGCTGTACGGCGAGAACCGGTTCTACCGTCACGTGGCCAGCCACTGGATCGAGATGCAGCAGGCGATGGTCGCCATGATCATCGGCGGCGTGTTCGAGTTTCATCCGCGGCTGCGCGTGGGCTTCCTCGAGGCTCAGAATTCGTGGGCGCCGGGACTCCTGTCACGGATCGAGTGGGATTACCCGCAGTACCGTGACTCGCACGCGCCGTACCTGACGTTGACCCCGCGCGAGTACTTCCGGCGCAACTGCTGGGCCGCCGTCGAGGGCAGCGAGCCCGAGATCGAGGCGACGGCCGGGCTCATCGGCGCCGATCGCATGTGCGTCTCGACGGACTACCCGCATTTCGACTCCAACTTCCCGCACGTTTCGGAGAACCTCCTCAAGAACGTGCCGCGCGAGATCGCCGCGCAGATTCTGATAGGTGGGGCGCACCTCTACGGCTTCACGGAGGCCGATTTCAACAAGGCGGACGCGGCGGCGGCGCGGGCCTGAGCCGTCTCGGCGCGCGCGCGGCTCAGCGCCGCGGACCACCGGTACGCCCAGGCGCATCGCCGACACCTTCAGCGCGCGCAGCGTGCCGAGGCGCAGCTCCTCCTGCACGCTGCTCTCCGGCATCAGGCCCAGGCC
>JGI25382J43887_10000277_pt1 | contig 15639 bp, 13 predicted proteins | sample GraSoi013_1_40cm_3_FD_43887 | JGI IMG/M metagenome (IMG submission 43887) | reverse complement strand
GAGGCTGTGGACGCTGTGAGTCGTCCCGTGATAACCGGAGAGGCTGTGGACGCTCCGAGTCAGCCCGTGATAACCGGAGAGGCTGTGGACGCTGAGTCTCACCCCGCGCGAACCGGGGGGGAAATGGGGGGGGCGTCTCGCCCCCCCCATTGTTCATGATCCGCGTCAAGGTCTGCGGCATCACGAACATCCGGGACGCGATGACGGCTGTCGACGCCGGCGCCGATGCCCTCGGCTTCATCTTCGTGGAGAAGACGCCGCGATTCGTCACGCCCGAGCAGGTGGCGCCGATCATCCGGCGGCTCCCGCCATTCGTCACGCCGGTGGGCGTTTTCTGGGACCATCCCGCGGGCCACGTCAAGGCGGTCACCGAGGCTTGCGGGCTGCGCGCACTCCAGTTCCACGGGGATGAAACCCCCGAGGACCTGGCAGAGTTCACGTTGCCCATCATCAAGACCATCAAGCTTCCCCCGGCGTCGACGATCGACGGGCTGCCCGAGTACCGCGTGCGCGAGATGACCGAACTGTTGCGCTACCAGCACGTCGGCGCCGCGATCTTGCTCGACAGCGCGGCGCGCTGGAGCGAGGGCGAGACGCGCGAGCCCATCGAGTGGCACCTGGCCCGGCGCGTCGACGCGAGCCGGGTGCGGATCATCCTCTCCGGGGGACTGGGCCCCGACAACGTGGCTCGCGCGATCGAGATCGTTCGACCGTACGCCGTCGACGTGAACTCCGGAGTGGAAACCGAGCCGGGCCGCAAGGACCCCGAGAAGGTCCGGCGCTTCCTGGCCGAGGCGAGGAGAGTCGGATGACGGCGGCGCGCCGGCGCTCGCTGCCCGATGCCGCAGGGCATTTCGGTCGCTACGGTGGGCGCTTCGTTCCCGAGACCCTCATGGCACCGCTCGTCGACCTCGCCAAGGCGTATGCGGCCGCCCAGCGCGATGGCCGCTTCCGGACCGAGCTGGCGATGCTGCTGCGCGACTACGCTGGCCGGCCCACGCCGCTCTACTTCGCCCGTCACCTCTCCGAGCACGTCGGCGGCGCGCGCATCTATCTGAAGCGCGAGGATCTCTGTCACACCGGCGCCCACAAGATCAACAACGTGCTGGGGCAGGGGCTGCTCGCCGCGCGCATGAAGAAGGGCCGGCTCATCGCGGAAACGGGCGCGGGCCAGCACGGCGTGGCCACGGCCACGGCCGCCGCGCTCCTCGGCCGCGAGTGCGAGGTGTACATGGGGGCCGAGGACGTCGAGCGCCAGGCCCTGAACGTCTTTCGCATGCGCCTGCTCGGCGCCAAGGTCACGCCGGTCGACACGGGGAGCCGGACGTTGAAGGATGCCATCAACGAGGCGCTGCGCGATTGGGTGAGCAACGTCCGTACGACGTACTACCTGCTCGGCTCGGCGCTCGGCCCGCACCCCTATCCGGTGATGGTGCGCGACTTCCATGCCGTCATCGGAAAGGAAGCGCGCAGCCAGGCGCGCCGGCGGATCGGGCGTCTGCCCGACGTCCTGATCGCCTGCGTGGGCGGCGGTTCGAACGCCATCGGATTGTTCCACCCGTTCATCGGCGACCGTCGTGTTCGCATCGTCGGCGTCGAGGCGGGCGGTCACGGCATCGCGAGCGGCCAGCACGGCGCCAGCCTCAGCGCGGGCCGGGTGGGTGTCCTCCACGGCTGCATGAGCTACCTGCTCCAGAGCGACGACGGGCAGATCGCCACCGCGCACTCCATCTCGGCCGGCCTCGATTACCCGGGCGTCGGCCCGGAGCACGCGTATTACAAGGACAGCGGCCGCTTCGAGTTCGTGTCGGTAACGGACGAGGAAGCACTCGAGGGCTTCCAGACGCTAACGCGCCTGGAGGGGATCATGCCGGCGCTCGAATCGGCCCACGCCGTCGCCTACGCCGTCCAGCTCGCCAAGACACTGCCGCGCACGAAAGCGATCGTCGTTGGCCTGTCCGGGCGTGGCGACAAGGACGTTCAGGTCGTGGCCAAGGCGCTGGGCCGGAGCACGCCGTGAGCCGGCTGGACGCCACCTTCGCGCGGCTGCGGGCCCGCGGCGAGCGTGCCCTGGTGGCCTACTTCACCGCCGGTGATCCTTCGCTCGACGCGACGGGCCGCCTCGTCGTGGAGGCCGAGCGTCGCGGCGCCGACGTCGTCGAGCTGGGCGTGCCGTTCTCCGACCCCGTCGCCGACGGCCCTGTCATCCAGCGCGCCGCCCAGCGCGCCCTCGCCGGCGGGACGTCGATGATCCGCGTGTTCGAGCTGGTGAAGTCCCTGCGCGCCGACGTGCGTGCCCCCATCGTGCTGCTCACGTACTACAACCCTGTGATCCAGTTCGGGCTCCCGGCGTTCGCGGAGACCGCCGCCAAGGTCGGCGTGGACGGCGTCATCGTGGCCGATCTGCCACCCGAAGAGGCGGCGCCGCTGGCCGCCGAGGCCGGTCGGGTCGGGCTGGACGTCGTCCACCTCGTCGCGCCCACCTCCACGCGTGATCGCCTGCGCGTCATCGCGCGGGCGAGCCGTGGCTTCGTCTACCTGGTCTCGCTGACCGGCGTGACGGGCGAGCGTGCCGAGGTCAGCCAGGGAATCGCGGAGCAGATCCGCGCGCTCCGGCTGGTGACGACCAAGCCGATCTGCGTCGGCTTCGGCATCGGCCGCCCCGAGCAGGTGGCGGCCATCGGCAACCTGGCCGACGGCGTCATCGTCGGCTCAGCCATCGTGCGCATGGTCGAGGAGCACGCGACATCGCCCGCGCTCGTGTCCACTGTCGGGGACTTCATCGCTGCGCTCAAGGCGCCGCTGCGCGCGCCAGGGAGCTGATCGGTGGTCTGGTTCCGTCGCAAGGACGAAGCGGCCGAGGCGAAGGGCAAGAAGGTCGTCATCGCCGAGGGCCTGTGGATCAAGTGCGACTCCTGTAAGGAGATCGTGTACCGGGCCGAGGTCGAGCGGGCCGGCCGCGTCTGTCCGAAGTGCCGCTACGCCTTCCGCATCACCGCGCACGAGCGCATCGCCCACCTGATCGACCACGGCACCTTCGAGGAGCGCGATACCGCCGTCGTCCCCGGCGATCCGCTCGGCTTCAAGGACACCAAGCGGTACCGCGACCGCGTGCGGGCGGCGCGCGACAAGACGGGCACGACCGAGGCCGTCGTCACGGGCGTCGGCCGGCTGGCCGGCTTTCCGGTCGTGCTGGCGGCCTTCGAGTTCGCGTACCTCGGGGGCAGCATGGGCTCGGCGGTGGGCGAAAAGCTCACGCGGATGATCGAGCTCGCCATCGCCAAGCATCTGCCCGTCATCATCGTGTCGGCCTCGGGTGGTGCCCGCATGCAGGAAGGTATCCTCTCCCTGATGCAGATGGCGAAGACGTCGGCGGCACTTCAGCGGCTCGGCGAGCAGGGATTGCCCTTCATCTCGCTGCTCACCGATCCCACGACGGGCGGCGTCACCGCCAGCTTCGCCATGCTGGGGGACGTGATCCTGGCCGAGCCGCGCGCGCTCATCGGCTTCGCCGGTCCGCGCGTGATCGCCGAGACGATCCGCCAGCCGCTACCCGAGGGCTTCCAGCGCTCCGAGTTCCTGCTCGAGCACGGCCAGCTCGATCTCATCGTCGAGCGCGGCCAGCTCCGCGACACGCTCCGCCGCCTCCTCGCCTTCTTCGCGGATCAGCCGACGTCCGGATGACCTACGCCGAGGCGGTCGCCCGGCTGCTCGCCCTCCGGGGTGGCGAGCACGCCGGCATGCGGCCGGGGCTCGAGCGCATCGAAGCGCTGCTGGCCGCGCTCGGCCATCCCGAGACGCAGTTCACGCTCGTGCAGGTCGGTGGCACCAACGGCAAGGGCTCGACCGCCGCGCTGCTGGCCGCGATGTTGAAGGCGGCCGGTCGGCGCGTCGGCCTCTACACCTCGCCCCACCTGGTCTCCTTTCGCGAGCGGATCCGCGTCGACGGCGAGCCGATCACCCCGGACGCCGTGGCCGACGGCGTCGACGCGCTGAGCACGCTCGTCGCGCGCGTCGACGCGACGATGTTCGAAGCGACGACGGCGCTCGCCCTCGACCACTTCGCCCGCGAGGCGGTCGACGTCGCTGTCCTCGAGGTCGGGCTCGGCGGCCGCCTCGACGCGACGACGGTCGGCGTGCCGGCGGTCACGGTGCTGAGCCGGATCGATCGCGACCACGAGGCCTACCTCGGCACGACACTCGCCGCCATCGCGGCCGAGAAGGCGGCGATCATCCGCGGCGGCCTCGCCGTGTCGGCTGCGCAGCATGCCGAGGTCGAGTCCGTCGTGCTTCGTCACGCTGCGGCCGCGCACGTTCCGCTGCTACTGGAGGGCCGCGACGTCCACGTCAGTGTTCGTGAGCGGAGCGTGAGGGGACAGGTGATCACGTGCGCCGGCCCGGACTGGAGGCTCGCGGATGCGCGGCTCGGCTTGCTCGGCAGCTACCAGCCGTCGAACGCGCTGCTGGCGGTGACGGCCGCCCGTCATCTCGACGTCGGCGACAGCGCGATCCGCGACGGGCTCGCTCGCGCGCGCTGGCCCGGACGCTTTCAGGTGGTTCCGGGGCGACCGACGCTCGTGCTCGACGGCGCTCATAATCCGTCCGGCGCTCACGCGCTCGCGGCGTCGCTGCGCGACGTGTTCGGCGAGACTCCGATCACGCTCGTCCTCGGCGTGTCGGCCGACAAGGACGCCGCGGCCATCCTCGCCGCGCTGGCTCCGGCCGCCACGCGCATCGTCCTGACCCGGGCGGCTCACCCCCGGGCCGCCGATCCCGACACGCTGCCGCCGGTCGGCGAAGTGACGCATTCGTCGGCGGAAGCCCTAGAGGTGGCGACGCGTGACGCCCGCACCCCCATCGTTTGTGTGGCGGGCTCGCTCTTCCTGGTCGGCGAAGTCCTCGCTCGCCTGGGTGGCGGGGGCGATAACCCTTGCCCCGTCGAAAAGCAGGCTGATAGCATAGAGCCCCTTTTTTCGTGAGGACTTTCGGCACACTTGATCGAGCACGTTCGATCCGCCGTCATCATCTTCACCGGCCTGCTCGCGGCCGGTCACGCCGTCCGTCCCCCACCGGCCATCGCGCAGGGGACGAGCGCCACCGTGACCACGCCGGGCGGTGACGTGACGATCCTCGCCGATCGCCTCGAAGAGATCAGCGCCGACAACCTGATCATCGCGACCGGCAACGTCGAGATCACCAAGGCAACGGCCCGCTTGCTGGCCGACCGCGTCGAGATCAACCGCGAGACGGGGGTGGCGGTGGCCGAGGGCCGCGTGATCTTCTACGACGGCATCGACCGTCTGGTCGGCGAGCGCATCGAGTACAACCTCAAGTCCGGCACCGGCGTCGTGTACGAGGCCAGGAGCAGCGTCTCGCCGTACTACCGCATCGACGGCGATCGGGTGGAGCGGCTCGGCGAAAGCCGGTACCACGTGCGTCGTGGCATGTTCACCACCTGCGAGGCGGACCCGCCGGCGTGGTCCTTCCGGTTCCGCGAAGCCGACGTGGACCTCGAGGAAGGGCTCGTCGGTCGGGGCGGCGCCTTCTGGGTCAGGAACCTCCCACTCCTCCCCGTGTTTCCGTTCTTCGCGGCCGCCATCCGGCGCGAGCGCCAGACCGGCTTCCTGTTTCCGCGCTTCGGCGGCTCCAGCTTCAAGGGCCCCTTCCTGGAGCTGCCGTTCTACTGGGCCATCGCCGACAACGTCGACGCGACGGTCACGCTGAACGAGTACACGAAGCGCGGGACGGGTGGCTCAGGCGAGATCCGCTACATCATCTCGGACACCACGCGGGGCAACGCCGCCGGTTTCTTCCTGAAGGAATACCAGGTGAACGAGTCGGGGACGGGCCACGACGACAACCGTGGCTTCTGGCGAATGCAGCACACCACCCTGCTGGCCCCGGGCCTCGTCTTCAAGGCCGACATCAACGGCGCCAGCGACGACCAGCTCCTGCGCGACTACGGCGACGCGCTGAACCAGCGCAGCGCGCAGCGCCTGGACTCCAACATCTTCCTGACGTGGACGACCACGAACTGGAACGTCATCGGCAACGTCTACTGGTACCAGGACCTCACCACCCCGGCGGCGATCGAGTTGAACCGGGTTCCCGAGATCACCGTCACGCGGAACCGGACGCCGGTTCCGGGTGTGCCCGGGTTGCTGTGGGACTTCGATGGCCAGGCCACGAACGTCGTCCGCACCATCGGCTCGGAAGGCGTACGGGTCGACGTCCACCCGCGCATCACGCGCCCCGTCAGCGTGTTCGGCTTCTTCACCGTGTCGCCGTTCCTGGGCGGCCGCGTCACGGCCTACGACAAGACGGTGACGGGCTCGCGCATCGGCCTGGATGGCGTGACCGTGGACACGGTGAGCAACGATCCCCGGGTGCGCACCCTGATCGAGTCCGGCGCGGATTTCGAAGCGCGGGCCGCCCGCATCTACACCCTGAGCGGCTTCAACAACGTCGACGCGGCGCTACACTCGATCGAGCCCCGCGTGAATTACACCTCGATCGAGGGCGAGCACCTCACGAAGATCCCCAACTGGGGCAGCCCGCTCGACGTCATTCCCCGGACGAGCCTGCTCACGTATTCGGTGATCAACCGTATCCGCGCGCGAACGATCGCGCCCGAGGGCACCGAGGCCCAGCGATGGGAGTTCGTGCGCTTCACGCTCGGCCAGACCTACGACTTCCGGGCCGACACGCGGCCGTTCGGCAACCTCACCGGAGAGCTCATCGTCGATCCCAGCCGGATCGTCAGGTTCCGGGGCGACACGAGCCTGAGCCCGTATGTCGGCGGCTTCCAGACGGGCACCACCGACGTCACCCTGACCCTGCCGGCCATCACGGCCGCGGTGGGCACGCGGTACAACCGGTCCGACCAGACCAACTTTCTGCAGGGCACCCTGAGCGCTGACCTGACGCGGTGGGCGACGGCCCGCTTCATCACCAACTGGGATCTTCACACCGACACCTTCGTCGAGAATCGCTTCGGGTTCGATTTCAAGTACCAGTGCTGGGCGATCTCCGTCGAGTACGTCCAGCGTAGCGTCCGTGGGGACGAGCTGCGATTCGCGGTCAATCTGCTCGGCCTGGGCGCGCCGATCACGACCGGGACCGGGATCGGCGCGCTCACCGGCACGACCGGGCAAGCGCCCACCGCAGGCAAGATCCGATGATTCCTTTCCTCGACCTCACGCGCCAGCACGCCGCCCTCCGCGCCGAGCTCATAGACGCCGCCGGCCGCGTCCTCGATTCCGCGCGTTTCATCCTCGGGCCCGAGGGGGAAGCGCTCGAGCAGGAGCTCGCCAAGCAGGTGGGCGTCGCTCACGCCGTCGGCGTCGCGTCCGGCACTGATGCGCTCCGGCTCGCCCTGGCCGCCGTTGGCGTCGGCCCCGGCCACGAGGTCATCACGGCGGCGTTCTCGTTCGTCGCCTCGGGCTCGACCATCGTGATGGCCGGCGCGACGCCGGTGTTCGTCGACATCGACCCCGCTACGTACGCGCTCGACGCCGAGGGCGTCGCGCCTGCGATCACGCCCCGCACGCGCGCCATCGTGCCCGTCCACCTCTACGGTCACGCCGCCCCCATGGACCGCATCGCCGAGCTCGGTCGCGCTCACGGCGTGGCGGTGATCGAGGACGCTGCCCAGGCGATCGGCGCCACCTACGCGGGCCGACCGGTCGGCGCCTGGGGCGACGCCGCCTGCCTGTCGTTCTATCCGACCAAGAATCTCGGCGGCTGCGGTGACGGCGGCATGATCCTCACCGACCGCGCGGACGTGGCCGAGCGGGTGCGCCGCCTGCGCCATCACGGCGACGGCGGGCGCTATCGCCACCTCGAGCTTGGCTATTCGAGCCGGCTCGACGAGCTGCAGGCTGCGCTGCTGCGGGTGAAGCTCCGACGCCTGGAGGCGTGGACGGCGGCGCGGCGGCGGATCGCCGCGCGCTACCGCGAAGGCCTGGCTGGCCTGTCTCTGACATTGCCGGTCGAGCGGGAGCCGGCCCGGCACGTTTATCATCTCTATACGGTTCGGCACCGACAGCGTGATGCGCTCGCCAAAGCACTGGCCCAGCTCGGCGTCGGCACGGCCGTCCACTACCCGATTCCGGTTCCTGGCCAGCCGATGTTCGACCTGCCCGCCGAGCGCGAGTGGCCGGAGGCGTCGCGAGCCTCGCGGGAAGTGTTGTCGCTGCCGTGCTACGCGGAGCTGACGGACGACGAAGTGACTCGGGTGATGCGGAGCGTCCGGGCCGCATGCGAGGGACTATGAGCACGGGCCGAGCAGACGAGAAGGTGGTGGCGGCGCTGCGTGAGCGGCTGACCGCCTCGCCGACGGTGGGCGTGGTCGGGCTCGGCTACGTTGGGTTGCCGCTGGCCGTGGCCTTCGCGGAGTCGGGCGCGACCGTGCTGGGCGTGGACCTCGACCCGCGGCGCGTCGCCAGCATCGCCGCCGGCCGGAGCTTCATCGAGGACGTGCCGAGCGACACGCTGGCCGCGCTCGTGAATGCCGAGCGGCTGGCCGCGTTCAGCGGCGTCGACGCGCTCAAGGACGCCGACGCCGTCATCATCTGCGTGCCCACGCCCCTCGGCAAATCGAAGGAGCCCGACATCTCGTTCATCGTGGCCGCCGCCGATGCCGTCGCCGGCATCGCACGCCGCGGCCAGATCATCGTCCTCGAGTCCACCACCTATCCGGGCACGACCCAGGAGGTGCTGGTCCCGCGGTTCGAGTCGCGCGGGCTCGAGGTCGGCCACGACATCTTCCTCGCGTTTTCCCCCGAGCGCATCGACCCCGGCAATCGTGACTACACGCTGCGCAACATTCCCAAGGTGGTCGGCGGCCTCACCCCGGCCTGCGGTGAGCTGGCGGCCACGCTCTATGGCCGGATCACACCGGACGTCGTGCGAGTGTCCAGCCCGGCCACGGCCGAGATGATCAAGCTGCTCGAGAACACGTTCCGCTCGGTGAACATCGCGCTCGCCAACGAGTTCGCGATCATGTGCCGGCGGCTGGGGATCTCGGTATGGGAGGTCATCCGCGGCGCCGCTACCAAGCCGTTCGGGTTCATGCCGTTCTATCCGGGACCCGGCCTCGGTGGTCACTGCCTGCCCTCCGATCCCTACTACCTTTCCTGGAAGGTGAGGCTGAGCGGGTACGAGCCGCGCTTCATCGCGTTCGCCGACGAGATCAACACCCAGATGCCGGCCTACGTCGTGCAGATGGTGACCGACGCCCTCAACGACGTCCGCCGCTCGGTACGCGATTCCCGCATCCTCGCGCTGGGCGTCGCTTACAAGCCCAACGTGGCCGACACGCGCGATTCGCCCGCGCTCGAGATCATCGATCTCCTGGTGCGCAAGGGCGCCCTCGTCTCGTACCACGACCCCTTCGTGCCGTCGGTGACGGTCAACGGCGTCCGTCTCGACTCCGTCGCCTGGCCCGCTGACGTCGCCGCCTACGACGCCGTCGTTGTCCTGACGGCCCACGCCGGGTACGACTGGCCCGCCATCGTCGGTCGGGCCAGGCTCGTCCTCGACACCCGGAACGCGACGAAGGACGTGGCGGGCGCGCCCCACCTCATCCGCCTGTAGCGGGTTCGTGCTGACGTCGATCCTCGTCTCCCTGCGCCCCCGGCAGTGGGTCAAGAATCTCTTCGTCTTCGCCGGGCTCGTCTTCGCCCAGAAGCTCTTCACGCCCTCGGTGTGGCCGGCGCTGGGAGCGTTCGCGGTGTTCTGCGTGCTGTCGGGCGCGGTCTACCTCCTCAACGACGTGGCCGACCGCGAGAAGGATCGCCTGCATCCCGACAAGAAGTGGCGCCCGATCGCCTCGGGCCGGCTGCCGGTGCCGACGGCCGTCATGGCCGCCGCCGTCCTGATCGTCGTGGCGCTCGCCGCCAGCGTGGCCCTGTCACGACCGCTCGCCGTCGTGGCCCTGGCCTACGCGGCGCTGCTTGGCGCCTACTCAGCGTGGCTCAAGCACATCGTCATCGTCGACGTGATCGTCGTGGCCGTCGGGTTCGTGCTGCGGGCGGTGGCCGGCGCGGTGGCCATCGACGTCGGGATCTCGGGCTGGCTGCTCATCTGCACGGTGCTCATGGCGCTGTTCCTGGCGTTGGGCAAGCGCCGTCACGAGTACCTGACGCTCGGCGAGGCCGCTGTGCGTCACCGGCCCATCCTGGCCGAGTACAGCGCCGGCCTCCTCGACCAGATGATCGCGGTGGTCACCGCGTCCACGGTCACCGCCTACGCGCTCTACACGATGTCGCCGGAAACGGTGGCCAAGTTCGAGACGCACCTGCTACCGGCGACGCTGCCCTTCGTGCTCTATGGGATCTTCCGCTACCTCTACCTGCTCTACCGGCGCCAGCTCGGCGGCAATCCCTCCGAGCTCTTCCTCAACGACGGCCCGCTCCTCGTCAACACGCTGCTGTGGATCCTGGCCGTCGCCGTCATCATCTACGGGCCGCGGCTCCTCGCCGCCGGCCTCGGATAGAATCACGACGATGACGAGCCAGGTCGCGATTCTCCGCACGCGCCCCGAGACAGTGCTGGAGGACTACGGCCGCCTCATGCGGCTGGTGAAGTACGACCAGGTCCTCGGCCGCGATCGCGACCTCATCCTGAAGCTGAACCTGTCGTGGACGAAATACTTCCCGGCGTGCTCCAGCCAGCCGTGGCAGGTCGACGGCGTCGTGAGCACGCTCCTGGCCGACGGCTACGACCGCGCGCGGATCTTTCCCGTCGAGAACAAGACGGTGGTCACCGATCCCGTCGAGGGGTGCCGCAACAACAAGTGGACGCCGGTGCTTCAGCGTCACGGGCTGCCGTTCATCCCGCTTCCCGACGTGGAGTGGACGGTCCACCGGTTCGCGTCGCCGCTGCTGAAGCTGAACGAGATCTTTCCCGAGGGCATTCAGATCCCGAAGATGTTCATCGGCAAGAACATCTGCCAGCTACCGTCCGTGAAAACGCACGGGCATACAGTGACCACCGGCGCGATCAAGAACGCGTTCGGCGGCTTGCTCAAAGAAGTGCGGCACTACGCCCACGAGTTCATCCACGAGGTGATGGTCGATCTGATGCTGATGCAGCGCGAGCTCCATCCCGGGGTCTTTGCCGTGATGGACGGCACGGTGATGGGTGACGGCGCCGGACCGCGGACGATGGTCCCGAAGGTCGGCAACCTCATCCTCGCCTCGGCCGACCAGGTGGCCATCGACGCCATCGCCGCCAGGATCATGGGGTTCGATCCGCTGGCCATTCCTTACCTGCGCCTGTGCCAGGAGCGCGGGCTCGGCGTGGCCGATCCGAACAAGATCGACCTCGTCGGAGACGCCGAGGCCGGCCGCGTCAACATGGGGTTCACGAGCAGCCGCAGCCTCGTCATCTGGGGCGATCAGCTCATCCGGCGGGGGCCGCTGCGGCCGCTCAAGCGCCTGCTGTTGCACTCGCCCCTGGTGGTGTGGGCGCCGTTCGCGTCGAACGTTTACCACGATCTGCTCTGGTATCCGACGGTGGGGCGGGCGCGCATCCGGGCCTTCGACACCACACCGTGGGGCCGGCTCTTCGCATCGTACTGAGCGGCCGCGCGGTAAGATAACGCTGTTGTGAACCGCGCGTCGTCTTCCGCCATCCGCGTGCGCTTTGCGCCCAGCCCGACCGGGCTCCTTCACGTCGGCGGCGCCCGCACCGCGCTCTTCAACTGGCTGTACGCGCGCCGTCACGGCGGCGTCTTCATCCTCCGCATCGAGGACACCGACCGGTCGCGCTCGACCGACGAGAACATCGGCTTCATCATCGATGCCCTCCGGTGGCTCGGACTCGACTGGGACGAGGGCCCGCCAACGTCCGGCTACCGTCAGACCGAGCGGTTCGATCTGTACCGCGACCACGCCGCCCGGCTCGTGCGCGCCGGCCGCGCGTACTTCTGCGATTGCCCGCCCGAGCTCCTCGAGCAGCAGCGCAAGGCGGCCGAGGCTAGCCGGGAGACGTTCCGCTACTCGGGCCGCTGCCGCGATCGTGGCCTCACGGCCGGAGCGTTGAGGCTGCGCATTCCCGACGAGGGGACGACGGTCGTCAACGATCTGATTCACGGTCCCGTCGCCTTCGAGCACAGCCAGCTCGACGACTGGATCCTCGTGCGCTCGGACGGGACGCCGACCTACAACTTCTGCGTGGTCGTGGACGACGTGACGATGGGCATCACCCACGTCATCCGGGGCAACGACCACCTCTCGAACACGCCCAAGCAGATCCTCTGCTACGAGGCGCTCGACTATCCGGTGCCGGAGTTCGCCCACGTGTCGATGATCCTGGGCACCGACCGGAGCCGGCTCTCCAAGCGCCACGGAGCCACCTCGGTGCAGGCGTTCCGTGATGCGGGCATTCCCGCCGACGCGATGGTGAACTACCTGGCCCGCCTGGGCTGGTCGCACGGCGACCAGGAGATCTTCTCGCGCGCGCAGCTCGTCGAGCTGTTCGACGTCAAGGACGTGGCCTCGTCGGGCGCGATCTTCGACCAGACCAAGCTCCTCTGGCTTTCCCAGCAGCACATGAAGGCGATGGACGGCGGGCGTCTGGCCGAGCTTGCCGAGCCGTTCATCGCGAAGGCCGGACTGACCGTTCCGCGTGACCGCGCCTGGCTGGCCAGGGTTGTGGACACGCTGAAGGAGCGGACGCAGACGCTGGTGGAGCTGGTCGAGGCCGGCCGCTTCTACTTCGAGCGGCCGCGGGACTACGAGGCCAAGGCCGCTCAGAAGCTCTTCACCGACGACGGGGCCCAGCGGCTCGATCGTCTCATCAAGCGGCTCGGCGAGCTCGGCGCGTTCACGCCCGAGGCGCTGGAGGCGCTCTATCGCGAGCAGACGGCGGCGCTCGGCCTGAAGCTCGTGGATCTCGCCCAGCTCACGCGTCTGGCCGTGACCGGCAAGACGGCGTCGCCACCGCTGTTCGAGGTCCTGGCGCTGCTCGGCCGCGACGAGACCCTGGCCCGCCTGCGCGCAGCGCGCAACAGCATCGGATCATCGACGTGAAGCGCCGGGCGCCCAGGGCAGGCCACTGGCCAAGCGCGCCGCGCTCCCGGCGGTCGATCACATGAGACTGCTGCTCGCGCGACACGGGCAATCCGTGTGGAACGAGGTGCGCCGCTTCCAGGGCGGCACCGACGTTGCGCTTTCCGACACCGGCCGCGCGCAGGCCCGGGCCCTGGGCCGAGCCTTGCGCCGTTACCGCCCGGTCACCGCGTACGTGAGCCCGTTGGCGCGGGCGCGGGAGACTGCCGAGATCGCGCTGGCCGGCGGCGGGGTGCCACTCGTGCCCGTCGAAGAGCTCCGCGAGCTGTCGCTCGGCGCGTGGGAAGGCTGCACGATCGACGAGATCCGCGCCCAGAGAGGTGATCCCTACGGCGCCTGGGTGCGAGCCCCGCTGGACTGCGCGCCGCCGGGAGCGGAGCCGCTGCCCGACGTGAGCCGCCGCGTGCTCGATGCGATCGCCCGCATCAGCGCGGCGCACCCGAACGGCGATGACGTGCTCGTCGTCGCCCACGGCGGCGTCATCAGCGTCTATGCCTGCTACGTGCTCGGCTGCTCGTTCAACACGCTGTGGCGGCTGCGCATCGACAACGGCTCGCTCACGGTGGTCGAGCCGCCGGCGCTCGTGACCCTGAACGATACGGCTCATCTTTCCTCGGACGGGGGCTTCGCCCGCGCTCGAAACGCGACAGGACCGCGCGCGCCATGATGGTCGTCCTGTCGTTGTTCGGCGGGATGGCGCTGCTCCTCTACGGCATCCGGCTGAGCGGCGACGGCCTCCAGCGTGCGACCGGCGCCCGGCTCCGGCATCTGCTGACCGGCCTCTCACGCAACCGCTTGATGGCCGTCGTGTCGGGCGCCGTCGTGACCGGGCTCATCCAGTCGTCGGCGGCGACGACGATCATGCTGATCGGTTTCGTGTCGGCCGGCCTCATGACCTTTCGCCAGACGCTCGGCGTCATCCTGGGTGCGGACATCGGCACCACGCTGACCGTGCAGCTCATCGCGTTCAAGATCACGGACTACGCGCTGTTGCTGATCGGCCTCGGGTTCACGACGATGTTCGTGGCCGGCCGCCGGGTTCTCAAGGACGTCGGTCAGGCCGTCCTCGGACTGGGTCTCGTCTTCCTCGGGTTGAAGGTGATCCTCGACGGCTTCGATCCCGTCAGGACGAACCCGCTGCTCAGCCAGGTCCTGGCCGCCCTCGCCTCCAACCCGCTGCTGGCGGTCATCGTCGCCGCCGCCTTCAGCGCGCTGGTCACCTCGTCGGCGGCGACCATCGGCCTGGCCATCGCGCTCGCCCACCAGGGGCTGCTCAGTCTCCCCGGCGCGGTGGCCGTCGTGCTGGGCGCGAACGTGGGCACGTGCGCGACCGCGCTCATGGCCTCCTTCGGCGCCAGCGCCGAGGCCAAGCGCGTGGCCGTTGCCCACATCGCCTTCAAAGTGCTGGGCGTCGTGCTGGTGTTGCCGTTCATCGGTCCCTTCACCTCCCTCGTCGCCAGCACGGCCAGCGACTCCGCTCGCCAGATCGCCAACGTCCATACCCTGTTCAACGTGGGGATCAGCCTGGTGTTCCTGCCCTTCGCCCCGCTGGCGGCGCGCGCCATCGAGGCGCTCGTTCCCGAAGATCAGCTTGGCGAGAATCCGTTCAAGACGCGCTATCTGGACGAGCGGTCTCTGGAGCAGCCGTCGCTGGCGCTGGGCCAGGCCACTCGCGAAGCGCTGCGCATGGCCGACGTGGCGCAGGGGATGTTCCGCGATGTCGTCCCGGTCTTCGGTCGCGACAACCAGGAGCTGCTGGAGGACGTCGAGCAGCGCGACGATCAGCTCGACTTCCTCGAGCGCGAGATCAAGCTGTTCCTGGCCCGGCTCAGCCGGGAGACGATGGGGCCCGAGCTCTCGCGCCGTGAGATCGGACTGATCTCGTTCATCGGCAATCTCGAGAACATCGGCGACATCATCGACAAGAACCTGATGGAGCTGGCCCGCAAGAAGTTCTACCAGGGGCGGCGCTTCTCCGACGCTGGCTGGGCCGAGATCGTCGAGTTCCACGGCACGGTGTCGAAGAATCTCGAGACGGCCATCGCGGCCTTCGCCGCCAACGACCGGACGCTTGCCCAACACGTACTCGACCAGCGCTCGTTCACGCGCCAGCGCGAGCGCGAGCTGCGCGAGTCACATCTGGGTCGACTCCGCGCGGGGCTCGCCGAGTCGCTGGAGACCTCGGAGATCCACCTCGACATCCTGACGAACCTCAAGCGGATCTCGTCACACGTCTCGGCGCTCGTCTTCCCGATTCTCGAAGAAGTTTGACGTAGACTTGCGGCGTGGCGACTGCGTCCCCACGCCAACCTCCGCGCCTGGTCGCGGCGGTCCATGGGCGTGGCGAAGCCCGGGTGCCCGTGCCCTGGTGAGGTATACGAGACTGCGTTCCGTAGAGTCGGGACTCGGAGCGGCGGTGAAAGCTGCCTCGGTGTGTGATTCCGGCGGGGCACGGGCGTGGCGAAGCCCGGGTGCCCGTGCCCTGGTGAGGTATACGAGACTGCGTTCCGTAGAGTCGGGACTCGGAGCGGCGGTGAAAGCTGCCTCGATGTGTGATTCCGGC